>Ga0247611_10001270_pt1 | contig 45751 bp, 27 predicted proteins | sample 177DNAGHGhighgp2_FD_192422 | JGI IMG/M metagenome (GOLD analysis project Ga0247611, IMG submission 192422) | Sheep rumen microbial communities from Palmerston North, Manawatu-Wanganui, New Zealand - 1770 DNA GHGhigh gp2 | ecosystem: Host-associated > Mammals > Digestive system > Stomach > Rumen... | reverse complement strand
TCCAGGCAGAATGTCCCCGAACCACTTGTCCGCCATCGCGAAAATCTCCTCGGCATGGACGTTGCCCGCCACCACGAGGATGGCGTTCGCCGGACAGTAGAACGTGTCGTGGAAACGGCGGATGATGTTCATGTCAACTTGCTCGATATGAGACAGTTCCTTCCCGATAGGAAGCCATTGGTACGGGTGGTTCCGGTAACTCAGACCGTAAACGTGCATCATCAGGTCGCCGTAAGGCTGGTTGAGGCAGGTCTCCTTGAACTCCTCCATCACCACCTGCTTCTGCACGTCGAGTCCTTGCTGGTTGAAGGAGAGGGCGGCCATGCGGTCGGATTCCAGCCAAAGGGCGGTCTCTATGTTGTTGGCAGGCAATACAATATAGTAGCAGGTGAGGTCTTGTGATGTGTAGGCGTTGTTGATGGCGCCGACTTTCTGGAGGGCGAGGTCGAAGTCGGGCGCGTGGTCGGAGCCGCTGAACATGAAGTGCTCCATCAGATGGGCGATGCCGGTGCAGGCGGGGTCTTCGTCGCGGGAGCCCACACGATACACGATGGTGCAGGCGGCCAAGGGGGTGGTGCGGTCTTCGTGCACCAGCACGTGCAGCCCGTTGGCGAGGGTTTGTCGGGTGAAAGGAATGGCCATAGACGTTTGTCAATTTTTCGGCCGCAAAAATACGATTTTTCGCTTATGGCTTTTCGCTTCGGGCGTTTCACTTCAGCTCCCTTTTGCTTGAGAATCTTCCTTTTTTTTCCATTTGATTAGGCAAAACAGGCTCACCAAAAGTTCCTTGTTTCAAAGAATGGATGTATAATTGATTTATATTCAGTTATTTATGGTTATTCTAAAAAAAATGTGCAAGAGGTTACAGGATATCAAAAAAAGTGTATTTTTGCGCCATCAAAAAAGGAACGCTTCCTTAGCTCAGTTGGTTAGAGCATCTGACTGTTAATCAGAGGGTCCAAGGTTCAAGTCCTTGAGGGAGCGCAAGAGACTGGTTCACAACGAATCGGTCTTTTTTTGTATCCTGTCCTATATCCCTCAAATAGCTGCATAATCCCGCAAAAAAGTAACGTTGTAAAGTGAACCAAAAAAAATGTATCTTTGCCGTTTTATGAAATCAGCGGATTATGTCGAAGTTAGCGATCGTCATTCTGAACTGGAACGGTAAGCGGTTCCTGGAAAGGTTCCTGCCCACCTTGTTGCGCACGCTTCCCGATTATGCGGAGGTCGTGGTGTGCGACAACGCTTCGAAAGACGACTCCGTGGCCTTCATGGAAGAGCATTTCCCGCAGGTGAAGCTGCTGCTGAACGACCGCAACGAAGGTTTCGCGCGCGGCTACAATCTTGCGCTCCAGCGTGTTGAGGCCAAGTATTACTGTCTGCTCAACTCCGACATCGAGGTCACCGACGGCTGGATAGAGCCGGTGATCGAGCAGATGGACGCCAACGAGAAAATCGCGGCGGTGCAACCCAAACTGCGCTCCTTCGACCGTCGCGACGAGTTCGAGTACGCGGGTGCGAGCGGCGGCTACATCGACAAGTACGGCTACCCCTTCTGCCGCGGCCGCGTGTTCAGCAATGTGGAGAAAGACCGCGGGCAGTACGACGATGTCATCGACATCTTCTGGGCCACCGGCGCGGCCATGTTCGTGCGCAGCGACGTCTATCATCTTATGGAGGGTCTCGACGGCGATTTCTTCGCCCACATGGAGGAGATCGACTTCTGCTGGCGCATCAAGAACCTGGGCTACAAGATCAAGGTGAACCCCGCCTCTGTGGTCTATCACATCGGCGGCGGCACCCTGCCCAAGAACAACTCCTACAAGACCTTCCTCAACTTCCGCAACAGCCTCTACCTGCTCATCAAGAACCTGCCGGAAGAGCGGTTGGCCAAGACCTTGATACTGAGATTCTTCCTCGACCAAGTGGCGGCCTTCTCGTTCCTGGCGCAAGGCCACTTCAAGGACTTCACGGCAGTGTACAAGGCCATCTTCACGTTTGCGCGCACCTACAAGCAGTTCTACGCCAAGCGCAACACCTTCCCGAAACTCGCTTTCCAGGACTGCTACCCCGAATCGGTGGTGAAACTCCACTATCTTAAGCGTAAGAAAATATTTGACGGAAAATCATTCTCATAAGCCGACGTTATGGAAATTTTCGCCCAGTTTTACCACGTTCTGTTGCCTGTGATGACCATTTTGGGCATTGTGGTGTTCATCGTGCTGCAGTTTGTGACCCCAGCCTACGGCATGACGTTCAACAACCGCTGGGGCGTGTCGGTTCGCAGCAACATAGGCTGGTTCATCATGGAGTGCCCGGTTTTCTTCACGATGCTGATACTCTACTTTATCTCGCTGGGTACCAACGTGAAACCGTTCAATGTGGTGACCTGCGTGATGTTCGTTTTTTTCGAGTTCCACTATTTCCAACGATCGTTCATCTTCCCGCTGCTGATGAAGGGACAGAGCAAGATGCCGGTCTCCATCATCATCACCGGTGCGTTGTTCAACACCTTCAATGCCATCATGCAGGGTGGTTGGCTCTTCTTTTTCTCTCCGGCAGACGCCTATCCGATTTCCTGGTTCTGGTCGCCGCAGTTTATCTTCGGTACCGCGCTCTTCCTGTTCGGGATGGTCGTGAACCTGCATTCCGACCGCGTGATCCGCGACCTGCGCAGCGATGTCACGGACAACAACTACTATATCCCCCACGGTTGGATGTTCCGCAAGATCAGTTCCGCCAACTACTTCGGGGAGATTTTGGAGTGGGCCGGTTTCGCCATCCTCACCTGGTCGGTGTCGGGTGCGGTGTTCCTCCTCTGGAGCCTGGCCAACATCGTCCCGCGCTCCAAAGCCGTCTATGCGCGCTACACCCAGTTCTTCGGCGAGGAGTTCACGTCGCTGAACCGTTATAAGATTTTCCCGTACGTGTATTAATGTTTCGCATGTACTACTGATGCAATCATTTCGGGTACAGAATGTATCTGTCAAGTTACGAGCCTGAACTCTCGTAACGATGCGTTTTCTGACCACTGCACAAAAAAAACGACGCGGGCGCAATTCCCCTTCTATTTTAGAAGGGGTGCCCGAAGGGCGGGGTAGTAATATAAAACATCAGAATTCCTTGTGAACACGCATGCAGATTCGGGTTGCGGGCAGCGGCCTGACGGCCTCTGCAGATACCCCTACCCCGGCCTACGGCCACCCCTTCCCCAAGGAAGGGGAATTGTCCTTCGACCGCTGCTTCCCGCAGTGGCCAGAACTTTCTTCACACACTCGTTTTTTCTTCTTGTTTTTAACATACGATACTTGAATAATTAAAAATCCACTGTTTATAAGTAATTATTACTACAATAAAAGCGACTTTTGGAAGTTGTATCTTTGTTCGTTTGTAAAATAGCTAATAACAAGTGGTATATATGAAGATATTCAAAGCCGTTCTGCCGCTGATGATGGCAGGATTTTTCATCGTCCAGACCGTTTCCGCGCAACGCACGGAGAACTTCAAGTCGCCGCAGTATGAGTACCAGACCGCGGTGGACCTGTTCAACAAGGAAAAGTACGGCTCCGCGCAGCAGTACTTCCGCAGCGTGTATGAGAGCACCGACGACACGCAGCACGACCTGCGCACCAACTCGCTCTTCTACCAGGGCGTGTGCGCCGCCAAGCTCGACAACCAGGATGCCGGGTATTTGCTGCAGTCGTTCATCGACCGCTACCCCGTGCATACCTCCGTGCCCGAAGCCCGCTACTACCTCGGCCGTTTCTACTTCGCACGCAAGGACTACAAGAAGACCATCGCCCAGTTCGACGAGATTTACGAGTCGCAGATCCAGCCCGAGAACGTGCAGGAGTATCACTTCAAGAAGGGCTACGCCTACTTCATGACGAAGGATTACGACAACGCCCGGATGCTGTTCCGCAAGGCGCGCGAGGAGGAGGGCCCCTACAAGGAACGCAGTGTCTATTACCTCGCCTACATGGCCTACCAGGAGGGACGGTACGACGAGGCACTCGAGGACTTCCTCACCCTGAAGGACAACCCCGAGTTCAAGAGTGAGGTGCCCTACTTCCTCACCCAGATCTATTTCAAGAACGGCGAGTATGAGAAGGTGCTGCAGGTCGCGCCCGAAGTCGGCACCCCGAAAGACCAGAACCAGTCGCAGGTGGCGCGCTGCGTGGCCCTGTCGCACTACAACCTCAACCAGTATGAGGATGCGGCCGATAACTTCGCCAAGTTGCAGAATAACAACGATATAACCCTCGACCGGAACGATTGGTTCGCGATGGGTTTCACCGACTACCGCGTGCAGCGTTACAACGAGGCCATCACCGACTTCTCCCACGCTACCAACGACAAGGAGCCCGACGCGATGACCCAGCAGTGCTACTTCCTCATTGCCGACTGCTACATGAAGACCGGCCAGCGCACGCTCGCGGCCCAGAGCTTCAAGGAGGCTTCCAAATACGACTTCGACCCGGCCATCCAGGAGGAGTCGCTGTTCAACTACGCCAAGCTGCAGTGCGAAACCTCCACCAGCCCCTTCAACAACGGCATCGAGGCGTTGCAGGACTACCTCAACCGCTACCCTCATGCGCAGCACAGCGAGGAGGCCGCCGACTATCTCTCCCGTATTTACCTCTCCACCAAGAACTACCAGGCCGCCATCACCTCCATCGAGAAACTCAAGAGCAAGAGCCCGTCCATCCTGAAAGCCTACCAACGCTGCACGTACAACCGCGCCCTCGAGCTCATCAACAACAAGAACTACAAGGACGCCCTCACGCTTTTGGGCAAGACGCTCACCTCACCTTCCGACAAGAAGACGCACCTCGACGCCCTCTACTGGAAGGCCGAGGCGCAATACCGTAACGAGCAGTACAAAGAGGCCTACAATTCCTTCCAGACCTATCAGAACGCTACGGGGGCTTCCTCCAACGAATATTTCGTAGATTCCTATTATTCACTTGGTTATGCGGCGTTGAAGTTGAAACGGTACAGGGATGCCGGCAACCACTTCAAAACCTACCTCAGCAAGTCGAAGAATTCGGAAAATATTGACATCCAAGCGGATGCTTCCGCCCGTTTGGCCGACTGCTACTTTATGCAGCTCGACCTGTCCAACGCCATCAAGTATTACGACCAGTGCGAGCGTCTCGGGCAGTCGAACGCCGACTATGCGGTCTATCAGCTGGCGAAATGCTACGGCTACCAGAAGAACAACAATAAGAAAATCCAGACGTTGGAGCGTCTGTTAAACAACTACCCTTCATCGAGTTACAAGGATGATGCGGAGTTTGATCTCGCGGTGACCTACCATACGCAGAACGATTACGCGAGCGCCATCTCGGCCTACAAGTCGTTCATCAAGAACCACCCGAAGAGCCAGTACATCCGTCAGGCGCACACCCGTCTGGCGCAAGCTTACCTGAACAGCGACAACCCGCAGATGGCCATTTCCACTTACAAGTACGTGGTGGAGACCTTCCCGGGTTCGCAGGAGGCCAAGGATGCGCTCGCCAACTTGGAGACCATCTACACGGAGAATGGCAACACGAGCGAGTTCTTCGACTACGTGCGCTCCAAGAACATGAACATCTCCGCCGACCGTCAGGACTCCATCGCCTTCAAGGCGGCGGAGACCAAATACAACCGCGGCGACTGCGAGGCCTCCATCGCCGCCTGCCAGGACTACCTGCGGCAGTTCCCCAACGGTTCGTTCGTGGCCAAAGCCCACTTCTACAAGGGCGAGTGCGAATACGGAATGCGGCGTTACGACGATGCCTTGGCTGACTACGAGGAGATTATCAAGAAGTATAAGACCGAGTTCAACGTGACCGCGTTGCACAAGGCAGCCTCCATATTATATAATGACAAAAAATACGCCAAGGCGCTGACCTACTTCAACAAGCTGATGGAGAACACCACCGCCGAGGAGGAAATCATCTATGCCAACAACGGGGCCATGCGCTGCGCCTACAATCTGAAGGAGTGGCGGACGGCGTTGACGAGTGCGGAGAACATCATCCGTTCCGGTCAGCCCGACCAGGATCTGCTGTCGGAGGCGCTGCTCATCGCCGGCAATTCCGCCATGCAACTCAAAGAGGTGGCCACCGCCAAGAACTACTACAGCCAGCTGATGCCCAAGGGCAGCAACGACCTTTGCGCCGAGGCCGCCTATCACCTGGCCGACATCGCCCTCAACTACGACAAGGATCTCGATGACTGCGAGGCCCGCATCAAGGCCATCCTCGGCAGTGACTACTCCTCCGAGTACTGGTACGCCAAGACCTTCATCCTCTACGGAGACCTCTACAAAGCCAAAGGCAACTACTTCCAGGCACGCCACACGTACCAGAGCATCGTTGACAACTACGGCGGCGAGGATTTGGTGAAGTTGGCCCAACAGAAGATTGCAGAAGTCGATGCGTTGGAGAATTAGCAGTTAGCAAGTTAGCAGTTAGTAATCGAAAATAGATACAGAAAGATGAAAAAGACAACGATATTATTGGTTCTTATGTTGGTTTGTGGCATTGGTCTGAATGCGCAGGTGGTCGATTCGGCGCAGTTGCTGATCAAGTACGTGCCGAAGCTGGCCAATTCCAACAAAATCAACCAGCAGGCAGTGCTGCGGGACACGGTGGTGAGCGAGAAGATGGAGTTCAACTATGTGGTGGCTCCCGCGAAGCCGCAGGTGCAGTTCGCGGCGGGCGACATGCAGGTGGGCAAGCTCAACCCCGAAGTCAAGGAGCGCTACTACCGCAACTACATCAAGCTCGGCTTCGGCTACCCGATCACGCCGTTGGCCGAACTGTCGATGCACAACTGCCAGAGTCAGAAATACTCCTACGGCTTGAACTTCCACCACTTCTCGTCGTGGGCGGGTCCGATCGGCAAGGAGCAGAAGAAGTACGCGTACGCCCCCACGAGCGACACCCGCGTGCACCTCTTCTTCAACCGCATCTTCAAGAACTATACGCTCTATTCCGCCGTGGACTACAACCACGAGCTCGCCAACCTCTACGGTTACTCGACCGACTGGGTGCGCCCGGAGCTCTACCGGAATCCCGATCAATACTATGACAAGGCCTACCGCGACAGCATCAAGAACAACTTCAACCACGTGCACGCGGAAGTCGGCTTCCGGTCCAACTATACCGCCGAGGAACGCCGTCTCAAGGAGGATGTGCGCGTCGGTTATGACTTCCTGCGCACCAGCTGGAAGAACATCGAGCACAGCGTGGGCTTGCGCGGGATGTTGGCCTACGATGCCAAGTTCCTGAAAATCTCCGGCATGCAGCACTACCAACTCGACCTGGGACTCGACTATTACAACAATATGTGGAACGACAGCGTGCCGATGGGCACGGACGGCAGCCTGTTGCGTCGCCGCATCGACAACACCCTCAAGTTCGAGCTCAAGCCGACTATGCGCTTTAGCATCCGCGAGTACCACCTCTTGGTGGGTGTCGGCGTGCCGATCCTCAACCAATACAACAAGACGCAGTGCCCGATCTATCCCGTGGCGGAGCTGCAGTTCGGTCTCATCCGCGACGTGCTCAACCTCTACGTGGGTGTTGACGGCCGCAGCGAGTACACCGCTATGAAAAAGCTGCTCTATGAGAACCCCTACTTGAAACCCGATCTCGACACGCTGAAGTTCACCAAGACGCAGATCAGCATCTACGGCGGTGTCAAGGGTAAGATAACCAGCAAGTTGAACTACCACGTGTCGGCGCGGTACTCCTTCAGTCGCGACCTGCCGTTCTACATGCTCGACACGGCGAGCCTGCTCAAGAACCAGTTCAACGTGGTCTATGCCAAAAAGGGCAAGGAGCTGGACGTGAACGCCAACCTGAGCTGGGAGGCCATCAACCATCTCTATCTGACCCTCACGGGACGTTACCACGATTACTATTTCCTCGAGGGGTACAACTGGTTCGGTTCCGACTCCGTCACCGGTGGCAAACCGCTCTACACCCCGCGCTGGGAGATCGGTTTCGAGGGCAAGTATATCCTGAACAACCGTTATATCTTCACGGCCAATGCCAAGGTGGGCCTCGACCGCTGGGCGCTGGTGCCGACCTACACGCAGATCATCGACGAGTACGGCGATCCTGTCGGACCTCCGACGTTGGAGTACTGTCTCGAGAACGATGTCCGGAAATCGGCGTCGGGTACCAAGTCGGTCAAGCCGGTGTTGAACTTCGGTATCGGGTTTGAGTATCTGATTACCAAGCAGTTCACGGCATTTGCGAACATCAACAACATCGGATGCCAGTATGCCACGAACTACTACGGTTTCAACAATTTCGGCATCAACGCTATCGTAGGTATTACCTACTCGTTTGGTAATGAAGCGATTAAACCGATAAAGAAGAAAAAATCCATCGCCGAAAAAGCACAGTGATGAAGCAGCGTCTTTTTGCCACGGTCTTGCTCACGGTGTTGTTTTTCACCGCCTGCGACCTCAACTATCACCAGACCATCCCCTACAAGAAGGTCGATTTCGTCATCTATCCCAATGACCCGCAGTACTACCGGCTGAACACGTACGGCGGCTATGAGTATTTCACGGGCGGTATCAGCGGGATTGTGGTCTACCGCGTTGACGAGTGGACGTTCGTGGCCTACGACCGTTCCTGTTCCTACGATTGGGAGGAGAACGGCTCGTGGCTGAAGATGCATCCGAGCAACATCATGCTCATTGACTCCCTTTGCGGTTCCCTCTACAACATCCTTGACGGCACGGTCATTTCCGGTCCCGCGAAGTGGCCGTTGCGGGAGTACCGTACCCGCTATGACGGGTACCAGTTGCGGGTGTACAATTAGTTTTTGAGTTTCAGCTAAGGCCAACACCAACAGCCCCACACACGTTCACGCGTTGTGGGTTTTTTATCTATATGATTTAGAAATACTTATAGTATATATATTATAATAGTGCAAATTTTTTTTGTACAAATAGAGATTTTGCAGAATCCGTATTGAAAAATTTTATACTTTTGCAAGCTTATTATAGAGTGGAAAAGAAGTTTTATGTTTAATATAAATTAAAGGCTATGATTAAAAAATTACTCGCAACGTTAGGAGTAATCATCCTTTTCACAAGCGCGGCATTCGCACAGAGCCAGATTAAAGGTAAAGTGACGGATCAGGAGAAAACCCCTCTGCCTTACACCAGAGTGTTCCTGAAAACGGGTGACCGTGTCGTCAACATGGCGACGGCTGATGGAAATGGTGATTACACACTGTTCAACATCGAGGCCGGCACGTACGATCTGGAGGTTGACGCCGTTATGCAGAACAAGAAAATGACGAAGTCTGGTGTGACGGTGGCGACCAACGAGGTCGTGTTCATTGATTTTGAGATCGACCTCACGAATGATGTGGAAGAAGTCATCATTGAGTGGGAACCGCCGGTATTCTCCGCGGATAACACCACGTCGGCGAGCCGTATGTCGGGCGAAATGATCCGTACGACGCCTGGTCGTTCCGTGGGTAGCGCCTTGGCCGCACAAGAAGGTGTTGCTTCTGTGGACGGCGATGTGGCGGCTGTTCGTGGTAACCGTTCCGATGGCCAGCAGACCGTTATCGACGGTGTGCGTGTGCGCGGTGGTAGTGTTTCCATGTCCTCCATCGAGGAGGTCCAGTTGATCCAGGGTGGTATCCCGGCCGAGTACGGTGACGGTACCTCCTTCACGGTCATCACCACCAAGCAGGCCCCGAAGGATTTCCACGGCTCCCTCGAGCTCCGTGGCTCCATCGACGGCTACAACAACTTCCTGGTGGCGGCCGACGTCTCTGGTCCGCTGTTGAAAGGCAAGAACAAGAACGACCCCACCCGCATCGGATTCCTGTTCAGCGGTGAGTTTTCTTACACGCACGATGTTTACGGTCCTGCCCGCGGCGGCACATGGGTGGCCAACGACGATGTGGTGGAGGCTCTTGCAGCCCATCCGCTGCGTTACAGCACGACCAACTTCGGCCAATACACCTTGGCAGGCGAGTATCTCACCAGCGAGTCTTTCCACAAAGTGCATACCCATAAGAACGCCAACGGCTGGGGCGCCCTCGCACAGCTCAAACTGGACTTCATCATGGGCAAGCACCACAACATGAAGCTGTCCCTCAGCGGCGTGTACGAGCCCGGCTGGAACAAGTCAGGCGGCAGCATGTTCGACATTGGTCGTTACTCTGTCAACAGAAGTAACTCCACCCGTTTGAACGCCCACTTCAACCACCGCGTTGTGAACGACACCTCCGGCAACGCCGTGCTCAAGAACCTCATGTATGACATTAACGCGTTGTACTACCGTTATACGGCAGCCACTTACGATCCTTTGTTCAAGAAAAACCTCTTTGATTACGGTTACATCGGCCAGTTCACGACCCATAAGTTCGAATATTTCGATCCCGAGCGCACAGACGTTAGAGTGAATGACTCTACTATCTTCTATGGTGCGCATGAATTTTTGGGCTACCGTGACTCCGTGGCGTTCCATATCAACCCCGACCACAACGCCAACAATGTGTTGGCCAACTACACTCTCGACTTCCTCAATGAGTTCACACCCGAGAGCGTGGCTCAAATGGCAGGCGACCCCTGGAGCAGAGAGACCTACAGGAAGTACGGCGCCCTGTTCAATGGCGACGGTCCTTCCTCCATCTACTCCATGTATTCTCCTCCTGGAATCGGTGGTACCTCTTATGCAGAGCGTGATGAGAGCCAGCTCGCCTTCAAGGCCAGTGTCTCCATGAACCTGAAGAACCACGAGTTGAAGTTCGGTTATGACTTCGAGAAACTGAAAAACTCCTACTATGGTATCGCTGCTTACTCTTTGTGGACGCTGATGCGCAACGAGGCCAACTACCACATCATGCAGTTGGACAAGAACAACTACGAAGTTTGGGATGAGGACGGTGAGTTGTATGTTTTCTACCACCGTGCCGTGGATCTGCCCAGCCAGACCTACTTTGACCGCAGCCTGCGTGAACGTCTTGGCCTCAATCCCGATGGTGACGACTGGATTGATATCGACAACCTCTCGCCCAACACCTTCGACGTCAATATGTTCTCCGCCGAGGAACTCCTCCTGGGTACGTCCGGCGGTAACAGCTCCATGGTCACCTACTACGGTTACGACCACACGGGCAAGAAGTACAACAGCAAGACTTCCATTGAGGACTTCTTCAACAATATCGGTCCTGACGGCCAGAAGACCTACCACATCGGTGCCTACGAGCCCGTTTACATGGCTTTCTATCTTCAGGATAAGTTTTCCATCAACTCCCTGTTGTTCAACGTGGGTGTGCGTGTTGACCGTTTCGACGCCAACCAGTCTGTCTTGAAAGACCCCTACCTCTTCCGCGAAGCCTACACGGTCGGCGACCTGAAGAACATCAACAAGAACCTCAATTTCGTCGGCAATGCCACGGATGATTGGGTGGTTTACTATTCCGGTACGGACGTCTATATGAGCGAGGCCGACATCCAGGGCGGTGAGTTCAACACCTCCTCCATCGTGGGTTATCGTAACGGCGACACCTGGTACAACGCCAACGGTGAAGTGGTGGTCAACCCCGAGTCCGACCTCTCCCTGTATGTCAACGGTCCTGTGTTGAAGAACGAGATCGACCAAGTCAACTCCATCACGAAGGTGGAAGCCAGTGCTTTCACCGACTATAAGGCCCAGTGGTCTGTGATGCCTCGTATCTCCTTCTCCTTCCCGGTGAACGACAACTCCCTGTTCTATGCGCACTACAACATCATCACCTCCCGTCCTACGGGTCTGCGCATCTCCCCGGTGGATTACATGTTCATCTACCAACGTAACACCGCGACCATCAACAACCCGAACCTGAAACCGCAGAAGAGCATCGACTACGAAATCGGTTTCCGTCAGAAAGTCGGCAACAAGTCCGCTATCAGCTTGGCCGCCTACTATTCCGAGAAACGTGACATGATCCAGACCTACCGCTTCAGCGGTGCGTATCCGACCACCTACTATTCCTACCAGAATATGGACTTCGGTACGGTTCAAGGCTTCACCTTCTCCTTCAAGACGAACAGAATCAACAACGTGACCTTGCAGGCCAACTACACCCTGCAGTTCGCCAAGGGTACTGGTTCCAGCGCTGATGGACAGAAGGCCATTCTGCAAGCCGGTCAGCCGAACCTTCGTACTCTGACCAACTTGAGCTTCGACCAGCGTCATAACATCGGTGTCAACTTCAACTATCGTTTCGAGGACGGTGTCAACTACAACGGTCCGAAGACCGAGAAGGTGAAGATTGTCGATGGCAAGGAGACGGTCAAGGAAATCGAGTGGTTGGCCAACACGGGCTTCTCCCTCTTGTTCTCCGCCGCTTCCGGTATGCCTTACACCCGTTCCAGCACGCCTTATTCCGCTATTTTGAGCGGTCTGGGCACCAAGACGATTTCCGGTACCATCAACGGCTCCAACCTGCCGTGGCAGTTCCAAGCTGACCTGCGTATCGACAAGACCTTCATGTTCAACTTCAACAAGAACAAGAAAGACGAGAACGGCAAGGCCAAGTCCGCCAAGATCGGTTACCTGACCATCTACGTCGATATCCAGAACCTCTTCAACTTCAAGAACATCGTTTCTGTGTATGACTACACCGGCAACCCCGATGACGATGGTTTCCTCTCCGCTGCCGCTTATCAGCAGAACATCCAATCCCAGATTTATGTGCCTTCCTTCATTTGGTACTATCAGATGGCCGTTCAGAACCCGTATAACTACAGCCGTCCTATCCGTGCCAGCTTAGGTATTCAGTTCGGTTTTTAATTCAATAGAAAAAAATTAGATATATGAAAAATATTAAACAAATTTTCTGCTTGACACTTCTGACGGTGCTCGCGATGACCGGGTCGTTGCGTGCTGAAAAAGTCAAAGGAGTGGTTAAAAGTTCCTCCTCAGCAAAAGCGGAATCGGCGACGTGCCTTCCGGCAAGTGCCTCCAATGAGTTGACGGTGAACAATGTGCGCGCCTACATCGAAACGGGCGGTACCATGTGGTTCAAGGAATTGGCCGAATATGAGGTGCCGAAAGGCTCTGGCAAAACGTCCATGTTCTGCGCCGCTCTGTGGATCGGTGGTAAAGACGCCAACGATCAGCTGAAATTGGCGGCTGTCCGTTTCAGACAAGTCGGTGACGACTATTGGACTGGCCCTCTGAAACTCAGCGGTGCCACCACGACACAGTCCATGTGTATCAAATTCGACAAGCTCTTCAAGATCACCCGCGCCGAGGTTGACGAGCACATCAACAGCTACAACACCTCCGGCTACGTGATGCCCTCCAGCATTGCCGATTGGCCGGCACACGGCGAAGAAGGCTATTCCTACTACCTCGCCCCCTTCCGGGATGTCAACGACAATGCTGTCTATGATCCCGAGAACGGTGACTACCCGTACTACGACATCAACAACGACCTCTGCCCGTGGACTGAGGACAACATCGCCCTCGCCGCGCAGCACGCCCTTCCGAGAACCCCTGAGGATGTCATGTACTACGGCAACGACTGGCACAACTCCAACGGTATGATTTATGCCGACCACGTGCTTAAGGGCGATGAGACCCTCTTCTGGATCTTCAACGATAACGCCGGTCCTCACACCGAGACCCAAGGTAACCCCATCGGTCTTGAAATCCGTGGCCAGTGCTTCGGCTTCTCTACCAATGACGAACTCAACAACATGACGTTCTACTCCTACGAGATTATCAACCGTTCCACCTATTCTGTTTCGGAGACCTATTTCTCCCAGTGGGTTGACCCCGATTTGGGTTATGCTTACGATGACTATGTGGGTTGCGATGTGGGCCGTGGTCTCGGTTACTGCTACAACGGTTCCAACGTCGATGGTTCCGGTCAGAAGTGGGCTTACGGCGACCAACCGCCTGCCGTGGGTGTCGACTTCTTCCAAGGCCCGTATATGGATCCCGATGGTCGCGACAACCCGAAATTCTACCCTGACAGCGCTTCCGTTATCGGTTATTGTGACAAATTCCTCAAGAGCGCCTACGTGCTTGACCAGATGGCCATCAATGGTGTGAACTTCGGCGATAGCATTTGGGATAACGAGCGTTTCGGTATGCGTCGTTTCGTCTATCACAACAACGACAACAGCGTGACCGGTGACCCGAGAATCGCCGTTGACTACTACAACATGTTGCGCGGTTACTGGAACGACAACTCCAAGATGCGTTACGGTGCCAACGCCCACGTGTCCAACGGTGCTAACGGTCCTGAGTGCGACTTCATGTTCCCCGCTTTGACCGACGTCTGTAACTGGGGTACGAACGGTGTTGATCCTCTCGCCACGCAGTATGGTGCTGACGGTTGGACCGAGGCCAATGTCGGTAACGCTCCGCACGACCGTCGTTTCATGCAGTCCGCTGGCCCCTTCACCTTGAAACCGGGTTCTGTCAACTACATTACCGTCGGTATTCCGTGGGCACGTGCCGCCCAAGGTGGTGCCCAGGCTTCCGTCGAACTGTTGAAACGTGCCGATGACAAGTGCCAGTCACTGTTCGAAAACTGCTTCAAGACCCTTGACGGTCCTGACGCTCCCGATGTCACCATCAGAGAGTTGGAGAATGAGTTGATTCTCTTCATCTCCAACAACAACCCGATGAGAAACAACTATCACGAGACCTACGAGGAGCTGGATCCCCAGATTCCCAAAACATTGGCCACGACCTCTTATGTCAACCAGTATGACACTGTGTTTGCTTACACTGCCGATGGTCAACCTGACACGATTGTGACGGTTTCCACTGTTCCTGTTGAGACGCTGGATACCCTGACCACGGAGCAACGTTCCTATAAGTTCGAAGGCTACCAGATTTACCAATTGGCTAACGCCGATGTGAGTGTCACGGATTTGCAAGACGCCAGCAAGGCCCTTCTTATCGCCCAATGCGATATTGAGAACAATGCCGGCCAATTGATCAACTGGGTCTATAATGACGCTCTCGGTACTTCCGTTGCCACGGAAATGGTCAACGGCGGCAACGAGGGTATCTCCCACTCCTTCAGAATCACGGAGGACAAGTTCGCCACCGGTACTGACAAGAATCTTGTCAACCATAAGGAGTACTACTTCATGGTCTTGGCCTACGGTTACAATGAGTACAAGCATTTCAGCCTTGACGGTGACAACCTCGACGGTCAGACCAGACCGTATCTTGCCGGTCGTCGTAACATCAACAGGTATGTTGGTATCCCGCATAAACCGGTTGAGCAGCTTCTCAACTCGAAGTATGGCGACGTTCCTATGATTACTCGTATTGAGGGTCAGGGTAACGGTGGTTTGTTCCTTGACATGACGGATGAGTCCCGTGAGTTGGTTCTTGCGAACAATGTCTATAACAACATTCAATACAAGAACAACTATGGTCCTCTGAACATTGAGGTCGTTGACCCGTTGATGGTGAAACCTTACGACTACACCGTCAGGTTCCTCCCGAACAATGTTAGCGAAGATGTGAACGACAGCACGATGTGGCAGCTGATCATTTCTGACGAAGTGAGCGATAGAGAACTTATTGACAACGGTCTCTTTAGCATTGTGGAAGGCGACACGGTTCCCTCCCGCGTGACCACAGCCGCCATGCCCATCAGCATGACCAATGAGCAGCTCTTCCTCGATCTGGGTATTGCCATTTCCATCAAGAACTACAACTTCCAGATTCATCAGAACAACCTTAAGGATTGGGTGGAAGAGAATGGTGGTTATACCTACGCCAATATCACCCATTTTGCGCAGCCCGATGTCTTGGGTTCCAGCATCGAATTCGGTGGTGACATCCCGTGGCTCAGCGGTGTTGTCGATGCCGAGGGTGACTACCCGTCCAACTGGATCCACGCTGGCCAGCAGACGGCTTCCAACAAGTGGACGTGCAACGATGTCCAACCCGACCAGGCTGAATGTGACTATATGAAGTGGCGTGCTGAGGACTTCTTCAACCTCTACACCTTCGATGATGGTGTTACTTCACCCGAAAAGGTGCGTGGTTTTATGGATCCCAATGCTCAGTTTGAGGATATGGTGTATGGTACTTGGGCTCCCTACATGATGGCCTCCCCGTATGACGGTGGCCCGAAGGCGAAGTTCCTCGTCCAGGATATTACCAACAATTCCAATCCTCCCCAACCGATGGAGTTTGACTTTGCTGCTCTCAATAGCGTTCCCGCACTCGGTGGTTACAACCAGACGCTGACCAACCTCTATTCAGTGGATATCGTCCTCACCTCCGACAAGAGCTTGTGGACCCGCGCCATCGTGTTGGAGTCCGGTTCTGCCGGTTTGGACGACAACTACATAGTCACGCAACATTTCAACGGCCAGACCTACCAAAACGTGCGTATGGAACCGAAGAAATGTCCGTCTGTGGATAAGGATGGTAATCCGGAATCCGGTTCCACTGGTTTCGGTTGGTTCCCCGGCTATGCTATCAACGTGGAGACGGGTGAGCGTTTGAACATTATGTTTGCCGAGAACTCCGCTGACGAGCTCAACAATGGTAACGACATGCTCTTCAATCCCACGAGTGTCTATGCGTATTTGAAAGATTTCAACGCTGATACGCTGATTCTCGATGAAGAGGGTGAGCCTATTCCGATGAGCGCTGCTGCTTTCAATAACTATCGCGATTACTACAGTGTCCTTTATGGTGAACCGTTGAACGGTGGTCGTCACTATGTCTATGTGATGGGAAGCTCCGGTAATACGGCCAACACCTATTATCGTTTCGCCAATCGTAAACGTAACTATAACGATTCTGAGTCAACGGTTGTCAACACGGGTTCGAATCTTGGTGGCAGAATTGGCGATGGCCTTCCGTACTATGAGTGCGGTCCGTATGATGAATGTCATTGGGTGAACGAGAAGTTCAAAACGCTGACCGAGACTTCCTACTCCTCTGCCCCGCGCAGAGCGAAGAAGATGTCCATCTTCAACAACGTGATGTGGACGAGCATCCCGATGCCGACCCAGATGTATGAAGATCAGTGGCTCTCCTCCGACGCTACTATCAAGTTGCGTGTTTCCCGTCCGTACATGAGATATTCCTCCCGTTGGTATGACGATCCTGCACAGGCACCGTTCGCCAGCCTGAACAATGGTTACCCGATGTACGAGTTCACCACCAAGAACATTGCGCCCGAGAAAGTGGAGCGTGTTGAAGATGTTCAAACTTTGTTGCAGGAAATCAACATTGTCCCGAACCCGTATTATGGATACTCCAACTACGAGCACGGTGCACTTGAAACCTATGTGCGCATTGTGAACCTGCCCGCCAACTGTTCGATTGCCATCTACACGGTCAACGGCACGCTGATCAAGACGCTCACGCACGGTAGCGATGCCAACTCATACGTGGAGTGGGATCTCAAGAACCACGCGAATATTCCTATCGCCAGCGGCGTGTATCTCATCTACGTCAACGCTCCCGGCATCGGCGAGCGCACGCTGAAATTCTTCTGTAACATGCGTCCTACCGACTTGAATGGTTTCTAAAATTATTAATCCAAAAAAACAGAGAATATGAAAAATCTATATAAATCATTAATAATTTGCACATTAGTGGCACTTTTATCTGCCATCGCCAGTCCGGCGTTTGCAGGTAACAGAGACCGTTCGGGTCAGGCGGGAGCCTCCCACCTGTTGATTGATCCGTGGGCCCGTACCAGCGGCATGGCTGGTGCGGGAGTCGCTGAGGTCCGCGGCCTCGAGTCCGTCTTTACCAATGTGGCCGGTTTGACCTCCGTGCGCAAGACGGAACTGGCATTCAACCGCACCCAGTACCTTGTCGGCTCCGGTTGCGGCATCGGCATCAACTCCTTGGCCATCGCCCAGCACCTCGGCAAGAAGAGAGACTTCGGTGTCATCTCCCTCTCCTTCTTCAGCCAAGGTTTCGGTCAGATTCCTATCACCACGACGGAGCAACCCGAAGGTGGTATGGGTACCTTCAGTCCCACGCTGACTTACATCGGCCTTCATTATGCGAAGTCTTTCAACAACTTCATCAAGGGTGGTATCAGCATCAAGATTATCAACGAGCGTATCTCCGACTCTAAAGCCACGGGCTTCGCGATTGACGCCGGTGTGCAGTATGTGACGGGTAAGTTCGAGAACTTCAAAATCGGTGTCACCTTGAAGAACATCGGTCTGCCGATGCACTATTCCGGTGACGGTCTCTCCGTCCGCGGCCGTATCACGGGCCAGACCCATGAGCAGACCCTCGAGATGCGTTCTGCTGAATTCGAGATGCCCTCCCTGCTTGCCATTGGTATTTCTTACGACTTGTTGTTCTTCGGCGGTGAGTATGCCGAATTCAGCAAGGATGACCTCGCCGCTGAAGGCCTTACCCGCGATGACGCTGAGAACCGTCTCACCTTCGCCGGTACCTTCACCGCCAACTCCTACACCAATGACGTTATCTCCCTGGGTTTGGAATACGGCTTCCGCAACATCTTCATGATTCGCGCTGGTTATGGTCTTGAACTCAGCAAGGCTAAAAACCATCCCGAGTTGTCTGTTGCCCAAGCGATTTTCCTCAACAGCGACTCCTTCTTCTCCGGCCCGGCCGTCGGTGCTTCTATCCTCATTCCCTTCACCAAGGAACGCAAGAACCACGCCATCGGTCCCCGTATGTATCTTGATTATGCCTACCGCTTCACCAACCACTGGAGAGGCAACCACTACATTGGCATAAAGATTAGCCTGTAAGCTATTTATCACATATTATATGTTACAATAGAAGAGACTGTCATGGTCTCTTCTATTTGTGTAAATTTAGAACCTAATTATGGAAGATGTTAAGTATTACACGCAAGAGGGATTGGATGCCCTGAAGCGTGAATTGAACCAATTAGAGGCGGTGGAACGCCCCAAAATCTCACAGGCTATCGCCGAGGCGCGCGACAAGGGCGACCTTTCGGAGAACGCCGAATACGATGCCGCTAAAGAGGCCCAAGGGATGCTCGAGCTCAAAATCGCCAACCTCAAGAACCTCATCGCAAAAGCCCGCGTCCTGGACGAGTCCAAGATTGACGTGTCCAAGGTGCTCATTTACTCTATCGTCAAGATCAAGAATCTGAAAAACGGTATGGAGATGACCTACACGATTGTCCCCGAGTCGGAGGCCGACCTCAAGGGTGGCAAGATTTCCGTTTCCAGCCCCATCGCGAAAGCCCTCATCGGCAACTCCAAGGGCGACACGGTCACCGTGCAGGCTCCCGTCGGTATGATGGATTTCCAAATCCTCGATATTTCACGTTAATTTCACCCCTATGGAAGAGACCATTTTCACCAAGATCGTAAAAGGGGATATCCCTTGCTATAAAATCGCCGAGGACGACCGCTATTTCGCCTTCCTCGACATCTCCCCGTTGGCGAAGGGCCACACGCTCGTCATCACCAAGCTCCAGAACGATTACATCTTCGACCTGGACGACGAGATGTTGGGCGGCATGATGGTGTTCGCCAAGAAGGTGGCCAAGGCGATGAAGCAGGTGCTGCCGTGCCAACGTATCGGCGTGGCGGTGATCGGCATCGACGTGCCTCACAATCACATCCACCTCGTTCCCATCAACGGTGTCGGGGATCTGGACTTTAAAGCCCCCCGCGTGCAACTCTCCAAGGAGGAGTTCGCCGAGACCGCTGCGAAGATCTCCGCCGCTTTCAACGCGTTGTAGGTTATGAACATTATCGGAATCACCGGGACATTGGGTGCCGGCAAGGGCACTGTCGTGGACTATCTGCGCGAGCATTACGGCTACCGGCACTATTCCGTCCGCGGCTACCTCATCGAGGAGGCGCAGCGGCGCGGGATGGACCTCAACCGCGACACCTTCGTGGAGGTGGCCAACGACCTGCGCGCCACGCATTCGCCCTCCTACATCACCGACCAGCTCTATCTCCAGGCCGTGGAGAACGGCGCCGACGCCATCATCGAGAGCGTGCGCACCCCCGGCGAGGTCGAATCCTTGCGCAAGCAGGAGCACTTCCTCCTCTTCGCCGTCGATGCCGACCCTAAGATCCGCTACGAACGGGTCGTCGGGCGCGGTTCCGAAACCGACCACATCTCCTACGAGACGTTCCTCGAGAATGAGGCCCGCGAGATGTCCTCCACCGACCCGAACCACCAGAACATCGGCCGGTGCATGCAGATGGCCGACTACCTCTTCACGAACGACGGCGACTTCGAGGATCTCTACCGCCAAGTCGAAAGCGTCATTCAGGAAATCGAGAACCAAAACAGGTAAGGATAAACAAGGGCTGCCGGATTTTATTATTGAGTAATTGCCAATACTTATAGGTGGGACTTTGATGATAATGTGTAAAAAAGGTGGGACTTACCGGCAGCCCTTTCCTTGTTGCGGTTGACGAAACAAAGATACTAAATTTATCACCCCGATTGCGAGTGTTGATAAGTTTTTTATTAGAACATTTTAACAGTTAATTCTTAATTATTATCTATTCAACTTTAGAAACAAAATGTCACACGAAGAGCGTATTTTAGCTGAATTGAACGAACAGCAGCAGGTTGCAGTGACCCAAACCGAAGGCCCTGTGATGGTATTGGCGGGTGCGGGCTCCGGCAAGACACGTGTCCTGACCTACCGCATTGCCTATATGTTGGCTGTTAATAACATCAGCCCGTACCGGATTTTGGCGCTGACTTTCACCAATAAAGCCGCAGCGGAGATGCGAGAACGTATCATAAATCTCGTGGGCGGCGACCTGGCCAAGGCGGTCACGATGGGGACGTTCCACTCCGTCTTCTACCGCATCCTCCGGATCGAGGCGGAGAAAATCGGCTTTTCCACGAACATCACCATCTACGATACCGACGACTCGAAATCCCTGATCAAGAGCATCATCAAGGAGATGGGCCTTGATCCTAAGCAATACACCCCCGGTTTTGTGCTCAACCGCATCTCCATGGCCAAGGCGAGTCTGCTGTCGGCGCAGGAGTATGCCGACAACCCCGAAATCATCGCCGCCGACCGTATGTCCAACAAGCCGATGATTTCCCAGATTTTCGCGAAGTACAACGACAGGCTGCACAAGTCCAACGCCATGGACTTCGACGATCTGCTCTACTTCATGAACGTGCTCTTGCGCGACTCGCCGGAAGCCCTCTTCAAATACCAGAATCGGTTCCAGTACATTCTCATCGACGAGTATCAGGACACCAACTACGCCCAGTATCTTATCATCAAGCGGTTGGCGGCCCTGAACCACAATATCTGTGTGGTGGGTGACGATGCCCAAAGCATTTACGGATTCCGTGGCGCCGACATCCAGAACATCCTCAACTTCAAGCGTGACTATCCGGGCACGCGCATCTTCAAGCTGGAGCAGAACTACCGCTCCACGCAGAACATCGTGAACGCCGCCAACGCGGTCATCAAACATAACAAGGACCGGATGCCCAAGGATGTGTGGACGGACAATGACGAGGGGGCGAAGATTGAGATTGTCAGGGCGACATCCGACCTCGAGGAGGCGCAGGAGATTGCCAACAAGATTTTCGAGTTGCAGATGCGCGACCATGTCGAGAACCGGCAGTTTGCCATCCTCTACCGCACCAACACGCAGTCGCGCGCCATCGAAGAGGCGATGGTGAAGCGGCATATCCCATACAAGATCTTCGGCAGCATTTCCTTCTATAACCGCAAGGAAATCAAGACGGTGCTAGCCTATTTCCGGCTCGTCATCAACCACTATGACGAGGAGTCGCTGCGTCGGGTGATCAACTATCCGATGCGCGGGATTGGCGACACCACGGTGGCGCGTGCGGCTACGGCCGCCCAGCAAGCGCGTGTGCCGCTCTGGGAGGTGGTGGCGCATCCCGAAAACTACAACACCGGGCTCAACGGCGGTGTCATGGCCAAGATGCGCGACTTCGCCGTCCTCATCGATGGCTTCTCCGCCCAAATCACCAAAAAGGATGCCTACGAACTCGGCACGCAGATTGTCACCAAGTCGGGCGTGGCGCAGGCTTTGAGTGAGAATATCGAGGAAAAGGAGCGCGTGGACCACGTCAACGAGCTTCTCAACGCGATGAAGAGCTTCACCGAGCGCGAGCCCGACAACATCCTCAACGAGGAGACCGGCGAAATGCTGGAGACCTATTTCCCGTCCCTCGACCAGTATATGGAGTCCGTCTCCCTGCTCGACGAGAAGGATCTCAACAAGAAAGACGGCGACGCCGACGACAATGTGGTGCGCCTGATGACCATCCACTCGGCCAAGGGCTTGGAGTTCGACTACGTCTTTGTGTCGGGTATGGAGGAGAACCTCTTCCCGTCGTCGCTGAGCCTCGACTCTCGCCACGAGATGGAGGAGGAGCGCCGTCTCTTCTACGTGGCGCTCACCCGTGCCCGCAAGCAGGTCTTCCTCACGATGGCGATGTCGCGCTTCCAGTACGGCCAGCGGCGTCCTTGCGAGGAGAGCCGTTTCCTTGACGAGATACCCGCCCGCTTCCTGAAAGTCACGATGAAAGCCTCCGAGGGCAGCGGGATGTTCGGACGCTCCTCCTCGGAATCCTCTTCGGAAAGATTCCGCTTCAGCTCGGGGACCTATTCCTCGTCGGGAGGCTACAGACGCGACGTGAAGAAGCCCGTGACAGGAGTCTCCGCTCCCAAGCCAGTGGTGAAGACCAAAACGGAGATGCAGCTCGACCAAATCGGGGAGCTCGCCCCCTTGGAGGCCATCCAGCCCGGCGTGCGTGTCTATCACAGCAAGTTCGCCTTCGGTATGGTGCAGTCTGTTGATGGCACCGGTCCCGACGCCAGAGCAGTCATCGATTTCGGCAACCTCGGCGTCAAAACGTTAGTCCTTAAATTCGCTAAATTACTGATACCCAAATAACAGAATATGCAGTTCAGAACCGCTATCCCCGCTCCGCAATACCCGTTCCAAATCAACGAGACCGACACGGTGATGCTTGTGGGCTCCTGTTTCTCCGACAACATGGGCCACTATTTCGACACCCACCGTTTCGAGACCTGTTCCAACCCGTTCGGGGTGCTCTTCAACCCCATATCCATCGATCGGGCCGTGCGTTTCATGCTGCAGCCCGACCTCTTCGACAAAAACCGCTACTTCTACAAGTACCGCGACCTGTGGGTGAGTTTCGCGCACCACGGCCGCTTCTCCAAGGAGAACTTCGAGGAGTTCGAGGCCAATATCGACGAGAACTTGGCACACTGCGCGGAGTTCCTCCGCCGTACGCGTTACCTCTTCGTCACCTTCGGTACGGCTTTCTGCTACAAGTTCATCCCCCGCGACCTCATCGTCTCCAACTGCCACAAGATTCCGAACCACCAGTTCGAGCGGCTTCGCTTGGACGTAAAGAAGATCGTGTCGCAGTGGAATGCCACGCTGCAGCTGCTGAAAGAGGCTTGTCCTGAGATGAAAGTGATCTTCACGGTGAGCCCTGTTCGCCACTTGGGCGACGGCGCGCACGAGAACGCCCTGAGCAAATCGGTACTGCTTCTCGCGGTCGAAAAGCTGGTGGACAACGAGTTCACCTACTACTTCCCGGCATACGAATACCTGATGGATGACCTGCGCGACTATCGCTTCTATGCCAAGGATTTGTGTCATCCCAACGATATGGCAATCAGCTATTTGGAAGAGAAACTGACGGAGTCGTTCTTCACCGAGGAGACCCGGATGCGGATGCAGGAGATCGAGCGGGAGAACCGTTTCCTGAACCATCGGAAGTTCCGGTAGGAAGAGGGTGGGGGAGTCTCTCCATCCCCCGTTCTCAACAATTTTTTCCAGACCCGTCGGCATATCAAAAAAAAGTGTATCTTTGCCGCGTCAAACGAAAGGTCTCTTGGCCGAGTGGTTAGGTACCGGTCTGCAAAACCGTTGACTCCAGTTCGAATCTGGAAGAGACCTCCAGAATGTAGAGATGCTCAGGTGTCTCTACATTTTTATTTTTTGTACGTTTGCAGCCGTTATGAAACCGCAAAGACTGTTCTGCATCCTTCTGATTCTGTGGGTTATAGCCGATTTGATGGTGGCCATATTCACCCCGTTGCATGCCGACGAAGCCTACTATGCGCTCTACGGCCGTCACCTCGACTGGGGTTACTACGACCACCCGCCGATGGTGGCGCTGCTCACCGCTTTCAGCAGCGCGCTTTTCAAGGGGAACCTCTCCGTCCGCTTCCTTACGGTGCTGCTCCACGGCGGCACTCTCTGCCTGATTTGGCGGTCGATAGCCTCTGAGTCGCCCACCCGCCGTGATGTGCTGACCTTCTTCGCCGTCGCCGCCTCCTTCGTGATGTTCTCGGTCTATGGTTTCGTCACCACCCCCGATGCACCGTTGCTCTTTTTCACCGCCCTCTTCTTCTTCCTGTACCGTCGCTACCTCGACAAGCCCGCCTGGCCGCTTGCGCTTGCGTTGGGCGTTACGTTGGCGGCGATGCTCTACAGCAAGTATATGGCGGTGTTGGTCTTGGGCTTCGTCGTGCTGTCGAATCCCAAGCTCCTGAAAGACCCGAAGGCGTGGGTGGCCCTGCTCGTCGCCGCTGTGCTGTTCGTTCCCCACATTGTGTGGCAGTTCCGGAACGACTTCCCCAGTTTTCAGTACCATCTGGCGGACCGGAGCCGGCAGTTTATGCTGCGCTACCCGTTGGAGTATATTCCCAACCAGCTGCTGGTGTTCAACCCGGTATGTCTTGCCCTCGCCCTTTGGATTTGCTGGAAAAGACGCAAAACGGACGATCTCTTCGAGCGGGCAGGCATCTTCACCATTGCCGGTTTCATCCTCTTCTTCTGGGTGATGACCGTCCGAGGGCACGCCGAACCCCATTGGACGGTGGCCGTCTCCATCCCGATGATTATCCTGCTGTACCGTGCGTTGCGCACCCCCGAGAGGCGGAACCTGCTTGTGCGCGGGGTCGTGCCGTTCGCCGTACTGCTCGTGCTCGGGCGTATTGTGCTGCCCGTCTTGGGCTCCGAGAAGCTGCACCTCATCGGGAATCAACCTCGGATGGCGGACATCCAACGCTATTGCGGCGACACTCCCGTGGTGTTCACCACCTCTTTCCAAGATCCTTCGCTCTACTGGTTTTACACCGGCAAAGAGGCCACCGTCATCAGCTCCTTCTACTCGCGGCGCACGCAGTTCGACCTGTGGCAAAGCGATTTGGAACTGCAAGGCAAGCGCGTCTGTCTCGTCGGGGAGTCGGAAACCAAACGGCCGATTCCGGGCTCCGAAATCATCCGCACGCCCAATACGGCCTTTGCCATGCGCGAGGTGGAGGCCTTCCAAGGGGCGAACCGACTCGCCGTCACGGTCACGAAATGCCGCATCGACGGCGACACGATGCGTCTCGAGATGAACATCCACAACCCCTATACGCTGGACTACCGCTTCCACCATCCCGACTTTCCCACCGTGCTCTTCCTCGGCTTCATCCGCGACGGCTTCCATGATGCCATCATGTGCCCCGAACTGCCTGATATCGCCATTCCCGCCGGCGGCGATGTGACCCTCACCCAATCCGTCAGCCCCCTCCCCGACTTCCCCTTCGTCGTCTGCGTGGACAATTACGTCTGCCGCTCCGTCAACAGCAAACCCATAAAATCCCCCCTAACCGAATAACTCCCTAACCCCTAACCCCTAACCATCCCTCCTTAACCCTTAACCCCTAAACCTTAAACCTTAATGTCAAACAACCTCTTCTACAGCCATTGGTTCGACTGGGACAAGAACCTTTTCCAATTTATTAACGGCCACAACTCGCCTTTTTGGGATAAGGTGATTTGGGTAATCACCAGTGCACAGTTCGGGGTGGTTTTCTTCCTGCTCCTGTCTGGCCTGACGATCTGGTTCTATCGCAAGCAATCGTGGAAGATTCTGCTCTTTGTGGCGGCCGTCACGCTGTTGGCGGACACCGTCGGGGCAAGGGTGCTTAAACCCACCATCCATCGTTTTCGCCCGTCGCATGATATGGAGTATCATAGTGACTATCAGGTGCATCTGTTGCAGAAAAAAGACGGAACATATTACTATGGCGGCCAATACAGCTGTCCTTCGAACCATGCCATCAACTACCTGACCACCTCCCTCCTCTTCTTTTTCTTCCTGTCTGGGAAGGTGAAGCGGCGGTGGCTTTTAGCGGTGGCTGTTTTCGGGACAACCCTGCTGACTTGCTACAGCCGTATCTATGTGGGCGTCCATTACCCGTTCGACATCCTGTGCGGGTGGCTCATCGCGACCTTTTTTGCGGGATTGGCGATATGGGTGTACAAGAAGTTGACCTGACGGCTGACGGCGTCGTTCACCGGCCGCTGATGACGATCTTCCGGTCCTTTGCGGCGCGCAAGCCGAATACCGTTTCCCGCACTTCGTCGGTTTCAAAGGAGTGATTCACAGCCCCTTCCGGATAGGTGAGGATGCGCAGGCCGGGTTTTTCCCCGAGGATATACGGGGTGAGACCTCCGTTGTCCGCCTTGCGTAAGTAGTTCAGGAGGCTGATAATTCTTCGTGACGACAGATGTCTGTTATAGTCGCTGTTGTGCAGCGGGCTTGCGAAGCCGCTGACGACCAGCTCCACCGTGTCGCCGTTTGCCATCGCTTCGGTGAGATACTCTTGCAGCAGCAGCAGCCGTGTGTAGCCGGTCTGCACGGAGTCGCGCATGAACCCGGCCACCGCGTACATCGCCCGCCGTTGCTCCTCGCCGGTCAGTCCCTCTCCCGATTTGTGGATATATTCCTGGATGTCACCGATGTAGGCGTTGTACAGGGAGAGGTAGTCCTGCTCGGTGGTGTCGGAGACGGACTTCGGGTCGGGGCAGTCGTTCTGGAAGTAGAGCGTGATGGGCAGCACGGAGACGATTTTCTCGTGGATGTCGGGTTGCGGTTTCGGCGGCTCCACGGTGTCGGGTTTCGGCAGAGACCATTGCATGTGGAAGAGGTCGTTGCAGCAGGTGTCCTCGTCGGCGATGTCGTCGTGCGGGCGGTTCGAGCTGAGGAAGGCGCTCTCCCCATCCGGATTCACCGTGAAGTAGAAGTCGTTGTACTCGGAGTTGAACGGCCTCCCGAGCATCTCCGGCCGTTTCCACGCTCCCATGGCCCCTTCACTGCAAAAGATGTCGTAGTCGCCGATGCCCTTGTGCTCGTCGGTGCTGAAGTAGAGCCGATTCCGGGCTTTGTCGTAGAACGGCGTGATCTCGTTTCCTTCCGTGTTGATCATCGGGCCGAGGTTGACGGGCGGTTGGTAGCGGCCGTTCTTGCAGACGGCGTACCAGAGGTCCGTTTTCCCGTAGCCGCCCGGCCGGTCGGAGACGAAGTAGAGCACCTCGTGTTCCGGCAGCTCCACCAGGCAGGGCTGCATCGCGGAGTAGCCGTTCATGTTGATGGTGGCGGGCAGCGGTTTGGGTTTCCGCCAGCTGCCTTCGGTTTTCTCGAGCTGCCACAGGTTGCAGCGCAGGTCGCCCTCGCCCTCGCGCACACAGCGGGTCAGGAGCATGCGCTCCCCGTCCTCGCTCAGGCAGAAGTTGCTGTTGAAATACTTGGGGTGGTTGACGGACTTCGGCAGCGGTCGCGCCGGTGCAAACCGTCCCTCCGGCAGGGCTCTCGACTCGTAGAGATAGCAGTACCAGTTGGTCTCGAAGAAATGTTCGGCATCCTCGTCGGCGTCGTTGCGCAGGGAGGTGAACAGGAACGCGGAATCCGGCAGCAGCCGGCAGGCATACTCCGAGAAGTGGGTGTTCACCGCCTTCGGCAGGGGGGTCACCGTCACGATGATTGAATCCGATATAGGCAAAATCGTCCGCACATCGTTCTGCGCCCTCGCCGAAACCCATAACGAAAGCACAAAAACCATAACCCATACTATGTGCGACTTATATTGCATTCTTTATCTTTTCTACCGAGCTTTTGTCCCTGCCGGGACTTCTCAAGGAATTATATACATTGAGAACAGGCCTCAATAACCCATAACCCATAAACCTTAACCCTTAAACCTTAACCCTTAATCCTTAACCCATAACCCATAACCCTTAAACCCTAACCCTTAAACCTTAAACCAATCACATAATGTCATACGGACACGGCTCCTTTCCGGACCTCGTGATGGTCCGTTTCTTGAAAATATAGGAGATGGCGAGTTCCATGCCACCGCGCCCGTGAGTGGCCACCACGAACGGTGACACGTTCACATCGTAGGCGATGGAGAAGCGGAGGTTCTGCCAGCTCACGAACCCGTTGAAAACCAGTGCGTCGCCCCAACGGTAGAAGAGTCCGCCGCCGAGGGTGTAGAGTGTGGTGTAGCTGTTCTTCTTCTTGAAATATTCCACGTTGCATCCGAAGAGGTATTCGCTGAAGCTGCGCTGCCACGAGGCGTAGAGCATAGGCGACAGCGAAAGTTCGCGGTTGAGGGCGATTTGCGAGTAAAAGTGGGTGGTGTATTTCACGGGCAGGCGGGCGTTGCTCTCGCCGAAGCCGTAGAACGGGCGGTTGATGTGCGACGCGCCCACGGCGACTCGGAAGAGCGTGTTCTTGTTGGGCACGTACCCCCAGAACGCCCCGACCCCGAAGTCGGGATAGAGCCGTTGGATGGACTCGAAGTTCTCGCCGCTCGGCATATAGGGCAGGAAGATGCCGTTCACGAACTGGTTGTCCCACGTGCTCAGGTCGAGGTCGAAGTGGTTGTTGATGATGCCGCCGTAGAGTCCCAGCCCGAGTTTGTGGCGGCTGTGGCGGCCGAGGTTCTTGATGTACGACAGCGACACCACGGCCTGCACGGAGCTGTAGTTCACGTCGCCGGCCTTGTCGCCGTTGAAGGTGAGCCCGATGCCGACGAGCTCCTGCCGCCGGTGGCTCTTATAGACCGCGCCATCGACTTCCGCGCCGATGGTCATGAACGGTTTGCTCACGGCCATCCACTGCGACCGTGTGATGACCGAGGCGCGCACGATGCCGTCGAAGGCCGCCGTCAACGCGGGATTGGTGCCCGTGGGGTTGGCGTAGAACTGCGAGAAGTGGTAATCTTGGGCGGTGACGATGCCGCCGAGCAGGCACAATGCCCACAGTAGCGCGAATCTGCTCGCGCCGCGCCGACAGGGGGCTTTCCGGATATGGGACAATGGGTTCACTGCTTCAAAACTGTGGCGCAAAGGTACATAAATTACGGAAACTCAGTACCTGTACTTTTCGTTCCAGCAGTTTTTGAGATACCGGCGCAGCTCATTCTCGCGTGGGTTGTTCTGCGGTTCGTAGAGCGTCGTGCCCGAAATGGGCTCCGGCAGGAACTCCTGGTTGACGAAATTGTGCTCGAAATCGTGGGCGTACTGGTACCCTTTGTGGTAGCCGAGCTCCTTCATCAGCTTGGTGGGGGCGTTGCGGATGTGCATCGGCACGGGCAGGTCGCCGGTCTGCTTGATGAGGGCGTAGGCGTTGTCGATGGCCATGTAGGAGGCGTTGCTCTTCGGCGAGCAGGCGAGGTATATTGCCGTCTGCGACAGCACGATGCGCGCTTCCGGCATCCCGATGACGTTGACGGCTTGGAAGCAGTTGTTGGCCAGCAGCAGCGCGTTGGGGTTGGCGTTGCCGATGTCCTCGGAGGCGAGAATCACCATGCGGCGGGCGATGAAGAGCGGGTCCTCGCCGGCCACCAGCATCCGGGCCATCCAGTAGACCGCCGCGTTGGGGTCGCTGCCCCGCATCGACTTGATGAAGGCGGAGATGATGTCGTAGTGTTGTTCGCCCTTCTTGTCGTAGAGGGCCAGGTTCTGTTGGATGACGTGGATGACCTGCTCGCGGGTGAGGGTGATCACGCCGTCCACAGGCGGGGTCATCCAGGTCACTAATTCGATAGCGTTCAGCAGCTTGCGGGCGTCGCCGCCGGAGATGCGCAGGAGGGCTTCCGTATTTTCCAGGCGGATTTTGCAGTTCATCTGGCCTTCGAGGTAGTGGATGGCGGTCTGCAGCAGCTGTTCGAGGTTCTCTTTGGAGAGTTCCCGCAGCACATAGACCTGGCAGCGGGAGAGCAGGGGGGAGATGACCTCGAAGGAGGGGTTCTCGGTGGTGGCGCCGATGAGGGTGACCACGCCCTGTTCCACTGCGCCGAGCAGCGAGTCCTGCTGTGATTTCGAGAACCGGTGGATTTCGTCGATGAAGAGGATGCAGCGTCGTTCGGACTTCTTGGCCTTGTCGATGACCTCGCGGATGTCCTTCACGCCGCTGCTGATGGCACTGAGGGTGAAGAACTCGGCGTCGATGGACTGGGCTATCAGGAGTGCGAGGGTGGTCTTGCCCACGCCCGGCGGTCCCCAGAAGATCATCGATTGGATATTGCCGCTCTCGATGGCCGTGCGCAACACGGCCCCCTCACCCATCAGGTGCTCCTGACCGATGTAGCCTTCAAGGGTGTGCGGACGAAGAATCTCTGCCAACGGCTGTTTCTGCATGACTATTTATTTTGACCGCGCAAAGATAGACAATTTCCGGATATGCGGAAGGGGATGCTGTGGAGGTGGTATGGGTCAGGCGTATTTCTCCTCCATCAGTTTGTTGATGGCGCTTTGGATCTCCTTCGTGGGGCGGAAGCCGAGTTCCGGGCGGACGGAGTGCGCCTTGCCGTCTTCGAAGCATTCCGCGATACGTGAGGCCACGTAGTTCCGGAAGATGCCGATGCCGCCGTTGGCATATTTGCCGAGGTAGTTGATGATGTGGCATACCTCCTTCCGGTTGAAGCGGGTGTCCTCCTGCTGGCCTCTGTTATAGATCACGGCGACCACCTCGGGAAGTTCGAGGATGTCGGTCCACAGGGCCATATACTTGTCTTTCCAGGTGTAGGCGACGAACGGAAGCGTCTTTTCCACGTAGCGGAGGATATCGTCGCGGATGGACTTCACATTGTCCAGGTCCCTGCTGTCGGTCTGGGGTTTCCGTTGTGTTCCGTAGAAGTTGTTGACAATACTATGCACGCCGTTATTGAATTGTTCGACGTATCCGATCCTGATTTCCTGGAAGACGTTCCCGGTGCCCGGAGGCGTGTCTTTGTCTAGGTTCATATTTTCAAAATTTAGTGGTTACCTTTGTTCTTTGTTTGTCAGCAGCGGATTTCGCGTTTTCCTGTCGGCCTTCGCGTGGCAGGAAAGGGCATTCCCGTTTGCCGCTGCAAAGATAGTAAGTCTATTCATACGAATGGGGAAAAAAGTGGGATAGTGAAAAAAAATATCCATCAGCTGGTGCAAGTCATATAAATGCCGACTCATTCTCATACGCCTTGGTCTGTCTTTCTGGAACTCTTCGTTCTAAAAGTCAAAACAATATGCATTTTTTTGACTTTTAGACGTCGTTGCCAACGACACATATAAAGTGTAGTCACATCATATAATGTCAGAATCTATATTTTGTCCCGTTACTGTTCTGGTTTTAACGCAAAAAACATCGATCTTGGCAGCATGTAGGTGAGAAAGCTGGTATCGGCAACAACGGTGCGACCGTCTCCTTTGTCTATGACACCCCTACCGCACAGGTCTATACCGGCGTGATGGATTCCCACATCGGACAGTCCTCCAACCTTGACGACAAAGAGACCCCATAACCATAAATCGCATTTTCGGTTGTTTGATCAGTTTTTAAAAGCCGTTGCGGTTTGTGACGGCTTTTTTTGTACTTTTGCAGCCTTAAAAGTAAGAAAATGATAGGTGTAGTTATTATAGCAGTTGTTTCTATAACTTTTTTGATCCTTACCGTGGTAAATCTTCTTAAAGGGGAAGAAAAACATAAACGGAAAGAGGTTAAAAAGCTCAAATTGCTACAATGTTTTGAATCTGTGGAAGTGCATGATGAATATGGTGTTTTTCGAGGTTTTGTGCAAATGGAATTGCTTTTATGTCATGATGGCGAAAAATATTTTATTAAACCGCTTGTTGACCCAAGATGTCCTATTGAAGATGTGAGAGAAGCTGTACAAAGATTTGAAAAAAGAGTATTTGAAGACCCAGAATGCCCAACTTCTTTGGATGATATAGAAGCCTTGTGCGATTTAATAAATCGCAAATATAACCACCGTGGAATTATTCACGATGTTAAAGAAAGAAAACAGTAGAATCCGTAAAAGCTATTTTTCTTTCCTTCGGGCGACCGGGCACGCTTTCCGCTCGAATTTCGTCCTTGCGTCCTCATGACCGCAATCGTTATCGCGGAATCTAAGTAAACAAAAAACGCAGTCATACAGCACGACCGCGTTTTTCTTTTGTTTTTCTGCACGATAAAAGCGTTGCTTTATCTGTTATTATAGAGGCCCTTTATCTGTACAACAAGTGCAAAAATGACTGCTGCGTATATCTGAATCAGTCAATGTACCAAAAGAATTTTGTATTTTTGCCGAATTAAATCTTGATAAAGATAACAATGGTAACTATTAAGAAAATAGAGATAAAAGGATTCCTCGGAAAAGGTGATTTTGAATGGATTCTTGACCCAGTAGTGAATATTTTGGGAGGAAAGAATGGTAGCGGCAAGTCTTCCATTTTCAAATTATGTTATACCCTATTGTCGGATGAGCGAATTTATGACGATCAAGACAAACATTTTTCGACTCTTTTTGAAAAAGCAATTATTACTTTTAGCAATGGTTGGACGTTGACATGGGAAAAGAAAGAGCAGAAAGTTCTCACGTTAGATTTGAGCGGGGCAGTGCCTCAATTGCATAGGATTGCTTCCGTAATCCGTGATGAAAACGGGCAGGAAAGAAAGTTTGCTGAGTTAAAGCCACTTGTGGAGGTATATCTTATCAGTTCGTTTGAGCAACATATTTCGCGAGCCGTTCAATATGCCCAACAGCCGAAAGCGTTTAGCACGGATGATCCCATGATGATTGATTTGCTGATTGAGGATCAAATCAACATCCGTAATCGTGAGTTTTCGAGAGTGATGGAGGAGATGACCGATGCACCAAAGGACAATGACGAAGCGCGTACTTCTTATATTCGAAACCACAAAATGATATACGAGTCTTTGGGATATTTCTTGACGGAATACGACAAACCATACATAAGTACTTTTGACTTTTCCAAAAACCAACAGCAGTTTGGTTATAAAAAGCTTTCTATGGGCGAGAAACAGGTGCTGTTGCTATTGCTTATGGTGAGCAACGCTCAGAGAAAACCTTGCATATTCTTCATGGACGAGCCCGATTTGAGTATGCATATTGACTGGAAAGAGGAGCTCGTCACTCGGTTGCATGAGCTGAACCCCAATATGCAGATTATCCTTTCCACACACTCTCCGAGCGTCATCACTGGCTGGCGAGACAGGGTGAATGAGGTGAACCAACTCATAAAAAAATAGGATGGACCATGGCAACACTGGAGAGTGCATTCAATCCCACGTATTCAGAAAACGCTTCGATACTGACGGGAAAGCCTAATAGAGTGGATGTCGAAGTGGAAGACACGATAGACAAGGCTTTTTGGGAAGACCTGCTTTCTGAATTGTGCCCGCAAAAAGAATTTCATTTTTACCCTTTCCACACTGTTCTTGACGAGGACAATGGGGTTACACAAAAAGGTAAAGGAAAATCGCTGATCATAAAAGCTTCCTCCGAATTCAGTGCAAAGCATATTGGTTGTGTGGACAGCGACTATGACTGGTTGCTTTCGGATTATACGGTTGATGGCCAGAACATCTGCAACAACAAGTATTTGTTACAAACTTACGCATACTCTATTGAAAATCTGATGTGTTTGTCAAGCACATTGAAAGACTTTTGCTATGATGTTACAGAAGAGTCCGTTGACTTTGATTTCGAAGGTTATCTGAGCAATCTTTCTGAGATTGTTTACCCACTTTTGGTTAGATCTGCTTACCTGTATAAGGAAAATAATATGGCCTTCTCGCCCAAAGATTGGCGGCAGGTACTTGTTAATACGGAGAGAGATGCGAATGCTTCTTTGGAACAGATAAGACGTAATACAGAGGAGGCGATAAGGGAGCTTGATAAACTATTTGATTTTGAGAATGAGGATTTTGACGAGTTTCAGAAGTCCATTCTTTCAGAAAAAGATGTTTCCAAGGAATCCGCATATTTGTATGTACGCGGACATGAGTTATTTGACCATCTGCTTCATTCTGTTTTGAGTCCGGTAGTTACAACCCTCCGTCGCCAACATTATCAGCACTTACAGGAGTCCTACACGAAAGAGGATGAGCGGAGAAAAGCCTTGCTGGAATACCAGACCAAAGACATTTCAGTTCGAGAATTGATATCTCGAAACTACCTCTATAAAAATCAGACCCCAATATACGGCAGAATCAGGAATGATGTATTGAAGGTCTGGAGGTAGTGATAATTTTGCCATCATGTTTGTGCCCGATGAGAACATCGACTTCGCTTCCGCGACCATCGAGCAGCTTCAGGGCCCTCCGCACACCAAAGCCATTCAGGTGTTCGTAAATCGCGAACGGCGAACGGTTGGTCGGAGATGACTGATATACAATATGATGAACTCGCAATATAGATTGTGTCCAATTAGGTGTGTTTCGTTTCTCGGAGGTGACATTTGCCAGAGGGATTTGTTTTTCCGTTATGATTGAGGTGTCAGGTTTGCGGCGGCAAGACGCCTTCCGCGTACCCCCCCTGTCTGCGTCACCCATTCTGATAACACTCATCTTTTTTTCGTTGTAACTGCTTGATTACAAGAGTGTGGGATTTTGATGAAAGTTTGATAGGTCATCAAAAGTCTCCACAGCATTCCCCGTGTTGTATCTTTGCAGTCGAAATTGGATTTGTGAATTGTGAATTGTGATTTGTGACTTGTGAATTGTGATTTGTGACTTGTGACTTGTGATTTGTGACTTGTGACGTATTACCCTTTAACCCTTAAACATTAACCCTTAAACCCTAACCCTTAACCCATCAACGCTCCCGCCAGATACTCGAAGTCCCCTAACGACAGCTGCTCCGCGCGTTTCGTGAACAGCGGCTCGGTCTCCACGAAGGACGGGTCGAAGGGCAGGCTCTGGAGGGCGTTGCGCAAGGTCTTGCGGCGGTAGTTGAAGGCCGTCTTCACCACCGTGCGGAAGGTCTTCTCGTCACAGCTCAGCTTCTTGTCGAAGTTGCGGGTGAGGCGGATGACCGCCGACTTGACCTGCGGCGGGGGCGTGAACTCGTGCTCGCCGACGGTGAAGAGGTACTCGGTGTCGTAGAAGGCCTGCAGCAGCACGCTGAGGATGCCGTACTGCTTGTTGCCCGACCGCGCACACACCCGCTCGGCCACCTCCTTCTGGAACATGCCCACCAGCTCCACCACGGTCTCCTTCTCGTCCAGGACCTTGAAGAGGATCTGCGAGGAGATGTTGTAGGGGAAGTTGCCGACGATCACCTTCGGGCCCTCGTGGAAGTTGGACAGCGGATATTGCAGGAAGTCGCCGTGTATCAGGTTGTTGCCCAATTCGGGATAGTGCGTCTGGAGGTACTCTACCGATTCTTCGTCCAACTCGATGACGGCGAACTGCGGGAACTCGCGCTGCAGCAGGTACTGGGTGAGCACGCCCATGCCCGGGCCGATCTCCAGCACGTGCGCGTCGGGGGTGAGCACCGCCTCCGCGATGTCCTGCGCGATGGCCTGGTTGTTCAGGAAGTGCTGTCCCAGCCGCTTCTTCGCCTTCACTGTGGTATTTCTGTTTCTCATAAGCTTCAGTCTTTCTATTTTCTACGCTTGCGCAACTTGCATTCGTTAAAACCAAGCGCGAAAATACACAATTCTTCGGACATTGTTTTCTGCATGGAAAATAATGTATATTTGCGGCGGTGACCATTCGGGAGACCATAGACCGGATGGGAGCTATAAACCGTTGTGAATTAAAATATTATAACAGAATTGGAAACTTTTTGAGCTATGAAAATTCAGAACTACCCCCTTGTGAAAGTGCTTTTTCCGTATGTCGTCGGCATCCTTATCGCCTATCTGGGTGACTTTCCCGACACCACTTGCCGGGCGCTCCGGTGGGTCGCGGGAGCCACTTTCCTGTCGGCCGTCGCGATGACGTTCTTCAGGGCTTACCGGTGGCGTGTGGTGCGGATTGTCGTGATGGAGGTGGCCTTCGTGTTTGCCGGCATCGTGTTGACCAACAGTCACTTCCATCCGAAAGTCGCCGATGAGGTGATGGAGGCCAATGCGGACTGGCTGGTGCGGGTCGCGGCGGAGCCCACCCCGCGCGAAAGGAGCGTCAAGGTGGAGGCCGAGATACTGCAATCCGTTGATAGGAAGGCGGTTGGCGGGAAGGTGCTCTTCTACCTCCAGCCGTCGGCCGCGACCGCGGAGCTGCGTTACGGCGACCTGCTGCTCGTGCACGCGCCGCTCGCCCGCATCGCGCCGCCCTGCAACCCCGACGCTTTCGACAACCAGCGCTACATGCGGCGGCGCGGCATCTACTACTCCGGATTCGTGCGGGAGGATGGCTGGCAAAGGGTAGGGCACCGGCCGGCTAACCCGCTGAGGTTCTTGGCGAACACGGCGCGCACCCGCCTGTCGGACCTCTACGCGCAGGCGGGCATGAGCGGCGACGAGCTCGGCATCCTCAAGGCCATCCTGCTCGGCGACGACGATACGCTCGACCCCGAGCTGAAGGCCTCCTACTCGTCGGCGGGCGTGAGCCACATCCTCTGCGTGTCGGGGATGCATGTCGGCATTATCTTTATGATTATCAACTTCCTGCTGAAGCCTTTGGACCTGTTCCGGACTTCTCGTATTCTCAAGACCCTGTTGGTGATGCTCGTGATTTGGCTTTACGCGCACATCACCGGACTCGCGCCTTCGGTGACGCGTTCGGCCACGATGTTCACCTTCGTGGCGCTCGGTCAGCTGCTGCGGCGCAACACCAACGTCTTTCACAGCCTGTTTGCTTCTATGTTTATTCTGCTCATTGTCAATCCGTTGCTTCTCTTTGAGGTGGGCTTTCAGCTCAGCTACCTCGCAGTGGCGGGCATCGTGCTCTTCCAGCCGAAGTTCGCCGCGCTCTATACCTGCCGGACCCGTGTCGGCCGCTACTTTTGGGAGCTGCTGACGGTCTCCGTGGCCGCCCAGCTCGGCACTTCCCCTATCTCGATCTACTACTTCGCCAAGTTCCCCAACTACTTCATACTCTCCAACCTCAGCGTCATCGCGCTCTCCTTTGCCGTCATCATCACCGGCGTGGCCTTGCTCCCGATCTCCTTCGTCCCGCTCGTCTCCAAGCATCTGACGTGGCTGCTCACGATGGAGATCAAGGCGATGAACGCCATCATCACCTTTATTGAGCGGCTGCCGCATTCGGTGACGGAAAACATCGACTATCATATTGTGCAAGTGATTCTGTTGTACGGGGTTATCGGTTGTTTTTGCTATCTGCTGTACCAGCGGGAGCGGAGGGTGCTCTGGACGGCGGGCGTGCTGTTCGTCCTGTTCTGCAGCTCTTTCGTCGGGAAGAAGGTGCTGACGGCTCGCGAGACTGGTTTTATGGCCTACCATGTCCGCAAATGCAGTGTGTTGGAGTTCAACTGGCACGGGCAGACGGTCTGGCTGTCGGACACCCTGCGTGACGAGGGCGACAAGCTGTTCCAGTACAACGTGTCGCGGCACGCTCGGCGGCATCGTCTTAGCGGAACGATGGTGCCCATCGACACGCTGGCCTTCGACACGCCATTTCTCTGCAAGCGCGGCAACTTCATCCGTTTCGAGGACAAGACCTACTACATGCTGACTTACAAGGAGAGGCTGCAGCCGTGCGGGAATGATTCGTTGCGCGTCGATTGTCTGCTGTTGCGTCGGAATCCGCGGTTGCCGCCCGAGGAGGCGATGGCCGCGCTGTCTTTCCGGGAGGTGATCGCCGACGGTTCCAACACCCCGTTTTATGTAGAGCGGTGGCGGGTTTTCTGCCTTGAAAACGGCGTCCCGTTCACCTTCACCGGCGACCGAAAATTCTGATGCTGAGGATGCCCCAAATTTTGTATCTTTGCCGCTTGTTTTTTTACTAGAATGATTAATCATATAAAAGGTAGAATAGAGGATGTGAACCCCGCGTACGTGATTGTCGAGACGGTCGGTGGGGTGGGGTATTGCATCAATATCTCGTTGGCCACATTTTCCGAAATCAAGGACCAGAAGGAGGTCCGTCTGCTCACCTATTTCATCGTGAAGGAGGATGCGCAGGTGCTCTACGGTTTCGCCACCGAAGAGGAGCGCGAGCTGTTCAAGCTGCTGATCACGGTCAACGGCATCGGGCCCAACACGGCGCGGCTGATTCTGTCGTCGATGAGCGTGGGCGAGGTGCTCAACGCCATCGCCACCGAGGATGTCAAGGCCATCCAGTCGGTGAAGGGCATCGGCGCGAAGACGGCGCAGCGCGTGGTCATCGAGCTCAAGGACAAGGCGAAGAAGGCCTCTTGGGGCAATGCAACAAAAATTGACATCGCATACAATAATAACAAGTTTGAAGCGTTATCCGCTCTTGTCGCACTTGGCTTCCCCAAGTCCGGCGCAGAGGCTGTCTTGGATAAGATTATCAAAGCTGAAGGTATCCAACTCTCTGTGGAAGAACTAATTAAGAAGGCATTGAAATTATTGTAACAAAAAAAGAGAGACTTGAAAGTAAGACAATATATACACGCTGTCATCATAGCGTTTTTGATTGTGGGCTTCGGGCATTTCGGCCTGAAAGCCGCCCACAGTCCGTTCGTGCGTAAGGCACTACCTGCGCGGGTGCAACTGTCGTACCCGCTCTGTCCGCCCGACACGAACCCTCCGACGCTCCCCCAGCCGGACATCAACCCGCTGGCCCCCAATCCCAATAATCCGTTCTTTCTCAACAACCCTCCGGGAATCGGGCAGTCCATCATCTACGACCCCGAGACCAACACCTACAACTTCCAGTACATGACGGGCGACTCGCCGTTCGGCCCGGGTGCGTACATGAACATCAATGAGTACATCAACTACGACTTACAACAGAGCATCCACGACTATTGGCAGAACCAGAGCCGCAGTATCGGCAGCGGTCCCGTCTCCCGGCGAGGCAGCGGTATCATCCCGCAGCTCCATATCGGCGGCGACATCTTCGAAGGCATCTTCGGTAGTAACACCATCGATATACGACCGTCCGGTAACATCGGATTGAAGCTGGGTGTAAAGTACACACAGACAGACAACTACCTTCTTCCCGTCAAGCAGCGCAAGCAGTTGCAGCTCGACTTTGACGAGGACATACAGCTCAACTTGATTGCCAAAATCGGTGAGAAGATCGAGTTCAACTTAAACTACTCGACCGACGAGCTGGCGGTGACGACCAAGACCGACCAGATCAAGCTCAAATACAACGGCAAGGAGGATGACATTCTGCAATTGATTGAGTTCGGCGACATTACGTTCCCGCTGAACAGCACGTTGATCAACGGTAGCCAGAGCTTGTTCGGTGTCAAGACCCAGCTCAAGTTCGGCAACCTGTACGTCACGGCGGTTGCTTCGCGCAAGAAAGGTTCCTCCCAGACCATTACGGTGGAGGGCGGTGCCGAGGAGACCGATTTCTACTTCCGAGCCGACGAGTACGAAGAGAACAAGCACTTCTTCATCGGCCACTTCTTCGAAGAGCATTACAACCAGTACCTCAGCACGTTGCCGTTGGTGAGTTCGCCCATCGTGATTACCAAGATCGAGGTGTGGCGCACGACGGTCGGTGCTGCGACTACGAACAACCGTAACATTGTGGCTTTCACCGATTTGGGTGAGTATGATCCGCAATTCCCCGCCTTGTCGTACAATCTCGCGTACCCTGGTGGGCAGTATCCCGACAACGACATCAACAACTTGACGACCTACGCCGACAGCTCGTTGATCCGGAACATTGCCAACGTGTCGAGCAACATGCAGTCCATCGGCATGAAGTCGGGAACGGACTACGAGAAAGTGGAGAGTGCGCGTTTGCTCAGCCCCAATGAGTATTCCGTGAACACCAAGTTGGGTTTCATCTCGCTGAACTCCGCCCTCGCCTCCGACCAGGTGTTGGCTGTGGCGTTCCAGTACACGGTGATCGGTGACGACAAGGTGTATCAAGTCGGTGAGTTTTCCAATGAGGTGGCCACCCCCAACTGTATTCGTGTCAAGTTGTTGAAGAGCTCCAGCCTGAACACCAAGTCGCCGTTGTGGAAGCTGATGATGAAGAACGTCTATAGCCTGTCGGCCTATCAGATTTCGCCCGACAAGTTCCGCTTGAACGTTCTGTACACCGGTGATGTGGAGGGTACGCCGAACGGATTCTTCACGCAGGGTGCGCAGAAGGGCATTGCGTTGATTCGTCTGATGGGTCTTGACCGTTTGAACCAGCATCAGGATCCCTCTCCGGATGGTATCTTCGACTTCATCGACGGTGCCCATATCAACGGCGGTACCATCAACTCCACGAACGGACGTGTCTATTTCCCCACCACGGAGCCTTTCGGTAAGGACTTGCGTGCCGTGTTGGACGATCCGGAGTTGGCCGACAAGTATGCCTTCGATTCGTTGTACACGATGACGAAGACCATGGCGCAGCAGATCACCAACAAGAACAAGTACTACATCGAGGGTAGCTACCGATCGTCGTACGGATCGGAGTTCCATTTCGCGGGCGGCGGTGCCACCAAGGCGGTGAAGGTGACTGCCGGCGGTATCCAGCTGGTCGAGAATGTCGATTACACTGTCAACTACGATATGGGTGTGGTGACCATCATCAACCAGAGCATCCTGGCTTCCGGCACGCCCATCCAGATCACCCCCGAGACCGATGACGCCTACCAGACCGACAAGCGTATGTTCGGTGTCAATTTGGATTATGTCTTCTCCCCCGATTTCACGGTGGGTGCGTCGTTGCTGAACTTGCGTGAGCGGCCGTTCACCAACAAGGTCAACTACGGTGACGAGCCCATCAACAACCTGATTTGGGGTATGAACTTTGCTTACAAGACCGAGCTTCCCTTCGTCACGAAGGCCATCGACCTGCTGACGTTCCATCATACCACCACGAAGTCGTTCTTGAACTTGGACGGTGAGTTCGCCCATTTCATCCCGGGTCACAACCGCCAGATCGGCAAGGCCGGTACGACGTACATCGACAACTTCGAGTCGGCGAAATCGACTGTTGACCTGATGAACATCAGCAACTGGGTGATGGCTTCCACGCCGCAGGGGCAGCCCGATTTGTTCCCCGAGGCTTTGCCGGTGAGTGTGACCTCTCCGTCCCGCCGCCAGCTGGCCTACGGCTACAACCGTGCCCGTATGGCTTGGTATATCATCGACCCGTTATTCTATAACGGCGGCTCCGCGGTTCCGTCCAACCTGAGCAAGGACGACCTCTCGCAGCCGTATGCCCGTGCGGTCTATGAGCCGGAGTTGTTCCCCTTCAAGGAGCAGGCGACCACGCAGCTCTCCACGTTGATGACGGTCTTCAATATGGCCTTCTATCCTTCGGAGCGCGGTGCCTACAACTACGATGTGGACGGTTCGGAAGGCCTTTCCAGCGGTTTGAACGAGGATGGTACCCTGAAAGACCCCGAAACCCGTTGGGGCGGTATCATGCGTAAGTTCGACCAGACCGATTTCGAGTCCTCCAACTACGAGTACATCGAGTTCTGGATGATGGATCCGTTCATCGACAATCCCGAGCACAAGGGCGGTAAACTGTACTTCAACCTTGGTGATATCTCTGAGGATATTCTTCGAGACGGCCAGAAGTTCTTCGAGAACGGTCTGCCCGAAGACGGTTCCGACAATGATGTGGACTTCACGGCATGGGGTCGTGTGCCCACCAAACAGTTGATTGTGAATTCCTTCGACAACCAGGACGGTTCCCGCCAACACCAGGATGTGGGTTACGACGGTTTGCCGAGTACGCGTGAGCGGGAGTATTTCGACGAAACTTACGTGCAGCGGGTGGGTGCCGCTTTCGGATTGGGATCGCAGGCCTACCAGAATGCGGTCAACGACCCGTCCGCCGATGACTACCACTACTTCCGGGGCAGTGACTATGACCAGGAAGACCTCAAGGTGGTGGAGCGCTACAAGTACTACAACAATGCGGAAGGCAACTCTCCCACCGACGGCCAGAGTCCGGAGAACTACCCCACCGCCGCCACCAACCTCCCGAATATGGAGGATATGAACAACGACAACACGTTGAGCGAGGAAGAGCGTTACTATCAGTATGTTATCGACCTTTCGCCCGACAAGATGGTCGTGGGTGAGAACTATATCAACGACGTGTACGAAGGACACCCGAACATTCTGCCCAACGGCGAGCGTCCGGCCACGAAATGGTATCAGTTCCGCATCCCGATCCATAATCCCGACAAGGTCGTGAACAACATTTCGGGGTTCAACTCCATCCGTTTCATGCGTATCTTCATGCGTGACTTCGAGGAGCCGATTGTCTGCCGTTTAGCCACGTTCGAGTTGGTGCGCAGCAGCTGGCGTACTTACTCCCTCAGTCTTCGCGAGGACGGCGACTACCAGCCGACGCAGGACGACGGCGAGAGCTCCTTCTACGTTGGGACGGTGAGCTATGAGGAGAACGCCAACCGTGCGCCGATTCCCTACGTGCTGCCTCCGGGCATTATCCGTGAGACCGCCTACGGTATGACCGCCCAGGCCTATCAGGAGAACGAGCAGTCGGTGACGATGAAGGTGGTCGATCTGCCCGATGGTGATTCCCGTGCCATCTACAAGAGCACGTCGTATGACCTCCGTCAGTTCAACAACCTGCAGATGTACATCCATGCCGAGGATGTCTTTTCCTCCGGTGACCTGCGTCCCGGTGATGTGACGGCGTTCATCCGTTTGGGTTCCGACTTCAAAGAGAACTACTACGAGTACGAGCTCCCGATCGCCATCACGCCGTGGGGTGTCGGTCGCGATACCAACGCCATCTGGCCTGAGCAGAACATGGTCTATATCACCTTGGATTCGTTGGTCTCCTTGAAGATGCAGCGTAACCGCGCCGTCCGCGAGGGACGACATCCGAGCCTCTTTGTTCCTTATACGATGTTGCCTGCTTCCGACACGGATCCGCGCTATACGGTGGTCGGTAACCCGAATTTGGGCGAGGTGACCACCATTATGATCGGTATCCGCAACCCCAAGAAGCGAACGCTGAACGACGGCGACGACATGAAGCCCAAGTCGGTGGAGATGTGGGTCAACGAGTTGCGCTTGAGCGGCTTTGACGACCGGCAGGGATTCGCCGCCTTGCTCCGCGCCCGTACGACGCTCGCCGACGTGGGTGATTTGACGGTGTCGGGCACCTATTCCACGCCTGGTTTCGGCGGTCTGGAAGAGTCTATCACGCAGCGGTCGCACGAGACCAACATCAACTTCGACCTCGCCACCAACATCGACGGTGGCAAGATCCTCTTCCCGGAGAAGTGGAACATCCGCATCCCGGTGCACTACGACTACTCGTTGGCCGTTGTGCAGCCGGAGTACAACCCGTTGAATCCCGACGTGAAGATGAAGGATGAGTTGGCTGACCTGCCCACAGCGGAGGCACGCGACTCTCTCCGCTTCATGACCAACAAGGTTACCCGCCGCCAGAATGTGAACCTTATGAATGTCCGCAAGGAGCGCGACTTCTCGAAGGGCAGCAAGATGCACGTCTGGGACATCGAGAACCTTGACTTTTCTTACTCTTATTCCGAATTGGTGCAGCGCGATGAGGATTTGGAGATGAACAACGAATACATCCATAATGGAGAAATCGGCTATACGTTCAGCACGAATCCGAAGAACTATCGTCCGTTATCGAAGGTCAAATGGTTGAACAATAAATGGTTGCAGATCATCAAGGACTTCAACATCACTCCGATGCCGAAGAACCTCGTGTTCCGCACCACCCTCCACCGCGACATGCAGGAGTTCAAGTATCGGCCTAAGAGCAGGGGCAATATCATCATCGACACCAACTACGTGAAGTCGTTCGACTGGACACGTAACTATGCCATCAACTGGGATATTTTCCAGAGTTTGCGGTTGGAGTTCAAGGCTGATGCTTCCGCGCGCATCGACGAGCCGGACGGCCGTATTGACACGCGTGTCGAGCGCGACTCCGTGTGGCACTGCCTCGGCAGGGGCGGCCGCACCACCGACTACCGCCAGAACTTCAGCGCCACCTACCAGGTGCCTATCAACAAGATTCCGCTCTTCAAGTTCGTATCCGCCAACGTGCGCTACACCTCTATGTATCAGTACCAAGCCTCCGCGCTTTCCCTCTCTTACTTGGGCAACACCATCCAGAACTCGCAGAATGTTCAGGGCAATGCCTCTTTGAACTTTGTGACGCTGTACAATTCGGTTCCTTATCTCAAGAAGGTGAACCAGGGCGTCTTGCAGAAGAACAGCGGTAACAATAAGAGGGCCGACAAGAAGGGTAAGGGAGGCAAGGACAAGGATGCCGAGGATGAGCTGACCGAAGAGGTGGAAAAGGGCAAGAAGAAACGGGGTAAGAATGACTCTATCGACAAGCCGAATGTCGGCCGTATCATTCTGGACGGTACGGTGCGCCTGCTGATGTCGTTGCGCAACGTGTCGGCCACCTACTCCCAGGGTCGTGGTACGGTGCTGCCCGGTTATATGTATTCGGCCACGTTGGTCGGCCATACCAAGGAGAGCAGCGGACCCGGATTCCTGTTCATGTTCGGCGGACAGCCCGACATCTTGGACATCGGTGCACGCAACGGCTGGCTGACCACTGACTCCCTGATGAACACGGCCTACCAGCGTACCAACAACCAGGTGATTAACTTCCGTGCCACCGTTGAGCCGTTCAAGGACTTCCGTATCGATGTCTCGGCCAACCGCAATTTCACCGCGAATTACTCCGAGTACTTCCACGTGGACGAGCTTGGCAACGTGTCGCATTACACGCCGCAGCGTAACGGTTCCTTCAGTATGACCTACTGCGCATTGGGGACCTTCTTCAAGAATCACGACGATCTGTTCGAGGACTTCCGTGCCGTGCGCGAATTGCTGGCACAACGCTATGCGGAGCACAACCCCAACTCCACGGGTGATATCGATCCCGAGACGGGATTCCCGGCCGGTTATAGCGCCATCTCCCAGGATGTGTTGATGGGTGCCTTCATGACCACCTACTTGGGTAAGAGTACCCAATCCAACGACATCTTCTCCCCGTTCTTGAAGATTCCGTTGCCCAACTGGCGTCTCACCTACAACGGCCTGACCAAGATCAAGGGTATGGAGCGGGTCTTCCAGAGCTTCTCGCTGACGCACAACTATACCAGCAGCTATAACGTCGGCAGCTATAGTACCAATATTGCCTACAGAGAGGATCCCAATGGATTCCCCACCGCTTATAACACATTAGGAGACTTCATCCCCACCAGCGAGTTGAGCCAGATGGCCCTGACCGAGCAGTTCGCCCCGTTGATTGGTTTCGATATGACGTTGAAGAACAGTATGTTGCTGAAGATTGAGTATCGTCAGTCGCGCAACATCTCCCTCAGCTTCGCCAACACGCAGATTACGGAGACCACCAGCAAGGAGGTTGCCGTTTCCGCCGGTTATCGTTTCAAGGACATCAAGATCGGCTTGGTCTTCTCCGGTATGAAGCGTCAGTTTGTCAGCGACCTGAATGTCACCGCCGGTTTCGGTTTGAAGGACAATCAGACGATGTTGCGTCGTATCACTGAGGATGACGACCAGGTTACCTCC
>Ga0247611_10001269_pt1 | contig 45783 bp, 75 predicted proteins | sample 177DNAGHGhighgp2_FD_192422 | JGI IMG/M metagenome (GOLD analysis project Ga0247611, IMG submission 192422) | Sheep rumen microbial communities from Palmerston North, Manawatu-Wanganui, New Zealand - 1770 DNA GHGhigh gp2 | ecosystem: Host-associated > Mammals > Digestive system > Stomach > Rumen... | reverse complement strand
CTATTGCCTGATCTATTGAAATCATATCCGATATGGTCTTTTCAGATGATATTATCGTGATACAATCGGGATTCACATAGCGGTGATTGATGATTTCAAATGCAATATTGATATCCGCCGTTGTGGGAGATTTCCCGACTTCCATCTTGAACAAATCGTCTATGTAGAGGACCTCTGCATTTTTGAACTGCTTTATCAAATACGGATAATCGGGTGTGTTGGCGTGAGATTTGAGATTCACAACATCATCACGCCATTGCATATAACGGGCTTGTTTGCCCTGTTTGAGAAGTTCCCCGACAATCGCCGTACAGATATGGGATTTTCCGCACCCGATCTGACCGCCGATGAAAAACCATTTTGCATTATTTCTAAGAAAATTCACGGCTTTACCCTTGACGGTTCTTTGAAAATCGTGTTCGGTCTTGTAACTGTCAAAAGTGTATTTGTCAAGCAGACCCGAAAGACCGCTTTTTCTGATTCTGCCTAAACTTTCACGGATTTTCATACAGTCGCAGTTTTTACTGACGATCTCGTTGCCGTGATACATATAGACAATGCCCTTGTTGTGGCAGATATTGCAGTCATAGCCCTGTAAATTCCCCTCTGCATTGTTCATGACCTGTACTCTGTCGAAAGGCTGTTTAATGGAATCGGCTATTTTCTGAAAATCTTCTTCGGAAAGTTCACCGCCTGTTATGCGTATCTGATGTATCATTTCCAAAAAGCTCATAAATTAACACCTGCCTTTATCACGATATTATTCAAGGAATTACTTTTACGGTATTTTCCTGCTTTTTCGTCATCATCAAACCATATTGTGATATAACTTTTCATGTCGTTGATGTATCTCTGACTTTCAGGCTTGAAAGTCAGTACATTTATCATCTTTTTAAAGCATTCGTCAATGTTCATATTCGGGTAGGTGTGTGTAAGTTCGGTGTAGTATTCCTCGTCAACCGTAAAAACTCCGTTTCGGCACGGAATTTGGAATTTGCCACACACTTTACTTTCATTTACTTTACTTTGATTTACTTTACTTTTATTTACGGGGTTTTTCTCGGATAAACTATCGTTTTTCTCGGATAAACTATCGTTTTTCTTGGAACAATCATCAAAAAGCGGCACTTTAATACAGGGTTCGGTTTCCTCTTTTTTTAAGAGCCAAATCCTGTCATCTACGATGATATCACGGTGAGCCTTTTTCGCTATTTCCTTTTTAGCTTCCTGATATCTTCGTTGTACCGATTTTGCAGTTATTACAGTGACCGATTCAGAAAGTATGCTTTTCACAAGCAGTGACCGGCTGACTAAGTATTCTAATATCTGCGTTGTCTTTTGTTCGGAAAAATTGAAGTAATCCGACATTATCAATACAAAATCTTCATCAAACTCGGTATAGTAGCCTTTGTCGTGATAAATTTGACACAGTATATACAAGTATACTGCTATCCCGTCAGCACCATATTTCGCTTTCAGGATTCTTATTTTGCTGTCCTCAAAAAAGTCCGTATCTAAAGGAAAGTAATCAAGATTCTCTTTTCTTGGTCTTGCCATTACTTTCACTCCTCTTTACGGTCAGTGACCGGCAAGGGCAGTGTATATCACCGATACAGTGACCGACCTTGCAAGTTTAACCATAAAAAATTATTTTTTCTCTTTTAAAATATATCCCTCAAATTCAAGCCGTTCTTCATCGGAAAGCGGACACCAATTTGGAATGCTTTTCCACTTCTTGAAACGCTCATACAGCGGCTTGATTTTCGGGTCACTGATATCGACCTTGTAGCCGTATCTGTCATCGGGAACGAACGAGTTCTTCGACATTAACCTCAACCCTTTCGATTCCGTTATCTGCCCACACCTTATCTACCGTCAAATAAGTTATCTGCTTGTCGTCCTTGTATGCGACACCGTTTAGACTATCACATACAATCTTTGCGATATTGTCTGCATCGGGTTTCAGTGTGGGAAAGTCCATTTTGTTTGTTTTTGCCTTTTTGAAACAGGCTGTAATACATATCAATATCGGGGCTGTATCACTAATAATAGTGCCACCTGCCGCTATGTATGCCTGCTTGATTTGTCCCTCATAATCAACCGTATTTTTAGGGGTATATGCACGCCCTTGACATGTGAATCTCGGGCGTGCCTTTCCCTGCGGTTTGCCGTAAACTGTGAACTTCATTTCAAAACGGCAAATCCTCATCGGACGGCATACCCGTTTCAGCTTCTTTCGCCTCATAGTGTTCCGTCTGTTGCATTTGCTGGCCTCCGTTATATGTGTTGTTATGCGTTACTGCTTCAGTATTGTTTGATGTGGGCTTGTCGCAAAAATACACGTTGTTAGCCCATACTTCAGTAGTGTAACGCTTATTGCCTGTTTGGTCTGTGTAAGAGCCTGTACGGATAGAGCCTGTTATGCCGATTCTCTGACCTTTCATAAAGTATTTGCAGACAAATTCTGCTGTCTTTCCCCATGCAATGATGTTGATGAAATCGGTCTGACGTTCCTCACCCTGCTTTGCATAGGACCTGTCAACCGCTATCGAGAAACGTGTGTAAGCCGTGTTTGACTGAGTGTATTTGAGTTCGGGGGCTGTCGTGAGCCTGCCGATTAAAGAAACGTTATTCAAAATTCATACCTCCGTGTCCGTGTAAATATATGTACCTGCTGTTTGCTCCTGCATTTTTGGCTATGAAGTCATCTGCCTTTGCCTTTGAAAGATGATTCTTTAAAACTTCTTTTTCATAGACATACTGCCCATTTGCTTCCTTTACAGCGATTCTTGCCTTGATTTCTTCATCTTCATAATTTGCTTCAATCATGTAGAAGTCATAATTCGGAGCGTCAATGCCGTTCAGGTCGTTGGTGTCTGTCGCATAAAGAATTTTTTCACCGTTGATATTCAGCTTGTATCCGCAGTTCTGCACGTTATGCACCAACAACACCATTGAGATTTTTCCCAAATTGATATAATTGTTTGTCAGGTTCGGAGAATATACATCAATTCTCCATTTTGGCACACCGCAGGCAATCAATTTATTGATAAGCCACTTGCCGCACCCGAAACGAAGTGTCGGGCGTTTCTCGGCAAGTTTGCGAATCGTTGAGGGGCAGAAGTGGTCGCCGTGTTCATGCGTGAGGAGTACCAGTTTCAAGCCCTGAGTATAGGGCTTGATTGACTTGTACGGTACTCCGCAGTCTATGAGAATTTCATCGTTGATGATAACAGCGTTGCCCTGACTGCCTGTTGAAATGATGTTATATGTCATCAATATTCATCTCCTGCGGCGATGCCTGTATCTGAACAGGCGGCATTTCGGGCTGATTTTCGGGTTGCGGTTCGTCAATGTCTGCCGAAACAAAACCACCGTTACCCGACATATTCATAACTTTGCTGTCGCTTTCAAATGCCTGCTGCATTTCGGGGGACATAACGCCCCATTTGCTGATAAGCTGACGGAGCATTGTTTTCTTTGCCATGCTGTCAAAATCCTTATACCAAAAAGAGGAATATTTCCATTCATCTTTTTCGGGATATTTCTTTGCAACAAAATCTTCATAGCTGACCTTCGGATACTGACCTCCTGTTGCATTCAGCGAAAATGCAGGGCTGTATTTGTCGGCGTGTCTCAGCATTTGCTTTTTGCTCCAATAAAGGACTTTTTTGAATCCGTTGAGATACTCAAACATGGCATAATATCCGACGGTTTCAGCCGCTTCACGTTCATCAAAGTCCTGTATGGGGCTGAGCTCGATTTCGTCGTCGAAAGGATTGTAATAAATCAATTCGCCTTTTTTGATTTCCATGGCATTGATATGTTTATACTGCCCCGATCTGACCGCAAGCTGTATGTAACCCTTGTATCCGAGAACAAAAGTGGCATCATAGTGCTCGGGAACTGCTGTAACCCAATTTCCGTTCACATCTTTTACTTTTTTCTCTTTGACCTTGAACGGTACAAGGTAGTACTGACCAAGTTGAGGGCTGTGTACAAGATTCAGGGATTCTGCAAGAAGCGAGCCGCTGAGAATCGTTTTTGCATCGCACTGCTGTAACTGAGGATTTGTTGAAACCGCCGTCAAGATAGCGGTGGTATATCTCTCGATTTTCCTCTTATCTGTCAATGTCTGACTGATAAAATTTTGATATGTGTCTGTCTTAATCAGTTCGGAAAATCTCGGTTTTTTCATAGACATCTGATTGTTATTCATTTTAGTTACCTCCATTTTTAAATTCAATGCCGTTTTCTACCAAAAATGCTTTTACTGCTCTTAACTGTTCGAGTGTACCCGTGACTGTGAACGTCATGATGAATACGGGCATTTCGGAAATATTTTCTTCGGGTGTTTCTTCTTCCACAACAGGAGGTGCAAGCTGTGTGACGTTTTCTTCAACTTCCTGCTTGATAGATTCCTGTTCGGTGTAGGTCTGTACCGTCTGCTGTGCTTTCAGGATAGCCTGTTTTCTTTTTTCGACAGTATCAAGTGTCTGTGTCAGATCGAGATTCTCCATATATTCCGCAAAGACTTCATCTTTGGTGTCAAGCCTGTTGATGTAGTCCACATCTTTCTTGATTCTCTCGATAACAGCCTTGACTTCCTTTTCAAGTGCCGTCTGTGTTTTCGAAAGAGTGACGTTCGGCATTATCACATCAGCATCAAGCCAATTCAGCCCGTATGCCGTGATAAGTTCCACAGCATACGCCTTGACATTATCGTATTTTTCGTATTTCTGAGCCGTTTCAACATCGCTGATTTTCTTCCCTAAAGCCGCATCGGCTTCCGCAAACGGACTCTTGATGTACTTATCATACAGAGCCTTGAAGTCTTTCAGAGGCTTTTCATATTCGGCAGTACGTGCTTTACGCTCGGTTTCATACTCCTCGAATTTCTTTTTGAGTTCGGTACGGGTTTTCTTGACAGCCTGCTTTGTATCTTCCGTGCAAGCCATAGCTTTGGCAGTTGCGATTTTATCCGCACATTCCCTTGCAATTTTCTGTAAATTCTGTTCCGTAACCGACAAATCCGTGATTGAAATGATATTCATGTTGCCCCTCCTAAATTGTATGTTTCAGCAGCCATGTACGAGCGGATTGAATTTGTTTTGCGGTCATATCGGTGTTGTCAATCGAGGTTATAAGAACCGCACCCGAAACAGTCAGTCCGCCATCAAGCGAGAGGTTATCTTTGAGTTTGCCGAGCGTACAGCCCTTTGACTTCCCGAACTTGTTATAAATCATAATCAAGCCGTCAATTCCGAACGTCATTGTGGCAACATCACCGTCAAGATAACTTTTTATCACATTAACATTGTTATCAATAGAAACAATTTGTGATATTTCGTTCGGGTTCTGCAAAACGCACTTGATTTTATATTGTGGTTTTGGTATAATCTTTTTGTAGGTTTTTCTTGTTCCCCTTGTCGGTATTGCTGTACCGATAGGGGATATTTTTTTGCTCTCATTCATATCAATCGTCCTCCCTCATGTAACGGAGAAGTTTCATTGCTTCCTCGTCTTTGAATAAATCTGCTGAATGACGTTTCTGTATAACTTCATATATCATGCCGACAATCCCCACTATAAAAAACGCTATACACGGCATAAGCACCACGCACATCTTTACGACTTCACTTTCGCTCATTTTAATTTTCTCCTTTCTCTTTCGGGATAAGCCCTCCGACAATCGTTATCACGTCAACTCCGAGTATCTTTGAGATTCTGCTCAAATCGCCCAAAGTAAACCTTTCGGGCATTTTTTTACGGTCAATCCATGTGTTAGCTGATATCATCAGCCTTTCACACATGGTCTTGTTGTCAATGCCGTTGAGTTCCATGTAATAGGCGATTGTCGCCGTTACCATCATCAACGGATTTTTACACTTCTTTGCCATAATAACACCTCATGCAAATTCTTTTTACCCATTTATTGCCGTACTCGCACATCGGACAGATATATTGTTTGTTGCCTTTGACTTTGCCCGATACGTTCCAAACCTCTTTGCAGTTACGGCATATACGGTATTTGTGTTTCATGATTCATCGCCGCCGGAGATGTGTACATGATAACCTGCGTGTTCGATAATGGTGTTGTCGCCCGTGAGGGTAACAAGGGAATTGCCTTTACCGTTCTTCACAGTGACCGAGCCGTTGTCAAAGTCAATTTTGATTGTCACAACGGGGGTTCTGTCATCGTTGTACACGGTTATGTTTCTGCTCATTGCCGTTTCCTCCTTACATTGTCTGAGCGTCAAGGTATTCCTCGTATGCCCTTGCCTGTTCGTATGCATAATCGAAAGAATCATAATCATAATCATCTTCACCGCAGTCGTAATCGTCCGGTATGCCGTACAGTTCGTCAAACGGTGAGTAGTAATCTGTATACATCTGCTTCACCTCCTCTCAATAGGTCCTGTTTGCCCTTGTCAAGAACTGGTCAACCCACGATTCAAACGGGCTTACGGGTGTTTCTTTTTCCTCTTTTTTAAGGTTGTCTGCAATCGCCTTTGACAAGGCATTGAGCACCATGGGATTGTCAAGTGCTTCCGCCAGCGTCTGATATGCAGTGTCCTTGTCAACGCCGTACTCGGTCATGATATTGACCAAGTGGCTGTTTCTGACCTCTTTAAACTGTTCTTTGCCGTTCATTTTTTGTCCTCCTCTATCTCTGCACCAATCATTTCGTTGATGTCAACTGCATTTGCCATCAAAGCAAGCCATATAGCCGTTGCAGCCTTGTCTTCCGATATACCGCACGTTATCTCCGCCTTTTTGACGAGCATATCGATATAGTCGTGCAGTATTGCTTTTTCAGTGCTAATTTCCGGTCTCATTCTTCATTCTCCTTTCCGTCTGTGTCGGTCTGCTTTGCCGTTGCCTGCTGTATGCTGTCACCGAGCAATTCAACAGGCGTTACGTTGAGTTTGCTTGCAAGTTTTGCAACGGTTTCCCATTTGGGATTTGTCTTTATGCCCTGTTCGATGTGGCATATTGTCGGCTGAGATATTCCCGTGAGTGCCGCAAGTTCCGCCTGAGAGTAACCGTTTGCGATACGCAAATTTTTCAAGTTTTCTGCAAATGCCATTTTGTTACCTCCATTGTTTTTATGATGAATCATGTCCGAGTGAAGATTTTATCAAGGTGCTTGACCGCTGTTCCGTCTGTCCCATTTCGCAAGGGCAAGAGATTTTGTTGCACTGTTTACATCGCATACAGGACAGATTGTTTGATATTCTGCTGTGGTTTTATCGGTTTTGGTGTCTGTTGTCGGTCCTCTTTCATCTTTTTGCTCTATTGGCATTGTGTTGGGTGATATAACCGTCAATGCTGATTCCGAAGTTGCTTTACAGTAATACTTCTTGCTCATCCAATTCCATCTGCTTTCGGTATATCTGACATATGATACATAATAACCTGTTTCCGTCATGATACGCTCGCATTCTTCGTCGGCTTCTTTTGATGTTCCGACAAAGACTTTTATGCAGAACACAAAGCCGTCTTCATCGGTCAATCTCAAGATATACTTTTCAGCGATTTCGGTTTCAACTGTTTCCAAAACGGAAACAGTTGTTTCTTCCACACTCTCAACTGATGTTTCAGTTTTATCGGGATAAACAAAATCAAGCATATCTTCGGTTTCGCAATCGTTTATGCAAACTTCACAGTTAAGTTCATTAGCAAGCCTTTTAGCAGCGGTTTTAGCCCCTCTGATGTTGCCGATGTGGTCATTACCGATATTGTCACCGTTTTCATTCGTGAAGTAGTATCTTTTTGCCATAATTCTCTCTCCTTTCGTGAGTTTTATTATCAAAGTTATTGACAGAGTTAAAAAAATGTTCTATAATGGTATTAAGTATATATTGTGGGGTTGCTGTATCTTTATCAATAGCTTTAGTAATATTATAGTGCAAAAAAACGCACTTGTCAATAGAAAGAGTACGATTTATTGTACTTTGGTTAAAGCAACAAAAAAATGTGTTTTTTATGTTTATATTTTACAAAAAAGGATGTGAGCTTTATGTACGAAAGGTTAGAAAATCTTTGCGAAAAAAACGGCATTTCTATCACAAAGTTATGTGTAGAAATTACAGGTAGTAAGGGCAATTTATCGACTTGGAAAAAGGGCAATATCAACTCTGAATCTTTGAGGAAAATAGCTGACTATTTTGATGTATCTGCCGACTATTTGTTAGGCAGAACTGACAGCCCGAGTGTAACGGGCGGTACATACATAAAGAATAACAATAACAACGTAAATCAGGCTATAAATGGAGATGTTAATATCAGTGCGGGTGTTTCTGAAAAAGACGATAAACAACTTTTTGACATGATAAAGGGACTTAATTTGGTTCAGCGTTCAGAAACTATCGTTTATATCAATAACCTGAAAAAGAAAGAGGGAGAGTAATGGGAGATGTCTTATCTGATAGAGAAAAACAACGTAAAGAAGAATTTAAGGAAACACAAAGGCTTTTTAATCGCACTTATCCGAGCAGAAACGGCTTAAAAATACCCGAAATAATGGTTTTATATTATGCACGAACTTTCACGACTGAGCAAACAGACTTTCAAAGTTTTTGGTATTACAAATATGCCGTTGATAATCCGAAAGCCGTTTTGCAAATGTTATGGGATAAAGGTTTTATCTGTCCTGCTCCTGCAAAGGAAAGTTTAAGTAAATTTAAAGTGCCTGAACTAAAGGAAATATTGAAAGAGTTGAATTTAAAGGTATCGGGCAGTAAAAATGAACTGTTGCAAAGAATTTCCGAAAATGCAGCAGATGAATTTTTAAATCAAAGAATTACAGATAGAGTATTTGAATTGACACCATTGGGAGAACAGGAATTAAAAGATAACGAGTATGTAGGGTACTTTCATAACCAAATTGATTGGTATTTGATAAGTCAAGGTATAGATATTTTTTGGGTAAACAAACAAATGCACGAACACCCCGATATCAAATATAGGGACTTGATATGGGGTGAATTGAATAAACGGTCTGTTGAAACAATGAAAGATATTCAAAACGGCAGATATGGCGGATATATCTTTTACAGAAACATAATGGCTAAATTTCTTATGGAAGAAAAAAATCAGTTAGTAAGTGCTTTGAAATTATCAGCAGAAGCAATATATTATCAAGTAAACTCATCATCTTATAACGAATATTTACGTTTACAAATCGATTATCAAAGAACACTTGAATTAAGAACAGGTGATTTGTTCGACCGTGAAACCATAATAAGACTTGAGCCTGATATATATTCAAGTTTTCGTATAGATACAACGATAATAAAAGGCATAGCTGATAATTTGGAATTGTCAGACAATCAGCTTTTTCAAAAACTGATAAATATATTTGGTGCATTTCACGCTCCGAAACAGATAATATCAAACGAAGATTTATCGGGGTTTGTTGTTTCGTTGATCAACGGCAGTGAAGAAAATGTTGAAAATGTTTATAACCAGTTACACGATACTATTAAAAAAGAGGCTGAAACGCAATACAAACAAGAAAAGAAATTTGAACAAGAGCATGGGATTACAATCACCCAGCCCTCAAGCCACAACAACCGTAAGTCAAAGGGCGGTTGCATAACATCTGTAGTATCGGTGCTGGCAATAATCGGAATAATCATTACTTTTATGTGAATTAAAGGGATATTTGAAATAACATTAAAAAATCCCTGCCGGTGCTGGTAACACCGACAGGGCAAAAATTAAGAAAGGAGACCTATGAAAAACTGTACTGTTATTATATCACATATTTTCAGATAACGCAAGGGGGATTGTTTATGGCAAAAGCTAAAAAATTACCAAGTGGCAGTTGGAGAGCACAGGTCTTTGTGGGACTTGACGAAAACGGAAAGCAAATCCGCAAATCCTTTACTGCCCCCACGAAAAAAGAAGCCGAATTTTTGGCGGCAGAGTTCAAGGCACGCCACAAAGAAACGGCAAAAGATTCATCTGCTATGACACTTTCGGAGGGTATTGACAGTTATATAAAATTTAAAGGCGGCACGATTTCACCGACAACCATTGTAGGCTATCGGACAATTCAGCGAAACGCATTTCCACAAATCATGAATACAAAAATGAACAAACTGACCGCAAGCAGCATTCAAGCAGCTATCAATGCCGAAGTCAATGTTAAATCTTCCAAGACGATACAAAATGAAATCGGGCTTGTCAAATCTGTGCTGAAAATGTATGCACCGCATTTATCTTTGGACTGCCTGACACTACCGCAAAAGGAAAAGTTCGAAGTCCAAAAGCTGACGTTATCCGAAACGATAACACTGTTCAAGGCTATCGTACAAGAGCCGGACGAATGGGGGATACCGCTGTTACTTGCCATGTGCGGCGGTCTGAGAGCTTCGGAAATTGCAGGATTGACATGGGGCAATTACGATCCGGAGAAACGCAGGATATACATAAAAACCGCACTGGTCATCGATGAAGATGGGAACAAGGTACGCAAACAGACAAAAACTACTGAAAGCAAGCGTGATTTTACAATTCCACAGGTCCTTGCAGACAAACTTGCAACCGACAACAATGTCGGTAACAAATCCGCTCCGATCGTGACCGTAACGATGAAAGTCGCACGGAACAGACTCCATGCGGTATGTAAGGCAAATAACATACCCGATATCAGACTGCACGATCTGCGACACCTGAATGCCTCCATCATGGCATATTTAGGCATACCGACAAAATATGCTATGGAAAGAGGAGGTTGGGACGATATCAATACGATGGATAAAATTTATCAGTTTACATTTGAAGATGAAAAGAAAATGGTCGATGACAAGATAAATAATTTTTTCGACAGCCTGATAGAATAAGGCTGATTTTTTGGTATATATCATGTGAATTTTTGTGTGCAGTTTGGGTTATAAAATATTGAAAATTGTTTTAAAATGTTAAAAATTATTCCAAAAAATTAAAATCTTAAATCAATAAAAAAACGCATTATCACTGATTTTTCAGTAACAATGCGGTTTTTCTTTTGGCGGAGGACAAGGGATTCGAACCCGTTGAATATATCTTAAAAATGCGATTATATCAGCATTTTTAAAAATATATGTGCATTTTTGTGTACACTAAAAGTAAAAATGCACACGCTTGCAAAGTTTTTTATGTGTCAAAATCCCCCGATTTGTTACAATCGGGGGATTTTTTTATGCCGAAAATTTACGCATGGCATCATTGTACAATTTGGGGTTTAGATACATCAACGCTGACATTAACTCGTCAACAATCTCCCACATTGCTATAGCCGACTTGCCGTTGATGATTTTCGCAAAATCCGTGCTTGATGTGTATTCAACGGTGTTTTCGGTGTTCGGGGGAGAGTAGCTGTAACCGCCATGAGATACGGGTATGTCGGACGTTTGATGTAAATTGTTCAGAATTGTATAGTATGCCGCTAACTTGATACAAGTTTGAGATGACGGGTTGCGTTGCCCTTGACATTCCGCAATAGCCTCTAATAAGTCATTTTCAGTTATCAAGAGCCGTCACTCCTCACATATTTTCCATTTTGTTTATAAGCTTGCGTATTTCCTGTTTTGTCTGCTCGTTCTGAGCTTCTTCCATAACTTCGTGCAATCTGCTGATAATTTCATCATTTGCTTCATCACGGCTGTATCTTCCCATGCGGTCACGGCGGACATTTCCATATCTTGCGTAACTGTTACCGCCCTCACGAGTATATCTTCTTGCATAGCTGTTTCCGTTCATATTGCCGTCATAACTGCCACGGTTAGAATATCCGTCTTCACTATATTCATTCATAGCTATGATTGTTTCAAGGCTTTTAATGGCGTGTGTGAGCTTATCTACCGTGTCAAGACTTCCTGCTGTCAACTCGCCTTTTTTGGCAATATTATCAAGCTCTTCACACAGCATTTCTTTTATTTTTTCATATGATTTCATTTTGTTTCACCTCTTATGCTATTCTTGAAATAACAAGGTTTGCGTTTTGTACATTTATCACGGGGGCAGGGGTAACGGTCGGGTCTGTTGTAGCAGGTACACTCTCAATCGACAGTGAGAAGCAACAACCTCTCGGGACTTTGATGATTGCCGTTGATGTTACATTGCCGTACTCGTCAACCGCCGCAGGTGTGATAATCGCTCTGCTTGTCAATCTCGGCTCACCGTTGATAGTGATAGCAACTGCTATTGATCCGGCTGTACCGCCGTCGGGAATTGCAATGTTACCGTTAAAAGTCACCTGATATGTTGCAAAACACTGATTTGTTATGCCGCGCAGTATAAAAACTCCCGTTTCGTTTTCGTGATAGACGTAGCCCTTACGGCACGGGATAGAAGCTGTAAAAATGACAGGTGCATTAAGTGATACTGCCTGTATTGCATTAGCTAAATATTCTGCTGCCATATCGTCACCGCCTTACGCTCCACATCCACAGCCGCAGGAATTTACCGTCTGAGGACAAGTAAATATCGGCTGATTACCGTAAACAGGCTGTGCCGGAATCGGACATGAACGGAGTTCCGAAACAAGCTGATTTGCGACTGTCGCATTGTTTGCTCTTATCTGTGCAGTCTGGTCAACCTGTGATGCCTGCATATTAGCAAACTGGAGCTGACTGCGGAGCTGTGCGATAGTATCGTTTTTAGCCTCAACCTGAGTTTTGTAGTTATCAAGTTCAAGTTGACACAATTTATCAAGAATAGCCTGTGTGTTGGCTGTATTAGCCGCCCTTGTGTTGCAAGCTTCTGTTGCTATCGTGTACTTGACATCATTCGTTGCCGCTCTGTTTTCACAACAACAATTTGCAAGCTGTGCGGAAATGTTCGTCAATCCCTGTGTGTTTGCGGTCTGTGCGGCAAAAGAACGTTCAAGGTCTGAAATTTGATTGGTGTACATCTGCTGTGCAAGTGCATTCTGTGCACCGCTTACCGACTGCTGAACCCCGTTAAAGCCGTTGCAAAGGCTATTCTGGATAGCTGCCGTTCCGTTTGCAATGCCAAGGTTTACCCCTGCAAAGCCGTTTGAAACATTGGTGTTGACGTTTGCAAAACCGTTAGCAAGTGCCATCTGAGTATCACCAAAGCCGCCGCAAATCTGTGTAGACAGCTCTGCGATACCATCTCTCACGCTTGTTACACTGTCGGAAAGCTGAGCCGTGCGGAAACCGTCATTTACGTTGGTATTGATACCGTTCTGACCGTTCAAGAGCCACGGGAAGTCATAACCCAACATCATATTGCCGTAACCGCCAAAACCGCCGCCGAAGCCACCGCCCCAACCGCCGAACATCATAGCAAAGAGGAACAAAATAATCCAATCACTGCCCCAGCCAAAGCCGCCATTGTTTCCGCCACCGTAGCCATAGCCGCCGAGAGGCTGAACCGGCATAACCATACCTGTACCGTTGTTTTCATCTGTAATTGCCATTTTCAAAATCCTTTCGATTTAAAATTTATGTTTCAAGCCCGTGCACTGGCTTTAACATTCAAATAGTTTGCAAAAATTAAAAACAGTTGCTGTAAATTTGAAAAAGTTTGCAAAAATCATATTTAAAAGTTTAAATTTGCCTTTTAAAATTATTTAAACATCTGTTTAAATTGAGGGTTGTTCTGTAATTGTCCTGCCATTTGTTGCAGTTGGTTAAACTGCTGCTGTGACATTTTCCCTGAGTTCATCAAGTGCTGTATAATCTGACTCGGATTATTCATATTTTGAGGTACACCAAATTGTGACAACATCTGCATAGGGCTACTCTTAAACTGGTTAAACATCTGTATCATCTGCATAGGGTTAAACATCTGCACCACTCTCTTTCTTCTTTGCCCTGTCGGGTTTTGCTGTTATATCTGCAATTTGCTTTTTTAACATCTCTATCTCGCTCCACAATGCCGTTACATCTGCTCGCTTGGCAAAATCGGCATAATTCGCCGCTTGCTCTGTTACCGTTGTAGTGCTTTCCTGCGGTTGTGTGTCGCTTTCCTCGATAAGACGAAACTTTTTAAATACGGGCTCTTCGAGTTGTGAAAATCCCTTGGTTTTTACATAAATGTAAGGGGAATTTTCATCTTTAAATGTCACTGAGTTCCCAGGAGCGACAGGATAATTAAAAGCCTCTTGTATACTATGCACTGACACAAAACCGCCATTTTGTATCTGCATTTGTGAACTGTTTCCATTTTGTAAATTGTTCATTTGCGGTATCTGTTGCGGCATTTGCTGAAAGTTCTGATATTGTTGATATTGCGGATAATAATTTTGATATGCCGTAGGATAAAAATTATTGTATGCCATCATTTACCTCCCAATAGTATATTGGTACTCTGTCGCCACTGTCCCATGTGTCTATGTAATTGCCGTCTATCACTGCGACAACGTGTTGACCAACAAAAACTATATATTTTCCTTTTTGATGATCTTCAGCAAATTGCCGTACGGTATAGCAATCGGGGCAAGTATCAGGCACGATATATCGTTTCAATCCCTTTGATTTCAGATACTCATTCCACACACTATCACTTGACGGCATATCCGACATCATAAATCCTTGTATCGCCAATTCAACATACGTGCGTTCCCACTCTTGATTTAAGGCGGTTGATATTGCCCTGATAACGCAATCGCCGACTTGTTTATTTTGAGGGTTTATGTTCGATTTTATATACATTTTCGTCACCTTTGATTTTATTGTAAGATAAAAACAAGGCATTGACAATCAAGTCAATACCTTGTTTTTTACTATCTTTTTACTACTCAAAATGCCTGAAAATTTTATCTTGTTCTTTGTAAACTATCGCCGTTATTCTCTGAAAGCTCAGTCCGAATTTTTCAGCCAAATCGCTGTATGTCATTCCGTCAATAAGCCGTAATTTCAAGATTTCTCTGTTTCGTACAGCATTCCTGCCACGTATCCACTCATCAATCAATCTCGATAATTCGGAATTTGAAACATCTTCAATTCTCATTAGTGTTTCCTCGTTGCTTTACCTTTTGCTGTGGTCCTATTCTTTTTGGTTCTTTTCTTTACTGTCAACCTCTGGCTCATAATAATCAACTCCGTTACTATTACCGATGATATTTACTCCCATGCCGTCCTGTGTGTATTCGTAATCTTCAAAATCGTACTGATTTATGTATAATAACCATGACACATTACATAATACTATTGATATCACTGCAATTATCAAGGCAATCCACAATCTTTTGATGTGCCTTTCGGCTCTCGACATTTCAGATTCATACACGATATACGGCACATTCAAATTTTCATTTTTATCCATATTTTCACCAATTCGCATTTTTTTTATACATTCGATTAACTTCACTTTGCACATAGTCATACAATGTTCCGAGTCTGTCTTTGCGTTCCTGACCGTTGCCCCACTTGCCTTGTATCACTTCATGAGCAAGCTGTTCAACACTAACTTTGCGTGTATAATCAAGGGCAATCCAGCCCGTTATGCCGTCGTATTCAATCAAGCCCCATTTGTATTCACCGCCTGATGTCCAGTGTGTCACCCTCAAAAGTGCATTGCATGGTACTTCACCAAGTACATTGAATGAAGTCCCTGCACCTTGTCTTATGTTCAAGCCGTCGGTTGCCGTCACCACAACAGGATAATCTACTTTCACCGACTGATTCAACTGATAAATTTCTATCTCTTTTTGGGTTGCAGTTGAAGTTGATTTTGTTTCGGTCTGCCAATTCGGACGGTAAAAAGCATACATTGAATAGTCACTCATATAACGTGTTTTATTCTTGCAAGTTGATGTTCTCGCCCAGTTTCTGTTAATGCCGTCAACGTTGCCCTCTATGGTCGTGATAACGCCACCCGAAACATTTTTGACTACTCCTACATGGTCACAGAAATACTTGTCTTTGCTCGGGTAATCTTCATACCTCATAAAAAACAAGTCCCCTGCCTGAGGTACTTTTTCACCTTTTTTGAACCATATACCATAAACACCGTCAGAATATCGGGGAATGTCACCTGCACCGCCAATTACATCTTTTGGCGGATTTGGAACAATGTATTTTCCGACATATCCCAATTTTTTCATAACAAGTGACACAAAATATGCACACCAATGGTCTACATAGTTAAATCCGATTTCACGAACACAAATATCATAACCGGTACAACCGACATAAGATTGAGCCTTGTCAATGAATTTCTCTTTATCCGTCATTTTGATTTCTCCTCGCTTTCGTCAACAGTTGTTTTAAGTCTGTTTATCAAATTTTTCAGAAAATTCGGAATGGGTACGCCCATTCGGGAAAGATTTTCAAGTACGCTTATCAATTCATTGATAATCAGCCACACCGCAACCAATACCGCAAAAAATACACTGTAATTCATATTTACGTTGATTTGCTGTAAACCTTGAGAAATAAGCCAGTCCAATATCATTGCGGCGGCAACCAATGCGAGATATCCGACTTTCTTTATAATGCCCTTAATGCCTTTCTTTGACGAAAGCTCGGCATTGTAAAAAGCCGCTGTCATGCCCGTTGCATAGTCGATTATCATTGCACAAATCAATATGATTATCGGGATTGAAACGATTCCGAGATAGTACATCAAGCCTGCAAACGCCGCCGATACAATCATCTGAAATTCTTTACTCTGCATTTTCTTCATCTCCTGACGTTTCAAAATTTTCCGTTTCGGGTATTTCTTCAACGGAATTTTCATCTTCAACAGGCACTTCCGAAATGTCGTTTATCTGAAATTCAGACCTGTCGATTGGCATGACATCAAGCGAAAGCGGCTGTAAATTAAGAGTCTGCGGACTTGACTGTAAAGATTGTGAAACAGACGGAATTTCGGAAATTTTCCCCTGAATATACACTTTTGACGGCTGTACAGTTGTATCGATCGAAATTTCGTTTTCATCGTCGAATACAGTAATTTCAGGCAAAGCAACATCTTCAGATGTACCGTCAACATTATATCGTTTTTGGGTTTTATATTCGATATAATCGGCATTTTCACCCGATTTTGCAAGTGGTTCATCAAGATAGATGTTTGTAGTTTGTTCGTTTACGACAACGGGAATTTTATATCCATATGGTTCGTATGGAAGAGCCGTTGAACCCTCGTTCAACATGAGCCACTTTACATCAGACGGTGTAATAACGGCATTTTCAACTGTTTTTAGTGCTATTTTGATGCGATTTACATTTAGCGGAACATCTATTGTGACCGGAGCAGCTCCGCTGCTGTTATTGTAAAGCAGTTTTTCTCGGGTTAAAGTGCTACCATCATAATAGAATCCGTAAACGGTTGCAATATACAAATTAGAATTAAATGTATATGTTTTTTGGCTTACAATATTGAAAATAGGACTACGCACTCTTTTGTCGTTTACCGTTTCGTATCCGTCAGAGTTGATACCGCCCTGTTGCCAGTCGCCGTTAAAAAAATTTGCCGTTTTATCTCCCACGCTCTGACCGTTTTCTGTATTTCCGTAAATGCGGTAATTTTTTAAGGTTTTCGGCTGCGTATAAAAAGTATACGGCAAAATTTCCGTTTCGAGTTCGGCACGGCTTGCCGCATTTCCTCCCCTCAAAAGAAGATATTTAAAAAAACTGTTTCTCATGTTTATATCTCCTGTTCATACCAAGTATCTGTTGCGCTTTCGTACATAAACAATCTTGAAACGTCGGGTGCAAACGCAATATCGCCCGAATCAAACGAAAACCTATCAGCATTGTAAGTGCCTATGCAGACACTTCTCGTCAAAACGGAATCGAGCTTGTCTATGTCTGTACCTGCTAAAATCAGACAATCATTTGTTTTATTTACTTTCATGCTCCCGATGTCAATGCTTGTGTCATCGGGAAAATTCATACCCAAAATATTTATCATAAAAATTCACTCCTTTAAACCAAAAATACAGGTGAAATGCCATATGACATATTTGCACCACATCTATTGAGCAAAGCGTAAGGGGACCCGCCCGTGGGGGTTCCACTGGACATTATATAGCAAAAAGCATTTCTGGAGTTCCAGTCGGGAGAACGCAGTAACCAGTGTGCAAGAGAGGTTAAATTATGCTTATATTTAAATCTGTCGTTTGAAGTATCGGCAAAATAGGCATACTGTTCTTGTTTACTGCCGTTTGAATAGCTTGCACTACCAAATATTTCAGCCTCTGATATCAGCGGCAAATAATCCGTTATAGCTGTAACAGGTGTCCACCCTGCACTTCCTCCTGTATTATCCGTATATTTTACTATCGGCTTCATGACCGCCCTCAAATCGGACGGCAAACATGACATGAAAGTATTTGCAACAGGATTTGTCGCACACGTTGACGTAGCGTCATAACCGATTCTTGAAGAATCGGGGATTGCTCCATATCCACTTGGTGCAACATCAGTACTTCCCAATATGTCATATCTCAAATCACAACCAGCCCAACCGCCGTAATTATAACCTCCCCAATGGTTCATATTAAATGTTTTTGTTCCATCATCGAACCCTGAACCATAATTGCCATTTGAATATTGACCGTCTATAAAACAAATATCTCTGTTGCTCGTATCTTTGAAACAGCCGAAAGTAATTCCGGCATTTTCAAATTCGCTGTTGTGGTCAAATCCCAATATGGTAACATATACGTCCTTATATAAGTGTGTTGTGCCTACATCGCCTTGAATAAGTATCTTTTTTCTGTCCCCGACATGATAATAATTTTGTGCCGTTCCTGCTAATGAACGCTGTGAAATAACGTCCCAGCTGTCGTGGATAATTCTTTTGTCGCTGTATACCGCATAACGTTCGATATTTTCCTGCACATTGGTTATCTGCTGTGGGTAAACGCCATCACCAGAATCAACTATTGGATTTGAGTAGTAATAGCTTGACCAGCCTAAAAATTCATTTCCGTCTTTCGGGGGAACGGTGCCGTTATAAACTGCCGTTCCGCCCTGCTTTACCTGCACTTGTTGCAAAGCGTTATAGCCGTCCTTGAATGTTACGGTAAAAGTTGGTAACGCTTTGCCGATTTTGCCTTGTATGCGTATCGGTGCGGCAATTCTGCCTTTTAAATTCATCATGCTGTATCCCCCTTATAAGTCACGGAATCTTTCACAATGAAGTAATCGGCTGGCACGATGTCATATAATTCACCGCTTGAAGTCTGCAAACTGACATCATACAAATATCTGTTTGGTATGATATTGGTATTTTCGGGAGTGAGCGTAAGCGGATACTCGCCGTCAACTTCGTCCTCTGATGTAAGTTCCTTATAAATCAGTTTACTGCCGCCCGATACCGCCCTCACGCCGAAACGGATTTTATCGCCTGTCTGCAAAGTGTATGTATCTCCATCAGCGTCCTCAACGGATATCACTACAGATAGCGTTCTGCCTTTTTGTGTTGTAAGAATCATTCGTTCTGCACCTCTTTTTCGGGAGTATTCAGCATGGTTTCAAGTTTTGATGTAAGCTGATTATATACAGGCACTTCCGTTCCCTGCATGGTTGTTCGTTTGAGAAAAATCAAAAGGTTATGTATGTCGGTTTTGGTAAGTTCCATTTTGAATTACTCCTTATCTATATCCTAAAAGGTAGAATTGATTTCCTAAACTGTCTGTTACGGCCCACCAACCAAGTGTGCCTTGATTAGTGGAATTGTTTACGGTTATGTTTGTAATGTTGGCTGTTTCTATGTTTGCGATATCAGTAGTTAAAACCGATTTATTTTGTGCATTCTTTATCCACGAGCCAATATTACTTGATGTATTATCAGATTTTATGGATATGCTGTCAGAAGATAAGCCATTGACCGCAAATAGTGAGTTATCGTTTGCAATGTTTACGATTGATACCCTTGTATTGTCAAGGCTGTGTATTCTGAGGGCTTTAAACTCTCCATAATCAGCAACGATTTGACTGTATGGATCGTTATTGTAAAGCGTTGCTGTAAGTGCTGCTATCTCGTTGTCACTGCTGTCAAGCATTCTCAAACCTGTAGCCGCCGACAACCTCATTTTAGTACCATTAGGAAGATTAAAACCGATGGTGCCCGTTCCCAAGTTAAAGAACGAATTACCACCGCTTGACTGCAAAATACCCGATGTTATCCTATTGGCACTTATTTCACCTGATGTAATAGCATCCGCATCAAGATTTATAACATTGATTTGACTTGCATCTATTGTGCCTGACGTGATATTGCTTGCATTCAAATTTGTAACATTGACCTGACTCGCATCAAGCGTTCCTGTTGTGATTCTATTCGCACTCATGCTGCCCGTTGTTATACGGTCAGCAGACAGATTTCCGGTTTGTATATATGAGGCATTTATCATCAAATACCCATTTTGCAGATATATTCCTTGATTGGCACTGTTGTTTGTCAATTTGTTAAAAAGCTGCTGTTGTGTCAAATCGTCAAGAACATTATCCGCAACGTCCCCCGACAAATGAAACTCACCTGTAGCCAAATTCCAGTAATTTTTATTTTGCAAATCTCTGATAACTCCTGCACGAATCAAATCGGCATTCAAAATGCCTGTAGTTATCATATTTGCATTTATTTGACCATCATCTGTCAATGCTATATCATCAAAAGGTCCATTATAGCCACTGTGACTGTGTCCAAGACCGCCGCTGTTAAACCGCCAAACATTTGTAGCTGTTGTTTTATCAGGAGTATCCATTATCAGTATTTCTTCGGGATAACCCGTTTGAGTGTCTTGACCGATGATAACATAGCCGCCTAATCCGCCTGTTATTCGCTCTGTAGCGTGTGCAATAGCTTTTTCCATAAGTGATGGCTGCGTTCTCATAAAATCGGACATCGTTTGGAATTCGGAATGGACTTCATTTAATGTGTTTGCAAAATTATTTTTTGATTGTCCCAGTTCTATTTCTATATATTTTTCGTTAAGCACATCGTAAACGGTTTTAATAACTTTTGCCTTGACCGATACGCCTAACTTCGGATATTTGACTGTTACGATATCACCGAGCTTGACACGTTCGAGAAGTGCGATCGTTTCATATTCCTTGCTCTGCCATAACTGCACAAATGACACTTTGATATTTTGCTGAATTTCATCAATGCTGTTATTACTGATAAATTCATTTGCATACTGCCGTAACAGTGTTGCCGTTATCATCGTTTCACTGTCAAATTTATTTGACAAGTCAAGCGGTAACATTCTCGGTGCTCCGTAATTGGAACTTGACTGTAATTCAATAACCTTTTCGGGAAGTTCATAATATTCGCCGTCTTCATCAAGTGCGTAAGGATAAATGCTTGTATATACATCTGCTATGCTTTTATCCGCTTTGATATCCGTGAGGTTTTTGCCGTACTGGATAACAACGCCATTATCCTGTCCTCTGCTGTTATAATGCTTTATGGTAAAATTATCAAATTCAAATTCTCCGTGAATCCTGTCCAAAACCGAACCTTCCATGCCTCCAAAACATTTCCTTGCAGATACAGGCGTTTTGACTTCAAATTTGCAAGAAGAACCCGTATAACTAACCGCTGTAAAGCGGTGATTATAATAGCAGTGTTCAAGTATACCGTTCAAAACCGTAGTAGCATTTGTGTCCGATGTTATTTTAAACGGTGTCACATCATTACCATTCAGATCATACGATATATGCTGACCGTAAAACTTGACAATGCCATTGATTGGCTTTGAATCTTTGTAAATCCTGAAAAGTTGCAGTTCAGACGTTTCATTTGCTTTTGCCTTTACTATTCTGTCGGCTGTTATTTCGCTGTAGTGCTGCCCTGTTATCGGATATGTAAACTCCGTTTCATAAATGCCGTTCAATTCTTCCGTGACGGTACATTTTATGCAGTCTTTCAAAAATCCGATGCCGCCATGATTAAATGTCGTTTCGACAGTTTCACCGTTTACCTCTTTGTACAGTAAACTCTCATAAAGAACCGGTATCATATTTTTGTCCTCCATCTCGGAATAACATCAATTCGTGACACGTCACCGCTCCAATCGATTGTATTTGAACCAACAAACATTTTAGGAAATTTATTTGACGAAAAATCGGAGTTTTTATTAGTAGTTCCTTTATAAACATTCATCATCTCAGAATCACACTCGACATATCCCGAAACGTTTTTGAAGTCATAAATTGAACCGTTGATTACAAGAGATAAATCGCCGTTACCGTAAATTTTGAAGTAAGGCAAACTTTCATAGGGTTCAGAATTGTAAAGGCGTGTGCCTTTTGTTGTTATTGTCTGTACATCATCACCGTCAAATCTGTATTTGAACGGCTTACAACTGAACTTTAACGTAAACTTCCCAACTGACCAATGAGGTTGTTCAATCGATAAACCACCGTTCAGACAGGCTTTTTTATAATAGTTCGGAGTGTAACTGTCATACAGGTTATAGTAATTGCCGTCCTCTATCAATAACCGTTTCATATCTTCGAGAGAATAGAAAAAATTCTCGTTTTTGGTTATTTCGCTAAACTGCGTTGAAAGAAGTGTCACTTCATATTCAATCGGAAGATTTTTATATCCGCCATTATCGATAACGATATCACTGTCACGCCCGGGGACATGAATGAAAGTCAAGTCACGTCCTGCACTGTCAAACACGTTCTTTTTCCGTACATACACATTATGATCACGACTGTCAAAGTTCCTGAACCTGAGCCAGTTTATAGCACTCACCTAAACACCGCCCCCATTCGTGACATTTTTTCTGTGAATATCTGCATGAGCATTTCGGCATTATCTTCAAGGTCATCTCGATTGCCGCTTACGTTGTCAATGTTGAAGTAAAAATTGTATACGACTTGACTTTCTGATTTTTGATTTATTTTGTCAGCGACTTTGTCAATCCAGTCTGTATTCTGTGAAAGCGGAACAACCGCTTCATCGCCGTCACCCTCCAAATAACCGACTTGTCCTTTTTTTAGTACACCGCCTTGTGCAAGTCTTGGAAGTGTAACTGTCGGTATGGTTGATATATTCACACCAGGCATTTTGTTTATCAAGCCTATTGCACCGTTTACAGCGTTTGGAATAAGGTTTAATGCACCCTCAACCGTCCATATAACCGCATTGATAGCAGTTTTAAAAGCTCCACCTATTGCGTCTGCTACTTTTGTGCCGATTTCAGAAAAGCCCGATACAATATCATTCCACAAATCAGAAAAAAACTTACCAACGTTTTTAAAAGCACCTTTTATACCTTCCCACGCTTCTGTAAACCTGTCGCTGAACCATTGACCGATATTTTGGAAAGTTTGTTTTATGTCCTCCCACAAGTCAGAAAGCCATTTACCAATAGCATTAATTCCCCTTTGCCATTCATCGACAAATGTATCCCATATCAAAACAAGATAATCCCAATATGTTATAACTTCGATTACTACAGCGATTAACGCACCGATAGCGGTTATAATAAGACCAATCGGATTAGCCGCAAAAATTGCATTTGCGACACCTCCGGCAACACTGACCGCCTCTATTGCTGATTTAACAAGACCAATTACCCCGATTAAAGTTTTGGCTGCTGCCACTATTCCCAAGATTGAACCAACAACAGTAGTAAGGTAATCTACTGCTTTTTGATTTTTTGAAATTCTGTCAAGAACGTCTGCAAGACCTTTTAAAAATCCGCTGAATATATCCCAAGCAACCCCAACGACCTTTGACAGAAAATTGTCCCAAATTGCTTGTAATCCTCTGCCGGCACTTTCGGCTACTTCACCTATCAAAGACAAGGCTGATTTCAGCACATCAAATATAGGTTCTAAAACGGGGATTTTTTCACTTATTTTATCAGTTATTTCATTGAATAGCTGCCATGCAGTTTCAACAAGTACGGGGAATAGTCCTGGTAATGCTTCTGCCAATCCTGCCAACAAATCATAGGCTGTATTGACTAAATCGGGGAGTAATTGCTGTACCAATTCGGGCAATTTTTCAGCTATTATCGGTGCTACTTTTGAAATAAAATCGCCCAAACTTTTAAACGCTCTTTCGACAATAGGCGTAATGTTTCCGAGAGCGGCGCTTACGCTCTCAACAAGATTGTCCATTAACCGCTCGAAATCTGCGTTTGGATCTGCCATGCCTGTCAACAGATTATCCCACGCTGCTTTTGTCATCGCCAACGATCCTTGCAGTGTTGTTGCTCCTTCTTTGGCAGAAGTTCCCAACAGTTTGTAAGCGTCCTCCTGCGACATCACACCGCTTTCAACTATTTGAGTGTATTCCTCCATAGAAATACCTGAAATGTATATCTCTTTTTGCACTGCGTGTATTGCTTTGACAACATTTGCAAAAGACAAGTCGTTTTTCTTGACGCTTGTATCTAACTTTGCTGCTTTTTCGATAAGCCTTTGCATTTCGGTTTTTGTTCCACCAAAACCAAGCTTCAAATTGTCCAGCATTGTGTAGTTATCTTTGGCAAAACCGTTATAAGCGTTTTGGATAGCCTCCATTGATGTTCCCATTTTGTTAGCGTTATCCGCCATGTCGATAATAGCCATGTCTGCCGTTTTCGCAGCCTGAGCATATACTTCCGACATATTGACAGTGCTGTCAACAGTATCATCAATGCCACTTTCCAATGCCTTTTTCTGTTCCTTGATGGACGCTTGCAATTCTTTCAGGGCTTTTGAGTTATGCTTTTTGAGTTCGGATAACTTTTCATTGTTGCTCTCTTTGAGGGCTGACAATTCCTCATTTTTTGCCTGTCTGAAAAGTTTCAATTCCTTGTCATTTTGTTCTTTGAGGGCGTTTTCCTGCTCCTTTTGAGCTTTCTTAATAGCTTTGAGTTCTTCGGAGCGGCTGTCTTTGACTGCCTGCACTCTGGTGTCCTTTTCCTCTTTTGCCGCCTCTCGCTTGGCTTTTGCCTCGTCCTTGATATTCTCTTTTTGACTTTTAAGGTCCTCGATTTGTGCCTTACGCTTTTCATCGTTCGATTTCTTTTCAAGTTGTGCGAGATAGGTTTCAAGTTCATCAGCTGCTTTTCGCCTTTTGGACGCTGTCTTTGCGTTTTCAGCCTGATACTCCAACTCTGCTATCTTTTTTGCTTGTTCTTCCTGTTCGACAGCCTTTTTCTCTGCCTCTGCCTGCTCGTTGATTTTGGCTATTTGTGCGTCGATTGACTTGATACGGTCATATTCTTCTTTGTCAATCAGTTTTATACTTTCAGTATATTCCTCATTGATTAAGGCTATTTTCTGATCTGTCAGCTTTTCATAGTCGTCAATCTCTTTGTCGTGAGCCTCTCGGAGTTCGTCAAGTTTCTTGTTGTTGGCTTTCTGGACTGCTTCAATTTCCTCGTCAACCGCATTTTTCAGCAGATTGTATTGATTGTCATAGGCTTTTTTCTGCTCGTCATAGACATCATCGTAATAATCAGACTGCATTTCAAGCTGTTCATCAAGTGCATTCTGCCTTTGCTCGACTTCCTCTTGTGACAGCTTATTTGATGATTTCGTCAAGCCCTGAATCAGACTTGCCGAAAAACTTGTAACCGTCTGTAAATAATCATTTGCGGACATCTGAGCGGTAGAAAAGGCTTTTTGTGCATTCTCGATAACGGTATCAGAAGCGTCACCAAAAAGTGTTTCTGCACCGCCTACGAGCTGCTCATATTCTCCGTATGAGCTCACTGCCTGCTTAACTAATGCTCCGATTCCTGTTGCAGCGGCTCCCAATCCCGCAAGAGTAACTTTACCCATTACAGAAAATGCACTTTGAGCAATACTCCCGATGTTTTCAAGTGCTTTTGTCCAATTTGAAGAAAATTCCTGCGATGAACGTCTTGAGCTTTCGGAAACTTCTTCGTTGCTTTCTCTTGCATCTTGAGTAAAGTCATATAAGCTTTTGTCGATGTCCTGATATGCTTTTGACATAGCTTCCGACATGGACATTCCCTGTCTTTTATACTCCTGAGCCAAAAGCATTACATCTCTGCGGTATTCGCTTCCGGGCTTTAAGCCCTCTCGGATTCGTTCACCTGTTTGTTCTGCCGTTTCTGCTATTTCTTGCATACTTTCTTGTGTATCTACAAGACCTTGCTGAAACTGTTCATCATTGAGTGTCAGCTCCGATTGCAAGCTCATTATATTTATACTGTCTGCCATTATTTCTCACCGCCCTTTGCTTTTAATCCCATTCGCTTGATAATATCAAACGCTATTTCATCACCTGTACGTGTGTCTTTTGATTGTGGCTTTTTGTGTATCCAATCCCAGAAACGCTCTTTTACATCTGCCATTCCTGAGTAATACAAACAATCAGTGACATATACACGATATGCCGTTGTTTCCTTTTGCTCGTCCAATTTCGCAACGGCATAGTGCATGAATGCTTTTAAGTTCTTTCTGTTTCCCTGATAATCTCCGTAGCAGCGATAAAACAGTTTTAATCTGTCTTTGTCTGCTCCGAAGAATCGGAAAAATTTCCGATTACACCGCCCGAATTGATATCAGCCATCAGTGTGAGTGTCCTCATATACAAATTGGCTGCCGTGATAGGTGTATCATCAACCGCAAGCAGAACCCTTTTAAGTTCTGTTTTGGCATACTTGAAAATATTTGCAATAATCAGTTTCTGCCTTTCTTTTTCGGCAAGTTCCTTGTTTTTGGCGATTTCTATGTTTTCCGGAATAGTCTGTATCGCTGAAATATCGCCGCCAATTTCAGCCATCAGTTCAAACGCCTCGTCTTCGGGAATATCTGACAATCTTCTCATGTTTTACCTCCGATTATGCTGCCGGTTCGTCCGTTCCTGCCTTGATGTATGCTTCAAGCGGTACGACATCAGGTGAAGTAATGCTGTAATGTCCCATAAAGTCAAAACTGTACTCGCCTCTGCCCTTGTCATTCGACTTGATGTTGATACCGTTTGTGTTAAGTGCATTTTTGATTGTTGCAGCAAGCATACCGCCGTTTGTTTCACCGTTCTTTCTTGAGTAATCGCCAATCCATGTAATATCTTCAAAATCGGCATCTTCAATCTCAGAACTCGGTGTTATTTTTATCATGCTTGCTGACTGTTCATAATAGCTTGAAAGGCTGCTTGCCACCGGTGAAGCAACAAGGGTGTAAGTATAGTTCGGATCCGTGCCTGAGCGTGTATAATATTTTTTGGTTGAGTTAATTGCGGTATCAGATGTTAAAACGTATGTTTCGCCTGTAATGCCTGCGGCAGCTGCAAGCATTTTGAGAAGTGCCGGTGTAACACTTACAAATGTTCCCGATGCTTTCACTTCCCAATGGTCGATAGTTTTCAGCTCTTTCATATTCAGAGGCATATTGTCAATCCCGTCACCCATATCTTTAAAGGTCGGAACTGCACTTATGGTAAATCCTCCTGATGTTGCACCGATAATTTCGGTAAATGTTCCCGTTGAGGGGTTAAAACCTCTTACAAGTATTCCTGCATTAAACTGCATTTCCGCAAATACTGAAAGAGGAACTTGTGTATATTTCATCTTTCTCACTCCTGTGTTAAATATTCCGCTGCTATTGTCAGCAGTGTTCTTTTTACTTCTCCGTCATCGCTCATTCGTTGTGAAAATGGCGACGACCTTTTTATCCATATCATACCGTTGTCAATCGGTATGGTTATACCGCCGTAACCGATATAACTTGATATTCTGTTTGCCATTAAATCAAGATATGTCCACGAGTTAGCCCTATACCATACAGACGCTGACATTACGACCGTATCGCCAAAATCACCAGTAGACACGTTGTATGTGATGTACGGCATTTTTGCATCATCAGGCACACTGTTTTCGTCATAGGCAAGTATACCGAAGCTATTCCAAAAATTGTTTATTGCTTGTTGCTTATCCATACTTGCTCACCGTTACTTAAAGTTTCAGCTTCTTCCCATGCTTGATGTATTTTCTCGCCTTGGATAGCAAGCCAATCGACCATTTCTTCATTCTCAGCCCAACAACATGGGGAAGATGAATTTTCCGATAATCCGCTTTCGTATAGAAATGCGTGTACAATTTCGTGACGGAGTACTTTCTTACGGTGTTCGGCTATGTCGTAGATATTGCCTGTTCTTGAATTTTCAACGACAATCAGCTTGGAATAAACATCTATATAGCCGTCAAATTCTTCAAGTCTTTTGTCTTCCTTTTCGGAAGCAAATCTTATTCCATAATTCGTACCCAGAACATTTACTCTTTTCATTGTTTATCCCCCATAACTGTCAGGCTCCGTGCTTGGCAGTGTGTACTTCTCTGCCAGGACCTTTCTCAGCTGCATGGACGCACCATTCGGTGTCACTTTGTCATCTCCGTCAGAGGTAATGCGAAAAATCTTTCCATCTGAAACCCGTTTGAAAACGTCATGATACTGCAAATTTACCGCTTTGGGCATTATCACTTTGTAAAGTGACGTTACACCTTGCTGTTGTGCTATTTGAGCTTGTGTAGATGTATCAAGAGCGATAGCAGCCTTGAAAGTTGCACCCTCTACCCACACTTTATCAAATCCGCCTCGACCATCTAACACGGTTGTTTTGTCAAGCATTATGCAGTCTACCATTTGTTCATCCATTAAACCCATATCATATCTTCCTCCATTTTGCCAATCTTGCACCAAACGCACCCATCCATGTTCCAGAATTGTCTTTTGACGTATCGGAATTGCCGCCGCTTGATTTGCTGTATGAGTAATCTCCGAAAAAGTTTTCGCTGGTGTATGGTGTCATTGCATAACTGTCAATGGCACCGTATTTTGCCTGATATGCTGCTATTTCTGAAACAATGCTTATAAAATCGGGCGGGCAAGCCATAGCCCACACCGCCCCGTCAAATGTTTCATCAATCAACTGCAAATTATCATCATTTTTGTAGACACCATCATTTGACGTACTACCGATGATTCGGAAGTATTGATTTGGTTTCAGCTGACAGTTCGTTACAATTTTTCCGTTTTCAATAGTGATTTCTCCGAAAGTTTTCGGCTGATTAGAATCAAAGTAATTTCGGAGATATGCACAAACCTCACCGATCATCATTCTGTTACCGTTGCGATAAACAGGCTGTTCGGATTGTACAGCACCGGCATAAATAAGCCGCTCGCCTTAGTCCAAATGACCGCCGGATCCTTTTCGGCATACTGCGTTACGTAAACGTATGGTGACACACTCGGTTCTGTACCGACAGTCGCACCGAAACGGTCAATATCAACCTCGGGAGGATCGCCCCAAAGACCTACACCCAATTTGCCGCTCGGATTTGTAGCAAAGAATGTCACTTTGTTGTTGGGAAAATATCTTGCGGTTGTAATAGACGGTCTGCCGTCCGTACCGATGGTCGAACTTGCTCCGTATGTAAGGTCATTGGTAATAATTTGATTGATACCAAACTCCTCAGCCAAAAAGTCTTTGAGAGAGCCGGATTTGATAAAAGTACCAATGCCGGCAGTACCCAAAATGTCAGCCTGCAAACCTTTGTTTTTTCTCATTTTGATAATGTTTGCTTTGGAAGTCATCATGCCGGTGATGGTAACACCCTGACTTGTTGCTGTATCAATGATAGTCTGAATCTGTCCGGAAAAGTCGGCGTTTACACCAAGATCAAGGGTAATGGATTTATTGCCGGAAGGCACACCGTAGTCAACAGTCAAATTGAGGTTGTTTTCTTTGATAGTTACCTGTCCGGTTGCCATAAGCTCGTTCTTGGCAACTTTGGTACGGGTAAATACCTGGTCTGCAAGGCGAATACCATCATTGATGATATAGTCGTACATCTGGTCATTCTTTACACCGCTTCTCAGCAGTTCTCTCATTCTCTCAGACTGATTGATTTTGACTTTAATCAAGCCTTTTTCAATGTTGTGTGTATCAACGGGAATGCGGAATGTTGTGTTCGCCTCTGTGTCAAAGCCGTGGAACTGTGCCATAACCGGTATCTGATATTCATTGGCTATGGTCTGCCACTGTGCGACAATATTGTCTGTTTTCTTGTCGCCGAAAAGACCGTCTATTGGGTCATTAGGTCTGGTTACGTTGAAACCAACGTCAATCCATTCATCTTTTGGAATCATTCCGAAAATGTTATCTTCATATTTTGGCATTTTTTATCTCTCCTTTACGGTCTTATCACTGTGGGCTCGGTTACAAATGTAAACCCTTTGCCCTGAAGTGCGGTTTTTGCGGCTGACGGAATCAATTTGCCGTCATACTGGTAATACGTTTTGCTCTGTCCGACTGTTGTGTCAGTTGTAAGCGCATAAACATAATTCGGGGAACTTCCGCTTCTTTCATAAAGCCCGAGTGCCTTTGGGTTGCCGCCTGACGCAACTGTTGCCGAACTGTATGAATCGACTGCCTGTGGAAGTCTGTTTTCATAAACCACACCCGACAGAACTACCGAACCCGGCATATTGCCTGTTGTAACATCGACATCTTCGTACACAATGCCCTCTGCATTTGCATCGTTTGACGGGTATATCGTACCCATAGCAACGTATTTGCCGCCGTTTGCCGCTGTTGCCGCTCCCGTTGCCGAAATCTCTCTTGTTTTTCTTTCACATTTTTCACTTGCAAGAAAATATCCGGGTGCATATACTCTTGCAGTTGTATTATCCTGTGTAAATGACATTTTTTACTCTCCTTTGCCTGTATTGTTGTTTGCTGTACCCGATACGCCGTATATGTTATCGTGATACTGCTGTGCAAGCTGTTTCGCCCTGCCTGTTGACGATGAATTGTTTGAAGAACGTGTTCCCGTTGGAGGAGTTGCCATGCCTGCACCCTCTTTAACAACTTGCTCCTTATATTCGTGCCATTCCTCGCCGATACTGTTCAACAATTTGCCGCCCTCGTCCTTGACTTCGCCCTTATCGTCCAACTCGGGCTTGAAACCACCGTATTTGAGGACCTTTTTAATGCCAATGTCTTTATACCCGTTTGCTTTCAGGTATCTTGACAATGCGGCATCTTCTTTTGCCTTTTGTTCCTTTCCGGCAATCTCGGCTTTCAGCTTGTCATGTGCTGCTTTCTCGTCGTCGTACTGTTCTTTGTATTTCTCGGCTGCTTGCAATTTCTTCTGCAAGTCATCAAGCTGATTTTTCAGATTTTCGGCGTTGCTTTTGCCTTCTTCTGCAACTCTCAACTTTTCTTTTAAGGCGTCCACCGTTTCGGCGTGCATTTCAATCACGCTTTCTGTCTGCTCTTCTGACAGTCCCATTGCTTTCAATTTATTTCTTGTCATTGACATATCTTTATTTCTCCTTTGCTTCGGTGTCGTTACTTTGACATTTGAAATTTACCGCAAAAACGCAAAAAGAGCCGATATGACACGTTACTTTGTGTCAAATCGGCTCAACGGCTCTGAGTTAATGTTAAATTGTGGATATACCATCAGCACGGCTCACGGGCTCAGTATATTGAATATACGGCTGAGGCAATATCACTATAGGGATTTGTTTTTTGCACTCTTTGCAGAAAACTTCAATGCGTCCATTTCGGTTATATGCAATTATTTTTCCACAATCACACCTTATGGGCGTTTCATTTTTTGCATTTTTGCTTATACTGATAGTGTATCACTCCTTAACAAAAAAGTCAATAATATACAGAAAGTATTTATACATATTTCTGCATTTGCTTCACTGTATATAAGCAGTCACGTTTCATCGATTCAAGGCTGTATATCCTTTTGTACAACATCGGCAGTTCTGACCATGGGCATTTTTTAGTTTTTTCTCTCAGTTCATCAATCCGTTGCTGTATTTTATCGGCTGATTGTATATATTCGTCCGTCAATTCGTCTTTCATTGTTCTCCTTTTAGTGTTTTTTCAACGTCTTTTTTTATCCTGTCGAGATTATTCATAATGGCATTTCTCAAAAACCTATTCGGTTTCATTCCGTTTGTCATGTGTGCGTCAAGACCTTTCGACCGCATAATAGCGACTATTCTTCTTGCTTCTTGATATGTATAACGTTTTCCCGAACCTGTGCTCCTCTGGTTGCCATTTAATACAAATATCCAATATTTGTCGCCTGTACTGCCTGAACTGTTATATTTGCCTGTTCCCTCGTGAACGTAAATCCCGTATTTTAAATTCGTCCCAACTATAACAGTACGACCTTTTACGGTGTGTGTTATGCTGTTTTTTAGTGCACCTGTTGGACTTTGCCGTAATCCACCGGTTTTGTTTCCGTTTGTTGAATAACCGTTTTCAAGCTCAATTTTCGCTTCACCCTCAACAAATAGTCCGACACGCTCCAATGCTCTTTGTATTGCTTCTTCCGTTGCTCTCCGTACCAAATCCGTATTGTCCGTCAATGTTACTCTTGATACATTTACCGCCATTATGTCACCTCGCCCTTTTTGGCTCGTTTATAGTGCCCTTGTTTCCATTCTTCATAAGATTTTCCGTCCAGCTTTGCAAGGCTCCTTCCGCTCAAATCATGCTCAAGCCCTTTTGGATTGCTTATAAGTGTACACCTGCAGTTATATACTTCTTCCGGCTTTCCTTTTGGATCTCCCGGAAATCGACAGCCATTTGGAAAAGTACCACCGACTGCTATTCTTTTGCCGTCAAGTAATCGATGTGAATCTCGTGTTCTGCTGTCAAGTGTTGCTACCCACTGTTCTTCCATCTCGATTCCCATTTTCTCGGCACGTTTGTACGAGTCAACTCTGCCGGCATTTTGTGCACCTGTGTACATTGTACGTGCATTCCTGACCGCCGCTTTGTAGTTGCTGTTTGTAACGTTCTGCATACGTCGGGCAATGTCTGATATCGCTTCACCCTGCAATATGCCTTGTAATAACTCTGACTGTATGCGTTGCCGATTCCATCTCAGGTCCTTATTTGCCGCCAATAGTTGAGCTGTCTTTGATTTCGGTGCAGCGACAGGCAACAACTCAGGATTCTCACGGAATAGCCTTTCAACTGTTTGTCTGTCGTACAAAACGTATGATGTATCAATCATAGTCTTTGTTTCAACCTCGAAAGTGCCCCAGTTGTAGTTCAAGGCGTACACTTCGGGGAGATGTCCTCTGACAATACTCATAGCAATATCATTGACGTTGTGCATATCTTCAGAGAGCGTTCTTTGCATGGCTCGCCAACGCTTACCCATCAATATTTGCCCTTGCCGCCAACGCTTATATTCATCAAGTGACAATTCACCTCTTGCAACTTGTGCCTGACGTTCCTTATCTTTTTGACGGAACGCTTTCAGATAGTCATTAAGTTTCTGTTGTGTTTCTCTTGCTGCTCGGCTGTATTCTCTCCGTAGTTCGTCTTCAAGCCGCTCAATCATTTTATCTGTTTGCTCGTGTGCGTAGTCTGCCATTTGCCTAACACCTATTCTTCCGAATTGTCAATGTTATACAGCTTCTCAATGTAATCCATGCGAATTTTGCCAAGTTTGCAATACTCAACATAGCATTCAAACGGTCTTGAAAAGTTTTTGCATATGTAGTCCCTTGCTTCGTCTACCCCTTTTATTTCTTTAACCAATTCTTCACAATATTCTTCTTTTGTGATTTTTTTATTTTTATCAAACACCACTTTATTTTCTCCTATCAAGATTTCAGAATTTCAAGTGCTTCGTCTCTCGTTACTCCGATAGCCTTTGAGATTATATTTGCCGCCTGACCTTCCGTTAAAGCTCCGCTTGCATATTGCTGAACAACTGAAACCAAACTTTGAGTTTGTGCCCCGTTAAGTTGCCCCCCCGATTTTTTCGGCATTGTCAATGGTTTCGTCTATATCGATGCCTTCTGATGTTTGTGCTGTAATCGCTCCCATACGTTCCATGTCCTCAGCAGTCTTTTGTTTCTGTACTTCCTCATATACATCTCCGTCACCGAATATGCTGAGTACTCTTTCAGTTATGTATTCATCGCTGAGATAGTCTTTTGACTGAAGTGTATTCTGCAATTCCTCAGAAGAATTGACGAACAGAGAACGCTTGTATTTCGGCACTTCGTCCTCAATGCCGACAATTTGTAAGAGGTTGTCAAGGAAGTCTGTCACGTTGTATTCAAATTCGTCCGTCTTTTTGTCCAACGGGTCAAATATCGCCCTGATCTGGGCATTGACAACATTACCACTCTTAATTTCCTCGATATTCACTGCTCCGTAGTTGGAATACAGGTCTGCCTTAATGCGATCCAGAAGTCGCTCACGGGCTTCATATGGGATATTGACGGGTATCGGCTGTATTTCCTGACCGTCTGATGGGTTAATAATACCTGTTGTCTTGAACAAATCTATAAACCGCACTAACTCCTCTTGATTCATGCCCTCTGCACCTTTGAGTGCCCAGAGGATTTGTGCTCCGTCAAGTTCGTTGGCAAATGCGTTTGACATCAAATCATAGCAGTCTATCAGTTCACGCATACCGACAATCTCACTTTGCTTGTTGGTGTTCCATAACGGCACGATCGGCAGCATAGGATAGTTTTCGCCGCCTCTATACTCATATCCCGAAATCTCGGAATACACCTTGATAGGCTTGTATGGTGTTTTTCGGACGATTTCACCCTTTTTGCCGCTTTCAAACTTGTAAACGGTTTTTCCATCAACCTCATACAGTTCAGCAAATTTCGGTCTTTTATCATCAAGTTGCCAAAACCTAATTCCTGCCATAATCATACTGTTTTCTTCATCGTCCAACGGCATAAATACAGGGTCATTCGTGCAGGCTCCCACTTTAAACACGGCAAGATGGTCAAAATTCCAATAGCCATAAGCCACACCGCCATCAAGTGACGCTTTGGCTATGTTTTTTAGCGCCTTGTCAAATTTTTTACCTAATCTTGCAGAAGTGCCGTCATTCTGCCACTTCACGCCGTTGGACAGTAAGTACTGCACCTGCTGCATAGTGAATTGATGATAGAAATTACTCCGCATTTTGTGATTCGGCGAAAACCTGTCGGGCACAATCTGTCCCATTGCATTGACAAAGGTTTTTTCAAAATTGACGATGGTTGTATTTAGCTTTCTATCATATTCATCGGCAATCTTTGCGGTCTGATACATATCCGATTGTTTATGATTGTCGATTGCATTCAGGATAAACTTCATTCTCTCCGTTTCATCGTCTCCGACTTTTAACAAGTCCTGATATGTAATAATGTCGCTAATGGTTATCACTCCTTACCACCAAATTTGTACACTTTTTGTTTCTAATTTGTGAATACAGCTTTGCAAAAGATTTACCATTGTCTGCAAATCGGAAACGTCCTTTTTCAACTTTTCAAGCTGTTCTTCGTTGGATTCGATTTTTTCACCGAAAATTCCAATGTTTTCGGGATAAATTTTCAAATCACTGATTTTATAAACTCTTTTCATTTTTTCTATTGTTTTTCGGGCTATTTCGTCATCTTGTTGCCCCGAAACTTCTTTCAACGCTTGCTCTATCCGTTCTCGGACGCACTCCATTATTTTGTCTGCCGACTGACTCATAGCTTCCGAAAGATAGTTTTTTTGTTTCTCCTCGCTTTTTATCAACGGACACCATTCGGGGAATGTCTTTGTGTTGTAATATTTTTGTATATTTGGCTCGTCTAATTTTGGGTAAATACAATAACGTACTGCGCCATAACCTAAATCATCTGGATATTCCTCACGAGAGAAAACACAATCATGACAACTACCCACTTCAAATTCAACTGTTGCTTTCATAAGTTTCACTCCTCATAATATCCTGCTATTGCGTGCATACTGAATCGCATTACTTCCGACAATTTCGTTTGAGTCTTTATTTGGTCGTTGAAAAATTTGCATATACAATTTTTGCAATTTTGGCATTCTTTTATTATTTCATCTGTCACGCTTATGCTACCATCATTCATACATACAAACATTCAATCACTCCTATTTCAAAAAATACCACCATTTCACATAGTCGGGGATATTCGGTGATGTGATTATCCAATAATTGGAATATCCAAAAGCAATAAGACCACCTATGCAAAGCAGTATGATAACAATAGCTAAGATGTTACCTGCAATATCGTCTTTTCTATTTTTCATCTTCATTTCCTCCCGTGTACGGCGTGCCGTCTGGGTTCAGCATGACACACACACCATCACCATCATACGCAAAATAATAAACTCCGGTTTTGTCGTGCTTATATATTCTATAACTACTGTTGCCATAATCAATAAGTGTCATTTCTTTCGTGGGTTCGCCTGCTCTTTTGGTGCACCCACCGAAACAAACAACCACCGTAACCAACACCAACACTGCCAACATAATTATTTTTATTTTTTTCATCGCAAATTTACCTCTCAATATAAAATCGGCTTGTATGCCAATTTCGGCTTAATGACTTTCATCGTCTTGACAAAGTACCTCATGCTGTCCATGGCATGGTCGTTTTCCTTGACAGGTTCTTCATCATCATTCCACACATAGCCCTCAATTTCACGCCTCCAAAATGTCAGTTTCGGATTTATCTTGATTTTGCCTGTCTGTATGGCAACCGCTGTTTCTCTGATACCGTCTTTCACGGCGTTATCTGCTTCCACGACACTAAATATATGCGTTCTCCTTAACGCTGTGATAAAACTTGCTGCCGATGGATCGACAATCACCTTCAGCCTGCTCCATTCGCTTCCGTATTGCCCGAACTGGCTTATCATATCATTCACATAATCTTGGTCTGTCTTGTTTCGTTGTTCGGCTCTGCCCGAATAATAGTAACCGTCCACCGCATACCACACATCACCAATTTTCGCCCACAAAAGAGCGGCAAAAGCATTGAGTGTGCCATAGTCGATAGACAATACAAACCGTTCTGAACGTGTTCTCCAGTCTTGGGGCAGTTCTTCAATGGCTTGCTCATACATGGGATATATCAAGCCCTCAGCCAAAGACCAATTCCCAAGAATGTACCTTTGATAGTAAACAGTACCTTTGTATTCCTCACATAGATTTTCAACAAACTGTTTGGGCAAATACGGATTGTCAAATATCGTTGAAGTCTGATAAAAAATATCGGGTGCAGTGTCGATAAACTGCTTGATGTAATGTGAGGGGCTGTCGGGGTTTGCAGTACCGTCAAAATAACTATGCTTGCACCTCAGACGGCTCTTTAACATCTGGAATACAGGTTCAGCCCACGTTGTCATTTCGTCACCGTATGCGTACTCTATTGTCATACCCTGTATCCTTGCAACGTGCTTTTTATTGTCAGCACCCAACACCCACACCTTACGACCAAACAAATCTACTCTATTTTTACTGATTGTCCCGACAAGTTTGTCGCTAAATATTTCACGCATCGGGTCCAAAATATTTCTTTCAGCCGTTCCTTGTGTATTTCCGAGAATGACCGCCGCACCCTCGTTTCTCATACACATAAGCCGTTTCGGAATAACATACGCATAATCAAGCCACGACTTGCCCGAGCCTGTCGCACCTATCTTGATATTCCAACGGTGATTACAATTCAAGAGATATTCTTTTTGTTTATCACTTAAAGGCATTTACACACCACCTTATTCAATCACGCTGTCAACATCATTCAATATTTTATTGATGTTATCAAGCAATTTCTTTGTTTCACCGTCATCAAGCCCCGAAATTGCTTTTATCTTTGCTTCAAGCAGTTTGATTTCTGCCTTTGTCTTTTTGTCCGTCAAAGCGTCCTTGTTCTGCCCTGTCAACTCGATTATCAGCTTTATTGCGGATATGCACTGCTTATCTTTTTCATTTGTGGCAATTTTAAACAGTTTTAACGCCATGATTTCAGCACCTGATAATTCTTTACCGCTATTATCACTGTATGTATTATCAAGCATACTTTGCACGGCTTTTCGCATATCCGCTTTTTTACGTCTTACCTTACCTGACGTTGTACCGCCTTTTTGTGCTATTTCTCGCTGTTCGCTCGCTGTTCGCTCGTCAAACCCATATCCTTTGAGGTTTTCTTCATTCACTCTGTCACCGCCTTTTTTCGTCTTCGTGCTTCCGCACTTGCCTTTCCGCCCCTCGACTGTTCTTCGGCTGTTAGCTTATGCACATCATCGCCTTTTAAAAGGTTTTTTTCATTAGCCATTCAGCAAAACAGCCTTTTCTCCTGTGAATTTTTCCCAACGGTCTATAATCACATCAATGTAATGTGGGTCTAATTCGCACATATAGCATTTTCTGTTTAACTGTTCACAGGCTATTAGTGTGCTACCACTACCGCCAAAGCAATCAAGAATACTGTCATTTTCTTGTGAAAAGTCTTTCAGTATATCCGCAAGCATACCGACAGGCTTTTGTGTCGGATGTACTCTTGTTTTGCCCTCAACTTCTCTGCTACCCTCACGACATAAGCCATTCCACAAAAAATGATATAGTTTCACTCCTTTGTCAAAAGAAGTCCATGCTAATTCAGCATCAGCAAAATTTCCTGTATTCTGCTTATCCCAAACAATCCAACACCTTGACGGAGGCAAAAAGTCTGTAAAATAATTTCCGCCAAAAATAATTTGATTTTCTGTGCAAGTCAAAGCAACATCATAATTTGCCCTTGCCGTATCTGTTGTATCATCACCAATTATGGCAGAATAGGTTTTGCTCTTTACAATATTTTCTCCACCAACTTTTCCAAAAGCCTTATCTCCTCCAACCTTATTGCCTTTAACAACATCTATGCCATACGGTGGGTCTGTCAGAAGTAGTTTAGCCTTTACCCCATCCATAAGCCTATCAATAACCGCAGGGTCGGTGCTGTCACCACATATAAGCCTGTTTTTTCCGAGTTGATACAAATCGCCGAGTTTTGCTTTCGGCTCTGTTGGCGGTTCTTCGTTATAATCGTCCTCAATTACTTCTTTTTGACCGTCTTCTTCAAAGTTCGGCAAATCAACATCAAACCCAAAATCGAAGCCCTCAAAATCCAGCCCGTCAAGTTCAACTTCCAACTTTTCAAAATCCCACTCCGCTCTTTCCGCCGTCTTGTTTGCAAGTATGCGGTATTTGCGTTTTTGCTCATCTGTAAGCCCTGTAATGCGTAATACCTGCACTTCGGTATATTCTAACGCTTTCAGTGCTTTCAAACGTGTGTGTCCCGACAATATGACGTTGTTTTCATCAATCTCTATCGGGTCTATGTTCTCGCACTGCCTGATACTTGCGACTACATCATTGACGGCACTGTCGTTTATTCTTGGGTTGTTCTCATACGGGACAACCTCACCGATCGGCAATGTTAAAAACTCTTTATTTATCATTCCGCACCTCAATCACACAATCCGAAACCGCCGTCATCATCAACTTGAAAAATTGGCTGAATTGTACCGTTTTTGCTTGCTTTCGGCATTTCGGCAAGCTGTTTCAGAAAGTTATCGTTGTCATCAATTTCACAGACCGCCTTAAACGCTTTTGCAAGGTCCTTTACTGCTTCTGGTGACGGCTTATAATCTTTCAGCCTTTCCCCGATTATATCAAAAAATTTCTGCTTGATTTCTGCTTTTGTCATAATAAACTCCCTCCAATTTGTAATATTTACCTCCTGCATATAGCACAAAATCCGCCTGCTGTTAAGACGGATTTCGTGCCAAAAAATTTATTCAGGAGGGATTGAGAATCGGCTATTGGTTGAAGTTTCAGGATTTGCACCCGACCACAGCATAAAGAGAACGGCTGCGTGCTGCTTGCAACTTCAGTATTTGGGCGGCTTCGGCTTGCCTGCTCCGTTTTTCATGGAGTGTCGTTGACTACCGCCCGTGTGGTTTTACCGTCAAGACCACAAACTTAACGGCTGTATCGGTCTTTCCCGACTGTCAATATTGTGTGTCCTGATTTCGTGATACCTCTCACACGCCAAATCGGACAATTAAGGGGACTAAGGGGGAGGGTTTTAAAATCCCCCTATGGTTGCAGGAGCTGGAATTGCACCAACAATCTACAGGTTATGAGCCTGTCGAGATACTGTTTCTCTACCCTGCCGTGTTGCCGTGACGGTGCTGTGACCTGTCACGGTAAATCAAAAAAGGAGAAGCAAATGAACTATCTAAATTTTAAAATACCCGTTGCGGTTGTAACAGTGCAACGGGTACAGAAATTTTATTAACTTTTTTGTGCAATTTCGCTATTTTCTACAGCAAAAATTTCTAACGCCTGCTTTTCACGTCTTTTGACCGTTTCGCAGGATATCCCTAAGATTTCGGCGGTTTTATCCTGGCTGTTTCCCAGAATAAAACGCTGTATCACTATTTTTATCAAGTCAGGATTGTATATCTTCTGTATCTGCCGCCCGACCTGAATCAGATATGTCTTGCTATCCATTTTGATTATCCTTTCAAAAAATCAAAAAATTGATGAAACAGCCTCGATATATGTGATAACGTCCTCAATTTTGATAGTTTTTTCGCCATGTTCTTGCATTTGACGTAATGTCTTGATAATTCCCTGACCGTTGTGGTAACGTCTTCTGCAAGCGTGGCATTCATCATCTAAACCTTCGAGAGCCAACTCGCAAACCTTTACGACATCTTCGTATTTTTGTGCCGTTCTCAAAGTTGACGGACTGCCTGAAAACTGATACTCACGGTCGTACTTTTGATATTTTTTATCGTATTCGTCAAGCATTTTACGGACAAACTCTTGTTTGTCTTTTTTCACTTCTGCTCTATAATCTTCTTCCTGCATGGTATCATCTCCGTATATTTTTTAATACACCCTCAAAATAGCCCCGTACAGCGATTTTTGATTGAGGGTATGTAATTATACTCCTAAGCCGTTTAACGTGCGTTCTCGTGGCTCTGAGTGCGTGTACGGGGCATTGTGAGGGCTATTTATTCAGCAGTTTGGACTTGTCGTGAATGTTGCCGATGACTTCAAAATATTTTTCAAATCCATTATCGAAATCATCAAAAAACTTCCCGTTTTTTCCATACCAACCGTTATTATGCCAAACGACTTCCAACATGGTTTCATTTTCGGGATAACCGTCATCAAGATGTGCCGAAAGTATATCCCCCTCAAAAATCTTTGTGCCGTTCTTGTCGCAAAGTCCTGTGTACTGTCCGACTGTTTCGGGGATAACCTCGCCCTCGTCCCATTCGGTATGAATAAAAACTTTCTTTTTTGACGGATTCCAAGTTATACCGCCATAAATCCAGTCACCATCACAAACAGTTTTCCCTCTGAAAATTATCTCTCTCACTTGTCATTCTCCTTTACTCCGCTATTGTCGGCTCTCCTGTTCCATCTGGCAATCAATTTTTCTTCGGATTCCTTAAGCATATTAAAGCTTGAACCTTCGATTGCAAAATCCTTAAACCAAAAGCCACATACCTTACAACCAACCTTAATTTTAACTCCGTTTGCATAGCCCTCAGCGTATGTATTAGCTTCACCGTTACAGAACGGGCAAGGTTTAAGCTGTTCCATGTTTACTGCACCTGCCATTCCATTCAAATCCGAAATCTGTACGCTTGATTTTACATTTCGGTTCGCCGTCTTTCCAGAATACAAGCCCTTCTTCATGGTGTTCCATAAGCCATTTGCGTATGCCCTCAAATGTTCTTTCGACTTCCACAATCGCCTTGCCGTGAGGTGTAAGGAAGTCCCAAGCCAGATTGTAGGGATTCCCCTGAAAGTGTATGCCGATAGCCTCGTATGTGCCGTCACAGACACTGCCAATAGTAAGCCTTTTAGCTCTGTCATAAGCCGTCCAGAACCATTTGTCAGCAGGATTGTTTTTGTCGCACTTCACCCAGCAGGGCAAATGTCCCGTTATCGGATCGGCTTCTTCCTGACACCTGATAGCACCTTTGGGAACGGGCTTGCCGTGCTTTGCGTCGTAACGCTTATAGAGTTCTCCGTTAATGACAGCACAACAAGCTCCGTCAAACTTTATCGTTGCGACACCCTCGCCGTTCAGCACCCATTCCATGCCCTTTGTTACAATAGGTTTTGCCTTTGCTGTATGGTCGTCAAAAAAATCTCTTTCAAAAAGTGTCGGTATCTTTTTCATTTTCTTCACTCTCCTTATACTCGGGACAATCTTTGCTGTGTATGAAAAGGCAATCCTCACATCTGCCTGTATTATAGCGGCACTGTTTACAGCTTACTTTTTCAAGCCCCATATCATCAGCAATACCAAAACCGTATCTGTCATCTGCCATTTCATACTCGGCATTCGGACAATCCAGTGAACAATGAGAATTTACAAAACACTGTTTACGTTTCATCTCAACGTCAAGCTGTACTTCCTCATACTTCTTGATAAATTCCTTTGTAAGAGCCTTGCCGTTGCCGTAGGGCATTTCTATCAGTTCAGCCATTTTTCAATTCCTCCAACTTGTCCAAATCTCCACTCAGATACAACTGCATAGTTTCTATGACAATACAATTAATGATTGTTCCCAAATCTCCAAACGACACATCATCAGCTTTTTTATACAGTTCCTGACCGCCTGTTTTCTGTATCATAGCTTGACGGAGTATATCAAGATTATGTTTCAGCAACGGTATATTTGATTTCTGACCACACTTGAACCGCATGAAATTCCACATAAATTCAAGTTGCCCTTTGTCAAGATTTTCGACATTGTATTTAGGCATTTTCGTCACCCCAATCCAAAGCCTGACCGCAACGAAAACAATATTCATTCGTAACTATGCACTGACAATAAGGACAAATGCCTTTAAAAACTTTTATCAATTTTCCGTCATTAAGCATGAAATTTACAACCTTTTTCGGCACCTGCTTTTCAAGTGCCTGAATCCCCATTTCAAGAGCCGTTTTATCGTCAATAGGTATCTCGTCATCAACCTTATTTCCTGTCATGTGGCTTTCAGCTTCTTTTATCAAATCTTCAAGCTGTTCTATTGCCTGTTCAGTCGTCATTTTATTCATTTGTTCTTCTCTCCCAACTATGATATTCCTGTAAAGAATGAAAATTTGTCCTTGCAGTCGTGTTTTCAAACGGCGGGTGTCGCCAATATTTCTTTTCACAAACGGCACTGCAAAAACGTGTTCTTCTGTCGCCTGTTCCATCATCTGTAACAACCGTCTTACCGCAAAAGGCACATTCAAACGTGACTGACGGTGATATTACTTTGTGCTTTTTTCTGTATTTGTCGCCGCATTTTGAACTGCAATATATCTGAGTTACAGACAGCGGAACAAATTCAGCGTTACACTGCGGACATTTCAAAGTCATCAAGCACCTTTCTCAAATCGTCTATAAATGGCTTGACAGGCTTTCCTGACAATTCACACACAATTTTTTCCATTTTGAGTGTAGACTTCAAAAGCCGTAAAGTTGACCGCCTGACATCTGCATTTATCTTTTCGCCGTCAATTTCCTCTCTGGGCGGTGTTTCGTCAATGTAACTGCTTACCGACAAGTTATAATTATTTTCGGCAACCTGTTCAACGGGAACGGTTATTTCTTTATCGTTGTGAATGAATTTTATATCCGTTGTAGTCTTGTTTTTCTTGAAAATCAAAATCGCCGTTGCTATCTTGGTATCGACAAAGTGACCGCCGTCAACTGCTATGACGGTATCTATCCAATTTTGTTCAATCAGATACTGCCTGATTTTGCCCTCGGACTGTCCCCGATAGAGAATACCCGGGAAATTCAGTACAACCGCCGTTCCGTCATCAGTCAAACAATGCAGGATATGAGCGATAAAAGCATAATCCGCTTTACTTTTCGGCGGTAAACATGGATATCCCTCAAAGCGTTCATCGCTTTTCTGTTCCCACTTGATAGAGAACGGCGGATTTGCGATTATGTACTTGAATTTTCTGTCAGTGAATGCAGGTTCGGCAAGGGTATCACCGACCACGCCGTGAAAGTTTTTCAGATTTTCTCTTGCCGCCTGTACCTGTTCGGCATTGATATCCTGACCGTATTTTTCAACATCATCACCGAATACACTCAACAAACCACCGTTTCCACAAGTCGGATCATAAATTTCTTTGACATCATCGGGAAGAAAACTTTTCAGATACAATGCAAGGTCTTTTGTCGTATAGAAAATCCCCTTGCTTTTAAAATCCTGCCGTATGGTTTTCAAGTTATAGTCTTTCATCAGCTTCCGCCTTTCCTTTTTATCCTTGCGTCTTTTTTACGTTCATATGTATCCTGATTAAAACTTTTCGGCATTTCAAAAAATCCGTCCCCATTGATTAACGCTTTCAGCAGTTCTTCCAGTACGCTTTTAGCTTCTGCCTCTGTAAAATATCTGCCGAGCGTGTCGCAAGTTTTATCGTGTTCGATAGAGGATATGATAAGCCATGCGTCCGGTTTTTTCACGATATGGAAACGCTGTATAAACTTTGTGTCATGTATCACATATTCCTGTTGGTCTTTGATATACACTATCTATCGTCCTTTCTTTTTACAGGTTTCAGAAATTCCGCTGCCGTTGCACCACAATTATATCTGCTACGCAATGTATAAACGGGTATGCCGGTTATTTCAGACCATTCCTTTAACGTATGTAATTCACCGTTTATCTCAATTTCCATGCCTTTTTCAAACTTTAACGGTGCGATAAGTTCAGTTCCGCTTTTGCCCTGATAATATCTGTTACGGATATTCTTCTGAGAAATTCCCGAAATTTCAGACCATTCTTTTATTGTATGCGTTTCTCCGTTGATTGTGAGTAATAAGGCAGATTCCCTTTTTCTGACAGCAGCAATCAAATTTTTATGCCCTCTGTAGTATCTGCATTTCAGTGTGCCTTCGTCTATGCCTGTCATTTCGGACAGTTCTTGAAACGTATAGGCTTTGCCGTTTACCGTGATTTTCACCGCTGTTTTCTTTTTGACAGGTGCTATCAAGTCTTTTCCGCTTTTAAAGAAACGATAATATCTGTTTCTGATAATGTACTCATCTATTCCGGATATTTCCGCCCATTCTCTGAAAGTATGCGATACACCATCAATTTCAATCTGCATTGCTGTTCTCATTTGTCATCGTCCTTTCCCGATGCACAAAGCAATATCACAAAGAGCGTTGCTGCTCCGCCGATTATCATTCCGCCTATGAATCCCATATTCACACCGCCTCGTCTATATATTTTTCGGTAAGCCTGTTGATTTCACCTGTCATGTACTCGATATAAGCACCGGAAAATTCCCTGATACATTCCTCACAAGCGTTGTGATTCACCAAATAGCTTATCATCTTGTCAAATCTGTCTGTGCAGGGAAATGACTTATCTCTGTAGATATCCTCTGCCAAATCACCAAGCGGACTATCTTCACCCCGAAATTGCTTTATCCATGTTTTGAACGAAATCACAACATACCACCTCTTGATTTACTACCGTCATCAAATTTTCCGCCCATGATACTTCTCCACATACCGTATGATGCCGTTTCAAGCAGCTTTATCATGACCTGCTCTGTCAGATTCTCCTCACCGAAAATATCCTTTGTCGTTGAAAGAATCGCCGTATACAGATTCAGTGCATCTCTGGTATTGGGATTGAGTATAGCCTGATTTTTAAGGCTGTCAGCATATTTTTTGTATTCATTCACGGCATTGTCTGCACAGTTCATTATCTCCTGATTTTTAGCAACCATATATTCAATTTTTTTGAGCATATCAGCAGACTTTTTAACTTCTTCATTAAGCCTTTCAAATGCCATCTGGTCAACTGCATCATTTTTCTTTATGATGATATCTTCCATGCACGATACAGCTTTTGAATTAAGCTGCTGGTCTGTCAGACCGTATCTTTTAAGTTCCGTTCTCAAATCCATTTTATATAACACCTCTCAATCTGTAATTTTTGTGTATGTCTTCCGAAATGTTTATCATGTATTCACCTGCATATTCACAAATGCG
>Ga0247611_10001268_pt1 | contig 45795 bp, 35 predicted proteins | sample 177DNAGHGhighgp2_FD_192422 | JGI IMG/M metagenome (GOLD analysis project Ga0247611, IMG submission 192422) | Sheep rumen microbial communities from Palmerston North, Manawatu-Wanganui, New Zealand - 1770 DNA GHGhigh gp2 | ecosystem: Host-associated > Mammals > Digestive system > Stomach > Rumen... | reverse complement strand
GCGTGCCAGTTCTGCGGCACGTTTCTTGGCAGCTTCTTCAGCCGCCTTGCGGCGTGCTTCGGCTTCGGCACGTGCTTTGGCGCGAGCCACCTCCTCGGCAATCAGCTTGTCAATCTGTGCGTTCAGCGCCTGGTCTTTCTTGCGCTGTTCGCTGATGATGCCCTCGATGGTCTTCTGCTGTTTCTGCAGTGTGCTCACCACCTGCTTCTGCTCCTCCTGCTTGCCTTCCAGGCTCTTCTGTTCCTGAACGCCGCGATAGAGCAGGTCGTTCTTCTGGCGTTTGGTCTTGGCCAGTTCCTGTTTGGCCTCGGCCACGTCCTGCTTCATCACCTTGACAGCCTCGCCCTGTACGCGCTGATAGCCGGCATATTCGCGCATGAAGCGCATGCGGCGGTACATCTGTGTGAAGTTCTTGGCGCTGAAGATGAACATGAGGCGGTTTTGTATGGAACGGTTGCGGTGCATGTAGCGCAGTGAGCTCTGGAACTTCTGTTTACGGTCGTCGAGCTCTTTCTCCAGCGTCTTCAGCTGGTTGTCCAGGACGACGATGTTGCCGTCGAGCGTGGTGATGTCGCGGCGGATGGTGTCGATGGCCTTCCGCTTATCGGCAATCTCTGAGTTCAGAATCATGAGGTTCTCCAGGCGCTTCTTGACGTCGCGCTTGTTGTTCTGCAGGCGGCGCTCCTGTTCCTTAATCTGCTGCTGAATCTTCTGTCGCTGGCTCTGCAGACCCTTGACGGTAGGCTGAGGCGTGCTTGCTTTCTTCTGGGTGCTCTTGGTATTCCGGCTTTTCTGAGTGCTCCGAGCCTTCTGAGTATTCCGTGTCTTCTGAGAACTCTGGGCACTCCGCGTCTTCTGCACAGTTTTGCGAGTCTGTGCAGGGGCAACCGCGAGAGCCAGCAGCCAAAGGCTAACGGCCAACAGCCAAAAGCGATAGTTCTTCATCCGTGATTACAGTGACATGAAGCGGCGCAGTATCTCGTCGACCGTCACCTCGCTGTATTTGTTAGACACATTCGTGCGTGTTTCCCACTCTGTCTCGTGATTGATATAGTTGAGTGTGATACCCAGCTTGATTTCCTTCTTCGGTATGGTCAGTGTGGCTATCATCTTGTCAGGGAACTTCTTGTTGTTCTCCAGTGTCTTGAACGACTGGTAGTCCCAGTTCAGCTGGCTGTTGCCGTTGAAGCGGTCCTTGTAGAGGATGTTGGCCATCTTGATGATGCCTGTCTTGTCGTTGGCCAGCCAGCTGTAGTCCAGCTTGCCGTCTTCCAGGTTGATGATGACGTCATCGTTGCCCAGCTGTGCCGAATACTTCTTCAGGTCTTCTTCCGAGAGGGTGCTGCGGTTGGGCATGAACAGCTCGTTCCAGAAGAGTGCCTGCAGCGTGTAGAAGTTGATGCCGCTGTTGCGCAGGAAGTCAATCTGGTTATAGGGCGCTTTCAGATACTGCTTGTTGATGCGGTCCATAATCAGCACGTAGTCCTTGGTGAACTCCAGGCGAGCTGCCTCGACGAAGCCGAAGGCCATCAGCTGCAGGCGGATGACGTCGTCGCGCTTCATGCGCAGGTTGCCGGTCAGTGCGATGTTCTGTGCGCCATATTCGACAGAGAACTTGATTTTCGAAGTGACGAACTTAATGGACTGTGCGTTGCTGGTCACCTTCTGGATGAACTTGTTCTCGTCTGTCACGACAACTGTCTGTGAAGGATCCTCCACGACTACCTTCTTCTTGGAGCCGCATGAGCAGACAATCAGTGGCATTGCCAACAGGGCAATCTTCAGGATGTTGGATGCTTTCATTGCTTGATGTATTTTTTGCGTTTGATTTTTCTTGCGAGTATCTTGTTGCCGGCGTCTTCTTGCTGTGCCTGTCGCCACAGTTCCAGTGCGCGCTCGGTGTCTTTGTTCATGATGTATATGTCGCCTGCATGCTCAGTGATGACGGCGCTGGCGTCACTGTCGTTCTGCAGGGCCTCCTCGATGTAGATTTTCGCCTCGGCATAGCGTTTCTGCATGAAGAGAATCCAGGCGTAGGTGTCCAGATAGGTGGCGTTCTTCGGCTCGGCCTTCACCGTCTTCAGGCTCATCTGCTCTGCTTTGTCCAGCTGCTGTCCCAGTTCGCTGAGGTAGTAGGCATAGTTGTTCAGGCACATGATGTTGTCCTCCTTCCACTGCAGGCACGAGTCGTAGGCCTCGAAGGCCTCCTTGGCCATTCCCTTCTGGTGCAGCAGGTCGCCCATGATGGCGTAGAAGTCGCTGACAATGTCGGGACTGCTGTCGTCGTTAATGACGCCGATGCCGTTCTGGAAGGTGCTCAGCGCCGCTTCCTTGTCGTCCATCTTGTAGTAGGCCATTCCCTGATAGTAGTAGAACGCCATCTCCTCGGGGTTGTACTGTCGTGCCTCCTGACAGAGGGCTATGACGCTGTCGTTGTCCTCGTCGTTCCAGGCGTACGACACCAGTTGCAGTCGGGCTGCGGCGTTGTCGGGCTCAATGGTCAGAATCTGCTTGAGCACGGCTGCGATGCTGTCGCGCGGCATCTCTTTGAGTGTCATGTAGGCGGCACAGAGTGAGGCGAGGTCGCCGTTCTCCTGCGGCTGGGCCAGAATCTTGCGGAACAGGTGTAGCACCCGTGTGCTGTCGCCGCCCAGTTCCTCGCTGCGCATCGCCTCCTGGCGCATGAGCGTCATCTTCTGCTCCGTCTGCACCGCGGGGTTCAGCAGCAGCTGTTCCAGCGTCGTTGCGGCGGCTGCGCTGTCGCCGGCTTCGCGGTAGTAGCCCAGCATCGACACCTGGGCCCTGGTGTTCTTCGGCTCCTCGCGCAGGATGCGCTGGTAGATGTCGAGCGCCTTGTCCGTCTCGTTGTTCATCATGAGCATGTCGCCATACATGCCCAGGTAGTTCATGTCGTTTGGGTAGCGGTCGGCCAGTCCCTTCATCTCGGCGATGGCGGCCGCCTTGTCGCCCTTGCGTGAGTAGATTTCGCTCTTGGCGTACGACAGCCGTTCGCTTTTGCCGTTGATGGTCTCCAGCTTGTCCAGTACGCCGATGGCGTGCGTCCAGTCCTGCTCGTGCTGATACAGCTGGAACAGCAGCTCCAGCAGGTCCTCGCGGTCCTTGTGCTTGTCGTACAGGCGCTCAGTCATCTCAATGGCTTTCTGGTATTGCCGCTGACTGATGTACGTCTGCATCAGCGTTTCCGAGTAGATGGTGTTGTCAGGGTCGAGCGATGCCGCTTTCTGCACCATCTCCATGGCCTTGTCGTTGTCCTTCAACACCTTGTAGTACTGCGACAGGAAGTAGTAGGCCTCGGAGGCTTGCGGGTTAATCTCCGTGCAGCGTTGCAGCAGGTCGAAGGCCGCGTCGCTGTTGCCCTTCTGGCGCTGCACCATCGCCTCCAGGAAACACTCGGAGTAGGAGAGATGAGAGGTGAGAGATGAGGAATGAGAGATGTGATTACCTTGTGCGGTGCTGTCCTGCGTCAGAACATTGCTGTTCAGTGCTTGGGCATTGCCGTCCTGCGTCTGAGCGTTAACGCCCAGACAGCCGCAGAATACAACCGCAATCGCAACCATTAGTCTAATCATATCTCTCATTTCTCACTTCTCATTTCTCATTCCTCATTTCCCTTCACTTCACTCCCGTGTGTCCGTAGCCGCCTTCGCCGCGTTCCGTCTCGTCGAGCACGTCCACCTCAATCAGTTCGCCCTGCTCGTGGCGGGCAATGATCATCTGGGCAATGCGCTCGCCGTCGTTCACCACGAACGGCTCCTGCGACAGGTTTATCAGTACCACGCCTATCTCGCCGCGGTAGTCGGCGTCGATGGTGCCAGGGGTGTTCAGTACGGTGATGCCCTTCTTCAGGGCCAGGCCGCTGCGCGGACGCACCTGAGCCTCGTAGCCTGCGGGCAGGGCGATGTGGAGGCCTGTCGGAATAAGCCGGCGCTCCAGCGGCTGCAGCGTCACGGGCGCTTCGAGGTTGGCTCGCAAGTCCATGCCGGCACTCTGCGGCGTGGCGTATTGGGGTAGGGGCTGGTGGCCACGGTTGACAACGTTGATTTTCATCTTTTCTTCGTACATTACTTATTTAGCTTGCAAAGATAGCGATAATTCTTCAAACCGCCATCGTATTCCGGCTTATTTTATAGTTATTTTGCAGAAACCTGCGGAAGTGGGGTGTTGATGGACGCTCATGGCCTGTTTACCGAAACTCATGGAGTATTTCTTGAAACTCATGGAGATTTTTTCAAAACTCATGGCGTATTTTCTGAAACTCGCGGTGCATCTTCGTTTCGGCTACAAAGATACAACATCGGCATTGCGGTTCACGAATACTTCGCGCATTATTTTCTTCCTCTGCATTTTTTTTTTGTGTGTGACGGAACGAAGTGCGGTCATTTGGTCATGGTCATTTTGGTCAAAATCGAAAACAGACTGTCAAATTTACACCAATAAATAAATATATTATAATATATTTATTTATTGAGAAACAATCGTGTTTTCGAAATTGATTTTGACCATTTTGACCATGACCACTTTGACCACAATAAGACAGTCCGCCTCAATTATCAGAACTGTTGTCAGACTATGGTAATGTGGGGGACGTGAGGTGAAAAGAAATGGCTTGGCTGTTGCGTAATTAAGAAAGATTTCGTAACTTTGTCCCCGTTATGATGAACTGGCAACAACTGATATCGAACAAGCGGCTGGGACAGGAGCAACGGCACCTGGAGCGGCACGACGACCGCACGGAGTTCAAGCGCGACTACGACCGGCTGATTTTCTCGGCGCCCTTCCGCCGCCTGCAGAACAAGACACAGGTGTTCCCCCTGCCGGGCAGTGTCTTTGTGCACAACCGTCTGACCCACTCACTGGAGGTGGCCAGCGTCGGCATGTCGCTGGGCTGCGACGTAGCCCGCCTGCTGATGGAGAAGCATCCCGAGCTGGAGGGCACGCTGTTCGCGGAGATCGGGCAGATTGTTTCTACAGCCTGTCTGGCCCACGACCTGGGCAACCCGCCCTTCGGACACTCTGGCGAGAAGGCCATCCAAACGTTTTTCACCGAGGGTCCGGGCCGCGACCTGCAGCAGCTGGTCAGTCCCGCCTTCTGGGACGACATCACCCGCTTTGAGGGCAATGCCAATGCCTTCCGCCTGTTGGCCCATCAGTTTGAGGGGCGCCGTCAGGGCGGTTTCGCCATGACCTACTCGTCGTTGGCGAGCATCGTGAAGTACCCCTACGCCTCGTCGGCCGCTTCGAAGAAGGGGAAGTTCGGCTTCTTCTGCTCGGAGCGCGACATTTATCAGAAGATTGCCGAGGAGCTGGGTATCATTCGCCTCTCCGCGGCGGGCGAGCCCTTGCGCTATGTGCGCCATCCGCTGGTCTATCTCGTGGAGGCTGCCGACGACATCTGTTACGAGATTATGGACCTCGAGGATGCCCACAAACTGAAGATTCTGAGCTACGAGGAAATATCGCGGCTTTTGCTTGATTTCTTCGATGAAATGGGGCAAAATCACATCTTGAAACGTATCACCGACGAGCATCTGACGGACGATAACGAGAAGGTTGTGTACCTGCGTGCCTGCGTCATCGGCAAGCTGGAGAACGAGTGTGTGCGCACCTTTGTGGAGCACGAGGACGACATCCTGGTAGGACGCTTCGAGGGCAGTCTGATTGACCATATCGCCGAGCGCCAGCACCAGGCCTACCGGCAGTGCGCCAAGCTGTCGGCACAGCGCATATACCGCAGCCGCGTCGTGCTCGACGTGGAACTGTCGGGTTATAAGATTATGGAGACGCTGATGCACCAGATGACGGAGGCTATCATGCACCCTGAGCGCTACTACTCGCAGCAGCTCATTGGCCGCGTGTCGAGCCAGTATGCCATCGAGAGCCCAGACCTGGAGACGCGCATCATGGCCGTCATAGACTATATCTCCGGCATGACCGATGTCTATGCGCTCGACGTCTATCAGAAGATTAACGGCATCTCGCTGCCCATTGTCTGATAACTACAAAACGACTACTAATATGAATATGAAAAAACTACTACTATCTGCTATTGCGGCGCTTGCGCTGCCCGTTGCCGCGCAGTACTATGCCGGCGGCGACATCTCGATGCTGACGAAGTATGAGCAGGCCGGCGTCGTCTATAGGGACAAGGCGGGGAACGCTGTTCAGCCGCTGACGTTCTTTAAGGAACAGGGCCTGAACGCCATGCGTGTCCGTCTGTTCGTGGACCCCTCGACGAGCGGCGACAAGGCTGTGTGTCAGGACCTTGACTATGTCAAGGCGTTAGGCAAGCGCATCAAGGACGCTGGCATGAAACTGATGCTCGACTTCCACTATAGCGACACTTGGGCCGACCCCGCTAAGCAGTGGACGCCCGATGCGTGGAAATCGCTGAACGATGAGCAGTTGCAGGCGAAAATCTACGAATACACGAAGGACTGCCTGCAGCAGATGACGGCTGCCGGCGCCACCCCCGACTTCATCCAGACGGGCAACGAGATTTCGTACGGCATGCTCTGGGGCACTGAGGCGGCCGCTAAGAGCAACGACGTCAACCGCTGCTACACCAACTCGCCGGCGGCCAACTGGACACGGTTTACAAAACTATTGAAACAAGCAGGAAAAGCCTGCCGCGAGGTCTGTCCGGAGGCCAGAATCATCATTCACAGTGAGCGTGTGCCCCAGGCAAGCGTGCTGACGTATTTCCTGGACCGCATCAAGGACGCTGCGGTGGACTACGACATCATCGGCTTCAGTTACTATCCCGCTTATCACGGCAACCTGAGCACGCTCGACAATACGCTGAAGGCGGTCGAGAGGAAGGCTTACGGAAAGGACCTGATGGTGGTGGAGACGGGCTATAGCTATGCCTGGAAGATGGATGAGACGACGTTCGACTATACGGGAACCTATCCCTATACGGAGGAGGGACAGCGTCGCTTCACGGCCGATTTGGTGGCAATGCTGAAAGAGCACGACAGCGTGAAGGGACTCTTCTGGTGGTGGCCGGAGGACAATGGTAACAAGAACGTGACAAACAGGTGGTGGAATGCCGCTCTGTATAACCACGATACGGGCAAGCCCTATGCGGCGTTCTATGAGCTGAAGACCTTCTTGGACCGTCAGGAGATGAACGTGGGGACGGCGGCGCGCCCTTTCGTTGACGGCCGCTGGCACACGCTGAGCGGCCATCAGCTGAACAGCCGGCCACAGCGTAGCGGACTGTATGTCCACAACGGTACGAAGGTGCTGGTAAAATAAAGATGCTTAAGGGTTAGGGCTCCCTGCGACAGAGGTTGATGCGCCTTGCGATAGGGCTTAATGCTCCCTGTAAACCACCTTGTTGGCGCCGCTGGTAAGCTGTAGCGCCTCCGGATGCTCGCGGATGAAGGAGTCGATGTGGCGGACGCGCTTCTGCTCCAGAATCTCATCGACAGCAATCAGAATGCCCGTTTCTTCAACGTCGCCAAAGCCGTAGTTGATGGCCGTGCCGAAGAGTTTCATCGTGGGCGACAGGCTCATGTAGGCATTCACCAGTGGTGGAATGTTATAGCCCATCTTGCGTATCTCGCGGTTCAGGATGCGGTAGTCAGCATCAAAGCTTTTCTCGCAGAACAAAGCCTCCAATTCCTTCTCGTCAGCTTCAATTTTCAGCGGTTTCATCGGAAGAATCAGGTTCTCTTTGTCCGCAAAATGCTTCTTCAGGAAGTAGAGAATCATGTCGCGGCCGCGACGGATATACGAAGGGTACATCGTGAATTTTCCGAAGAAATACTTGACGTTTGGCTTGATGACTGTCAGCGCGCCCAGACCATCCCACAGGTTGTCGAGGGCGAAGAGACTCTTGGCACCCATGCGCGAGCTCTGATAAGGCAGTGCGACGAACGAGCGTCCCAGTTCGATGGTGTAGGGCATATACTCGTCAAGGAACTTCTGTGAGAAGTGGAACATGTGGCTGGTAGCCAAGATGGGCTGTCCCTTGTCGTCCAAATCCCACGCCGTACCCTCCAGATACCTATAGCCGCCGATAATCTCCTCGTCCTCAGGATTCCACACGATGAGTTGCTTGTAGCAGTTGTCGCAGATGTCGAACTCGTCGATATCGACCTCCTTGCCAGTGCCGCCTCCGGCCTCGCGGAAAGCGATTTCGCGCAGGCGACCAATCTCCTTCATGACATTGGGTGCGTTGTGGGCTGTCACGATGTAGATCTCGTTGTTGCTCTTGTTAGTCATGCGTAACTGCTTATCGGGCGTCAGTTCGCTTTTAAGCAGTTCCACGGGAATCGGGGCGATGATAGGTTGTTCCATGATTTATAGTTTGTAGACTTGTTCTTTGACAAATTGTGCCCATTCCATCGGTGTTTTTGACTTGTCGAAGGTCTGCCAGGGTATGGGTTTTCCGATGCTGACGCGGAAGGTTTTGTGTACGTTCTTGTACATTTCGTCGACCAGAAACAGCATCGCCAGGTTGAACGGCAGGAAACGGTCGGAGAAGTTGGCCAGCCGGTAGAAGAACGAGGAGTTCTGTCCGCCGAAGTGGATGGGCACCACGTCGCGCTGATACTCCACACTCTTTGCGATGAATGTTTTCTTCCAGGCAATGTCCTCGACAACGCCCTTCTTGCGGCGTGAGCACAGGCCGGCGGGGAACATCAGCATGTGGTTGTCGCTCTGAAATCCGGCCTCCACCATCTTCGGGAAGTCGCGGCTCTGCTTGCCTGTCTTGTTGATGGGGATGCAGAGTGGTGCCAGTCCCGGCAGGTTCATCAGCAGGTCGTTGACCAGATAGCGGAAACGTCCGTCATAGTGGCGTCCGATGATGGCCCCCAGCGCTACGCCGTCCTCACCGCCCAAGGGGTGGTTCGAGACGAAGGTGTAAAGCCGTCCGTCGTCTTTTGCCGGCAGGTTCTCTTCGCCGACGATGTCGAGCGTCGCGTCCAGGTAGCGTACACACTCCTCCAGCCACTCTGTACCTGTCAGATGGCGGCTCTCCCATAGGTATTTGTTGACCTCGTCCTGATGGATGATGCGCTTGAGCCACCACACCAGGGGGCGCGGTACCCACTTCGCCTTTGAGCCCATTTTGCTTCGCAGAATGTTGTCCAGGTCGATGGTCTTTTCTGTGATGATGGTTGCCATACTGCTATGTTGCGTGTGTAACAGTCTGCAAAATTAATGTAAATCTTCGAGAAATCGCACAATTTGTGACAAAAATGTGCGAAAAGACTGAAATTTTGACATTTTGCCCTTTCTGACTCTGATTTGCAATAATTAATTTACGTTAAAATCAAAAAAATGTGGGGAAAAGTGGTGGAATGTGGGGAGAAATGTGTAACTTTGTCGCTGAATTCTATTAATAGATGTACACATGCGTTTTTTAGGTAACATAGAAGCTAAGACCGACATAAAGGGAAGAGCCTTTCTGCCAGCCGTTTTCCGCAAGGTGCTGCAAGCATCCGGGCAGGAAAACCTGATTATGCGGAAAGACATTTTCCAAGACTGTCTGGTGCTTTACCCGGAGAGCGTGTGGAACGAACAGATGGATGCGCTGCGGCAGCGACTGAATCGCTTCAATGCCGAGCACCAGAGCATCTTCCGTCAGTTTGTCTCCGAGGTGGAGATGCTGACGCTCGACGGCAACGGCCGATTCCTCATTCCCAAGCGTTACATGCAAGCCGCTGGCATTCAGCAGACCGTGAAGTTTATAGGCATGGGAGACACCATTGAAATCTGGGCAGCCGAGAAGATTGAGGCGGCGCAGATGGACGGTGAGGCGTTCGGCCAGGCTTTGGAAAACATTATGAATACCTCGCTCTGACGATATGACAATTGTTGATACGTACCATGTTCCGGTGCTTCTCCAAGAGAGCATTGACGGGCTGGCTATCCAGCCCGACGGTGTTTATGTGGATGTTACCTTCGGTGGTGGCGGTCACAGCAGGGAAATCCTCCGTCATCTGAATGCTAAGGGCCATCTCTACAGCTTCGACCAGGATGCCGACGCTGAACGGAATATCGTCGATGACGACAGGTTCACCTTTGTCAGGAGCAACTTCAGGTATCTCAGCCAGTGGATGCGCTACTATGGCGTGGACCATGTGGACGGCCTGCTGGCCGACCTGGGTGTGTCGAGTCACCATTTCGACGATGCCGAGCGCGGCTTCTCGTTCCGCTTCGATGCACCGCTTGACATGCGTATGAACAAGCGTGCCGGACAGACTGCCGCCGAGGTGCTGAACAGTTACAGTGAGGAGCAGCTGGCCGATGTGTTCTATCTGTATGGAGAGCTGAAGAACGCTCGTCGCATAGCTAAGACCGTCGTGAAGGCCCGCTCGGAGAAACCCATAGAAACCACAGGCGGCCTGTTGGACGTATTAGACATAGAGACGGCGCAGACCGATTCTCAATTGTCAATTGTCAATTCCCAATTGAAGAAAGATATGGCCCGCCTGTTCCAGGCGCTGCGTATCGAGGTGAACCACGAGATGGAAGCGCTGACGGATATGCTCCGTGGAGCCCGTGAGGTGCTGGGCGAGGGTGGCCGGTTGGTGGTTATCACCTATCACTCGTTGGAGGACCGTCTGGTGAAGAACATGATGAAGGCCGGCAATGCCGAAGGACGCGTGTCGCAGGACTTCTTCGGAAGGGTGGAGGCGCCGTTCAAGACTGTGGGTAAGGTGATTGTGCCCAGTGACGAAGAACAGCAGCGCAACCCACGTAGCCGCAGTGCTAAGTTAAGGATAGCTGAAAAGATATAGATATGGCTGAAGAAGAGAATGTCATCATAGAACAGGAAGCCCCTGAGGTAAAGACGATTGACAAGCTGAAGGAGCTGAAGTCCAAGGTGAGCGAGGATGAGCAGACACCTGTGGGTGCGCTGACCCTGCGTAAGATCCTGGGCGGCGACATCCTGTCGGCAGTACCCGTCCGCCGTCAGGTATGGCTTATCCTGCTGGTGGTGCTCTTCACGGTGTTCTATGTGGCTTTCCGTTACCAGTGCCAGCAGGATATGATTAAAATCAGTCAGCTGGAGAACGATTTGAAAGATGCCAAGTATCGTGCGCTGAGCTCGTCGAGTACGCTGACAGAGCGTTGCCGTGAGAGTCAGGTGCTCGAGGTGTTGCGACAGAACAAGGACTCGGTGCTGCACGTCAGCGACCAGCCACCTTATATAATTAATGTACCCCAGTCGGGATTGTTTAGTGGAGACGACGAAGAATGAGTAGGTTCAATAGCAGCAAGGTGATGCCGCGCTACTTCGCCATTGCAGTAGTGTTGACGGTAATCGGTCTGGCCATTGTGGGCAAGGCCCTTTACATCATGACGGCCAAAAAGACCTATTGGACGACAGTGGCCTCCCGACTGGTGCGCGAGGATGATACCGTGCCGGCTGCTCGTGGCAACATTCTCAGTTGCGACGGTCAGCTGATGGCCAGCAGCATTCCGCAGTACATTGTCTATATGGATTTCCAGCCTGACAAGATGAAAGACCCGAAGTGGGTAAAGACCTACGACTCCTTGTGGGCTGTCAAGATTGACAGCACCTGCGAGGGGCTGCACAAGATATTCCCCAGTCAGTCGGCAGCAGAGTTCAAGGCTCATCTGGAGCAGGGACGCAGCAAGATGGTGAAAAACCATAAGACAGGCGAGATGACGAAGGGCGCCCGCTACTGGCGTATCTGGAAGCGTCGCGTCGATTACAACACGTTCCTGGCTGTTAAGGCGCTGCCGCTGTTCAATCTGCCTGCAGCCAAGGGCGGATTCAGCTGGGAGTCGTTCAACACCCGCCGTCACCCGTTCGGCAATATGGGCGGGCGTACGATTGGCGACATCGGTTCGGACAAGGTGCGTAACCCTCACGGACGTATCATTACCAAAGACAGTGCCCGTTTCGGTATAGAGCTTGCCTTCGATACATTGCTGCGCGGTACTCCCGGCATTGAGCGCCGCCAGAAGGTGTTGAACAAGAAGATTGACCTGACCGTCACACCGCCCGTTTCGGGTGGCGATATAGTCACCACCATCGATGTCAACATGCAGGATATGGTGGAGCGTGCTGTCATCGAAGAGATGAAGCTGCCCGAAGTGAACGCCGATATGGGCGTAGCCATCCTGATGGAGGTACAGACGGGCGATGTCAAGGCTATAGCCAACATCGAACGTACGGAAAGTGGCCATTACATGGAACTCTACAACCGCGCTATCAGTTACCGCTGTGAGCCGGGCTCGGTGTTCAAGGTCGCTTCGTTCCTTGTGGCGCTTGACGACGGCGTGATTCCCAACGACACCAGCTATATCATCCATACCGGCTGTGGCCAGATGATGATGCACGGCCGTAACATGAAAGACCATAACTGGCGTCGTGGCGGCTATGGCGACATGAACGTTGCTCACGCTCTGGAGGTCAGCTCGAACATTGGTGTCAGTTATGTCATCGATAAGTTCTACGGCAAGAATCCGGAGAAGTATGTCCAGGGACTGGAACGCGTAGGTATCCGTAAGGACCTGAAGTTGCCCATCCGCGGTTATCTGCCTCCTTATATCCGTATGCCGGACACGAAGACCACCGACCGTTCTAAGTACTGGTCGAAGACCACACTGCCCTGGATGTCTATCGGCTATGAGACGCAGATTGCCCCCATCAATACCGTAGCCTTCTACAACGCTATTGCCAATAACGGAAAGATGATGCAGCCACGCTTCGTCAAGAAGGTTGTGAAGGACGGCAAGACCATTCAGGAGTTCCCGCCTGTGGTGTTGAAGGAGCAGATAGCCAAACCGCAGACCATCAAGACGATGCAGACCATCTTGGAACATGTGGTTAGTCAGGGACTGGGCCGAAAGGCCGCTCCGCTGTCACGTGCCTATAAGGTTGCCGGTAAGACGGGTACGGCGCAGATTGCCGACGAGCACGGCGGCTACCACTCAGGCACGACACGCTACTGGCTGTCATTTGCTGGTTACTTCCCTGCCGATGCTCCCCGTTATACGTGTATCGTTTGTCTGCGTAAGACAGGCTTGCCTGCCTCGGGCGGTGGAATGAGCGGTGTCGTCTTCCGTCACATATCTGAGGGCGTGATGGCCCAAAGCCTGAAGCGGCTTGTTGAGGACTCTCATGACTCTACGTCGGTTATTGTGGCTGACGTGAAGACAGGCAACCAAACGGCATCGTCCTATGTGTTGAACCGTCTTGGTACCAAAGGCCGTCAGGCTCAGCAGGCGAAGGCCGTCAGCGGCACGATACCCGATGTGCGCGGTATGGGTGCCCGTGATGCCGTTTACAAGCTGGAACGCTGTGGCGTGAAAGTCCGCCTTCATGGTCGCGGTAAGGTGAAAGACCAGAGTCTGCTGCCTGGTAAGACGTTGCAGCCTGGTATGGTGTGCGAATTAAAACTTGAAATCTAAAAACACTAATGATATGAAACTGAGTGAACTTCTCAAGAATGTACAGCCAATAACCATCGTCGGCGATGCCGATGTGGAGGTGACAGGTGTAAAGATAGACTCCCGGCAGGTGCAGCCCGGCTACCTCTTCGTAGCCATCAAAGGTACCCAGACCGACGGCCACCGTTTCATTCCGAAAGCCTTAGAGCTTGGTGCTAAGGCCGTGCTCTGCGAGGATATGCCGGAAGAGAAGGCCGATGGTGTCACCTATGTGCAGGTTGCTTCTACCGAGACTGCTGTAGGTCCTGTGGCTACGCTGTTTCATGGTGACCCGACATCGAAACTGAAACTGGTGGGCGTTACTGGTACGAATGGTAAGACGACCATCGCCACCTTATTATATAATATGTTCCGACAGTTCGGCCATAAGTGTGGCCTGTTGTCCACGGTGTGCAACTATATCGATGGCGAACCCGTTCCCGCCAGTCATACTACCCCTGACCCCATCGAACTCAATGAGTTGTTGGAGCGTATGGTGAAGGCCGGCTGTGAATATGCGTTCATGGAGTGTTCCAGTCATGCCATCGCCCAGCAGCGCATCGGCGGCCTTCACTTTGTGGGAGGTATGTTCACGAATCTGACACGTGACCATCTGGACTACCATAAGACCTTCGAGAACTACCGTGATGCCAAGAAACTCTTCTTCGACAATCTTGGCAAGGATGCTTTTGCTATCACCAATCTTGACGATAAGAACGGACTCTTCATGGTGCAGAACACAAAGGCACAGGTGAAGACCTATTCGACGCGACAACTGGCCGACTTCCGCGCTCGCATCATTGAGTGCCACTTTGAAGGTATGTACCTGGATATGAATGGTCGCGAGGTGGGCGTGCAGTTCATCGGAAAGTTCAATGTTTCGAACCTGCTCTGCGTCTATGGCGCTGCCATTATGCTCGGCAAGCAGCCTGAGGATATCCTTGTCGCGATGAGCACGCTGAAGAGTGTTAACGGTCGTCTTGATCCAATCCGTTCGCCGGAGGGTTACACTGCCATCGTTGACTATGCTCACACCCCGGATGCCTTAGAGAATGTGCTCAATGCCATTCACGAGGTACTCGACGGTAAGGGAAAGGTGATTACCGTCTGTGGTGCTGGTGGCAATCGCGACAAGGGTAAGCGTCCCTTGATGGCGCAGGAGGCTGTCAAGCAGAGCGACCGCGTCATCATCACCAGCGATAATCCCCGTTTCGAGGAGCCGCAGGACATCATCAACGATATGCTGGCTGGTCTCGACCAGAAGCAGATGAAGAAAGTCCTGAGCATCGTCGACCGTCGCGAGGCTATCCGTACGGCCTGTATGATGGCCGAGAAGGGCGACGTCATCCTTGTGGCTGGCAAAGGTCATGAGGATTATCAGGAGATTAAGGGCGTGAAGCTTCACTTCGACGACCATGAGGTCATCCGCGAGTGCTTCAACTGATAACATAATAATGATAAAAACGACATAACGCATGCTATACTATCTGTTTAGATTCTTAGAGCAGTACGACATCCCAGGTTCTCACCTCTGGGCTTACATCTCGTTCCGCTCATTGCTGGCGCTCATCCTGTCGCTGGTTATCTCGGCCTGGTTTGGCGAGTACTTCATCAAGTACATGCGTCGTAAGAAGATTTTTGAGACCGAGCGCGATGCTACAATCGACCCGTTTGGCGTCGAGAAGAGGGGCGTGCCGACGATGGGTGGTCTCATCATCATCGTTAGCATTCTGATTCCGGTGTTGCTCTTTGCCCGTATCCGTAATATCTACATCATCCTGATGATAGTGACAACGGTATGGTTGGGCTTCCTGGGTTTCCTCGACGACTACATCAAGATTTTCCGTCGTAACAAGGAAGGCTTGAAGGGTAAATACAAGATTGTGGGACAGGTGTCCATCGGCTTCATTGTCGGTCTGACGCTTTGGCTCAGTCCTGATGCCGTAGTGCGTGAGAATATCAACGTCAAACAGCAGAACCAGGAGATTGTCGTCAAACATAAGAGCGAGGCGGTGAAGTCGTTGCAGACGACGATTCCGTTTGTCAAGAACCACAACCTGAACTACTCGAATGTCATGAGTTTCATCGGTGACTACAAGGTGGCTGCCGGCTGGGTGCTCTTCGTTGTACTGACAATCCTTGTCGTGACGGCTGTCTCCAATGGTGCCAACCTTAACGACGGCATGGACGGCATGTGTGCCGGCAACTCCGCCATCATTGGTGTGGCGTTGCTGGTCTTGGCCTATGTGTCTGGCCACATTATCTATGCGGCCTACTTCGATATCATGTATATCCCCCATGCAGAGGAGCTGGTGGTATTCTTGTCGGCCTTTATCGGTGCTATGATTGGTTTCCTGTGGTACAATGCCTATCCTGCCCAGATATTCATGGGCGATACGGGTTCGCTGACCATTGGCGGTATCATTGGTGTCTGTGCCGTCATCATCCACAAGGAGCTGTTGCTCCCTATCCTGTGCGGAATCTTCTTCATTGAGAGTTTGAGTGTTATCATACAGACACAATGGTTCAAACTGATGAAGCGCAAGGGTAAACGCGTCCGTGTGTTCCGTGCAACACCCATTCACGACAATTTCCGTCGTCTCGACTCACAGCTCGACCCGACGTCACATTATATCCTCCGTGGCTGGCCCCATCGCCAGTTCCACGAGTCGAAGATCACGTTCCGCTTCTGGATTGTCACCATTATCCTGGCGGCGATGACCATTATCACGTTGAAAATAAGGTAAGAGATGAAAAGAATAGTTGTTTTAGGAGCAGGCGAGAGCGGTGCAGGAGCCGCTGTCTTGGCCAAGAAAGAAGGTTTCGATGTGTTTGTGTCAGACATGTCGAAGATTGCCGACCGTTATAAGAAGCTGATGGACGACCACCAGATAGAGTGGGAGGAAGGTCAGCACACGGAGGAGAAAATCCTCAATGCCGACGAGATTATCAAGTCGCCAGGCATCCCCGACACGGCACCGATGGTCAGCAAGGCCATAGCGAAGGGTATCCATATCATCAGTGAGATTGAGTTCGCTGGCCGTTATACTGATGCGAAGATGATTTGCATAACAGGCTCAAACGGTAAGACGACAACCACTTCGCTCATTTATCATATCTTCCGTCAGGCGGGCTACGATGCCGGACTGGCTGGAAACATTGGTCACTCGCTGGCCCTGCAAGTGGCAGAAGAGCCGCATGAGTACTACATCATCGAACTCTCGTCGTTCCAGCTCGATAATATGTACGATTTCCGTGCAAACATCGCCATTCTGCTGAACATTACGCCTGACCATCTGGACCGTTACGACAACAAGATGCAGAACTATACCGATGCCAAGATGCGTATCATCCAGAACCAGACGCCTCAGGATGCCTTTATCTACTGGGCTGACGATCCCATCATCTCACAGGAACTGCAGAAGTACGATATCAAGGCTATGCAGTGCCCGTTCAGCGACATCAAGAAGAGCGGTGTCATTGGTTACATCGAGGAGGGACAATACAAGCTGGAGTATCCCACACCGTTTAACATGGAGCAGGAAAGCCTGAGTCTTACAGGCCGTCATAATATATACAACTCGCTGGCTGCCGGTCTGGCTGCCAATATCGCCGGTATCAAGAAAGACGAGATTCGTCGTTCGCTTGGCGACTTCCCCGGGGTGGAGCATCGTTTGGAAAAGGTCTGTGACGTGCGTGGCGTTCACTATGTCAACGACTCGAAGGCCACCAATGTTGATGCCTGCTGGTATGCGCTGGAGTCAATGAAGACAAAGGTTGTGCTGATTGTGGGTGGAAAGGACAAGGGCAACGACTATTCGCCGTTGTTCCCGCTTATCAAGGAGAAGTGTTCTGCGCTGGTCTATCTCGGTGCCGACAACCAGAAGCTGCACGACAATTTCGACCAACTGGGTCTGCCTGTGCGCGACACTCACTCCATGAAGGATTGTGTGGCTGCCTGCTATGAGTTGGCACAGCCCGGCGAGACCGTGCTGCTTTCTCCCTGTTGCGCCTCGTTCGACCTCTTTAAGAATATGGAGGACCGTGGCGAGCAGTTCAAGGAACTGGCGCGTAACCTGTAGGAACTATAGTTACTATAGTCACTATCATCAATGAACGAATGGAAAAGAAAATAGGTAATCTCTTCAAGGGCGACAAGGTCGTGTGGATGGTGTTCTTCTTCCTCTGCATGATCAGCATTGTCGAAGTCTTCTCGGCTTCGAGCAATCTGACGTACAAGAGCCAGAACTATATGGGTCCTATCGTCTACCATACCGCTACTATCGTGGCTGGTGCACTTGTGGCTGTCGTAACCTTGAACATACCTTGCCGATACTTCAAGCTGATGACGCCCTTCCTGATTATCATCACCGTCATTACCCTGCTATGGGTGCTCATCGGTGGCGAGAGTATCAATGGTGCCAATCGCGTCATCTCGCTTATGGGCTTCACTTTCCAGCCGTCGGAGATTGCCAAGGGCACGATGGTCTTGGTCACGGCACAGATTCTCAGTGCCATGCAGCGTGAGAACGGTGCTGACCGCAAAGCATTCGGATATATCCTTGCGGTATTATTACCCACCGCCTTTCTCATCGGCATCGAGAACCTGTCAACAGCCGCCCTGCTTTGTGCTGTCATCATCCTGATGATGTTCATCGGACGTATCCCCATGTCTCAGATGGGGCGCTTGTTGGGTGTCGTAGGAATTCTGGTGGTTGGTTTCCTGGCGTTGATTTTGACATTGGGAAGTGTTGAGGGAAACCGTACTGAGGACACCCACATGACCGAAGTCGTCAATGCTGCAGGCGAAGAGGAGGTTGACAAGGATGCTATCAAGGGCGGTGGCGTCTTCCACCGTTTTGCCACGTGGCGTAACCGCATCATGAAACATGTCAGTGGCGAGGAGGTGGCGCCTGAGGATTTTGACCTCGACAAAGATATGCAGGTGGCTCACGCCAATATCGCCATCGTCTCGTCGAACATCATCGGCAAGGGACCTGGCAATTCCGTCGAGCGCGATTATCTGCCACAGGCATTCTCGGACTTTATCTACGCCATCATCATCGAAGAGATGGGTATCATCGGCGCAGCCGTGGTGGTATTTCTCTATATTGTGCTGCTCTATCGTGCAGCCCGCATCGCCTCGCGTTGCGAGAACAATTTCCCAGCCTTCCTCGTCATGGGACTGGCATTGCTGTTGGTCATCCAGGCCGTGTTCAACATGATGGTGGCTGTCGGTCTGGCACCTGTTACGGGCCAGCCGTTGCCGTTGGTGTCCAAGGGCGGCACGTCGACCATTATCAACTGTGCCTACATCGGCGCTATCCTGAGTGTGAGCCGTTCGGCAAAAATGAAAGTGAAAGAAGAAACAAAAGAAGAAACAAAAGCATAAGATATGGATAAGGAGTTAAGAGTCATCATCAGTGGAGGCGGAACGGGTGGACACATCTTCCCAGCTGTCTCAATAGCCAATGCCGTCAAGGCTTTGCGCCCTGACGCGAAGATTTTGTTCGTAGGCGCCCTTGGCCGAATGGAGATGCAACGCGTCCCAGCTGCCGGCTATGAGATTAAGGGTCTGCCTATCTGTGGCTTCGACCGTAAGAACCTGCTCCGTAATGTTGTGGTGCTCTATAAGATATGGAAGAGCCAGCGCATGGCCAAGAAGATTATTCGCGATTTCCGTCCACAGGTGGCTGTGGGGGTCGGTGGCTATGCCAGTGGTCCCACACTGAACAAAGCTGCCTCTATGGGTATTCCCTGCCTTATTCAGGAGCAGAATTCCTATGCTGGCGTCACCAACAAACTGCTGGCCAAGAAGGCTGCCAAGATTTGTGTGGCTTACGAAGGCATGGAGCGCTTCTTCCCTGCTGATAAGATTATGCTTACGGGTAATCCCGTGCGTCAGGCCCTGCTTGACACGACCGTTACCCGTGAAGAGGCTCTGCGCAGCCTCGGCCTCGACCCGTCGAAGAAGACTATTCTGCTCGTAGGAGGCAGTCTTGGTGCCCGTACCGTCAACGAGAGCGTGCTCCAGCACCTCGACCTTGTCAAGAACAGTGATATCCAGTTTGTCTGGCAGACGGGCAAGTACTACTACGCCAACATTCAGGAGCAACTGAAGGGACAGGATATTCCCAACCTCAAGGTGATGGACTTTATCACCGATATGGGTGCTGCCTATAAGGCTGCCGACCTTGTTATCAGTCGTGCCGGTGCCAGCAGCATCTCTGAGTTCTGTCTCATCGGCAAGCCCGTCATCCTCGTGCCCAGTCCCAATGTGGCTGAGGATCATCAGACGAAGAACGCACTGGCGTTGGCCAACCGCGATGCCGCCCTTTACGTGAAGGATGCCGACGCCCCGGCCACACTCCTGCAGTTGGCCATCAACACTGTTGGCGATGAAGCCAAGCTCCAGTCACTCAGTGAGAATGTGCTGAAGATGGCACTGCCTAACTCAGCTGACATCATCGCCAAGGAAGTTATCAATCTGGCCGAACAGGCCCATTAGACCCATCAATAAGAAAATGACACTAAAAGATATCAAAGCAGTATATTTCGTAGGAGCTGGTGGCATCGGTATGAGCGCCATCGCCCGTTACTTCATCAAGAAAGGTCTTGTTGTGGCCGGTTACGACAAGACACCAAGCGACCTGACGAAGCGTCTGGAGACCGAGGGCATGCTTATCCACTATCATGAGAGCGTTGATGAGATTCCCTTTGAGTGTAAGAAGAAGGACTCGTGTCTCGTCATCTATACACCGGCCATTCCTGCAGAGCACAAGGAACTGGTCTATTTCCGCGAGAACGGTTTTGAGATTCAGAAGCGTGCACAGGTGCTTGGTACGCTCACGCAGAGCCATAAAGGTCTCTGTGTGGCAGGTACCCACGGCAAGACGACCACGTCGACCATGTGTGCCCACATCATGCATCAGTCTCAGATGGACTGTAATGCGTTCCTTGGCGGTATCTCGAAGAACTATGGCACGAACTACATCCTCTCCGACAGCGACTACGTTGTCATTGAGGCCGACGAGTTCGACCGTTCTTTCCATTGGCTGCGTCCGTGGATGAGTGTCATCACGTCGACAGACCCCGACCATCTTGATATCTATGGCACAAAGGAGGCCTACTTGGAGAGCTTCCGTCACTACACCACACTCATCCAGCCCGGTGGCGCACTCATCGTCCATCGCGGTCTGGAGATGAAGGAGTCGCTGCAGGAGGGCGTACGCCGTTATGACTATGCCCTCAACGAAGGCGATTTCCATGCAGAGAACATCAAGATTGAGAATGGTGAGATTACGTTTGATTTCATCTCTCCTATCGAGTCGGTGACAGGTATCGTTCTTGGCCAGCCCGTACCAATTAATATAGAGAATGGCATTGCCGCTATGGCTATGGCCCAGCTCAACGGCTGCACAGCCGAGGAGTTGCGTTATGGCATGAAGACATACGGAGGCGTGGACCGTCGCTTCGATTTCAAGATTAAGACCGACAAGCTGGTGTTCCTCAGCGACTACGCCCACCATCCGAAGGAAATCTATCAGAGCGCACGCAGCATCCGTGAGCTGTATAAGGACCGTCACATCACGGCCATCTTCCAGCCCCACCTCTATACCCGTACTCGCGATTTCTATCGCGACTTCGCTGAGGCGCTGAGTCAGCTCGACGAGGTCATCCTGACCGAAATCTATCCTGCCCGTGAGCTGCCCATCGAGGGCGTCACGTCGCAGCTTATCTATGACAACCTCGCGCCCGGTGTTGAGAAACAGCTTATCCGTAAGGACGAGGTGATGACGCTGGTCAAGAGCCGTTCGTTCGATGTGCTCATCGTGCTGGGCGCCGGCGACCTCGACAATCAGGTGCCTGAGATGACCCAATTGCTCACGAGCAGAATAAATGGTAAATCGTAAATTGTCAAATTGTAAATAGTCAAATAGTAAATCCCCATGGCCATCAACTGGAAAAAGACCCTCATCATCGTGATAGACGTGATTCTTGCCGCCTATCTGGTGTTGGCCGTCACGGTGTTCAACCGTCCTGACGAGAAGGCTACCGTCTGCTCGGAGGTGAAGATTGACATCGAGGAGGGTAAGGGTGATGGGTTCCTCAATCCTGCAGAGGTGAAGGGCTTGCTTGAGAAGCAGCGGCTCTATCCGTTGGCTCAGCCCATGCAGTTCATCTCGACGCGCAAGATAGAGGAGGCGCTGGTGAAGAGTCCCTTCGTCGATGAGGCGCAGTGCTATAAGACACAAAGCGGCCATGTGTGCATCCAGTTGAGTCAGCGTCTGCCCGTGCTCCATGTGATGGCCGACAACGGCGATTGCTACTATCTTGACGACCATGGCGAGATATTGCCGACATCGGGCCTGCCCGTTGACCTGATTGTGGCGACGGGGCGGATAAACCGTAAGTATGCCCGTCAGGTGTTGGCACCCATAGCCAACAGCCTGCGTGACAACAGGTTCTGGCAGAGTCAGATTGTGCAGCTGAACGTGCTTGGCGACGGCTCTTTGGAGATGGTGCCGCGTGTAGGTGACCATGTTGTCTATTTAGGCGCACCTACCGACATCGACAAGAAGCTGGACCGTTTGCGGAAGTTCTATAAGTATGGTCTCAGCCATGCGGGATGGAACCGCTACGAGCGTATCAGCGTGGAGTTTGGCAATCAGATTATATGTAAGAAAAGAAAGAAAATATAGACGTTAAGTATATGGCAAAGGAATTCATTGTTGCAATTGAGCTCGGTTCATCGAAGGTGACGGGTATCGCGGGTCAGAAGAATCTCGACGGCAGCATCAACGTGCTGGCCGTCGTCAAGGAGGACTCTTCTGCGTTTATCCGCAAGGGTGTGGTTTACAACATCGACAAGACTGCCCAGTGTCTGCAGAACATCGTGAAGAAGCTGGAGACACAGTTAAAACAGCAGATTGTGCAAGTCTATGTGGGCGTGGGCGGCCAGTCTATCCGTGGTGTACGTAATGTCATCACGAGGGACCTGCCTGCTGGTACGATTGTCACTGAAGCGATGGTCGACGAGCTTGTCGACGCTAATCGCACGATGGACTACGCTGATCAGGAGATTCTCGATACTGCTGTACAGGAGTACAAGGTTGACACGCAGTATCAGCAGGACCCCGTCGGCATCCAGTGTACCCACTTGGAGGGTAACTACCTGAATATCCTGCAGCGCAAGGCTTTCTACAAGAATTTCAATAAGTGCTTTGAGACGGCAGGCATTCCCATTGCCGAGATTCTCAATGCCCCGTTGGCGCTGGCCGATGCCGTGCTGACTGAGCAGGAGCGCCGTTCGGGCTGTGCCCTGATTGACATCGGTGCCGACACGACCACCGTCTCTGTCTATTCGAAGAACATCCTGCGCCATCTGGCTGTCATTCCTCTTGGTGGTGCCAACATCACCAAGGACATCGCTACCCTTCAGATGGAGGAGAGCGATGCCGAGAAGATGAAGCTGAAGTATGGTTCTGCCTATACAGACAACAACGATATCGACAATAGCCTGAAATTCTCCATCGATGCCGAGCGTCAGGTGGAGAGCCGTAAGTTCATCGAGATTGTCGAGGGCCGACTGGAGGAGATTGTCGAGAACGCCTGGTACCAGGTGCCTAACGACTATTGCGACAAGCTCCTTGGCGGTATCATCCTGACGGGTGGTGGTGCCAACATGCCCAACATCGAGCAGGCCTTCCAGAACCACACCCATATCGACAAGGTGCGCGTGGCCAAGGCTCCTGTGGCAGCTGTGCTGGGTGGTGGCGACGACATCAAGTCGAAGAACGCCATGATGAACACCGTGCTGGGTCTGTTGCTGCGTGGCGACATGAACTGTGGCGGTGCCGAGATTGATCCTAACGGCAACCTCTTCGAGTCGCCGAAGCCCACGGTGGTTGTCGAGACGGCCGATCAGCGTCCTGCCCGTAGGGCTGGCGAGATTCCTGCCGGTGTCATCCGCACTGAGGCCGAGAAGCAGAAGGCCGAGGAGGAGGAACGCATCAGGCGTGAGGAAGAAGAGCGCTTGCAGCGCGAGAAGGAGGAGGCCGAGGAGGCCGAGCGCCAGCGCATCAAGAAGGAGAACAGCACCTGGAACAAGTTCTTGAAGAAGATGAAGAAGTTCGGTGAGGATATGGTTAAGGAAGAAGAATAAAAACAACAGAATATGGAAGAAAACAACAATACAATGAGCATCCTCGACTTCGGCGAGCCGGAGCGGGAGAACAGCATCATCAAGGTCATTGGCGTCGGCGGAGGTGGCGGTAATGCCGTCAACCACATGTATCGTGAGGGTATCCACGACGTCACGTTCGTACTCTGCAACACTGATGCGCAGGCACTCAACGACTCGCCTGTGCCCGTTCACTTGCAGTTGGGCAAGGAGGGCCTCGGTGCCGGCAATAAGCCCGAGCGCGCCCGTCTAGCCGCTGAGGAGAGTCTCGACGATATCAAGAACATGCTCAGCGACGGCACGCGCATGGCCTTTATTACGGCCGGCATGGGCGGTGGCACCGGCACTGGTGCTGCCCCGGTCATTGCCCGTGTCTCCAAGGAGATGGGCATCCTCACCGTGGGCATCGTCACCATTCCCTTCCGTTTCGAGGGCGCCAAGAAGATTGACCAGGCTCTCGACGGTGTTGAGGAGATGGCCAAGCATGTCGATGCCCTGCTCGTCATCAACAACGAGCGTCTGCGCGAGATCTATCCCGACCTGTCGCTGACGGCTGCCTTCGGCAAGGCCGACGACACGCTGTCGGTGGCTGCCAAGTCGATTGCCGAGATTATCACCGTCCACGGACTCATCAACCTCGACTTCAACGACGTGAAGACCGTGCTCAAGGACGGTGGCGTGGCCATCATGTCGACAGGCTACGGCGAGGGCGAGGACCGTGTGCAGAAGGCCATCGACGACGCCCTGAACTCACCGTTGCTCAACGACAACGACGTCTTCAACTCGAAGAAGATACTGCTTTCTATTGCCTTCAACGAGGAGAAGGGTGCCGGCGACAACTTCATGATGGAGGAGATGAACTACGTCAACGACTTCATGGACAAGTTCGGCGACTTCGAAATCAAGTGGGGCGTGGCCATCGACCCCGATCTGGGCAAGAAGGTGAAGGTCACCATCCTCGCCACCGGCTTTGGCATCTCTAATGTCGATGGCATGGATGCCCGCCTGCACAAGCACTCGCAGGAGGAGGCCAATCGCATTGCCGAGGAGCAGGAGCGCGCTGCTGCCCGTGAGGAGCGCCGTGGCCGCTTCTATAAGGACCAGGGCACGAGCCGACGCTACAAGCGTCATCCGCATATCTTCCTCTTCCGCCCCGAAGACCTTGACAACGACGATATCATCTCGGCTGTCGAGTCCACACCTACCTACAAGCGTACGCGAGAGATTCTCGACGGCATACGCCGTCAGGCCACTGGCGACATCATTGCCGAGGACGATGCGCCTCAGGAGCCCCAGCAGGGCGTCATCAGCTTCGTCTAAGGCCATTTCTCATTCATCATTCATCATTTCTCATTTAGGGCGAAGCCCCCATCACTATGCAGACATTAAGTCACCTATCACGACTCATCCACGACCAGGCTGCCAAGTACGGCGACCGCGAAGTGCTCATCTACCGCGACTTTGGTGGCACCGAGTGGAAGTCGATGTCGTGGAACCAGTTCTCGGCAACGGTCAGTCAGGTGTCCAACGCCTTACTGAACCTCGGTGTCAAAGTGCAGGAGAAACTCGGCGTGTTCTCGCAGAACTCCGTCCAATACTTATTCTGCGACTTCGGTGCCTGGGGCATTCGTGCCGTCACCATCCCGTTCTATGCCACCTCGTCCGAGCAGCAGATCAAGTTCATGCTGGCCGACGCCAAGGTGCGCTTCCTCTTTGTAGGCGAGCAGGACCAGTACGACAAGGCCCACCGTGTGTTTCCCATGTGCGACACGCTGGAGCGCATCATCGTCTATGACCGTCAGGTGAAGCTGGCCGAGGGCGACCAGTCCACCATGTACTTCGACGACTTCCTGAAGCTGGGCGACGGCCTGCCTCGTCAGTCCGAGGTGGAGAGCCGCCAGCGCGAGGCGTCGATGGACGACATAGCCAATATCCTCTACACCAGTGGCACCACGGGCGACTCCAAGGGCGTCATCCTCACCTGTGGCCAGTACCATGCAGCCATGGTGGCCAACGGCAAGTGCGTGCCTGTGGGCGAGGACGACCGTGTGCTCAACTTCCTGCCCTTCACCCACATCTTCGAGAAAGGCTGGAAGATACTCTGTCTCACGGCCGGTGCGCGACTCATCGTCAACACCTATCCCCAAGAAGTGCAGCAGAGCATGAAGCAGACACACCCCACCTGCATGTCCTCCGTTCCCCGTTTCTGGGAAAAGGTCTATATGGGCGTCGAGGAGAAGATAGAGACAGCCGGTCCCGTTCAGCGCAAGATTTTCCGTCACGCCTTCGAGGTGGGACGCAAGCATAACATCGAGTACCTCTCCAAAGGCCAGCGTCCGCCCATGGCCCTTCGTCTGGAGTACGAGATGATTAACAAAACCATATTCTCCCTGGTGCGCAAGGAACTGGGCCTTGAGAACGCCCACTTCTTCCCCACGGCAGGCGCCACCGTCAACCCCAAGGTCGAGGAGTTCGTCCACGCCATCGGCATCAACATGGTCGTAGGCTACGGCCTCACCGAGTCGCTGGCCACCGTCTCCTGCAACCACCTGGGCGAGCCCTGGACCGTCGGCTCCGTCGGCGTGCCCATCGAGGGCATCTCCATCCGCATCAGCGACGAGGGCGAGGTGCTGCTCAAGGGCCCCACCATCACCCGTGGCTATTACAACCGCGACGACCTGACGCGTCAGGCCTTCACCGAGGACGGCTACTTCCGTACCGGCGACTCCGGCTACCTCAGTGGTGGCGAGCTGTTTCTCAAGGAGCGCATCAAGGACCTCTTCAAGACCTCCAACGGCAAGTACATCGCGCCACAGATGATTGAGTCGAAGATTCTTGTCGACAAGTACGTCGACCAGATAGCCATCATCGCCGACCAGCGCAAGTTCGTCTCCGCCCTCATCATTCCCGTCTATCCCCTGCTCGAGGAGTATGCCCGTGCCCACGGCATTGCCTTCGAGAGCCGCGAGGACCTCTGCCAGAACGAGCAGATCCACGAGATGATGATGGAGCGCATAGCCACCCTGCAACAGCAGCTGGCCCACTACGAGCAGATTAAGCGCTTCACCCTCCTGCCCCACGCCTTCTCCGTCGAGCGTGGCGAGCTCACCAACACCCTCAAAATCAAGCGCCGCGTGCTCAACGAGAACTACAAGGCGCAGATTGACGCGATGTACGCCGAATAGCCAGGAACTCCCATAGCTCCCATACTGTCATGAGTTTTCGGAAATACTCCATGACTATTTGAAAATACTCCATGAGTTTCGCGCGAAACTCATGGAGTATTTTCGCAAAAGCCCTTTATCCTTAGAATCCCCAGAATCCTTAGACTAAGAAACGGCAAAAATCCTGTTTTTTCGTAACTTTCTCGCGAAAATGGCGAAGACCTAACATCGTCCTCGGAAACGCCTTTGTACAAAGGGCCTCAGCGATGTTAGGTCTTGTCGCGACAGGTAACATAGAGGTAATACGGAGGTAACATCCCGCCTCACCATCCGCTCCCCGTCAGGCTGCCTTCAGGGGGACTGCCTTGTAGAAAGGCACGTTGGAGTGGTCCTTCGACTCGAAGCCCAGACTCTTCATGGCTGAGCCAAGCTGAATCTTCACGCTATGCGATATTACCTCGATGTTACCTCTAACAAAAAGAGGTCACATCCTTCAAACCCTTTACCACACGGTATTTCCGACGACGATGTTACCTCGTTACCTCAATTTGGCAAGAGGCGACGAAAGCACGCAGAATCTTGCGCGTTGCCAAATTCGCAAATAAAAAAGACGAAATAATTGCGGAGGATGGCGATAAAGTTGTATCTTTGCAGCCCAAAATAGTAAAAAGATGAAGAAGTTTATAATCACTACAATGGCGCTGGCTGTCATCGCGACGGCTGTCAAGGCTGCCACAGCTGCTACTCTGACGGTGGGCACAACCCGCTATCAGACGGTGACGGGATTCGGCGCCGCCTGCTGCGACGGTGCGATGTGTCCCTACGGTACGGACACGCAGCCCGTGAAGTTGCTCTACGGTCCTTCGTCGAAGATAGGACTGAACATCATGCGCATGGAGATTTCGCCGAACTTCGAGGGCGATATCAAAGTGCCGGAATGGGGCAACTGGGACACGCCCTACGACTGGAAGGGCTCGCTGCCTTCGGCGAAGATTGTGAAGCAGCGTGGCGGCATCGTGTTCGGCACGCCCTGGTCGCCGCCAGGTGACTACAAGACGAACGGTACGGCCCAGGGTGGTAACGCCAAAGACCAGGGCTATAAGAAGGGTAAGCTGCGCACGGACTGTTACGAGAAGTTCTTCCCGTGGCTGAACACGTTTCTGGCGTATATGAAGAAGAACGGCGTGGCTGTCGATGCCGTGTCTTTACAGAATGAGCCCGACTGGTGGGTGAGCTACTCGGGATGTCTCTATGATCCACAGGATCTGGTGACACTGGTCAAGAACCATGCTCACCTGCTGGACCGTGAGACATACAAGGGCGTGAAACTCATCAGCGGCGAGAGCCTGGGCTTCACGCAGAACTACACCGACCCGCTGATGAAGGATACGGCCTGCCGTAAGCAGATTGACATCGTGGCGGGCCACCTCTATGGCCACGCTCCGCTCGAATATATGAAGAAGTCGGCAGTGCTAGCTGCGAAGTACGGCAAGGAGGTGTGGATGACGGAGCACTCCGTGACCGACAATATTGACCACCTGCCGAACTGGCACGAGCAGCTCATCTTTGCCGAGGAGTTGAACGAGTGTATGCTGGCTGGCTGCACGGGCTATATCTATTGGTACATGCGTGCGCACTGGTCTTTCGTGGGTACGGGCGAACAGTGGGAGTATGAGGTGAATGGCGTCAAAAAGAAGGCAAGCTCGCCTGACAATAAGAAGAACCAGCTGTTGCCCCGTGCCTACGTGATGTCGCACTTCTCGAAGTATGTCACGGGTTCCACGCGTCTGTACACCTCGCCGACGAAGACATCGGGAGAGGGGGCGTCAAGGGAGTATTCGGCCTACATCAAGGGCGACTCCATCATTGTGATGGCCATAGACACGACGAAGACGGCTTATGACCTGAAGATAAAACTGCCCTACGCCGTGAAAAGCGGTGTCCACGTGCTGTCGACAGGCAACGAGAAGGCTAACCTCTGCCAGCAGAAGGCCATCGCCATTGACGGGCCGACGAAGGAGGTGACGGTGGAGCTGCCTGCACGCAGTCTGAATACTTATGTGTTCATGATTGATCAGGGCAGTACGGCCATCAAGGAGTGTGGGCAGCAGAAGATGGCTGACGCGCCGAAGGTTTATTACGACCTGCACGGACGCCGCCTGAACAATCCTCGCGGATTGTGTATCGAGGTGTCGGCCGACGGCTCGACGCGGAAAGTGTGGATGTAAGGGACGTGTTTGCACACCTTTGACCTTCGGTCGAAGGTACTCACGTTCGGAAATGAAAAAGAAAAAGTGTTTTTCTTTTTGCATTTCGCTCACTTATTCGTACCTTTGCACCATGATTACACAAGACCAACTGAAAGATGTTTTAGACCGCGCAGAAGCACTGTACAAATATCTGCGTATCGACGAGAAGAAGATTGAGTTCGAAGAGGAGGACCTTCGCACACAGGCACCCGACTTCTGGGAGGACCGTCTGCGTGCCGAGGAGCAGATGAAGAAGGTGAAAGCCATTAAGCGCTGGATTGACGGCTATCAGGAAGTGCGGACGATGGCCGACGAGTTGCAGCTGGCCTTCGACTTCTATAAGGACGAGATGGTGACTGAGGAGGAGGTCGACGAGGCCTACCAGAAAGCCATCAAGGCCATTGAGGAACTGGAGCTGATGAACATGCTGCGCCAGAAGGAGGACCCGATGGACTGCGTGCTGAAGATTAACAGCGGCGCTGGCGGTACGGAGGCTCAGGACTGGGCTCAGATGCTGATGCGTATGTACATGCGCTGGGCTGAGGCTCACGGCTATAAGGTGACCATCAGCTCGCTGCTCGACGGCGAGGATGCCGGCATCAAGAGTGTGACGATGCAGATAGAGGGCGGCGAGTATGCCTACGGCTTCCTGAAGTCGGAGAACGGTGTCCACCGTCTGGTGCGCGTCTCGCCCTACAACGCTCAGGGCAAGCGCATGACATCGTTTGCCTCGGTGTTTGTCTCACCGCTCGTCGACGATACCATCGAGGTCTACGTTGACCCTGCCAAGCTGTCGTGGGACACGTTCCGTTCGAGCGGTGCCGGTGGTCAGAACGTCAATAAAGTGGAGTCGGGTGTCCGTCTGCGCTATTGGTACACCGACCCTGACACGGGCGAGGAGGAGGAAATCCTCATTGAGAACACTGAGACGCGCGACCAGCCGAAGAACAAGGAGCGCGCGATGGCGCTGCTGCGCTCGCAACTCTACGACCGCGCCATGAAGAAACGTCTGGAGGCGCAGGCTAAGATTGAGGCTGGTAAGAAGAAGATTGAGTGGGGCTCGCAGATTCGCTCCTACGTCTTCGACGACAAGCGTGTGAAGGACCATCGCACGAACTTCGAGACGCATGATGTCGATGCCGTCATGAACGGCAAGCTCGATGGCTTTATCAAGGCCTATCTCATGGAGTTCCCTGTAACTGACGAATAAACATTAACCAAAAACAATAAATATTATGGCACAGAAAGCAAAACCAACCAATGCGAAGCGCGCTGCTTACGCAAAGAAAGAAGAGAAGAAAGGTACAAGTGTAGTGATGTGGATTATCGGTTCGCTGATAGTCCTCGGTCTCTGCTACGCAGCCTGGTCTATCTACATGGTTGCCTAAACCTATGGCGATGGAGATAGAACGGAAGTTCCTGGTCGTTGGCGATGACTATCGCCGTCAGGCCTATTCTTCCGACCGCATCAAACAAGGCTATATCTGCAGCGGCCACGGACGTACCGTCAGGGTACGGCTCCGTGGCGACCGCGGATACCTGACCATCAAAGGCCCGTCGCCGGACGGTGGCTTGTCGCGCTACGAGTTTGAGAAGGAGATCTCCCCGAAGGAGGCTGAAGAACTCTTCAAGCTCTGTGAGCCTGGCATCATCGACAAGACTCGCTATCTGGTGAAGAGTCCTGACGGCCAACACGTCTTCGAGGTCGATGAGTTCTACGGCGACAACGAGGGACTCATCATAGCCGAGGTGGAACTCGGTGCTGCCGATGAGCCGTTCGAAAAGCCCGATTTTATCGGCGTGGAGGTGACGGGCGACCACCGATACTACAACAGTCACCTACGGAAAATGCCCTACAAGATGTGGGGAGATAGTAGTATGGTGTTTAGAGTTTAGTGTTTAGTGTTTAGTGTTTGGCGTTGAGTGTTTTCACTAATAAAGTGCCAAGCAGGCAGATGCCGAGGGTACCGATGGCATCGGCCAGTAAGTCGAGCCAGTCGCCGTTGCGTGTTGTCGTGCAGTAGCTTTGCAGCAGTTCCAACAGTCCGCCCATCAGACTCAGTACGATGCCGGCCCAAAGCCAGAGCTTGGGCAGGTGAGCGGCGAGGGGTGAGCGGTGATGGCGATGACGGCGCCAGTACTCGCACCACATGACGAGGCTTGTGCCGCCATACATGATGAAGTGCGTCCACTTGTCTGCCAGTTCAATAGTGTCGAACGGCGTCTCGGGGAAAGGCATCAGCGACAGGCACCAGACGAGCACGATGCAAAGCATCGACAACGGGTAGCGTCGGACGGTCGATGTGACTATTTTGAGCTGTTTCTTCATTTTTGCTTTCAATTTTGGTGCAAAAGTACGAAAAAAATGAAAATTAACAATTGATAATTGATAATTATTGCGTACTTTTGCAGACGGAAAGCAAAGAAAGTGACTATGGCAAATACAGAACGTGCCAATTTCGGCAGTAAATTGGGTGTCATCTTGGCGACAGCAGGCTCTGCCGTCGGACTGGGTAACGTGTGGCGTTTCCCCTATATGACGGGACAGAATGGTGGCGCTGCCTTTATCCTTATTTATATAGCGTGTGTCATCATTCTGGGTATTCCCTGCATGCTCAACGAGTTTGTCATCGGACGCCGGGCACAGGCTAACACCGCCCGTGCCTACGCCAAGCTGGCCAACGGCACCCCTTGGCGCCTGATAGGTCTTTTCGGTGTCTTCACCGGCTTCCTCATCACGGGCTACTATGTCGTTGTCTCCGGCTGGTGCCTGCAATATGTCTATGCCTCTGTGGCTGGCCATCTGACGGGCGATGCCGACTACGTCATGAATTACTTCGACACCTTCTCTGCTCATCCCTGGAAACCCATTTTGTGGATGCTGCTGTTCATGCTGATGTGTCATTTTATCATAGCCCGTGGCGTGGAGAAAGGCATTGAGAAAGGCTCGAAGATGATGATGCCGCTGCTGTTCATCCTTCTGATTGTCATTGCCGTAGCTTCCTGTTCGCTGCCAGGTGCGGGTAGGGGCATCAGCTTCCTGTTCAACCCCGATTTCTCGAAGGTCGACTCTAACGTCCTGCTGGGCGGACTGGGACAGGCGTTCTACTCGCTCAGCGTCGGCATGGGCTGCCTCTGCACCTACGCCAGCTACTTCAAGAAAGATACTCACCTGACGAAGTCGGCCGTTCAGATTGTCAGCATCGACACGCTCATCGCCATTCTTGCCGGCCTCATGATTTTCCCGGCTTTCTTCGCCATCCATCCCAATGCCCCCGAGCTGATGAGCGACCCTGCCCAGGCCAGTCAGTACTGTGGTCCCGGCTTGGTGTTTATCACCCTGCCCAGCGTCTTCCAGCAGGCGTTCTCCGGTGTGCCGTTCCTTGGCGAGCTGGTGGCCATCCTCTTCTATGCGTTGCTGTCGCTGGCTGCGCTGACATCGCTGATGTCGCTCCATGAGGTGTCGACGGCCTTCTTCTATGAGGAGCTGAAAATCTCTCGTCGCAAGGGTGCCACGCTCGTCAGCATCCTCTGTGCCGTCATCGGCGTCTTCTGCTCGCTGTCGTTCGGCGACACCCGTGAGTGGCTCGTCATTGGCGGACAGTCGCTGTTCAACTGGTTCGACTTCCTCACCGGTCAGATATTCCTGCCTACGGGTGGTCTGCTCACCTGTCTGTTCTTGGGCTGGTACGTGCCCCGCAAGATTGTTCACGACGAGCTGACCAACAACGGAACCCTGCGCAGTCGCGTCTTCGAGGTTTACCTCTTCTGTGTCCGTTACGTCTGTCCGCTCGGTATTCTGCTTATCTTCCTCCACCAGTTTGGTGTGATTTAGAACAGACGGTATATTAATTATCAATTGTCAATTGTCAATTATCAATTAGGGCAAAGCCCGTATCGGTTTGAGGCGGTTCTTTTATATCCATCGGTCTGACCGGCGCGTCATCATCACGCTGCTCTGCATCGTCGTCGTTGTGCTGACGGCGATTGTGCTGACGGGTGGCGATGAGACAGCGACCAACAGTTCGGCCATCGACAAGAAGCGCCATGCTCAGCGCCGACACTATGACAATCGTCCCATCGACGAGGGTGGTCCCACGCGACAGGTAAGACTCTTTCCCTTCGACCCTAACACTGCCGACTCCACACAGTTGCTGCAGCTCGGCCTGCAGCGCTGGCAGGTCAGGAACATATACCGCTATCGTCGTGCCGGAGGCATTTACCGTCGCCCCCAGGACTTTGCCCGTCTCTACGGACTCACGGCAGGGCAGTACCGTCAGTTGGAACCCTACATCCGCATCTCTGCCGACTATCAGCCTGCCAGTCGCTTGGTGGAGCCGGAAAAGCCATACGTCCGCGACACGCTGCGCTATCCTGTGAAGATTGAGCAAGGACAGCATGTCGTGCTGAACACTGCCGACACGGCCCAGCTGCGTCGTGTGCCGGGCATCGGCACTTACTTCGCCAACGAGATTGTGAACCACGGACGCTTCCTTGGCGGTTACGTCAGCGTCGACCAGCTCGACGAGATACCCGACTTCCCCCAGGAGGCTAAGCAGTATTTCGTTATCAGCAGTCCCAATCCCCGACGCCTGAATGTCAACCGCCTCTCGCTGAATGAACTGAAACGCCACCCTTATATCAATTACTATCAGGCCAAGGCTATCGTCGACTATCGCCGTCTGCATGGCCGTATCGAGAACCTCCGTCAGCTTTCCCTGTCGAAGGACTTCCCGCCCGATGCTATTCGTAGGCTGGAACCATACATAGAATATTAATCAGACAAAAGATACAAAGAAATCATGGAATATATGTCACAAGAAGGCTACGACAAGCTCGTGGCTGAACTGCAACACATGGTGAATGTGGAACTGCCCCAGGTGAAGGACGCTATTGCTGAGGCCCGCGACAAGGGCGACCTCAGTGAGAACTTCGAATACCATGCTGCCAAACGCGAGCAAGGCCGTTTGCTGGGGCGCATCCGTTTCAAGCAGCGTGTACTGGAGCATGCACGTGTCATCGACAAGACATTGCTGGCCAGCGACTGCGTTGTCCTGCTTAGCCGTGTGGAGATGACCAATCTGGCTAATAATGCCCGTATGACCTACACCATCGCCAGCCCTCACGAAGCTAATCTCCGTGAAGGGAAAATCTCCATCAAGTCGCCCATCGCGCAGGCGCTGTTAAATAAAAAGGTGGGAGATGTCGTCGAGGTCAGGGTGCCGGCAGGGATGCTGAAGCTCCGCATAGAGAATATCCAGATGTCATAACGGATTTCTTCTGTCGGGATGAGGCGGCCTTTGGCCCAGAACCCTACGTACCTAAACAAAAAGAGCAACATTGCTGTTGCTCTTTTCTTCTGTCGGGATGAGGCGACTCGAACGCCCGACCCCTACGTCCCGAACGTAGTGCGCTACCAACTGCGCTACATCCCGTTGACAGGCGATTTTCGTGAAATCGCCTGCAAAGGTACTCCAATTTTTTGAATTTCGTGCACTTTTTGCCGAAAAAATTTGCAGTAACGGCGAAAAACGCCTACCTTTGTAGCCAAATGACGAAAAACAATCTACTACAATTACTACTTGCAACTTTCTTGTTGCTTTCTCCAGCTTTACTGACAGCAAAGCCTCGCTGCCTTGTTGTGAAAGCGGGCGATGCAGCAAATCTGTTGGCTACTATAGAGAAAGCAGGACAATTGAATGCCGACTCCACATCAGAACGTCTCACGATATTTATTCCCAACGGCTACTACGATCTGGGCGAGCAGGTGTTGACCACCATCTTGGGTTATAATATCTCGTTGGTGGGCGAGAGTATGGAGGGCACTATCATCAGGAATGCACCACCTTTGGAGAACGAGAGTATCAGCAAGACGGCCACGCTGCTGAATCGCGGACATAACACCTTTGTGTGCGACCTGACGCTGAAGAACGACCTGGACTACTATCGCTCCGGGGCTGCCGGTCGTGCTGTCTGCTGGCAGGACAAGGGCTTTCGCACCATCTTCAAGCGTGTCCGTATGTTGTCTTATCAGGACACCTATTACAGCCACAGTGAGGAGTGTCAGCACTATTTCGAGGACTGCGAGATTCATGGTACGGTCGACTTCATCTGTGGAGCCGGCGATGTGGTGTTCAACCGCTGTCTCATCGTCAACGAGAAGTGTAACGAGGCTAATAACTCCCCCTATAACATCATTGCAGCCCCTCGTACGTCGACAACCAACTGGGGCTACGTCTTCATGGACTGTACCGTTCGTAGCGAGGCGTCGCCGTTCTACTTAGGGCGTGGCTGGCATACCCATCCGCGCTGTGCATGGCTGAACACCCGTATTGAGTCGCCTAAGATGCTGAAGGAGCAGCGCTATGACCCTAACGGCATAAGGTCGGTGGAGAACGAGTTCTTTGAGTTCCATACGACGGATGCCCAGGGCAACGACATCACCCCGAAGTCGAACCGTGTGAGGTTTGTCCACAAAGAGGAACTCCGTATTGCCGAGACCATCATCGATGACAATGCGGCAAGCCGTTACCAGCTAAAAAATATCTTCCCCGACTGGGAGCCGGAGAAGATATGTGGTAAACTGGAGCAGCAGGCACTGAAGCTCCGTCAGCAGTATCAGCCTTAACAGTTATTTCTGGTAGTTCTTCAGGAACTGCTGATATTCGTCACAGCGCGATACGTACTTACTGGTGCGTGTCGCGTTTTGTTTCTCAAAGTCGGCCAGTGCGGCGAAGGCACGCCACTGGGTAGCCTGACGGTTGGGCTTGCGACTGTACTCGTAAGTCTTGTCGTCCCACACATCGTCATACCAGCGCGACTTGTTCAGATAGACATAGCTCAGTGCGAACAGCGCCTTCTCCTTCAGTGTGAAGTCGTTGGTGGCGCTGACCTTGCGCAGTAGGGTGGCAGCCTTTTGGGCGAGGTCCGTCTCGTTGCAGCGCACGGTGTCGTAGACGCTCTTCGAGTTGCGCATCACGTACCAGCAATCGCCGGTGTAGCTGGCCTGTGCGTAGCGCACGGCCTGGTCGTACCAGCATTGTTGTTGTGCCTTGCCCGTCACCACCTTCTCGCTGGCTTCCAGCCGTTGCATGTCGCGGATGAAGGCGAGCTTCGGGTTGGTCTTCAACTGGGGAAGCTGACTGGTCTCCAGGTCCTCGTTGTCCCATTGGCGTTTCACCCATGGTTCGACGGTGAACTGGCGGAAGGCGGCATAGCGGGCATAGCCCTGTTCCTTGTAGAATGCCAGCGGCACCTTCTGCAGCCAGCCGGCAGCGTTGTCCCACTGGCACAGGCGCATGTATTTCGTGCCGATGAGGTCGTTCAGCGCGTCATGGTCGTTCTTCAGACCTTTCTTCAAGTAACGGTCGAGGGCGTTCAGCGACGGCGTCTCGGTGTAGGCTATGTAACGTAGCAGCGTCTCCACCTTGATCGTGTCTTCCGTCTCCCCATACTCAGGACACCCCGTTGCCTTCTCCAAGGCCAACAGCCGCACGGGCTGACTGGCATAGCGTTTCATGAGCACCTGGTGGGCGATGCGGTCCTGTGCGTCTTTGAAGAAACCCTCGTCCTTCGCCTTGTCTTCGAGCCACGTCAGCTCGCTGGCCACGAGGTCGTCGAGTTTCTTGCCGTCAGCCATCTGGGCGGCGTTGATATAGAAGCGCAGCACCCGTGCATTGTCCTTCATGCGCTCCGTACCCTCCATTGTTTCCGTCTTGGCGATGTCGCTGACGGCCTGCTGCTTGTTGCCAAAGAGATACTCCAGCCACGCTCTCGCCATCTGCCACATCACGGGTACGTCGGTCTTGCCTTCGCGCACCACCTGTTGGCAGAGCTGACACATCTGTTGCGCCTCCTGCTTCGTGATGTTGCGGATAAAGAGCTTACCACCGACCTCTACCTCCTGACCATTGGCGTCGATGGCCTCCTGGGCGTTGTTCACGAAGTCCTTGAGCAGGAACTTCAGCACCGGTGAGTCGGGCTCCTTCAGGTACTCTTGACGGATGGCCTGATACGAACGGCGCTTGTAGAACATCGTCATCAGACTGGCCCAGTCGCCTTGCTCGGCGAAGATCTTGCCGGCTATCTGTTCGCTGCCCGTGTTGTTGAGGGCTCCGGCATAGATGTTATACATCATGTCGCGATAGACGCTCTCAATCATCTTGCTGCCCGTTGTCATCCAGAAGGTGACGTTCTGGGCGTGCTCGCCCAGCAGCATGTTGCAGCGCATCACCAACAGGGCGTGCTGCGAGCGCAGACGGCTCGTCAGCTTCGTCTGGGCATAGCTGCGCACAGCCAGCAGCGTCTGTCGGCGCTGTGACAGCTGCTCCTTCGTGGGGTAGTCCCACTGCTCTTCCCGTTTCTCGTCCGAACACTTCAGGTACTTCTGCAGGTTCTGTATGTAGCTCACCATCAGCGCGTCGTTTTTACGGCGTGCCGTCTTGATGGCTTCGTCGGCATCAAACCAGTAGTATTCCTCTTTCGACCCTAAGTAGGCTTTCCAATTGTTGTTGCATGTGTTCTCCACCCGTTCGCGGAACTCCTGTGGGTCGTAGGGGCTGAACAGGTAATTGTTGTAGTTGCTCCACCAGATGCAGGCACTCATGGGGAGCCATAGAGTTGCCAATAGGCTAATGGTGATAAATCGCTTCATACGTTTCCGGTTTATATCTGTTGATGTTTTCTTGGTCTAAACTATAGGTAATGATACTGCGTCGCATCTCCGGCCGTTTCGCTTCGACGGCCGTCTTCACTTGCAGAATCTCGTCGGCCTCCACCGTGTGCTCTATCCTTACGCCGTGAATCTCGCGTTGCCAACTGTACACGGGGTAGGCTGCTGCTAACGGCAACTGATAGTCGGGCAGCCATCGCAGGTAGGGGGCCACGTCGCGCATGTCGAGTATCGGATTGCGCTCCATGAACCTCTCCGGATCACCCGTGTTGTAAATCATCAGTACGCCGTAGTCAACAGGCGGTACGGGCATCGGCAGCTGGTGAAGTCTTATTGTGGTGGAGAGATGAGAAGTGAGAGATGAGAGGTGAGAAATATGATTACCTTTGTTCCACTCCTCTTTGACCTCCTCCAGGAAGTCGTAGTACACCTTGCGGCTACGGGCGGTGTAGTCGCAGTCTATCTGGAGCTCCTGCACGCCCGTGATGTCGTTTGTCTCGTTCATCTGCCTGATGCGTCTCACCAGCTTCGCCGCCAGTCCGGGGTGTGGCTCGTGCATGCAGTCCTCGGTGATATAGACCGTCGGCACCACCTCGATGCCTTTGGGCAGCGTATCGTTGAAACGCAGCGTCGCGTTGGGCATCGGCTCGCCCTCTGTCATCACCACATCAAAATATCGGCAGTATACTTTATTGATATGGTACGTGCGCAGGAAGGCCCGCTCTGTCGAGTCCAGACGCAGCTCCGTGCGCCAGTAGTACACGGCATTACCCTCCGCCAGCGCCTCTTGGCTCTGGTGTTCACGTTGCTGGCAGCCTGTCAGGGCCATCAGCATCGTCAGAATACATACCGTCCATGTCTTCATGTGGGGACAAAGGTAGTGCAAATCGAGCGAAATGCAAAATAAATCTTCATTTATTTTCATTTCCGAGGTACAGCCTACTTTCGGCGAAGTCAGAGGAACAAAAAAGGCCGGAAGCGCAAAGCTTCCAGCCTTTATTATTTTAGGGAGAAAATTTACTTAATCACGACCTTCTTGCCGTTCATGATGTAGACACCCTTCTGGGCGTTCATCACCTTGCGGCCATTCAGGTCATAGAGAATACCAGCCTTGGCAGCGCTCTTGTAATCCACGATGCCGGTAGCGGTCTCGTCTTCCTTGTTCTGACCATTGGCGATGTCGGCGTCAGCGTCCTCAGGAATCAGGTCCTCCAGGTTGTCGATAGCCAGCATCAGGATTTCGCGTGCCTCGTCGAGTTCCTCATGAGTGATGGTCTTGCTGGGAAGCAGCTCCTCGCAGTCAGCGATGGTCTGTCTCAGAATGTTAGCTGTCTTGTCGGTCTTAGTCGTGAGGTCAATCTCCTTGGCGATGTTGATGACAGTCAGCAGAGCCAGCTTGTGGGCAACGAGAACGGGATCCTCGCCTTCATAGTAAGGAGGATTCTCCATGTATACGCCAACGCTAACAGTGTAGGCAGCAGTCTTGTTCGCATAGGTATAGTTCTGTCCGTCCTCAACGGTGGCGGTGATGATAATCACACCAGGTGCATCCTTGATGGTAACGAGACCAGTCTCTTCATCAACGGTGGCAATGTCGTCACCCGACAGTGAGAAGGTCACAATACCGTCAACCTTGCCGCCCTCGGCGCCCTCGCGCGTGTGAATCAGCTTATTGATGAACGGCTCGTCGAAGCGCTCCTTGTTGAGGAACTGCTTCTCGAAGTAGATGACACCCGGAGCCTTCAGGATGGTGAAGGTAACGGTGGTGTCACCAGCATAGGCATCGCTAGTCTTAAGGGCAGTGATGGTAATGGTCGGTGCATTCTCAGCTGTAGCCTCGCAGGCGTTGACGTTGTTATCATAGCTCACGGTGTAGTCGACATCCTTCTGGAGCTCGGTCTCGCCGTCCTTTACAATGAATGTTGGCTTCAGAGAGTCGCCATCAGCGTAGGTCACCTCCTGAATGTCGGTGATGGTGATGTCGGGGTTGCTGAGCAGCTTCTTGTAGCTGGTAGAGATAACAGCGTCGGCGCGCTTCATGGTAAATGTCCAAGTGCTGTCCTCAGCCTCTACAGATGTCAGGTCGATGTCAGTCAACATGTCAAGGCTTTCGCGAGCGATGGGCTCGTTGCGACGGGCAGCTGCAATGGCAGCATCCCATTCACCTGTTGCACCCTTCACTACGTAATAATCGTCTGGCTGCACGATGACGGTCACCTTGTCGTCCTCATAGGCCTGAGTTACTTCTTCGCCGTCAACCTTGAACGTCACTGTTCCATGCTCGTTATATTCTACCGGTGCGATGAGGTCAAAGGCACGGCCAAGATCCTCGTAGATAAACGTTGTCGTAGGAACAAAGTTCTGCACTGTTGCTGTAATATCGTCAAACTCTTCATAGCTATAGCCTTGTACGCCGGCTCCAGTTACCTTTGTTCCATGGAAAGTGGCATTCTTATAGTAGGCACTTCCCTCGGGATTGTATATACCGATGAGCAGGTCGCCACCTTTGTATTTGTAAGACGTGTCGAACTTGATGTTCATCGTTTCACCAGTGGCATCGAGATCGCCTTCATATACGATGGTAGCATCCTCCATACCGTTGAAATCAGAAAGGGTAGTTCCCTCAATTTCTTTCAGGAACACGATGAAGTTGCCATCCCATTCTCCTGTTGCAGATTGTGCCAAATGGAACTTCATGGCTTTAATCTTCTTGCCGACCATATCTTCGAGACTGTCAGCAGACATCACAAACTCACCCTTCTGGTAGCAATTAGCATAGTAGCCGTAAACGGGGAGTTTCGCACTCGTGATCTTGTTATCGCCCTCGCCCTGGTATGTCGTCAGCGATTCTGCCCATGTGCTCGTCACGGCTACCATAAGCAGTGTGAGCAGCATAAATATCTTCTTTTTCATATGAATTATCAATTATGAATTATGAATTGTGAATTGTGAATTACTTAACAACAACCTTCTTGCCGTTCAGGATGTACACACCCTTCTGAGCAGGCTTGCTGATCTTGCGGCCGTTAAGGTCGAAGTAGCTGTCGTTAGCCTTGTATGCGTTTACGTTCTGAATACTTGTGGTCTCGTCACCCTCCTTTACGAGATTAATGGTGCGTGAAGAGGGTCCCTGAATCAATTGTGGATCAACAGCCACCAACTTATTAATCTTAAGATAGCACTTGTGGGCTGCGATGTCGAGACCTGATAGCACCTTGACGAACTGCTTGCCGTTGAAGGCGTAGTTGTCAGAGTTGTCACCGCTGGGAGCAATGAAGCTGGCCTCAGGTACGCCAACGAACTCAGGTGCAACCTCAACCTCTTCTGCATCTTCCTCTGATGCAATCATGAGCAGAACCTCAGCAGTCTCCTCGCCGTAGTTGTAAACCAGCAGCGGGGTGTTGGCAGCTGCAGTGCCGATTTCCTTGATATAAGCATTGGGTGCATTAACCTCGGTCATGACATACAACTGGAAGTCGTCGTCAATCAGAGTCAGAGGCTGGTCGCTATAGTAAGTGATGTACTCACCAGCAGGTACCTCAACGATGTAACCGTTGATATCGAAGTTAGCCTGTGCGGTTGTGTCGTTACCCATCGTGATGGTGAGGATGCTGATGCGAGGATACTTGTCATCTGTGAGGAACTCGTCATTCTCGATGTTCTCAGCGTCGTATTCCGTGGCCTCCTCGTTAGTCCAGTTCTTCACGTGGTAGAGCTGGATATACTCGTCCTCTTCGAGATTAGGCTCGTTAGCCTCAGCCTTTACAGAAACCTGGGTGCCGGGCACTACGTAGTAAGCGTTTTCCTCATCAGGAACTACAGAAACGCCATCGGGCAGATCCTTCTCAATAACGAAGGTAATCTCAGCTACGTCGGGGAGTATAGATGTGTTAAGCGTCACTGTTTCGGCAGGCTCGCCTTCCCATACTCTTGCAACCTGGCCGGCTACAGACCAACCGTCGTTCAAAACCTCACCGGCACTTGTTGTGCTAATCTCAATGCGGACGATGCGACCATTGTTGGCTGTGAAGGTGAAGTTCTTCTCAACGTCAGGTTTGTCGAGTCCGTAGAAGTCCAGAGTGTTGTTAGAAGTATATGTAGCTATGCCGCTAACAGCGGTAAGTGTTACACCCTGATTGGTGAACAGAGAAATCTCGTCATCAGAAAGTTCGATCTTCTCCAGAACGTCATTGCTCCATGTGATGGTGTCGTTCTCGGGAAGAACAAGGTCAACAGTACCCATCTGATCATCGTTCAAGTCGAGGGTCAGTGTAGAGCACTTAGCGAAGTTAGCTGTGATTTCAGTATTTCCAAGAATCTTAATGCTGCGTTTGAGAACGGCAGCGTCCGCATCGTCGCTCCATGATTCGAGGTAGTAACCTGTATTAGGTGTGGCTATGAGATTTACGCAGGCGCCTCTCACTACAAAGTAAGCATCTCCGAGCTCATCGTTATTGATTTTAGAAACACCCTTGGGAAGTGTTTCGCCGTCAATAGCCAGTGTGCCCTTCAACTCCAATGCTCCTTCCTCATTGTTTGTCTTGAGAATCAGCGTGTCGCACTTAGCGAAGGTGGCCGTGATGTTAGAGTCACTAATCATCACAATAGTGCGCTCAAGAAGAGTGCTGTCCGCACCGTCGCTCCATGCTTTCAGGTAGCTGCCAACAGCAGGTGTAGCGATGAGGTTAACCTCGGTATTGGGCAATACGTAGAAATTAGTGGTGGACGCATCGATTGCAGTAACGCCTGCAGGGAGTTCATCGTTGTCTTTTACAATTTCCAGCGTACCCAGCTCAGCATCGTTTGTTGCGATATTCAGTCTGAGGAACTTAGCGAAGTTAGCAGTAATGGTCGTATCGCTGCTAACAGTAATACTGCGCTCGAGAGTCGTTGCATCAGCATTGTCGCTCCATGAGTCAAAGTAGCTGCCAGTTTTAGGTGTGGCGATGATTTTAACCACACTATCTTTCTTGATGTAGAAAGTAGACTCATCGATTTCAGAAGCACCTCCAGGGAGTGTACCATTAATCGCCAACGTACCCAGTTCTGAATTGTTTGTAGCGATATTCAGTATGCGGAACTTAGCGAAGTTAGCAGTGAAGGTCGGATATTCAGAAGTACCACCAGTAGACTGACTAACGGTAACAGTACGCGTGAGACTCGTCAAGGTCCCATTGTCGCTCCATGATTCCAAGTAGCTGCCAGTCGCGGGTGAAGCTTTGATCTTAACGTCGAAAGAGGTAGCTGTGGTTTCAATTTTGTAGAAACCATCTGACATTTTCACAATGGTCGTACCATAATCATCGTCAATCGTCAGTGTACCCAAACTGGCGTCGTTCGTTTTGAGGGTGAAATATAATTCACCCCAAGCAGGATTAATTGCCGCTATCATGCTAACCAGCATGAGCGTCAAGAATGAAGTAAATCTTCTTCTCATAATATAAGTTTTTAATTGGTTGTATGTAATTTATTATATTCGGTTTGAATGTGAAATTATGTGTGGTATTATATATGGTTTATATGTTTTTTTAATCAGTTTCGGCTGCAAAGTTAGGAAAAATATTATTTCGCTCCAAGTTTTTTGGTAAAAATATTACTATTTTGTGCCAAAAATGCCGGTTTTTCGCACTTTTTCCTAAGGATTTTAAAAATTTTAAGGATTTTTATTCTTATTTCTAAGGAAACAAGCCGACTTTCGCCTTAACCGTAATGAGTATAGGCAGAAAGTCGTGCTCTGACGGTTGAATTCTCGAGAGAATTCAGACCAAACTCCATGAGTTTTGAATAACGCTCCATAAGTATCGGAACGGAGGCCATACCAGAAAATGGTTTCGCGCTATATTATAAATAGGTACGCGCGAGAGTTGGGGAGGCTTAACTGCCGCTCAGCAATCCCAATCTGCTCTTACAGCAGCTCGGGCAGCTGGTAGAGGCGGGTGCTGTTGGAGCCCTTGATAAGGATGTAGTAGCCCTCGGGCTGGTGCTCGGCGATGGCGGCCTTCACCTCCTCCACGTCGTGGAAGTGGCGGAAGGTGGCGGGCAGGTCAACGTATTCGTCGCCGACGAGCCATACCTCGTCGAGATGACTCTCGGCCAGCTGTGCCACCAGCTTCTGGTGCTCCTTGCGGCTGCTGTTGCCCAGTTCGCGCATCTCGCCGAGAATGGCCATTTTGGGCTTCACGTCCATGAGACGGAAGTTGTCCAGGGCGGCGCGCATCGACGAGGGGTTGGCGTTGTAGGCATCGACGACAAGGTGGTTCTTCTCGGTTACCGTGAGCTGTGAGCGGTTGTTCGATGGCTTGTAAGCCTCAAGGGCGGCGTTGATGGCGGCGGGCTCGACGCCGAAGTTCAGGCCTACGGCGATGGCGGCCATCATGTTGTCGATGTTATAGGAGCCGATGAGCTGCGTCTGCACTTCGTACCAGACGGGCTCTTGGCCGTTGGCGGCGCGTTCTTCGAGGTTGGTGTCGCTCTCGCGCCAGCGGAACTTGAGGAACGGGGCGCAGGAGATGACCTCGCCGACGGTGCAACCCTCGACGTTCTCGAGATTGGTGGAGTAGGGGGCCACCCAGACATTGTCGGGCAGGATGTCGACAAGCCGTTCGTTGTCGGCATTGAGGAAGACGAGGCTCTCGCCGCGACGGCCGAGGAAGTCGTAGAGCTCGCCCTTGGTCTTTACCACGTTCTTGAACGAGCCGAAACCCTGCAGGTGGGCGCGTCCCACGTTGGTGATGAGGCCGCAGGTGGGCTCGGCTGTCTCCGCCAGCGTCTTGATGTCGCCGGGATGGCTGGCGCCCATCTCTATGACGGCGATGTCGTGCTCCGCGGTCAGGCGGAACAGCGTCTTGGGCACGCCGACGTCGTTGTTGAAGTTGCCCTGAGTGAAGAGCACGTTGTACTTCTGCTGCAGCACGGCGGCAATGAGTTCCTTGGTGGTCGTCTTGCCGTTGGTGCCGGTGATGCCGATGACGGGGATATGGAACTGACGACGATGCTCACGGGCCAGGTCCTTGAAGGTCTGGAGACAGTCGGAGACCTGGATGATGACCCCCCTCTTATCCCCCGAGGGGGAAGACTCCTCCCCTCGGGGAGGTTGGGAGGGGGTCACACTTTCGTCCACGATGGCGTAGGCGCAGCCCTTCTCGAGCGCCTGTAGTGCGAACTTGTTTCCGTTGAACGATTCTCCTTTGAGTGCCAGGAAGATGCTTCCCGGCGGGCAGTCACGGCTGTCGGTCGTGATGCAAGGATGCTCCTGATAGAGCTTGTATAGTTCCTTAATAGTCATAAATCACGTAATTTTGCTGCAAAGATAGTAAAAAAGTAAAAAAGTAAAAAGGTAAAAAGGGTAAAAATGGGAGTATGTCTTTACTTTTTTTCCTTTTTACTTTCTTAGCATTATAATTTTTCTTACCTTTGCCATCGAAATGAATTATAGCATCAATGTCAGAGGCCAGCTGATGGACCTCGCGGAGCCCCAGGTGATGGGTATCCTGAACGTGACGCCCGACTCGTTCTATAGTGAGAGCCGTGCACAGACGGAGCGTGAAATAGCGGTTCGTGTGCGTGAACTCGTCAATCAAGGAGCCTCTATCATCGACATCGGTGGCTGCTCCACGCGTCCCGGTTCGACGGTGGCCAGCGAGGAAGAGGAGATGCAGCGTCTGCGACTCGGTCTGCGGACGGTGCGTGCCGAGGTGCCGAAGGCAGTCCTGTCGATAGACACCTTCCGTCCCAACGTGGCCCGTATGGCCGTTGAGGAGTTTGGTGCCGACATTATCAACGATGTCAGCGGCGGCTGCGAGGAGATGTTCCGCCTGGTGGCGAAGATGGGCGTGCCCTACGTGCTGTCGTCGGTGGAGGGAACGCTCCGCGACATGCTGCTGGTGTTTGCCGAAAAGGTGCAGCAGCTGCGCGACTTGGGCCAGAAAGACATCATCCTTGACCCCGGTTTCGGCTTTGGCAAGACGCTGGAGCAGAACTACGAGGTGATGAACGGCTTGGAGAAGCTGCTGGTCATGGAACTGCCGTTGCTCGTCGGTGTGTCGCGCAAGTCGATGATTTTCCGCCGGCTGGACTCGTCGCCGGCCG
>Ga0247611_10001267_pt1 | contig 45800 bp, 46 predicted proteins | sample 177DNAGHGhighgp2_FD_192422 | JGI IMG/M metagenome (GOLD analysis project Ga0247611, IMG submission 192422) | Sheep rumen microbial communities from Palmerston North, Manawatu-Wanganui, New Zealand - 1770 DNA GHGhigh gp2 | ecosystem: Host-associated > Mammals > Digestive system > Stomach > Rumen... | reverse complement strand
TAAACGTTTCTTCCTCAATTTTCCAACCATTCTCCATGTTTTTAGGACTAATAACAAATCCCAACAAACTATTGATGTATGCTTCTCGAAGGTTTTCAGTTGCTACCTTCGCGTATTTCAACAGTTCGTTGTATGATTTAGCCAACCCTTTGCAAGAATCAAGAATTATAACACGTGAAAGAAGATCCTGCAGTCTTGCCCTCGAAGCGTTCTCATCAATTGTACTATCCTTCTTTTGAACTGAGCCAAGCACTCGTTTCATCATCGATGCATTTTGGCTAATGGTAGGATGTTTCTTACCGTCTTTCCCTTCTATCTTCTCTTTATTGTCTTTCAGGTATGCTGTGTATGCATTTGTAACTACTTTCAACCGTTGTTCAGGAGTCTTCTTTTCCCATCCAGTTAATACACTGTTTTTCGCGATGGGTTGAGTTGTATAGATAACAAGGTTCCTGTAACTCGCATAATTAAAGTCATCTTCAAGCCAGTTATAGAGCGTGTTTAGGAGATTATGATGCCTAACGCCTAATTCGTCAGCATATAATTTCACCTCAATACTTGTATCATTAGCTTCTCCGTCAAAAGAGCCATCACTTTTAATTGCCACGTCCCCATATTTTTCAATATAAAGACTTTGGCCTGGTTGTAGCTGAAAACAATAATCCACAGCAATAACAAACTGATACAAAAATCCAGCTATTTGTGGACTTGCATCACTTCGTATTATTGATGATACCAAAGCATTTACCTCATCTGTCTTCATAGGCTACTCTATCATAGTGTATACCTCTCGTATATGTTTTCAAGAATCTAGCAATACTGATTCACCCTCTTATACCTCTCTCCTAAAGCAAGAAGCTCATTGAACAATTTTAAGCGTTGACCGTCCAGTACGCCAGCGTTCATGAGCTTCTTTTGCTGTTTGACCCAGTTCCTAAGGCCGCGTTCAGAGTCAACGTATTTTGATGGATTACGATGATAAGTCTCAATAAAGGTTTTCACCTCTTTATATCTTGTCAACCAAAGGGTTTCTTGATCCATATATCAGCCCTCATACGTCAGACTTTAGCCTTCTTTCCCGCCTTCCGTATCAAAGTACCTGTCCCCCTGGCATCCTTACTGGAGAATGGCCTACCACTATCACCCTGAATGCTCAGGCTGGTGACCGCACAGTCATCATCATCGTCACCGAGAACGGCACCCAGACCACCATCAATGCTGACGGCACCGTTACTACCGGTCACACAGATAACACAGATAATTCTGGTACTGGCGGAGGGTCTGAAACTGGAAGTGGTGGTAGCGAAAACCAAAACCAGTCTGGCGGTGGCACACAGACTGGAGGAGATGATGGAGGTGGAGACGACTTCGACAGCGGAGATTAACTGGTTATAGGTTAAGGGTTAAGGGTTAAAGGTTATAGAGACGCTACTCTGTACCTTGACCCTGGCCTGAAACCAACCGACTGGTCGGGCTATCTAAAAAGTCGCACAGATGACACAGATGCCACGGATAATATATCTAAAAAACCAAGGAATGTGAATTGGTATATTTCAGATGATCAGTTGAATTTATTGGAAGAACTTCTTAAAGTTCACTTTAAAGATTCTTCAACTAAATACAACCTTTGTTCTTAACAAAGAAATCATGAAAATGATTGTCATCTGAAATGCGGGTGGGAAATCTGTGAAATCAGTGAAATCTGTGTGACACTAATTCACAATACGGATGATGCCCTCTCTGATGTTGTTGGACGAGAAGTTCACCAAGAGGCCTATGCGCTTATCCAAAAGCCTTAGATATGTAAGCAGTTGTTTTGCAAACACAGGCTTCATCTCTTCGACAGACTTTAGCTCTACGATAATTCTATTCTCGATGAGCAAATCCAGACGAAGAGCAGTTTTGAGACAGTTCCCTTTATAGCTAATGGGAACCTCCATCTGCCGGGCTACTTGAAGCCCCTGCTGCTGGAGCTCAAAAACTAAGGCTTCTTCATACACAGATTCCAGCAAACCCGGCCCCAAGGTGTTGTAAACCTCGAAGATTGCCCCTCTTATCTGGTATGTCAGTTCGTTGTCTGTCATAAATATCTTATCTCGCACAGATGACACAGATGCCACGGATTCTTTCTCTTTCAGATGACAATCTTAAGATTGCTTTGTTATGAACAAATGTTGATGATTTTTCTTTTGAACACGGATGACTCGGATTGAACGGATGTTTTTTTAGATTGATGACAATCTTGTTCAAGATTGCTTTGTTGTGAACAAAGGTTGATATTGTTTGGAGGTATCTTGAAAGTACACTTTCAGAAGTACCTCAAAATAATCTCAACTTATCATCAATATAAAATACCTATTTCATATCTGTGTGAATCAGGGAGATCCGTGGTTGTTTGAAAATTAGCATCAATAAATAATACCTATCATCTATCTTTATCTGTGTAATCTGTGAAATCTGTGTGACTATTTAATTCACAATTTAAAACCAATTGAAAAATGAAAAAATTATTTCAAAAGATTTTTGGAAAGCTTCTTAAGAAAGCTATCAACAAGTCGGTTTCCGACTTAGTATCTAACCCTGAGGTACCTGTCCTGCCAGACGTGGAGCCTATCACCTCGCCAGATGACAACTCCAAGAAGGCACTATGGAAGTTCATCATTCAGACGTTGATCAACATCCTTGCTGCTGTGCTGACGGCACTTGGTACCACATCGTGCGTAAGCCACTTCTAAGTGGCGGTTCAAAGGTCAAGGGTTCAAGGTGTAGAGTCAGTTCAAGGCAGCAGAGCTGCTAGTTCAAGGATCAACGACCTTCGGTCAGTTCAAAAGTTCAAGGCAGCAGAGCTGCTGAGTTCAAGGTTCAACGACCTTCAGTCAGTTCAAGAGTTCAAAGTACAATTCTTACAACTCTCAACTTACGAGCTGGCTCTCATCTCTCAACTATAAACTATCAACTTTTAATAATTAATGAAATGAGAACAATTAAATACATCCTTGTCAATGACACAGTTAGTAAAACCCCTTCTGGTGCTCCTGTTCGTTACGATGCTTCTAACCTCGGACACCACTACGTCATCAACAGCGCAGGAGCAGTCCTCAAACTCATCGACGTATGCCGGCCCGGCAGCTTCATGCCCAAACCCACTTGCGGAGAAGAAGACCTCAACAAGTGCAGTATTGGAATCAAGTTCAACGGATCTCTTGAACCAGGAACATTGAACCTTGAACTAAGAGCACAGCTCATACCTTTGCTCGTAGAGCTTCGCTCGCACTTTCCAGATGCCAAGATCCTAGGCGTATCCGAGTTGGGACTTGAAGTCCGAGATGGGCGAATCTTATCTAGCGGCCGACTTTGTCCCTGCGATGCCATGAACCAAATTCGTAGGACACTTAGTGATCTGCCGTGAAACTTTAAACTGGTCGCAAGACCGTTGAACATTGAACCATAGAGGCTTCCATCACTTATGGGGGCCTCAATTTTTATGTGGCTCCGTTTTTTAGTTATCGTTCCATCGATGGCATCGCCTGACCCACAATTGGGTTGCCATCCAACACTATCCTACACGTAACATACGCTTGAAAACCAGCATTGGAAATTCTCTTATCAGTCAGCGTGTAAACAGGCGGTATAATCCTGACAGCATTATTAAAAGCATCCGCCATTCCTGCTGGCGACAGGATTAGTTGCTCTTTAACCGAAAGAAAACAAAGCCGCTGCTTATATGACGCCATTTCATTTTTGAGGCGGATTGAACCCAACAAAAACTGCAAGGTCCTTGCAAGCTCATGTGTTCCAGCCTGTTTCTTATTCTGCAATTTCCCTTCGCAGAGTTCGTTCAACAGGCAATAATCAGACCGACCATCTATGTCAAACGCCAAATAGTCGCATCGCCCTATACCACGTGAGTACTTAGACTCATCGTATGCCGACAGATACTCATCGTACCTGACAAATCGAAGCGTATAGCCATTCGAATTGACATAGGTCACCGTTCCATTATGGGCATTCACAAGCGGCGAAGCTCCCGTTTTGCAATCTACCAAATCAAATGTAGGATAAGCGACATCAAAGTATTGCAAATCTATCTCTGGGAAAGGGCCAATCGCCTGATTTCGCGCCTGCCTGCCCTTCAATAAGCCATCTACTTCACTTTTCAGCAACTGCACCATCGCTCAAACGATTATATTCTGTATAAATATTGCTGATAGTTGTCGACATCGAAGAGGCATCTATAATGTCATGCCCATCGCCAATACGCAGCGTGTAGCATCTGCCTTTATCCATATAGAAGGCATTAACGTCGTTGTAACCTACACCTCCGTCAAGCCCTTTCTTGCTCCTTGCTATGAGCAGATTTAGATAATTCACAATATATGGGCTGTGGGTTGCTAACATCACCGTATAGTCGCTCATAACATCACCCTTCTTACCGAAACAACGACCTACCATAAAATCTATCAGATGAGTCTGGCTTTCCGGGTCAAGGCTCAGTTCTGGTTCCTCAATCAAGAAGTTTACTCTCCTGTGAGGTATCTCACCGATGTTCATCTGCGGACGAAAATCTTTTAAACTATCAGTTTCCGAGAGCATTCTGAAAATAGACTGGTTGAAACGCTTAACGATATCGAACTTATCAGTGTAGTACGACATGACTGCCACAAGAGGCAAAACGGTCTGAATTCCTGACGAAGCCTCATTGAGTCTAATATCAAACCAATCCTCTTCACCAATTCCTTCCACATGGTAGGCATCTGCACCTTTTGAATTGGTGTGGCGAAGCCTTACGCCCAAATAATCCAGGTCTATCGTCTCGTAGCTCCTCATAGCCAAAATGAAATCATCCAGCATCTCGCTCAAGTAGAATCCTGCATCCTTTCGGTTTGTCCGCAACGATACCAAGTCGGAAATCATATTCCTCTTCTCGGTAATAAAGCATATCTTCTCCAAACTGAGGAAACCGCTATCAGAGTAGTTGATACGCAATCCATCAGCATCAAATAAAATCATTGTGCCGTCGAAGACATACTTTATAACAGTTTCTGGATTCAAAGGCACGCTACTCGTCTTAAAGTAGCTGCGGAAATCGAACTTGAACGGCGACTCCTTGATGTTACCCATTTGCAAATACTGGCGCAGATACACCATCTTATTCACCCAACGACATATTGAAAGCACCTTCATGACAGTACTCTTACCACATCCCGACTTGCCAATCAGCACCGTCAAAGGAGTGATATCATCAAGAATCACCTCCTTCACCGGTCCAAGATTCTGAATGTATAATGATTCTTTTATCCTTTCCATATTATTCTATTTTTATAATGCAAAATTAACGATTCTCTCCGTATTTTATTGCATTCCTTATGTATTATTATTCTTTTTTAAGACATTCATTCCCCGCTTCCGGCACAAATATCTGTCGCCATTAGAGCCTCCAGCTCCCCATGCGCATCGTGCAGCCGCTAAAGCGTCAGCACCATGCACCAGAGCCTCCCGCACTCACTGATATTGGTTTACTCTCTTATACATCTCCCCTAACCCAAGAAGCTCATTGAACAATTTTAGGCGTTGACCGTCCAGTACGCCAGCGTTCATGAGCTTCTTTTGCTGTTTGACCCAGTTCCTAAGGCCGCGTTCAGCGTCAACGTATTTCGACGGATTCCGGTGCTCACGCTCTATGAATTTCTTCACCTCTTTATATCTTGTCAACCAACGAGTCTCTTGATCCATAACAATAACGGTTCACGATTAATGGTTCACGATGCATGGTTGTATCATTTGTTCTTTACTTTTTGATTAAGCGTCTTCACTATTGAAGTAAGAATCTTAATGATCCGCTGAATGTCGTGACTCAATGACTCAAACTGGTCGTCATTGAGATAACCATTGTCATGCAAAAGGTTCAGCCAATAGTTCACTTCATCCGCCTCTTTGTACGCTATAGACATCTTGGAAAGGAAATCCGCATCACTTTGAGCATGTTTACTCTCTCTAACATTCGCACCTACTGACGTTCCGCTTCGATATATTTGCTTAGAAATGACGAATTCCTTATATTCTGCATCTTCAGTAAGATATTGGAACAACCTTGTAATCCTACACCCAAAATCATAACTCAGCTCATGAATCCCTGCATTCTGCTTCTCCTCTTCGGACATTAATTTTGAAAGAGGTCCCCTTCTCTGCTTGTATTTCAACCCTTCACCGTGAACCGTGAACCCGGAACCATCATTTGGTCCTCTCTTAGGCTTGTATTGCGCCTTTGGTGCAGCAGTCTTTTTCTTGTATGTAGATTTCTTATATTCCATTGAAATTAATCATGAACCATTCATCATGAACCATGAACCATAAGTACTCTTTCCTTCTTCCGTATCAAAGTTCCTGTCCCCTTGATTCCGATTCCTATTATTCGTGAAACAGAACCTGTCCCCGTGTTCCACTGATGTCACTGACCTGTCCCCCTGGCATGTCCTGATCTTTTGAAGTTCCTGTCCCCCTGATTCTAATGCAGTGCTATCCAGCACCTATGCCATAACTTCCAAGGAACTACCCACAGCACTTCGCTTGGGTAATGAGGCATCAGAGCAAACATGCGACTTGCAGTATTACGTTTTCGGTTATCTTTGCGGTAATGCCCGAAATTACCACCTCTCATTATCTCATCTAGCAAGAAACGACCTTCTTTTTCATCGGGTTCACAAATTAGATAATCATCGCTCATGCCACAAACCTCCTTCAACACCCACATTATCGCTTTGGCCAAATCCAACAATCCGAACTTTGTCAAAAGGTTAACCACTGATGGACGCTCTTCTGTTGGCAATGCTTTCAAAATATAATAGTAATCAACTATATGACGTAATCCCAGACCTTCTTCTATAAGATGATGAAAGGAATGTACTAACGAATAAACAGCATTAAATGTTACAGACGGGGTACCAAACCCCAGTTCTTCTTTTACTTCCATTTGTACTTCAGCCTGTTCGTCAAACCATTTCTGCAAGCGATGATTATAAAATGGATTATACATCCAGCATGGATGATAATGGATTTCTGTTGGAACATCGTCAAAGAACTTAGCATCAACATGATGCCACACCATATGCTCCACCTCACATCGCTTTTTCAGCCATTCAACAACGTCTTTCAGCTCTCCGTTTACCCATAGATCGATATCCCCACCTTGCCGCCTTGCAGGATGTGGATACAATTGAGAAAAACTTATGCCTTTCAACACGCAAGAATCGAATCCACTATCCTTGAAAATAGAAGTCAATTCTTCCGCTCGCTGGCATTGTAGCAGATATTGTGTTTCGACCTTTTGGTTTATTCCAATCCACTGAAACAAAAACTCCTTAGGTGGTCTTTGCTCCTGTGTTGCCGCTCAAGTCCATCGGTCAGCACCCCGACAATCGCTTGCCGTTCAGCTTCTTGTAATATACACTCCCATTCCTGAACAGATAAAACTCGCGACAACATATCACGAGTTCCAAGGGAAACCTGCAGAAGTTCTAAAAAGAGAGGCTTCATCACAGATTCACAACTGGTACTTTTTCCCAGCTGATACTCTCAGCAGCAGTCTTCACATCAATAAAATCGAAGTCATTTAGATACCGAATCAGTTTCTCTGCTGCACCCTTAGTTCCTACATAGCTCTTGAACTTACGTTTCAAAGGAAGTCCTTCTAACATGGGTTGTCCGCCATCCAAATCGCGGGGGTGGATATATGAAAGAAGATAGCCTTTATTTTCACTTTCCTTGCTCCATGATTTTAACAACTGATAGGGAACCAGTCTAAAGTATCCGCCACCCGAGAAAATTATCTTCTTTCCCATGAAATCCTTTGTTGTCACAGGGAACTCCTTCATCGTAACATCACCATGCTTTATCAAGGCCGGAATAGGGGCTCCATAGGACGGCATACCACCGTGGGCGTGGTGCGCAGGAAAAACGGAGCAATCGAATTTAATGCCTAATTCCGCTAATATATCAAATGCCCAAGCTTCAGACTCGCGGATAGAGAACCCTGGTGCTCGAAAACACTCTACAGGTTGTCCCGTGATATCCTGCAGTAATTTTACACTACTTTCAACGTCACTTCGAAATTCCTCTGGAGTTTGTTGCCACACCAACTGATGATTCATGGTATGACTTCCGATTTGATATTTAGCTGCTATCTTCTTCACGATATCAGGGTAAGTCTTAGCCACCCATCCAATGATAAAGAATGTAGCCTTAGTATTAGTATTCTCCAGAATCTCCAAAATACGATCTACATTCTCATAGATACGCACTTCATATTTATCCCACTCAGCCTCAGTACGTGTAGCATCAAAGTCAAGGAGATGGAACCATTCCTCTACGTCAAACGTCAGTATGTTCATAATAACTCAAATTACATCATATGTCGACAAATTCACATCCCAATTCCTAATGTTTGTCACAGTATCATTATTGTAACTCTTATCAAATATCTTCAAGATAAAATGAAAGTGCTTAGGGGCAAACTTTTCTGGAACTCTTATTAAACCAGAATTGGCAAAGTAAAGATTTCCAACATATAAAACCACATCAAAATCATTCCTACTATGCTTCAGTATATATTTCACAGCCTGATTGAAATGATTTGCAGACTTGCCTGTCACATCTATCAAGAATGCTGCTCTCACCCCTTTGAAAGGCATGCACTTGTAGAAAAACTCCAAATCCCCATCATTCACAATCTGGTAGTTTCCATCCATTCTCTTATACCGAGTGACGTTATATGATTCAGAATCTTTTTCAATCTTAAACGTCGTTGTTTTTTTTGCAGCAAACAATCCTGTTAGATAGACGAAACTCCATGCAAAAGCTTTCGACATGAAGTTGAGATACCTTAAAGAAGGTTTCACTCCACCAATCCTATATGGTAAAATATAGGTATTCATCTCACCAATCTTTTTATACACCTTAGTTTTGGCATATAACTTCATCACTTTTGAATCAGGAAATCCTAACATCAACTTGACACCGATCTTCTTCAAATGTCCAAAATAGGATTGTAGCTGATTCAAAAAAATCTCCCCATCACGATAATCTTTCTTGATGAAGGCATCCACACCATCTACAAAAACCACCTTCTCGTCATTACACCAATAATAGCTAGGGACTGCACAGATATGTCCAACCACCTTATCATCATCATATACGACATTGTGCCATGAATAGCCAAAAGGATTCTGAATATACTGGTTCATCATCACCTCAAATGGTCTATCCAGAGAAAATGTTTCATTAAAGCCTTTCAATATCTGCTCCAAATCAACTTGAGGCAACTCCGTGGTCTTCCGATTCTCAATTCTAATCATCTTTCAATATTTTGTCTTTGCCCACTCTCCTAACGTCAGCATCTCGCCATGACCTGGATATATTAAAGTATCAGGAGAATATCTTTCCTTAATGCGTTTTATAGAATCATCCCATTCTTCTTGATTACTGTCACGTCCATTAAAATATGGTTTATATGGCATTATCGTATCACCTGTAAATAGCATTCCTTCAATATCAATGCACATGGATCCATAACTGTGACCAGGAGTCATTACAAATTTAATCTGAATGCCACTCCAATCTAAACCACCATCTTCTTTAATAAGAACATCAGCAGGTGCTATCTCATAACGATAGTCAGGGTCATCATAGTATAAAAGGAAATAGGCCCGATTCGTTTTCTTTACATATTTATTACATGATTCCGAACATATTAACTTACTGACCGAGAAATGCTCTCTGAGTGAATTCACGCCCCAATTATGGTCTGTATGCTCATGCGTGATAAAGATATAATCAAGTGTAAGTCTATTCTTCTCGATAAACTCAATTTCTCTGAGCGATTTCTCACTACCAGGGTCTATAACGAGACAATGTTTGGTATCATCGTTATAGACCACATAGCAGTTAGAGGTCATCAGTTCATTTACGAACCGTTCTACTTTCAGCATCTTTTAGAAGAATAATACCATTCCGCCCCAAGTATAGCCCAAGCCCTGAGCTACTGAAAGTACTTTCATACCAGGCTTCAAGCTTCCATCCTCTAAAGCCAGACAAAGGCCAATGGGAATAGTAGATGACACCGTATTACCAACATGCTCAATATTGCAATAGTACTTCTCCTTATCAATCTTCAGCTTTCTGCGCTCTAAGTTGGCCAAGAAAATATTTGCCTGATGATAAACATGTAAATCAATATCGTCTTTGGTCAAACCATTCTTCTCCAACACATCATTAAACAACTGAGGAATACTTTCCAATGAGTAATTCAAGATAGCAGGACCATCCATATAAAGGTTATCTGAAGAACGAGGATTACCAAATTCATCAAACACAAGGTCGTTCAGCGGCTTCGGATTTCTAGCTCCACCTGACTTCACAATAAGATTCTCTGCCCCAGTTCCATCAGTACCAATCACGAACTCACCAATCTCAGCTATACCCTCCGTACTTACCAGTGTTGCAGCAGAACCATCACCAAAGATAGTACGGTTGCTCTTATCGCGCTCGTGCATATACTTTGAGTAGGTCTCTGCTGTCAACAACAAAACATTCTTGGCCTGTCCACTTACGATCACGGCCTTTGCCAAAGACAAACCTGTTACAAACCCAGAACAACCCAGATTGACATCAATGGCAGTAATCTTCTTGGACAATCCCAGTCTGGTTTGTATCAAACAGGCTGTAGTTGGCAGATGATAATCTGGACTCTGAGTTACAAATATGAGATAGTCAATGGTACTGCGGTCTATCTTGTTTGTCGCAAACAATTTCTCAGCCGCGCCTATAGCTAAATCACTGGCCGTCTCACCATCTACAGTGATATGCCTTTCTTTAATTCCTATTTTATTCTCAATTTTCTCTACCGACCATTCTGGAAATTCAGCAGCAATCTGCTCATTATCCAGGATTTTTTCAGGCAAATTATAGGCTAATGCCTTGATAAATGCTTTCATTCTTTTCTTCTATTATTTTAATGTAAACCCACCATCAATTAAAATGCCCGAACCTGTCATCCAAATAGATGCGTCGCTTAGTAAATACACAGCACAACGTGCAATGTCTTCTGGCTTTCCAAAACGCTTCAGAGGATATTTCTGTCTTAGAGCATCAAGTTCTTCTTCGCCAAATGTGCCATTGCTTACTTCTAGCAGCGGTGTTTCTACAACGCCAGGATGAATAGTATTCACTCTTATTCCTTGGGTAGATAGTTCAAGTGCCAGGCTCTTTACATATCCAGCAAGAGCAGCTTTTGTTGCGCCATAACCACCCTCTCCTATCTGACTGCGATATACACCAGAGATAGAAGATATGAATATGATGGATGAGTTTTTCTGAATTTTCTTTTTCTTTAACAAAATGGAGTTAAGCATCAGTGGAGAAAAAACATTCGTTTGAAAAATGCCCTCAAGAGATGACTGGTCCATAAATTTAGCCATTTGAATCTGAGAAATACCAGCACAATGTACTACACCATTAAGTGCAGGAATCTTATCTACAATCTCTTTGCGTATCTCTTCTGAGTTCAAATCACCACATAACACTACATGTCCTTCTCCTTCCAATGAGGATAAAGTTTCTTGAAGCCTTGCCTCATTCCTTCCGGATAGGACAACAGTTGCACCCATTTTTGCACATTCTATGGCTGTGCCTCGTCCGATGCCGGACGAGGCTCCAGTCACGAGAATGGTTTTCCCTTCAAGGGAAAAAGGATTGTACATACTTATTATTTGCTGTTTGCAAGGTTGTACAAATCCTCAATAGTCTTGCTTGCACGGATATCAGCACCAGTGATGGTTTTATCCATATTCTCGTCAACCATTGAGATAATTGAGAGGGCGGTCAAAGAGCCCCACTCTTCTAATAATTTAAACTCTGTATCAGCCTTGAACTGATCCTCGGGAGTCTCATCAAATTCTGCGGCAAATGCCTTTACAAATTCATCTAATGTCATAATTTCAAACGTTTAAATATTAATAATTATTCTTTTACAATTGAAAAATCTTGTACTTTACCATCGTAGGTAGGACAATGCAGAATACTTGTTACCAAAGATTCTTGTGTCATACGCTTAACTATCTTTTGGAGTGTATCATCGGTACCGCACTCATAGAACTCTGTTACACCATTCTTAACCATATTCATAGTGATACCAGTCCACTGAACAGGATAGGTCATCAACTTAATCTGATTCTCCTGAATTTCTTTCGGGTCAGTGTGAGGCAGGCCGTCAGCATCCTGATAGATAGGGACCTGAGCCTCATGCCATGTCAACTTCTTTAATTCCTCTCCAAGGATTGCACCTTCTTCAGCAGAATTGGGTGAATGACCTACACCTTTCTGAGGAAGGACTAAGGCACGCTTTGCGCCCATTTCTTTCAACACCTTGCAAGCCTTTTTCACAGAACCACGTGCACCTGTAATCACTAACTGGCCAGGGCCATTGTAATTGGCTATATACAGACTTTCACCATCCTCATCGCCAACTCGTTTAATAACATTAAGCACTTGTTCCTCTGGGATTCCAATGATAGCACCCATTGCACTGGGATGTTTTTGAAATGCCTCATAGAACACCTCACCACGTTTCTTAATGAATGGGACGGCTTCTTCAAAGCTCAATACGCCTGCCACAACCAAAGCAGCATATTCACCTAAGGAATGCCCTGCAGTGCAATCAGGTTTCACATCTTCTTGACCTAATGCTGCTGCCACTTCGTAGACGAATATTCCCATCTGTGTGTTACGAGTATCCATCAAGACTTCCTCGTTCGCCGTGAATAAGAAGTCCGAGAATCTCTCACCTAAAATATCATTTGCTTGTTCAAAAATGGCCTTAGCCTTAGGAAAGTTATCGTAGAGATCCTTTCCCATTCCTTCTTTCTGGTTTCCTTGTCCTGGAAATAAAAATGCTTTACTCATTTATTCTTACTCATTATTTCGTTAACCATATCCATGTACATGGATGCTATTCGTGCCCAAGTAAAAGATTTCTTAATACGCTCATAGTTCTGCCGTCCACTTAATTTGATACTTTCATAGTCACTATTCACTCTTACAATAGCATCTTTCAACGTGTCGACATCTTCAGGCTTCACCCAAATCGCATTTTCACCTAATCCTTCTTTATTGGCAGGAATATCTGAGGCAATACAGATTCGAGCATAACTCATCGCTTCCAAAAGCGTAATTGCTAACCCCTCTATCGTAGACGGGATACAGAAAGCAGCACAATGCTTCAAAAGCGTTTCCTTGTCATCACCATATACAGCTCCCGTAAAAATTACATTAGGGCTATTATTTGCCAATCCCTTGAGGAAAGCTACATAATCAGGGTTTTGATCATTACTTCCTGCAATGACAAGTTTTCTATCTGAAACACCAGAAGAAAGATATGCTTTAATCAAATAATCAGGATTCTTGTCCTGAACCAATCTACCTAAATATAGATAATACCCTTCTCGATTGATTTCGAATCGGTTTAGAACAGATTCATCCTTAATTACAGAAGGAAGATTAACTGCCGTTGGAATATACCAACAATGTTTGTGATATACATGTTCCGTTCGCTCTACTTGTTCTAAAGAAACTGATGTTGAATATTTGCCACAAAACTTTACAGCATATGCTTCTAAACATTTCATTAAAAAACGTTGGAATTTTGTCCATTTGGTCCTACGCCATTCTATTCCATGCTGTTGTATTAGTGTTGTTATATTATGGAAGCGAGCCCATTGACCACCAAGTAATGCAGGCCCTCCATGATTAAAGTGATAGAACTTGATATCAGGATAATCTTTGAGCAAACGATTGACCGCTCTTAATCCCAAATATGGTTTTGTTTTGAAAATACTATCTAACGACTTTTGATGGTAAACCTTAAAACCGTTGACAATCTCTTCGTCATCACGGTCACTTTCACAGAACACGATTGGCTCATGTCCCATTTTCACTAATTCGGTACATAAATTATAGGTATATGCCTCAATCCCGCCCAACTTGTGGATATCCCTTCCTCCAATAAACGCAAGCCTCATATATTATTCGCAGTTTTGTTCCGGATTTCCTACACCCTCACGCAGTCCTTGTTTATCGTTGTTTCCTACATGGTAGAACGGGATACAATGAGTATCTACTTTACCACCAGTCATCACCTTTAGTTTATTCTTGATGACCCAAGGGGCTACCTTAGTGATATATTTCCTCATCACAGGGCTAGCGCTACCTATCATCCAACAGCTCTTCGGGCAGTGTGCAACCTTCTCACGTACTTGCTTTGCTTTCTCACCATTCCAAATCTCATCCCAGTTTTGCTCATTCAGATTACCCATGGTATCAAACCAACAACTTTCTTCCATTCCATTACATGGTAGAACATTACCAAATGGATCCACAAAGAAATTCTCGTTACCGGCCTCACAAGGCAGCATACGACGGCCATTGTGAATATAGTTAATAAGACCAAGATTAAAGAAAGCACGGAACCAGCTCTTTGGACTATTTTCATGCATCAAGCGCTGAATTAGTTCGTCAAAGTTTGCGCACACCTCGTCTTTATTAGTCACCACGTTATCTGTTTTATGGAAATAGAATGAGTTATGGAAACTTGCCGTTGCAAACTGCATTCCAAGGTTACGGTTCAACTCATAAAGATTCAGCATATCTTCGGAATTGTTATTAGACACAGTAATTCCAAAGCCAATGTCCTTAATGCCCATACGTCGTAGCTCAAGAAGAGTCTTCAAGCCCTTATCAAAGCCACCTTGGCGACCACGTAATTCATCATTTTTGCAACTCAATCCTTCAATTGATATGCGGTAGCCAACATTTGGGTGCTTCTTAGCCATCTCTATAATACGGTCGCTAAAGAAGCCACTGGTAGAAAAAACAATGTGATCCGTTTTTGTTTTAAGGACTTTTACAATCTCTTCTATGTCCTCGCGAACAAAAGGCTCACCTCCAGTGATGTTACAAGCTGCCATACGGGGCAATTTTTCCAATATCTCAGGCTTAAACTCTTCCGACTTCTGCGTCGGGTTGTCCCAAATGTTGCACATCTTACAGCGCATGGGACAACGATACGTTACAATAATTGATCCATCCATAATTATATCTTACTTATTTTTGTCTATAAAATGTCTTCGTATATTTTCTTCAGTTTCTCAGCCACAGTGGCCATGCCATATCCTTTGGCAAGAAACATATCACGTCCCTCAAATGGCTCAGCGCAACGTAGCACCTTATCACAATCTGCTGCAAGTTCTTCAGCATTAAAACCTTCTGTAACGTATGCTCTAGGAATATCGCCTATCATTTCAGCGACATTGCCCACCGGCGTTGATACCACAGGAGTATTACAACACATACATTCTTTCACAGAATTGGGTGACCCCTCAAAGTCACTACTGATTAAATGCAGGTTTGCCGCATTCAGGTACAAAGGTACAAGTGGCCTGTCCACATTACGCATCACCACTTCCTCCGCATTCCAGCCATATTTACTGTTTAGCAATGCGATTACTTCATCAAAGCGATCTTTACGCTTCTGAGTGCGCACCCCTTTATTCGAGTCCATGTATATGACATACTGTTTTTCCTTATTCCACCCAAGTTTCTCACGACAATCCATCATATCCATTGGAACAAAGAAATCCTGATTGCAGCCATTAGGAAGATAAACAAATTTCTTTTTCTTCAGATATGGTGAAGGATTCTTGATGATAAACTTCTTAAATCGCAAATTAAAGATTTTGAACATCTTGTCACCCCATTCGTTAGATGGGTCATTCTGGTAACTCAAAACCACCTTTTTGAACAGAGGGGTTCCAGTCATCGTTAATAGAACGGCACTCAATGCGTGATGACAATGTATAATATCGTACCCTCCAAACAGGGATTTCCACCATAATTTCGGCAGATAAGTGATGTATTGTTTAAATCCACGCCCCTTACCATCACAATAAAACACATCGCAAGCTACTCCTATCTTTTGAAGTGATTCTACTTGCTCTTTAACGAAGATTCCAAAAATAGGATAATCTGGCGTTGGATAATTTGTTGTTACGTGAAGTATTTTCATTATCAATTACTTAAATTGGCAATTTTAACCATTCACCTACTTTATAATCCCACTCTTCTGGTTCGAATGGTACATTTCCAGAAAAATGGAAGAACGTTAATTCTCCAAAATAAATTTGACCGTTAATATCATACAAGTCAACTCTCACATGAGGAAAACCCTTCGACAGCTTTCGAGATAAATCCAACATCTTCTCAAATCCAGCTGGTTTCTTTATTTCTTTTGTGGCTAAAGGATGTCCCTGTCTAAAAGGGAGATGATTCCACTCTGTATCAAAAAAATCAAATCGCGTATCAAAAGGCCTGTCCGTGGCCACAAACAACATTTTAGGTTCGCCGTCAAAACAGAAAAATTTATAATCTTTTAACTCTGTTCCTGATTCGTCAACCATGAATTTCTCCGCTAAGATACGTGGTTTGATATTTTTATATGGATATTCGCGATGCTGATAATAAAAATTTTGCTTAAGACTACGTTCTATTTTTTCCCGAACTTTTGCTATATCCATCTTTGTTTTATCCTTAACAACTGCTACGCCACCACTATCATGAGTAGTTTTTAGCACAAACTGGTTAGGAAGTGTATCAAAGTCTATCTCATCAAAAGAGTTCCATATCCCAAGTGTCGGTATAATGTAACGCTCTGAATCTTCTCCTAGCATATCCTTCACATATTCCTTCGCTTCAGCCTTATCAACCATGCGCGAATATTCTGGATGTATATCATTCAATTTCAGCCACTGGAGTTTCTCGTTAAATGTTCTAGGATGGGTTAAATTTGGAAATCTTTTCATTCCTGAGAAATACTCCCACTTCACAAATGATTCATCACTCATCCATTTAGATAAGCATCTGCGAAGAAAAACGCCCAAAAGCCACTCTGGATGTTTTATTACTTTAATTAACTTATTTTCGTTGTTCATCTCTAAACATCTATTTATTTGAATTATTTAGTAAAGCCTTCCTTTTGAAGAACTTCTATACATCATCGTAATATCTTTTAATTTACTTAGTAACAAATAACAGCAGAAAACCACGACAATCCATTGAGCAAAGTATTATGTTTCCAAACGGAAGAAAAGGTGAGAGTATTTTATAATTATGAACATAGTCTATAAAATGATTCTCTAACAGCTTATGATTTACTACGATGGCATTCTGTTCCTCAATATTTGGAGTCACCTGCTACCATTAATCTCTTTTTTTCTCGTTCTATCCTTTGATAATATCTGCTATCTTCTTTGCCTCATTCACACAATTGAATTCTCTCATTGCCACTTCTGCTCCAGCCTTTCCTATAGCCGCAGCTTCAAAAGGATGCTCTAAAGCCCAAATTAACTTTGAAGCAAATTCTTTTGTATTACGATCTTCAGAAAGTAATGCTGTTTTCCCATCTTCAAGAAATAAAGGTATATCGCCCACTTTTGTAACCACAACTGGGTTTTCTGTCAATAAGTATTCGCCAAGTTTGGTGGGAAAACCACATTGTGCCTGAAGGCTATCGGGACGCGCAAGAGCTAAAGCCTCTGCATTTTTTAGGACTTGAGGCATCTCTTTTGCGGATAATACACCAGTAAATATCACTTCGTCGATTAGACCTAAATCTTTTACTAACTTCATGTTTCCTGATTCGTCTTTATCTGTAAGAGGTTTTCCGATAATATACAACTTCACTTTTGGTATTTTCTGATGTACTATAGCGAAAGCCTTTATCAACTCATCCACACCATCTTTATTATTAGACGCCGTTCCACAGTAGGCAATATAACGATCATGAGCTGATTGCTTTTCTATACCAGTAAAACGACTGGCATCAACAGTCATATTCACAATATACACCTTCTCTTCGGGAAATCCATCATCCACAAAAAACTGTTTCAACTGTGTACTAATAACTAAAACGCCATCTAATTCCTTACTAGCATCAAGATAATTTCTCGTATTCAACCTACGAGATTGTACAACAAATGGATGTTCTGTCCACTCAGCATAGACCCTTATACCTTTCTTTGGCAATAAGCGATAAAGCATTCTTTGAGGGTTAAACAAAACCACAATATCACCCTCAGTTAATTGGTTTACAAAACGCCTCGAAAGAATCTCGTATGAGATAATACTCATATAACGATTTTTCCAATTCAACTGATCCCAGAGATAAGTAATGTGAACGTGAGGCCAATGCCTTTCTATTCTACTCTCCTTATAATCAGATAACACAAATACCACCTCAACATCAATGCCTAACTGTGAGAATCCCTCAAGAAATGAAAGGAATCGATTTGTTGGAGCATCATTGGGGTGATAACAGGTTCTAACTAAATAGATTTTCCCCATAAGGTACTATAATAATTGTTCTTTTATATCATTTACAAACATTTCTGCAACATTTTCGAATGATCGTGTTTTCAAAAAAGCATTGATTCGTTCTTGGGAACACCCTACACCTAACTGTGTAGCATTCTGTAATGTCGCTGCATAAGCGTCCTCTTCTCCTGCGTAATATTAAGGAGTCCCACACAATATTTTTCACTATAGAATGAATACGGATTATAATCTGGACAGAATACAAATCGATTATGTATCAACACTTCCACCATAGTTTCATTGGTAATTCAAGAACGCCCTTATCAAATACTGCTTATAATCTACACGAAGAGTGAGGGGACTAGATATAATTAAAAAAATATTGTATGGTAATCCAAGTACCGTATATATTGTATATTAGTAAGAGCAGTTATGAATGAATATCCCGTTGTCAAAAACAACGCGACTATAAATCCAGCCTTTATTATTGGATTACGTAAATGATTTGCTGTAATGCAACTAGCAAATATATTGAAGAATGTCATGTAATAAAACATTCTTGGGAAAGAGCCTGAATTGTTCCCAACAAAAGCCAATGCTACATATGATAAGACAGCATACAATAATATAACCATCTCGCTTTTATTACAACTTCTATAAAGTCCAAATAATGTTAACGAAAACACAAAAAAAGTAAAAATCGAAGCGAGGGTGGAAACACTCGTTTCAGCTATATTCTCCACATAATATGAATAACGATCTGCATCTTCAGACATTGCGGGCAATGCTTGTTCAATTAAGTTTTCTTGCAGTTTCCCTTGATACATCGATATAAAGGCGAAGGATATGAGCAAAACAAGACAGATTATTTTTTTATATCTTTGGAACCAATTATATGGTATAAAAAGTATAAGCATGAATAAAATTGAAACAATAAAAGAATTATGAAAAGAAGAGCCTAATATGACAAATAGCAAAGCCATTACAATCTTCTTTTTAAATGAATAAACAACAATCATTGCAAAACAAGCAACAGCAAATGCTTGCCTTAGGGCTGACATCATCAAAATCATGTGGCTAATTGAGAAATAAAAAAGGAGGATTGCAAGCCAATGGTAATTTGAAGGAACATATATCAATACCTTGTAAATAGCTATACATAGAAGAAGGGCAACTAATACCGAGACGAGATGGAAATCATTAATAATAAATGCACAAAACCTATTTAAATAGAACCACCCAAATTCAATAGTAAGATATTGGTCACCTTTTTCCGAAGAGAAAAAACCAGGCGTCAATCGGCCTGTATTAATTTCTTTAAAAGCATCCTCATATCCACTAAAATCATTGCCTATTGCATCTTGCAATCCCATAATAATGACAATGATAATAAGCGATAATACTAATAGACCTCTTTGTCCCTTAAATTGGGAAAAGTAAGCTAGTAATACAGCTAATAAACCTGCTGATAAAAATAATATCATGGTATTTTTACAATATTATGGTATAGTTCTAGTAACTGGGAGGAGTTTCTTTCTGCATTATGTCTACTCTCTGCAACTTCTCTCATCACACTATTATCAAATAATGGTGCTTCTTCAAATATTTTTTTTATATGAAAGGCCAGCATTTGATAATCTTCAAATCTATATAATAATCCACACTGATCATTGGGGACCATATCAGGAACACCCCCAACATATGAAGCCACACACGGAACGCCCAACATTTGAGCTTCTCCTAAAGAATTCGGACTATTATCAATTGAAGAACAGGAAACAAAAACATTCGATTTAAGCAATTCCTTTTTTATTTCTTCGGCATTCAGTGTATTTAAAATAACGAGTTTATCTCGTAAATTTAAATGTTTTACTTTTTTTCTCAATAAATTACCATACCCATTGAGACGAATCTTTTTTCTCCAATCACAATCCATCTTCATAACATCAGGGCCAGCAATTCTTACTTGCAAATCAGGGTAATCACTCAAAAGAATAGGTAGCGCTTTCAATAATTGGTGAAATCCTTTAAATGGATGAGCTATTTGACTCAAAAAAATCGTATGTGGAATGCATTTCTTGTATTCCCACCGACCAGAGTAAAAAGGACTCCTTAATGTTTCATTGCCAACATAGTACTTCGCTTTAGGGTTAATTGCCAAAACAACTGCTCTATCCCATGAAGTACGACCAACTATATGTCCAACACTTTTTAAAACTTCTATTTCACATTCTCCCCTTTTTTTTAATCGCCGCTCTTCCCTGAGCATCCCCGTACGGAGGATGTCTCGCAATGTCACACTTGATAATATTTCTTTAATAGTTAGCCCATCTAGATAATGATAGCATATTTCCGACATTAAGCCCTGAATATTTACAACATATTTTAAAGATGGGAAAAGCCTCACACAAGGAAGTGCTTGCACATTTTCCGTACCCCATATGTGTACTATGTCAGGCTGGCAATCATTAATTATAAGTCTCCAAAACTCTTCATAACGCTTTACATACTTATAGTGTTTTCTGCTTCTTGGGAAAATATAGTGAGTGATAGAATCTACTTTTATAGTGACCAATTTTTGCACACTTGAAGACACTGTTGCAGTAAATAACTCAAAATCAGAATACTTTTTTATAGACTCTAACATTCCCAGCAACCATCCACCTGATGTTTTAAATTCTGTATTCCCTGTAATGATTGCATCAGCTTCAGGGAAAACGATATTTGTTATCCAAAGAACCCTCATATCAGATTTTAAATAGTTTGCCTTTAACAATGGACCATACCTGTTTCCTCTCATTGGACTCAAGAATAAACAAACCGCCCATAAACAAAACAAGTAACGTTGAAACAAGCACGACTACGACCAGTCGAATAAAGGATGGATTCATCATAAATACTAATCCATATAGAATAACGAAAATAATGACACTAGATGCTATACAAGGCAAAAAAATACGAAAAACAAAATGAAGTATTTTATAATCATAAATACGTTTCGCCTCCGCAAGGGTTATCGCCAAGACAATTAACGAACAAACAATATTGATTATCATTGGTGTATAAACATTGCACCCCGTGCTGCAAAGTGCATACATTATAACTATTGTCATCAAAAAAATGATAGAACAACAAGATTGCAAGCGAACAAGTTTCCCTGTTGCATGAACTCCTTGGGCGATGAAATACTCAAATGAAAACATAATAATATTGATCATTACTAATTGGACAAGAACTGGTGAGTATTCTGGCGGTGTTTTTAACCATAATGTCAATAAATAATTACTCTCAACGAGTATGGGAAGTGATATAAAAAGTAACAAAATTATCGAAATTTTGGTACCCAAATTTATAAGACTAATCATATTTTTTTTATCACCAGCACCATAAGCAGACATCAATTGAGGCACTACTGACTGTTGAAAATTAAGAACGAAAGTACTAACCATATTAGAAACTTGCATTGCAACGGCATACGCTGCATTCAAAGCTAAGCCAAAGAAAAGATTAATAATCATAACTATACCCTTGTCTTTTACTACCTGCGCGAATAAAGACAAAATAAGCATAGAAATGAAGGTCAACATCTCGGAGATTATTTTTTTATCTTTGCATGGGCCTACATGAGTCTCTTTAAAGCGCCTTGCCATAATAAACAGAATAACAATGTAGAAGACTGTAACGCCCATATTTAATAGGGACAACGTTATTAATTTATCAAAACTACTGTAAATCAACAAGAATAAGACACCTAAACGAAGAAGAGACTGAACAATCTCTACTGTAGCCATTTTGGCAAACATCTCCCTTGCCCTAAGCAAAGAAGTATATGGAACTAAAAGTATGTTAAGTATTAAAGAAACTACGGATATTTGAAAAACCACCTGAGCTGCAAATTGCCTCTCACTGGGAATATTCAATTTACTAAGGAAAAAAAGCGCAAATATCTCAGCTAGAATAAAAGTAATAACGGCCACCCAGATATGCAAATATAATCCTACGCCGAAAACCTTTTTTAACTGTCCTGTATCATCTCCATTTCGCCCAATCTCAACGTTATAAAAACGTTGAACAGCAGTCCCCATTGATCCATTAATAAATGAGAACATTGTTACAACACTCCCCACTAGATTATTCAACCCATAATCATCAACTCCTAATTGTTGCAACGTAACGCGAGCTGCAACAAAAGAAATGACCATTGAAAAAGCCGTCCTAATATAAAGGGCTAAAGTGTTGTTAGCAATCTTTTTTTTATTGATCTGAAAATCTGACATAATAAATGTTACTTAAGGTTACTTACTCCATTCATCAACATACCTCTGTGCGACCTTAATATAATCATGGTACTCTTCAACCAGTTTTCTGGACAATAAGCCACGCTCTTCAAAACTATTTCTCTCATCGATTAGTTTCTCAATCTGCATAGCGATATAATCTGTATCTAATCTTAGATTGATTGCTGGCGCAAATTGATACCCAAGTTCTTTATTCGCAATTGGTTCGGAACCGCCCATAACAATTCGCCCCTGAGCCATTGAAAAAAGACTATTCATCCCTAAAGAATATGCATTAGCATCATCTAATACGACATTTGTTCTTTTTAATAATTCTGTATACTCTTTAAAAGGGAGTCCTCCCTTACTTACGAAATCCACTGTACCAGCATATTTATCCCTTAATCTATCAAATGCCTCAAGAATATATTTACCACCCTTACTGGGTCTAGTTAATCCATGGAAGAAGACAACCTTTCCATCAGAACCTGTGACATTAGGAGCATATTCAAACTTTGACAAATTAATGGGGATAGGAATAGTTGGACGCAGATTCTTATGTCCTTCATAATAAGGAACATATTCGTACATTATTGGGATATATCCATCAACTAAAGACATTATTTCTAATTCCTCTTTTCTTAAATCCTCTCTCTCGATAAAAGGATTAACTTTCCACTTCTTTCGGCTTTCTTCCACAAACAATCTAACGTAATTATAGTACTTTGAGTCCGTCTGTTCATACCAATACTTAGCCCCAACGTAGTCAAGACCAGAACCAGAAATAAAAACCTTACCATTATGTTGTTTTAGTCGTTTAAAAATATCAAGGTTAATAAACCTATAATAAGAAAAAGGGCGACAAGATATAACATGTACAACGTCATATCCCTCAAATAGTTTTTTATGCTTAAGAACATGGCACACTCCCATATACCTGTTAAGATACCATCTCCAGAACCATGGATGATTCGTTTTGTCCCAGCGAAAATCTGACGGATAATCCTTATAGTCATCTCCGCCTGACGCCAAAAAAACTTCATGTCCTAATTCTCTAAGCCCATCGGCCAGACAATTGAATAATCCACTATACTCTCCAAATAGTAATATTCTCATAATTATTATTTGTTGTTTCTTTTTAACAATTACTACACACTCATTTTACTAAAGAACTCTATTTAAGATTCTTATGTTATTATTAGTGGGATGGTATAGGGATAGTATTAAGACCATTCCGTAACCTTCTCATATCAATAAAGATAATCTGCTGTAAAAATATTATTTGAAAGCATTAATAGCCAAAACTACAACCTTTGCATCTTCATTACTTATAACTTGGTTCATTGGTATACTTAATTCCTGCTCATGAATTTTTTCTGTTATTGGATAACAGCGATTATTCCAATCCTTATAACATTCTTGCTTATGTGGTGGTATAGGATAATGAATCAATGTCTGTATGCCGTTCTCCTTCAAGTACTCCTGCAACTCATCACGACGCCCACAAAGAATTGGGAACTGGTGATATACATTATTTTCATCTGGAATACGGGAAGGCAAAGTAATCAGCGGATTGTTGATATGCTCATAGTAATAAGCCGCAAGTTCCTGACGCTTCTTGTTGTCCTCATCTAGATACTTCAATTTTACATCAAGTACAGCTGCATCAGGTTCAGACATACGGCTATTCATTCCAACATACTTGAACACATATTTCTTCTGGCTACCATAGTTGGCCAAAGCACGAATCACAGAAGCTAACTCTGCATCATTAGTAGTAACAGCACCTGCATCTCCAAACGCACCAAGGTTTTTACCAGGATAGAAACTATGAGCTGCAGCATCACCAAGAGCACCAGTCTTGACTCCCTTCCATGCACAACCATGACTCTGAGCACAATCTTCCATCAGTTTCAGACTATGCTTCTTGCAAATCTCACCTAACCTATCATTATAGGCAATGCGGCCATAGAGGTGGACTATCATTACACCTTTTGTCTTGGGAGTGATAGCTTCCTCAATCTTGTCAATATCAATCTCCAGATGCTCCCAAGTGGGTTCTACAAGAACTGGAACAAGGTTGTTCTTTGTTATGGAAAGAATTGTTGCAATGTAGGTATTTGCTGGAACGATTATTTCATCACCGTCTTGCATTATACCCATTTCCTTATATCCTCTCATCAAAAGATAAAGGGCATCCAAGCCATTGGCAACAGCAATGCAATGGTCAGTTCCTATATATTTGGCATAGTCAGTTTCAAACTGCTTATTCTCGTTTCCTTGCAGGAACCAACCAGAATCAATCACGCGGTTAACCGCTGCTTTGCATTCATCACCATGTTGTGCGGTGATAGCTTGTAAATCTAATAACTTTACCATTATCGTTGAGTCTTTATATATTCTAAATAATCGTCATAATCTCTGATATAATCATCTGCATCATAGCCTTCAGAAGCTAAAACCAAGCAAATGCTACCGGAAGAGAATCCTTGTTCAGATGCCCAGATACCAGGTGGAACATGGAGGCCCCAGAAGGGACGGTTCAAAAGAACGGTTCGTTTGTTAATTCCATCATCAAGAACTACTTCAAAACTACCACTGGCAGCAATCAAGAACTGATGACATTTCTTATGAGCATGTGCGCCACGGTCTTCACCGCCAGGGATATCATAACTGTAGAATACACGATTAATATGGAAAGGCACATGAACATTCTCATACATAAAAGTCAAGTTACCTTGATTATCGTGCATCTTATTCAATTCGCACAAGGAACAATCAAAGACACTTTTTCCTTCATAAAGCATGTGCTTGCTTAAAGGATTATTTAGTTTTACTGAAGTCTTGGCATCCGTGATGGTTGGGATCTTTGATGCATCCTTTCTCCATGCTTTATACTCGTTATAATCGGAGACATAATCATTCTCATCATATACTGTAGACGATAGAACAAGTGCCAATGAGTTGGTGGAAAAATTAGTCATCGTACGCCACATCCCCATAGGAACATACAAACCAAAGTAAGATCTATTTAATGGATATGTTTTTTTTTCGTCTCCGTTATCAACTACAACATCAAAACTTCCAGAGAGGGCAACGATAAACTCCTCTGTTTCTTTATATGCATGCCCACCTCTATCATATCCACCTGGTACATCATACACCCAATGTACACGCTTTATTACAAAAGGTATTTGCTTAATTTGTTCAATGATTGACAAATTACCTCTTGGATCTGTTATCTTTGGCAGTTGAATTATCTTACAATCGTCCAATGTCATTATCCTAATTGCTTAATTACACTACTTGTTTTCTCTAAATGAATCAGAAGTGATTTCTTCCTTCATTTCATCAATCACCTTTAGTAAGTATTGTCCGTACTGGTTCTTCAGCATAGGTTTAGCCAATTCTCGCATTTTCTCTTCCGAGATCCACCCGTTGCGGTATGCTATGCCTTCCAAACAAGCGACTTTCAAACCTTGGCGCTTTTCTATGACCTCTATAAAAGTACTTGCTTCTGCAAGAGAGTCGTGCGTACCGGTATCCAACCATGCAAAGCCGCGGCCAAAGACTTGAACCTTCAGTTCTCCATCCGTCAAGAATTCTTGGTTTACGGTGGTGATTTCCAGTTCGCCGCGTGCACTTGGTTTAATATGCTTGGCAACCTCTACTACCTTATTAGGGTAGAAATAGAGACCAACCACGGCATAGTTGCTCTTGGGCTCTTTAGGCTTTTCTTCTATGCTTAAACAGTTTCCTTTCTTGTCAAACTCTGCAACGCCGTAACGTTCAGGATCAGATACCCAATAGCCAAACACAGATGCTTTATTATTCTCTTCTGCTTCCTTGACAGCTTTGCGTAAGAGCGAGATAAATTCGTTACCATAGAAAATGTTATCTCCCAAAACAAGGCATACTGAGTCATTACCAATAAACTTCTCACCAATAATGAATGCTTGGGCAAGCCCGTCAGGTGAGGGTTGTTCAGCGTACGCAAAGTGCACACCATAGTCAGAACCATCACCAAGCAAGCGCTTAAAGCCTGGGAGGTCATAAGGTGTGCTAATGATAAGAATATCCTTTATTCCAGCAAGCATAAGCACGCTGATAGGATAATAAACCATCGGTTTATCATAAATAGGTAAGAGCTGTTTACTTACACCCTTAGTAATAGGGTAAAGTCTTGTGCCGGAACCTCCTGCAAGTACGATACCTTTCATTGGTTATATGTTTAGTTTGATAATTCTTTTATTATTCAGCCGGATGGACGCGTTAGCGGGCATTGGGCTGTTCCTCTTCAGAACGGAAGGCTCTAAAGGCCGTTCAGGCCTTTTGTGCCTGACGCCTTCGACTGGCTCAGGGACCGCGATTATTCGCTACGAATATCCTTACTCTTTGCCCTTGCCTCCAAACCTAAATCCTCACGAATGAAGCGAAGCTTCAGCAGCAGTTCCTTCATACCTTCCACATCCAAACGACGGGTATTGTGAGAGTGGTAGTCCTCAATCTTAGAGACATCCTCATTACCCTCAGTGAAGTACTTATCGTAGTTCAGATCACGGCTGTCGCAAGGAATTCTCCAATAATTACCCATATCAATGGCACGAGCCATCTCCTCACGGGTGACCAGAGTCTCATAAAGTTTCTCGCCGTGGCGGGTGCCAATAACACGAACCTCAGTTTCACCATACTTAGGATTAATCTTGGCATAAGTCTCTTTCAGAGCCTGAGCAAGGGTACTGAGGGTAGCGGCAGGTGCTTTCTGGACAAAGAGGTCACCATTATGACCGTGAGTGAAGGCATAAACAACGAGGTCAACAGCATCATCAAGCGTCATCATGAAACGGGTCATGTTAGGGTCGGTAATGGTGATGGGCTTGCCTTCCATCATCTGCTCTACCCACAGAGGAATCACGGAACCACGGCTGGCCATTACGTTACCATAGCGAGTGCAGCAGATAGTGGTCTTGGCGCCCTCGCCAAGGGCACGGCCCTGGGCAATGGCAACTTTTTCCATCATAGCCTTGGAGATACCCATAGCATTGATGGGGTATGCAGCTTTGTCGGTGGAGAGCACGACAACGTTCTTTACTCCATGAGCAATAGCAGAGAGAAGTACATTGTTTGTACCTTCTACATTGGTGCGGACTGCTTCCATGGGGAAGAATTCGCAACTGGGGACTTGCTTCAGGGCAGCTGCACTGAACACATAGTCCACACCACCCATAGCAAAGTCCACGGCTTCGCGCTGGCGAACGTTACCAATATAGAACTTCACCTTGTTGAATACATCAGGGCGTTGCGCCTGAAGATAGTGACGCATATCGTCCTGTTTTTTCTCGTCACGGCTCAGAATACGGATTTCCTTGATGTCGCTATCCAAGAAGCGACGGAGGACTGCATTACCAAAAGACCCTGTACCGCCGGTTATCAAAAGAACCTTATTCTCAAAAACACTCATATTATTATTACTTTATTAATTGCAATGTTAAAATGTTAACTTGTTAAATGTTAAATACTGTCCTTGCGCCAGACCATTTTGTTGACCACACCTACGTAGGACTGGATGATGCGGACTACCTTGGTGGAGACGTTCTCATCTACATAGTCGGGAACGGGAATGCCGGGTTCGTGGTTCTGGATGAGCTCTACGGCTACATCGACACTCTGCAGTAGGCCCTTGGTGTCAATGCCACTGAGAACAAAGCAGCCTTTGTCAAGAGCCTCGGGACGCTCGGTGCTGGTGCGGATGCACACTGCCGGGAAAGGATGACCAATGCTGGTGAAGAAGCTGCTCTCCTCGGGCAGAGTGCCAGAGTCAGAAACCACTGCAAAGGCATTCATCTGAAGGCAGTTGTAGTCATGGAAACCCAGAGGCTCGTGCTGAATAACTCGCTTATCCAACTTGAATCCGCTGGCCTCTAAACGTTTCTTGCTTCTGGGATGGCAGCTGTAGAGGATGGGCATATCATACTTATCGGCCATCTTGTTAATGGCGGTGAAGAGGCTCATAAAGTTCTTCTCTGTATCAATGTTCTCTTCACGATGGGCAGAAAGCAGAATATAATTCTGCGGTTTAAGGTTTAAGGTGTTTAAAATGTTTGAGGCCTTGATTGCATCAAGGTTCTGGTGAAGCACCTCAGCCATCGGGCTGCCTGTGACGTAGGTACGCTCCTTGGGCAGACCGGTATCTGCTAGATACCGGCGGGCGTGCTCAGAGTAAGCCATATTCACATCACTGATGATGTCCACAATCCTGCGGTTGGTCTCTTCTGGCAGGCACTCATCCTTACAGCGGTTACCGGCTTCCATGTGGAAGATGGGGATATGCAGACGTTTGGCGCCAATCACGCTGAGGCAGCTGTTAGTATCACCCAATACAAGTACGGCATCCGGCTTCACCTCCACCATCAGCTGGTAGCTCTTGGCAATGATGTTACCCATTGTCTCACCCAGGTCATTACCCACGGCTTCCATATAAACATCAGGATCAGCCAACTTCAAATCCTTGAAGAAAACGCCATTCAGGTTATAGTCATAGTTCTGACCGGTGTGTGCCAGCAAGGTATCAAAATACTTGCGGCACTCGTTTATTACTGCTGCCAATCTGATAATCTCAGGACGAGTACCGACGATAATCAGCAGCTTTAGTTTTCCATTATTCTTAAATTCAGCCATATTAAATAGAATTCTTAGTTTCAGATGTTTAAAATGTTTAAGGGTTTAAACCCTACTCTTTGTATTTAGCGCCAGTTATGTCGCTTGCTTTTATCTCCTTTATAAAGTTCATAATGCCAGCTGAAAGCTTGCGGCATTCAGTATACAATTCATTATACTCTTCCTCTGTCAAGTAGCCAACATCATTGGCTCTTATCAGTTGTGAGCGTACTTCGCCACAGGAGCCTTTGGCTATATACAAGAAGTTTAAGAATTCTTTATTTCCACCTCTTTCAAACCCTTCTGCAATGTTATCCATTATGGAACCAACTGCTGCACGTATCTGCTGTACAAAGCGGAAATCCGACTTAAAACCATCCTTGTTAGTTACAGGATAAATCTTCTTTGAAAGCTCACGTGCTTTCTGGAAGATTGCCAGTTCTTCAAAGTCTCTTACAGCAGCCATCTTAAACTTCTTAAACCATTAAACTTCTTGAACTGGTTCCCAAAAGGTATCAGGCCTTTTGGGGTCAAACACCTCGTTACAGTACATTACTGTCACTAAGTCCTCGTTATCTGAGAGATTGATGATATTGTGGGTATATCCAGGCAACATATGAACTGCCTGAATCTTGTCGCCAGAGACTTCCCACTCCAGCACCTTGCCTTCAGGGTCATTCAGGTTTCTCTGCTGAATCAGTCCGTGACCTTTTACCACAATGAACTGCTCGAACTTGGTGTTGTGCCAGTGCTGGCCTTTGGTGATGCCAGGCTTGGAGATATTGATGCTCACCTGACCTGCATTGAGGGTGTGCACCAGCTCGGTGAAGCTGCCACGGTCGTCCACGTTCATCTTTAGGTCAAAAGCTGTCTTTTCATAAGGCAGGTAACTGAGGTAGGTACTATAGAGCTTCTTGGCAAAGCTGCCAGCAGGAATCTCCGGTATCATCAGAGTCTTGGGCTGCTCGGTGAAGCTCTTGAGGAGTTCCACTATCTCACCAAGAGTAACCTTATGCGTCACAGGGCAATAGCAGTACTTGCCGTCTGCCTGCGGCAGTACGTCAAGGCCATTAAACTCGCAATGGTGCTCTTTGCCCTGCAAGCCTGCTATCATCTCGTCCACAAGGTCGTCAATGTAAAGCAGTTCCAGCTCCACGCTGGGGTCGTTGACGGTGTAAGGCAGGTCGTTGGCAAAGGCGTTGCAGAAGGTGGCCACAGCACTGTTGTAGTTGGGGCGGCACCACTTGCCAAACAGGTTCGGGAAGCGGTACACCAATACCTTGGCGCCCGTCTCGCGGCCATACTCCAGGAACAGGTCTTCGCCAGCCTTCTTACTTCGGCCATACTCGCTGTTGCCAAAGCGGCCGGTGAGACTGGCCTGCTGGCTGCTGCTGAGCATCACAGGGCAGGTGTTGTGGTGCTTCTTGAGGGTATCCAGCAGGGTGCTGGCAAAGCCAAAGTTGCCCTGCATAAACTCTTCCTGATTCTGAGGACGGTTCACACCCGCCAGATTGAACACAAAGTCGGCATCGCGGCACCACTGGTCCAGCTGCTCAGGTGTGGAATCCAGATCGTACTCAAAGATTCCGTCAATCTGCAGCTGCGGAAACCGCCGGTCCTTGCCATCGGCAATATTCTTCAGCGCCCAACAGAGGTTCTTTCCAACGAACCCCTTGGCTCCTGTTACAAGTATATTCATATTGTATTCTTTTAGCTTCTCAAAAGTGTGGCAAGATTATCAGGTTATTGAACCTTTTGTCTTATGAGAGACCCTGATGGGATAACTGCCCCAGTAAGATTGTTGATTAAGGGTGAAATTATTGTTTAGAGATTGAAAAATGGTTTACTGCAGAATGATTGCTATATCTTCTATTTGTATATACAATGTCTATTCTCATCAATTAACCCTGACCAAATAAGAGCGTATCGCATCATTTACCATGCTTACGAATGTGTAATTCATCATCTTCTCATTGGCTTTCTGTTCTGATGTCAGGTTTGATTTATTGTCTGTATTCCTATTGTAGAAAGTAAGCAACTCATTCATTGCTGTGTTCAACTCATCATCCGTAATGGTTTGCCCCGGAACATGATTGAGTAGCAGATCCACCAGATGCTGCAAAGCAGGGAAATCCCTTATAGCATTATACAAGTCATTAGCAGCTGCTGCTTTCTCCCCTATCGCCCTACTGACAATCTCCCGCGCAATGCCTTCCGCTGTTATATTTGGTATGAACATATTTATTTGTTTATATTTTAGGGATAGTCTTAATCCTTATGATTAATGTTGTTGGGATTAATTATCGCTCCGTATCGTGGATTGAGTTGAATCATAGTCTATTCAAATGTATGGACATCAGCCTTCGGATTCTGCTCCTTAAGTGGATCCTTCACTTCTTTGATGTTCTTGACTGTAATCACCTGTTACAATTGTACTAAATAACTATAACCTAAATCTTCAAATAAGATTCTCAGGCAGTTTTTCAAAACAATCTTTCAACCGCTTCAAATATGTATTCTCTAATGGAGCATTTTCAAAAAGCGTATCGTATGCACAGCTATCTTCCATGGAAGAAACAACATATTGCCTTCCATCAAGTACAAAAGGCATCTTAAACCTATCACAGAAAGGCATATCTTCTATCTGCCGAAATACAGGGTTGCTACCGTTCAGTGAGAAGATTGACTTGCGGTAATGGGGTGCGTCAATTGATTTCAAACAATAGGTTTTAAGACCTTGTCGTTCTCCATAATATATATCATAAACCAACAAGTCAGCACCTTGATATCGATCCAGTTCTTTCACCAGCAATGGAAAATTCATCTCAATAAAGTTCTGATATGCCTCATTAACAGCATTGAGCACATACTGGGCTTTTTGGAAAGCACCGTCAGGGTTGTACCAATCGCTAACCATACCAGTATTGCCATATCGCCCTTTAGGTGGATAGGGTAACTTAATATTTTCATAGCCCTGCGACACCAGATACGTCATACTCTGATAGACCTCGTTCATATCTGCCTCGTTCATAAACCCATATACGACTCTTGTGTTGGGCTGCAGGAGATGTGGAACGTTAGCAGCAAGCCAGTCGCTCATTCTGCTAAAGCATTCGCGCTCTTCCAAAGGAATAACACAGCCTTCCTTATCGCTATTCAAGTATCGGTTCACTCGTTCCATTGCGAATGGAACTGTCATTGGGGTAGTATTGTAAATATGAAGAAATTTCTCTATATGATACTTGATGCGGTCTCGTACCAACAAACGGTAGTCTTTCTTTAACGGGTTCTCACAGTTGTAATTGCTCATCACCTCGTAAGGCATCTGCTGCAATAACGCAAAGTCTTGAGGCATCTGCTTGATAAGTGGTGCAGTTTCGTCGCTATGGATCGAATAAACAAGATAGCCAAGTTCATTCTCTTCGTAGCGATAGATGGCTATTCCAAACTTCCATACATTGGGATAGAGTATTTTCTTAACAAACTGAAGTTCATGGTTCATTAGGTCGTTATACTTGTCAACAAACAGCTGAACCTGCTCTAATTCTTCTTTCGTAAGCGTAATGTCTATCCCCTTTGCTTCCAACAACGCCTTACGCAACAGTTCATTCTCTTGCACCAAGGCTGGAGCGTCATTGTAGAGCTTTAGTTGCTGTCGAGTAATGTTGCGCCATATTGTAATCGTTTCCTCTACGTTAGCCGAAGTCATCCGCTCATCCTGATTAAAATGAAGCCTGATGGTATCCTGGTCACACTTGTCAACATTGGCATCTAACAATTCCCGTGATATATATTTCCACAGAACCACCTGATTCTTATGGTCAACAGCCATAATCAGCACCACTTCTGACGTCTGTTCTGCATAGCCGAACAAAGACGTTGGGCAGTCGTACAAAAACTGGCCTTCAAGCGAAGGGGGTACAGTCTTGACCTGTGCCGTTATTTTGCCATTTATTCTATTCTCGTCATCCAGCAATTCTATATAGCCGTCAATATTGGCCTCCTTATCACCTTTTTTCAAAGCAGGCTTCACCCCATGTCCCTTCAAAAGATCTCTTATGAAATCAACGGATTCCTCTTCTCGGATATCAGAATCTGATAATGACTTATTACGCTTGTATACCATAATATAGGAACCAAAAAGATTCAAGTCCTTACCGACTTGTGCGGCTAAAGTCGATGAGATAATTACTTATTCCCTTTCTTAGCCAAATACAAACTTACTTTATACTCTTCTTTCCTTTCTTTAAGAACATCAAGAATATTTCTTAATTCTTCCTTTGTACCGCGATGAGCGTACTGTAAAAACACACGACCTACAAGTTTCACAGAATCAGTACCTTTCTTAATATTTGCAGGATCCAAATCTGTATGAGTATAACCTATGTTTCGCCAGTTTACACGTCCTTTCAGAGCCATAACCAAATAATTCGCCACATGTTTGATGCAAGCAGAATAAAAGTAGAAATCGTCCATGGTTATAGAGTCTGCAGGATTAGGTACCTTCCCTTTGAATACCCAATAGTCTGCATCAATTGCATCCTTGTCAACCTTTTCGTATGCCTTTTCACATGCTTCTTTATCTCGCTCATTGTGTGCAACACTGTTGCGAACCATTCGGTAGTAATCCATTACTGGCAGAAGCCATGAAGGAAATTGTGGATTGATATCTATAGAGCTTAGAGCACGAAGGAGTCTGGTCAACTCCGATACTTTATCATCATCTGCAAGTTTAAAATCACGTGTAAACAAATCACGAATATCGTCTCGGTAATGTTTTATAAAGTCTGAGAGAATGGCATGAGAGTTCACAATAAACGACTTTATCAAAGCAACCTTATAGTTACCTAATGTTACTCCACCTCTCAAATTTATCTGATGCTCCTTGGCTTTAAGTGTAACATATTCGGAGAAAGTCATCGATGTGTCGCAATACTTTTCAAAATCAAGTAAAGCGCACATGGTATATTCCGCCAACGTGTCATAGTCACCAAGCCGCTTATACAACCGCTTGCTTGATGGCAACGTCATATCCACGTTCTTGCGATAATCGTAAAAGATTGTCCTTTTCCCCATTTCTAATGACTCTTAGCGAAAAATAACTATACTATTGCTAAATACTCTTTCAATGTATACTTTTTATTCTTTTCATCTGGCAATATAAACATCTCATCCAATGGCTTTAAATCAAAATCAGTAAACCGTCCTTCTGCTGAAAGATAGTTCAAAATCTTATCGTGACAATCTTGAAAGCTATTATACACCATTGTTTTACCAACGTCATTGCTATTGCTGAAGAATAGAGTTTTTTGTTTTCCTGAAGCATCTACCCCATACATTTTTACAGTACGCATCTCAAACAGACTTAAACTTGAGCCTCTTACATTGTTCTCGTAACGGTATAGGTTGTCTTTCAGTGTAAGTACATAATTAAACACCCAACCAGAAACGCCTTTCACAACAAACTCCACTTTATTTCCCTTTTCATATATCACCTTGCAATGGTTGTTATAATCACATATTTTTACTTCCTGTTGCAAATCCTCATAGATACTAATTGCTTTCTTAAGCTCCGCTTTAAACGTGGGAATATCCGGAACATAATGGGAAAGTGGATGAAGCAAGGGGTGTAATAATGCTGCTAAATCTGCCAACAAACCTTCAATCTTAACCTGCGGGACAACATAATCAGGAATTTGATCCACAAAACTGCGATATGCCTTCAAGAGCGCAGTAAGTCGGAATGCAGGCAATATCTCAAAGTTCTCATCACGAACTGTTTTGTCAAATACACTTTTTTGCAACAATTCCTCAAAAGCCTTACGGAGGTAATTGGCCGCAGCAGGATAGTCGGGATGCTCGTTGCAATTTAGGAAGAAACACGCACGACCATATGAGGATTCGGCCTCTGTCAAGATAGGTCGTGTGTATTGATTTCCTTTTGTATCGCTAAACTCTCCCTCATACATCTCATAAAACTTCCAACCGCCCACATCGTCAAGCACTTCCTTGGCCTGCAAATACCAACTTTTGTCGTATGTAGTAATAAAGCGCTGATAGTCGGTAAACTCTTTCTTCACTATATCCAACACGGGCAGGCGGTTGCCCAGGTCAAGACCTAAAAACACGTCATCAAGGAAAAGTACACGGGTGTCGTTGGTTTGGGCTATCAGTTTCAAGGATGATAGGTAGAGGCAGGTGGCTATGGCTGACAGGCGGGCTTCATTCAACCGCTCGTTATAGCCAGGCAACTGGTTGCCGTGGTGTTTCACCTCTATAAACACTTCGCCTTGGACACGGATATTGTCTTTGATATTCGGGTCGTGCATCAGTACCTTAGCACCAACAAGCTCTATGTCAAGCCCCATGACCGCAAAGTAGTGGCTCATCATCGGGGTGAGTTTGGCATTCAACTGAGAAATGACTTTAGGAAACAAGATTTCAAGTTTCCTGAAATCGGCCAAACCCTCTTGATGCATATAGTCGGTACGGTGATAGGCATTGCGGAGCTTGTTTTCAGAATTAACTAGAATCTCCCGCAGCGTTCTTGTATCAAATCCAACAGGGACATAATTGTACAACAATTCTGTTATGAAACCAAACAGATTGGGGCGCTTGCCATTATTAAGATAGACTTTCAGCAGTTGTGAATAGTCTAGAAAACCGCTGGCGCGATGGCTGGTCTTGATAAAAGCCTGATCATTATTAGTCTGTGCGTTGTCGGTACTGATAGTATAGGTCTGTTCCGTTCCTGCTTGAAGGTTTCTGTTTGCATCACATTCGGTATATGTCACAGACACGTTGCCATCAGGGCACCCGGAGAAGTGGTTCACTTCAAAGGGCTTGGTATGGTCCACACTGCTCTCCAAGAAGAAACGCACAGCCTTGTAGAGAGAGGACTTGCCACTGCCATTCTCTCCGTATATCAGAAGGTCTTCTCCCTGCGGCAGATTAATATCCAAGGGATGAATATAAGCCCTGTAGTTATTTATAGAGATTTTTGTAATACGCCTCATAGCCTCTATATGATTTCTATTTTCTTTGAAACACTGAGGTCAATGGACTTCAACAACATCAGAGCCATCTGGGTGTCGGGGCGTGACTGCTGGTTGAAGACTTCCTTCAGGATAAGCTTGCGCTGGTTTTCGTCGGGCAGCTGTTCTAAATCAGGCATTGTCTCAACGAGTTTGATAATGCTGATATTGGCATTGGTAAACTCGTCACGATAGGCCAGTTCATAAACCAAAAGGTCAAGAATACGTTCAAAATAATCGCGTTCCAAACCGGTTGCAACCTCTGTGTAAAGCAGAATCTTTGCAAACTGCTTCTGATCTTTAGGGCTAGCAAAGGGGAACTCGAAGTTCTGCAAGTAGGATTTCTTTACCTGTTGCACCTTGAATCCAGTACAGAAGAAGTAGAAAAGGCGGCTCTTTAGGACGCTCTCAACATAGCGTGGCACTACGCCGCTGCGGGATATCTTGAGACCAAACTGCTGTTTCTGCAACGGAAGGTTGCCTTGTACATGCTGCACATTAAAGCGTCGCAGAGGGTTCACAATGAGGTCAACCACCATGTCAACACTCTGCTTATCCTCTTCTTCACTGAATTCAAAAATATCTGCCACGTCGGCGATTCGAAATTCAACCTCTGGTTCTGATGTGGCAAATTCAGCACGGAAGTCGGTAACAGCAGCCTTGAAAGCGTCCACATCATTGCTGTCAGAGAATAATGCCACAATGGACTTAACGCGGTTGAACACCATGAAGCGGTCTTTGTCTATCTTGAAGTTTGAAAGATCATGCAAGAGAATCCACAACAGGTAGAACATCATCTGGGTACGCTTGCTTCCCTCAAAATTCAAGAGGCTGTCGAACCGCTTGCTCAAGCTGACGCTGTTGTTCTGCTCGTCTATGGAAAGAATGGTCTTCACATTCCGCACAAATCCGAACTCCAGACTGTTGATAGCATAGATAAAATTGGTATGGTCTTCCTGCTCCATCAGTTTGGAGATATAGGAACGCTGGCGGAAACGGCAGTTGATACGGTCGCCTATCTTAAAGAGTTCCAATGTGCGTTCGGGGACAAGCTCACCTAAGGCATTACCATACTGCTGGTAACAGTATTGGAAATAGGCCAAGGTGGTGAAGAGGTTCTCGTTGTCCATGCGGTCGTTCTTCTGACGTAAATAGAACCACTTCTCGTTATGACCTACAGCATTCTTGATCGTGTCAATGAGCTGACGACTTGCAAAAGAGTTCCACATCTCGAAGGAATCCTTCGCTATGGGGTATGGTTTGTTATTCAGACGGACAAAGAGGTCAACTGGATCAAAATTCTTGTTCTGGCTCTCCTTGATATCTATCACCGACAGGTCAGCGCTTATAATCTTGTTGCGGTCCTTGACAGGCAGGTCGTCAAACCGTTTGTTGTGCAGGCTTTCGGTCAGGATGCCATTGTCACGAAGGTCAAGTGAGAAGCGGTTCTGCTTGGAGTACTGTTCCACACCATCCTCGTCCTTATAGGGCTTGCCAATATAACCAAGGATACTCAAGATGCGCTGCTGGCCGTCGATGACCTCGGAAACGCCGTCCTCACGCTTGAACACAAAGATGGGCGGCAAGGTGATGCCCAACAGTAGGCTCTCGATGATAGAAGAGGACTTACGGCGGTTTCCCACCTCATTTCGCTGATAAGGAGGACGTATCAGGAAACGGTTGTTATTGATATTGAGCAGAAGCTCGCTCACCTCCACGGATGTGGGGTCGGGTTTGTTGATACGCAATTCATCGAAACTTCTTGGTGCTTCCTGTGTGAGGACTGCCTGTTTGTTTTCCTGCTTGAACTTCTCGTTGTTGTAGAGATAGATATTAAAACTGCACCCGAACTCCTTCTCAAAAAACTCGGCAGTACATGCAAAACGTTCGAAGAGGATGTTGGCAAAAGAGCTACGCACAGTGGTAAACTTGTCTATATTCTCCTTGATATGCGCTACCAGGCAGTCGCGCAGGAACTTATCCAACTGAACGTGGTTGCCAGACTCAATCTCTACAATAGAAATAGCCCAATAAAGGCACTCTCCCATGAGGCGGTTGTAGGGAACACCAGCATTGGTGAAACCGGCCTCCATAAAGTCGAGAACACCCAACCTGCGACGGAAGTCGTCATAGATATCCTTGATTTCCTCTTCGGTAATCTGATCGGACAGTAACTCAAAGTATTTGCGTATTACTTGCTGCTTTTGAATAGCGTAGTACTTGATAGGAATGCGGTTCAACACCAGCAATTCCCTTATCTTCATGGCCTTCTGTTCGGGTTTACTCTTTTCAAGGCGCAGTACACGCGACAGGAGCAAATCAAAACTGGAATCTTCCTTTAACTCGTGTTTAAGGTAGGTATTCAGGTCGTTGTAATAGTACTGAGCCTTGTAAATATCCAGGCTCTTCAGCGGTGTGATACCGGTATTATAGCGCTGGAATATTTCTTTCTTTAATGCATCCTCCTCTTCGGGGGTATGGTCGGTAAGGAACCGGATCTCAATAATACGGATACGGGTCTCCTGGAACAGATTCTTGTAACGTTCAGGAAGCTCTTCGAAAGTCTTTCCAACAATCCCCTTCACTTCGCCAAGACGCTGCAAACCGTTCTTTTTGAGTCGGAGGTCGCCTTGCACGAAACGCAGGATGGTCTGGTAACGCTGCCGACCATCGATAATCTCATTTTTGATGGCCTCATCGGTGATTGTCTTGAAATAGACCAGCGGCGGAATCTCCGTTCCTAAGAAGATACTCTCAATAAAATAAGTCGCCTTCTCGTCGTCCCAAACGTAATTGCGCTGATACGACGGTTTGTAATCAGTGACTTCTTGACTGTCCTGATTAAAGAACACACCCATGATAGACCGCAGCTTGCTGCCTATCTGGATTCTGCTTCCAAAAATACCTTTTAAATCAACGCTCATTTGTTCGTACAATAAGTTTTCAATAACTCATCCTACACGCCTTAATCCAGCTCGGCTTGTGAGTACCTAAGGAGGACCTAAGGAGTACTAAAGGATTATGGTTAAGAATTAAGGGTGACCCTGGTTCAGGGTTCATGGTGAAGGGTTAAGGGTTGCTTGCTAAAAGCCAGACAGAATACGCGTAAGTTCTAATGGCTCAGGGACGGAATTATACCACAGATATCATTTCGCGTTATGATTCATGTATTATCTCTACACAACTCTTGCAGAATGCGTCTTGGACATTTGAACTATATCAGCGCACAGAACTCAAGCTCCTTCTCTGCCGTCTCATACTCTAAACTCCATAAACCTTCATTGGATAGTTTCTGTTTAAGTAAAACATAAGACGGATCAAGAAGAATGGCTGTGGCTTTAGTTGCAGAATATTCTGACTTCCTACCAGAACTAATCATCAACTTAAGTAACTTGCTTGCCCAAAAAGCCGTATCCTGATTGTAATGATTCAGATAATCTGCCAAATCATCTCTAATTTTCTTCTCAATATCACATCGAACAGGACGTAACTGTTCTGAATTGTTCAAGTTGTATTGCTCTATCGTATCTGTGGCCTTTTTGTCTGACACACTACGAGCGTTTATTCTGCCATTACGAATGAAAAAATAATCCTTTGGATCATCATCCATGGGGTTAACCAATGGCTTTTGCTTTGTGTCCCAATTCCATTTCTTTGAATTGCAAACATTACAAATAGGGAGGAGATTATCCCATTCCACCACTTCGTCCGGATATTTCGACTTAGGGTGAAAATGTTCTACCTGCATATATTTACCTTCTTCATTAAGTCGCATTTCAGAGAAGGCACACTTGTTATAAGTTGCTGACAAAAGGGTATCTACTATCCAGTCTTTGCGCCATACAGCCGTGCCATTGGCTTTGAACTCAGATGTTAGGGCGCCCTTGACCTCATCGGTCAACTCTCTCGGTTTTGGCGGACGTGTGATTCTAATCATACTCTTATCCCTTCAACTGTGCGTAATCCATATCCAGTAAGGCAGACTCTGAACCTTGTGGGTTCACCATCTGTTTTAACTCCTTATATTTGTTTTCTGCCGCAACGGTCTTGCCTGTTGTCATGGCATGTTCAAATTCCTGACGAATCTTGTTATATTTGTCTGAGCGTACCTTGTCGCCAAGCTGCATAACCTCACGAAGGATTTCATCTACCTTCCATCCCATGAAACTCTTTCCAATATATCTCGTCACCTCTGTCCCCTCACCACCTTTAGAAAACACATATAGATTAATATTGTCCATCGACTGGATGACCAAAGGGCTATGGGTGGACACAATTATCTGGGTATTGGGAAACATGTCACACAAGTCTAATAAAACATGTCGCTGCCACTCGGGATGTAAATGGAGGTCTATCTCGTCCACAATAAGTATAGCTGGCTCGGCAAGAGGATTGGATGAGTCTGGATAACGGTCAAACATCTTTTTGATGAAATCAAATATCCACGCAAACATGCACTGATATCCGTAAGCCAAATCATGAAGATGATATTTCCCTTGGTTCGTCTGAAACAAAACATCAGCATTCAAATCACCATCGACGATTACCTCATATCCCTGTAAATCTGGGAACAAGTTTGATTTCTTCAGGATATCTGTAATAATAGATATACGCCGGTTGGCACGTTCTCCTTGTTCTCTGCTCTGCTTGGCCAACTCAAGTTGCATGAGCCACTGGTTTACATTGATTAGCGGGCGATTGTTAAAGAACAGGGTATCAACAAAATTATCGGACTTGAGATTGTTCTGCGTGTCAGAAAAGCGATTAACGCCATAAGCATAGATTACAACATTCTCCAAACTCGGCACATCGAACGCTATAGAATTCGTATTATTGTCATAGCCAATATTTACTTGGTCTCGAATTTCATACTTCCCGTTAATTTCTCTGTTTTTGTAAAGGGTTTCAAACTTCAGATTGGTTAAGTTCTGGCCAACTGTCTTGTTGAATGAAAATATCATCGAAGTATTATATCCACTTCCTTCATAACGTTCCACAACATGAGGGCGATAGGCCTTCTCATGTTTGACCTCGTTCGGGGTAGTGCCTCCAAAAGACAACTCCACTGCTATATCGTTCTTACCTTCTTTCTTATACTCCTCCTCATCCACATGTCTAATCTCAGGTGACAGATTTGCAATGACCTTCAGTAAATTAGTCTTGCCTGTACCGTTATCGCCAAGGAAAACGGTACATCTTGGATAACGTATGATACGCTCCTTTGGCTGCAACACAAAACTGAACTTTTGTGTTCCGTGGAAGCATTTATAATCCTTAAGGGTCAACTCCTGCAAATAAACACTCCGCATTTTATCTGTTAGTAAAGCCATAGTATCAATTGATTGTAAAATTTGTGTATTTAAGGAGCGCACATTTACCATCCACTTGAAAATGCTTATCGCTGAAATCTATATTGCTTTTTATCTGGTCGTTCAATGGCGGCTTTTGAGATATAATCAAGGCCTTTTCAACCACATCAATATCTTGAGAGGATACTGGGGCAAAAGCATAACTCAGTGTCTCATCAGCGCTCAGTGTTTTCTGGAAATCATTCCGACGGTCGTGATTTACAATTTTGCTTTGCACATTCTCAGACTGTCCAATGTAGATAATATCAAGCAAGGTCACACGGTCTGACGATGAATCGTATTTGCTACGATATACCATGTAAACTCCACTCTTTGCAGGTATTCCTGTCTTATTCTTATCTAGCCAGTAACCCTCAAACTGAATATTATATGTATGCATAATAAACTTCACTTTTTACTTAACACTTCCTGTTTTGCCAAAGTTGCGAATATTACCAAAAGGGACAGGAGTACAGGTCAGTGTCCTGCGTACCAAATGCGGTGAATCACTCCTTTTCCGATACCTGTCAGGCGCTCCGCCTATGCGTAAGAGCATTTGCAGCTTTTTATTGTTTCATTAAACTTTTGATAATCTCTTTGAAAGCATCATTTCTAAGGTCGTCCATCACCTTTGAGCCTTCTGCATCCACAGAGTTAATCATCTCAAGGAGCTTGCGAGCGTAAGCTCTCTCGGGATCATTCATGATTCCTCCTTTTATAGCAATATACTGGGCAAACTGATTTACCAACCTGTTAAGGCGTATCTTCTCTTCTATCAGCCAACCCAACCTGGCCGCCTTCTCCATCCTCGACCACTCGGAATGAAGGTTATCTATCTCAGAGAAATCTGTGGTGGGCATAATCAAGAATTAGAAAGAGAGAATTATCTTCCTTTACGGTATTGCTACCAATTGCTGAAGTTTTATACCGGTCTCAAGACGAAACTCTTCCAAATGGTTGTTGCGCTGAACACTCATCGCTGGATATGTTTTCATACAAACCGTGCAATGTTGATGACTGAGACGGAAATAGCGATGTAACGGAGTGCGTTTATGAGCCATCTTACAGCGGAAATTGTAGATGAAGTCTTTCAACTGCCCCATCGCATCTTTCAAGTCTTCCCATAACTGACCATCTAAAGTGCTCGTGGTATTCATCTTGAATTCAACAAACCACAAATCATTACTATCGAAGACCATGCTGTCACAACGTCCTTGTGGATATTTGTAGTCACACATATAATTACGACATCCAAACCGTATCAAGCCGCCATCAACACAAACATGATATGCATTCCAATTATTTACGACCAGAGCATCAGGGCGAGGTGTTTTACACACAAAGCAACAGGGACGGGTATTGTCATCATAGACGTATGTAACAGGTGGCGTGATACAATCTATATGATACTTTTCCTTACATTTGATGTTATCATGTGTTTTGTTGTGGTATGTCTGCCACTCCTTCACCCACACCTTGTGGGGAAAACACATACGCAAAGAACACTTGAAATGTTTCATCGTTTACATCAAGTTATACAGGAAAGCAAAATCCTCGTTCAACTTCTCGGTTTCTGAATCGAAGAAGTTGTCGCCAATCAATTTTGTTTTGTTGTCCTTTATTGATTGGCAATAAACCTCACGGCTGGTATCAAGTGAATATGCCTCAAAATTATCGGCATTGATGCCTAAGAACTCATCATTCGCAGTGTTGAGTGTTTCCGATAGAAAATGACGTTCTAGCTCTTCGCGCTCAGAAGGATGTGCCTTCAAAACCTTGGAATAGTAGAGCATGTTGTTGAATGTGGAAAGCACATAGGGGCTGTGAGTGGTGACAATCATCTGTGTATGACAGTGATTTGCCACAAGTACCATCAGCTCTATCAGGAGTTTCTGTGCCTCTGGATAGATATGCGCTTCGGGTTCTTCGATAAAACGGGTGGTGTCGGAGTCTGTGCAGAGGATATATATCAAGTCCTGGATAATACGGATGCTTTCCTGCTGACCCGAGGAAGCATTGCCTAGGGATACGGCGTTGTGGTCATCGACCATGATACTCTCCTTGCCATTCTCATTGCGATAGTTACCTCTCAAAATCTTACGCGCAATATTTAGCACCATACGACCAAAAGGCGTGTCCATTTTCTTACGATAGCCGTTAGAGAAGAAATCTACCAAATGTTTGCTGTGAAGCATGAAGTCGCGAATAATCTCTTCTTCGTTACCTCCGATATGCTGCGCCTGCTGCTTGTCGCTCAACTGACCGAAGAAAAGCATCTGGAACTGTTCGGAAAAGGTAACAGTGATATTGCGGCCGGCAGGGATGTAAAGACCGGACTTGGCATCGTCGAAAATGTCGCACGACTCCTTCATCACACGGCTATAGAACTCGTTACGAATCTTCATCTCGTTGGAAGGCTCGTGAGCTATCAAGTTGCGCGACTGACGGCGAAGGGACAACAATTTGTCTGTGGTAGCGGTAAGTGCATCGTGGAGAGGCTGTGTATAACGAACTGACACCTTCTTATCGACCACCTCAAAACCAATCTGCTTGCCACTGCGAAGCGAGAGAAGGAACTCCATTTTGAAACTGGGGTCAGGAATCTCGGTGAAAGAGAAATACTCCTGAAACTTACTGATGATGCGAAGGTTGTAGTTGACAATAACATCATCAACAGACAACTCCCGTTCTTCCACATCGAACAGGTCGATATAAAACTGCTGAATGGATTTGAAGAAGAATATCAGTTTCGCAATTATACTCTTTCCGGATGCCTGTGGCCCAATGAGCAACAGAAAGTCCTTCACTTCTATCTCTGCATGAGATATCTGCTTAAAATTCTCTATAATAAGTTTCTGCATATAGCGTACTATATAGTTCTTTATTTTCTATTTCTCAAATTAAAGACGAGACCAAAGGAATACTAAAGGAACACCTTAGGACGTCTGAAGTCTGACGGAAGACGGCTGAGTTATCATCGACCATCGACCTTACCACTACCTTACCACTTCGAAAGATGGAAGATGTAAGAGGGAAGAAGGATGAGGTAATCAGATGTATGATGTTTGATGTATCATTTCTTCTTTCCGTCTTTATCTTCATTTTCATCTAACTTTTTGCAACGATGAGTGAGTACTTTTACAAGTTCGTCACAGTCTGTGTACAGACTCTGGTACTGCACGTCAGTGAGGTAGTTGTTGCGATGAAGCAAGTCCAGCCAATAGAGGCTCTCTCGTGCCTCTTTCAAGGCTATGTAGGACTTTGCTTTGAAGTCTGCTTTACTGATGGCATTGGTCGCTTCTACCCCTCTTCTTATCACTACGAAGGCACTACGACAGCACTTTGTATCTTCGCTGCAGTGCTACCAGAATGCTGCGTTCGGCCAAGGGGTTCAAGCCACGGAATGTGGTGCGTCGTTTCAGTTCCGCCAGAGGCATCTCCAGCAGCAGCTTTGCTATGCACTCATCGGCAAAGGAATTGGATACCACATTGACTCCCGTAAAATCGAGCACCACCTTCTCCTGACCGTTAATCAGCGGCAAGAGTTTCTCACGGAGCTTCTGCCCCATGTCGCGGGTGCCAAAGTCCGTTCCGTATGTAATAAACTTAAATTCTACCATAGCGAATCCAGTTCTCCTGTTTCTACAAATGTCTCGTTATATTCCTCGGCCACATCGGTGCGGTGATCGACTATCTGATTGGGGTCAATCTCCTCACTCGTACCTATTTCCATATAGATAAGCGTGCCTTGCCAAAAGCCGTTCTCTATGACAGAGGTCTGGCCATCCTTTATCATCAGCTTATGACTGCCGGAATGCAGGATAAACTCCTTGCCAATACTGTCCACCAGACGTGATGTGGTGTAGAGGCCAAAGCCCATTCCCTTGCCATCGGTGATGGTGTCCTCCAGGCACAAACGGAGTGCCTCTGCCTCGGTGACATCCCGGTATTTCTCATTCTCGGCCAGCGATGCCCTGATACCCATGCCGTCATCAGCTATCAGGATGCGCAACACCTTCTGCGCCTCATCATAATGCGTCATGGCGGTTCCCAAGGGCTTTCCGGAAAGA
>Ga0247611_10001266_pt1 | contig 45856 bp, 25 predicted proteins | sample 177DNAGHGhighgp2_FD_192422 | JGI IMG/M metagenome (GOLD analysis project Ga0247611, IMG submission 192422) | Sheep rumen microbial communities from Palmerston North, Manawatu-Wanganui, New Zealand - 1770 DNA GHGhigh gp2 | ecosystem: Host-associated > Mammals > Digestive system > Stomach > Rumen... | reverse complement strand
GCATCAAGTGACACCGTTACACTCAGCTCAGAAATACCACCGTCATTGTACAGATAGACACCTCGTCCAGGGCGTGTCGCAGAGGTCTGACCGCCAGTCACACTGATGGCTGTACTACTGAGATCCAGCTCCTGACCGTCCTTCACCAATACCAGACGGGCGTATTTCGTTCCGGCTGTAGCTGGAGTAATGGTAAAGGTTTTCGACGTAGAGGTAATCGGACTCACTTCCACTGGCACTGGTGTGGGATCACTGCCCGAATAAGTGCCAGGGAACTGATCAGGCTCCAAACCGCCCTTGGTGAAGTGGAAGATGTAACGAACACGGATCTTCGAAGAAGACGCATCGGACAACTCACAAACTAAGACATAGTTCTTGTACGTCTCGAAGGTATCGCTATTGGGAGCCTTCAACACAGGGTTGGTAAATGCATTCCAATTGCTTGACAATTGACTGTCACTAATAGAAAAGAGTGTCTCTGTATTCTGGGTGACTCCCATGTTCTGCATACCATTTCCATACATCGACCAACTGCCACCACTCCAGTTGTTACCTGCTACAGACACAGCATTGGAAGAGCCATAAGGACCATCATAGAGTGCCCAACTGATATAACCTGTAGTCGAGCTGTTGGTCAGTGTTGGCAGGTCTTCACTGATAAAGCCAGTTATATTAAGAGTAGTGCTATTTGTTCCCCAGTCAATATACTTGTCCTTTGTAACTGCAGGATAATAGAACTGACGAACCTGTTTCTCATCCAGCGTTGCAGGTTCTTGAGTAATCGTCGTGCCTTCCTGCGCAGGTGCCTCGTCAGCAAAATAAGCCACTAACTCGTAATTTTCAAAAGCACCGGCAGCCAAAGTAACCGTTACGTTAACACTACTGCCTAGACCATCGCTGTTATACACATATACACCACGTTTGGGACGCTCTGTTGAACTCTGACCACCACTCACAGTAATAGCTGTGCGACTGATGTCCTGCTCCGTACCATCTTTCAAAAGAACGAATCGAGCATACTTCGCATTTGCTGTAGCAATATCGAAGGTAACGTCCTTCGTTGTCGCTGTCTTAGGTGTTACCTCAAGACGAACAGCCGTTGGGTCACTGCCCGAATAGGTACCAAAGAAATTGTCTGGAGCCAGACCGTCTTCATTAAAAATGAGCTCTACCTTAACAACATACCCATCAGAAGGATCTGCGTCGGTTTGGCTATTTACATTGGTTACATAGCATTCTACTTTACATCCGAGCTGTGTAATTCCTTTAAATTCAATAGTTGGATTCAAATTATCTGATAACGTTATCGTCCTCCATTCTTCTGGACCTCCATAGACGTATTGGCTTTTATTATCAGTTGTATGGTGTGTTGCATTGCCATTATTATTATGATTTATAGCAATAGTATTCCACTGATTTAAAGTAACATATTCATTATCTTTTATAATAGACCACCTACTAAAACAGTTGCTTGCACTCAAAGTCTTTCCTAATTCCGCAAATGCTGCTTCTACCTGAGATTGGAAATTAGTTGTATAATTACCTGACCCTGCTGCTTCATACAGTTTAATTACTTTTCCTGTCACAGTCTGTCCCCACGCGGCATTGACTCCGGCGAGGAGGACGGCCAGCGTCAGCACGAGCCGGCAGGCGAGGCCTGACGGGGAGGGCGGTGTAAAGAAACGGCGGGAGGAGGCTACTCTTCCCTTGCGAATGATTCCATGTCTAGAACGGTTTTGCGTGGTTGATTCAGATGTCATCAATGACCTTAGATCCATCATAGCTATATGAGTTTTAATTATTTTTGTAGCAAACGTTAATCAAAAGTACAAATTTAATCAAATTAAGTTAACGTGCCAAGCCTTTTGCCAACAAAATGAGAAACAAGGCTAAAATTTAACGTTACTTTACAATTAAGGCCGTTAAATCATCAGAATCTAATGGAGAAAATAAGGAAAAGGACCAGAATAATCATCGGTGCTTGGTGAAGCCCTTGAGCGACATGGACTCGCTCGATGACGGTACAGGAAACTAAGAAGTTAAAGATGTCAAAGATCGCTGTGTCGCGGTTTGGTCGGTGAGAAAGAACGGAGTATTCCGGGGGAATAAACGGATTATTCTTGCAGAAAGTGCCGTAGTTTCTCGAGGCCTCGTCCGACCTTGCTTTGACAGTGCATCTCAAATGCGACGGCAAAGTTACGACATCGGGAAAGGTTACTGTCCGTCTTTGTCGGTCTCTGACGATATTTTCTGCAACTTTTTTTCAGCACCCGCTCCAGATGAGCGTTCTCGAGCAGGTTTCAGACGCCTCGGTGAAGGCTGAGCGCCCCCCCACATACTACCTTCTCTCTCTTAGAGAGAAGTACGTATGGGGCCGATCCTTCACCTCGGCAACAGGATATATTCTTTCTTTCCACGGCCTTCATCGTCTTGCCACCAACGGTCACGATGCGCACGGCGGGGAAACCCTTTATCTCGTTTCCTCGATGCACAATCCTTAGAGGGGGAGAACTAAGAGTGACCACCTTTTTAGGGTAGTCATTGAATACCTTTTATAGATTATTAGCATTTACACGCCAAATAATCACATTTAAAGCCTAAAAGGTTACAGGTGTAACCCGTTTTTGGTTACAGAGCCTTTCTTGTACCACCAAATTTGGTGGCCTTGTACCACTAAAGAGATTTCAGAGGCCGCTATCTATAACAACCCTCCGCCAGATGGCTGGCGGAGGAATTGCAGAACTTATTTCCAGATATGGTTATGCGGCAGCCGCGGACGTTCCACGCCCAGACCTCGTGACCCTCCAGGGGTAACATCACCTCTTGAGTAACTCATCTGATCCTTCGAAAGGGTCATATAAAACCGATAGATCATATCTCGGCGATAGGCACCACCGACATAAAGTTTTATCTTCATCTCGTGATAGATCTTCTTGTCTGCGGCTAACTCTTCGCCTGGATCGGCAATGTAACCAAAGATGAACGGCTGATAGTCTGAACCTCCAGCAGGATCCCACTGGGGCGATGACGTATTGGCATACCATACAGGGACTCCGCCGGCCTCATCGGCGTCGGCAGTGGCTGTCTCATTGCGATAGAATCCGTTGCTGGTTATTCCTGTATCGTCAAGCCATGTCCCGCCCTTGGTGGCAGCGGTATTCCAGGAGCCAGCAAAATCCGTGTCAAGAGTCCAATAGTCACCTGTTCCCACATTATATTTCACTTGTGTAGATGTTCCCTTCGTCACCTTCGGCAACAGATGGAAATGGCCGTAGTCGTGGAAAGTAAAGTTATAGATATGGTTCACGTTATCTATCTCGCTTACGCTGACCGGATAGACACCGATGGGTGGGAAGTCGTAGGGGATGATTTCGAAGCGATAGTCATCGAGCACGATGGGAATGATACGATAGTCGTTACGTGCTATGTAGTCCCACTTGTCATCATCGGCGGTAGTTGCACCTTTACTGTCGATGAGCGCATAACGATACTCATTGGTATTGGTGGCATCACCTAAGCCGATGGTCAGGTTGAAGTCAGTACCTGTCTTACACTCGTTGATGTAGAACGTCACTTCACGTGTGGCATCGTTTGCCAAAGCCTCTGTCGTAGCCAAGTTGGGAATAGCCAATTCAACGGTTTTTGGTGTACCGTTGAGGTTAGGCCGTATGTCGGCATGGTGTGCTTCCATGTCGTCCTTATAAGTGAGCGTAGGCAGCAGCTTCAAGTTGTTAGCCACATTGGCCGTCACGTTACTGATGGTAGCATACTTGATGTACTGCTCTGCACCTGTCCCGTTCTTTACCGACAGAGTAATCTTCGCCAGCATACGGACGACGATGAGGTCTTTCTCTGTATCACCAGGAGCGATGGTCAGCGTCTGCTTGTTGCTCATGGGGATACCATTGCCAGCCGACGGGATGAAACCGTTGCCGTTTACCGTGAAAGTGGCATCGGTCATTGTTGTTGGTGACAATGTGCCGCCGACAGAGATATTCGCATCGGGCAGACTTCCGTCATCAACATTTGCGAAACTATAAGCGGTATAAGTGCCAGCGGCCAATTCCAGATTATTTTCTACAACATCTATCTCGGCATTACCTTCATCGACTTCTGCTCGCGATTTCTTAAATACCACTTTATTGGAGGCATCCACCAAAACCACATGCCACGAATACATCATCTCCGTACGGTCGGTCTTGGCATTATTAGCATCTTGCCAGGCTCGTGTCGAGGCCTTGCCGCCATCGGCATTGTCTGTCGCGATGCGAAGCGTCACCTTCGCCATTCCCTGTGCAGGCCGTCCCCCGCCCTGTTCTGCGACATCGTCCGATGAGCAGGCTGTGAATAGAGATGCAAGGGTCAATAGAAACGTTGATAACCACGCAGTCTTATTACCTATCTTTTTCATAATTCCAAAATTGTCAAAGTATACCACCAGTGTTATTCGTTTATTATCAAAACGCAAAAGTAACTAAAAAAGATGAGAATAAAGAACAAACACATAGACGAGCGGATAAGATTTAACTAATTTTGTATAAAAACAAGGCGAATCCCTATAGAATTCGCCTTGCAAAAACACTAAACACTAAACACTAAACTACCTCACCACCACCTTCATGGTCTTGCGGTCATGCTCCGTCTCAGCCTCGATGATATAGACGCCGGCACGAGGCAGGTCGAAGCTGTACTCTGGCAACTGCGGGCTGGCTGTACAGATCAGGCGTCCGGCGGTATCGAAGCAGCGCACGACAGTGATTGGCTCAGCCGTCGAGGCGATCACCCTCGCCGTCAGACCCTCGGTGAATATCTGGATGTGCGTCTCTGCGGCGGCCTCCTTCTGGTTCAGGCTGCGCACGAGGTAGTAGCGGTTCTGTGTCTGTCCGCTGACGGTCACCTTCATGCCCGACTCCAACGGTGTCAGTTTCTGCTCCACGGCATCGTAGAACGAGATCGAGTCACCCAGCATCTCCACGCCCCGGAAGGTCAGCGTGCAAGGAGCATCGCTCGTCGACTCCACACCGATCGGCAGGCTGCGGAAGTCGTGGATGGTGTTGATGGTCGTGGCCAGTCGTCCGCAGAGGGTGTAGACCGTCGGGGCATTCTCGAAGTCGGAGTTGATGAACACCTCCGTATCCTCCTCAGGCAGGAAGTCGTTGCTGGCTCCACCACGCTGCATCACCAGGGCGCTGGTTTCGCTGTCATCCCGCTGAGCCGTGATGACAAGTCCTAAGAGGTCGCTGTCTGAACCACGAGTCTTCAGATTATACTCCGGCATGGCGGTATCTTGCTTGTAACTATAGATAATCACTTGGTCGGTGATATCCTCGATGACAGGGGTTCCATCATTATTGAACACAGGTTCCACTGCTTGTAACGGTTTAGGTTTATCTTGGTCATCAAGAACCGGATTTCCTTCTATATCGAGTTCATATACATATATCGGGTTACCCTGGCCATCTGTCTTAGGAGTACCATCTTCATTAAGCTCCTGGACATAAACAGGATTACCTTGGTCGTCAACCTTGGGCTGGGTTTTCTGCCTTGTACCCACGACAATGGTATATGGAGTACCATTTTCCTTATCCTTTTTACCAAAGCGTGTCTGAGCCTGCATGGCTGCCGTGAAACTGATGGTGGTAGCCTCACCAGCTGTAGTGGCCTGTACGAAGAAGCCCTGTCCAGGAGCCACAACGGCTTCAGTAGTCTCGAAGTCATAAGTAGTTCCATCAGAGGTAACCCATTCGCCATCAGGTGCCTGCTGCACCAACTGCTGACGAGGATTCTGACCCGTACCCGTTGTCAGCAGCCAGTATTTCTTCTTCAGTCCTGTATTTACTTCAAAAAACTTCTTCATATTCAGACCGCAGGGGAACGGGTTCTCCACCAAGTAGAAGCCGAGGTTAGATGCTCCAACTGATACTGTTTCCTCAATGGGTCGGAGTGTCAACGGGAGGGCGTTATCACCTTTTTGTGTCGGTATACGGGTAATGGTTCTGTCACCATAGCCATAATGGGCATCGTCACCACTGACTGGGTTATACTTCGTTTCTGTTTCAGCCTTTTGTGTAGAAGCCGGCAGCAACAGGTCTGTCTTCAGGCGCCCACGATTCTTGGCGCGATCCAATTCACTCTGTACGGCGCTAAGGTTTGTATCGGTTCCATTGACAGTCTGATCAAAAGACCAATACTTGTAAATCAGATCCTCCTTGGGTAGACGTACCACCGTTACGTTATCACTTTGGTCATTGTCAGTTCCTTTCAGATGATTCATCACCATCACCGAGAAGCCGCCCTTGGCGTAATCCACCGTAGCATCATTATAGGTATTACTCCAGATGCCCTTGATGGCCACATTAGCCTTCTTGCCAACCATCGGCTTATAGCCCAAACGGTCAAGATAAGCATCAGCGCCGGCAGTATTCCAACTATTATCGTTGCCCCAGGCACCTTGGCTGGCAGAGCCGCCATCTACCAAGTCGTTCGGATTGTCAGCAGTAGAATAGGAGGACTCCACCTCATAGAGCACAGCCTTGGCCTTGTCCCAACTGCGCTGGTAGATGGCAGGGTTATAGCGATCGTAATCATTAGCATTAAACGTGACAGGCTCGTAATAAGTCGTCTTTTGCTGGGCAGTCTTCTTAGGAGCATACCACTCTCCTGAGATCGTACCCTGTAGGGCAGAGCCCATCAGATACCAGCGTCTGTTGTCGAGCTGATACTCCATCCAAGCATTATTGTAGTTCAGCAGATAAGCATTCAGCAGTTCAGCACCAGCCTGGAAGGCTATCTCGTCACAGCTGTTTACCTGATACATCTCTGCAATAAGGTCACCACTACGTCCTTTGTCGGGGTTACCGCCGTAAACCTCTGCCCATTTGTCAAAGCTGCGAGCCTGCATGTCGAAGCGCAATATCGCCGTTGCCGTAGCCTTGGTAGGCTCCGCAGTTCCTGAAGTGCCATCCCATCCGTCTTTATCACGCAGGTTGGGGAACGGATACGATGTGAGATCACCCTTTCCGTCAAGGGCATCATAGAGCACAGGTGCATCGCCCCATTCGTTGTTCTTTATCAGGACATGGGTGCAATAGAGCGGTGCAAAGCCCTTTCGCAGCAAGCGATCCTTGGCCGTACGATAGTTGGAAGAATTAGTCGTGTATTCAGCCAAAGGCGAGGTGCTTGGCAGGTCATTTGTGCGGTACAATTCGTTATTGTTCAAAGGAGAACTTGAAGTCGGCTCATCAATGGATGACCTCAGATTTCCATCTGCTCTTCGCCAGTTCTGATCGTTGTTCCAGTCTGTATTGCCGGCAGCACCCGTCCAAACCTCATAATCAGGCACAATCTTCAGGTTCAGGAGCAGCGTTCCGTCGCAGGCATTGGCATCATCAGCTTCCTTAAATGGCAGACTGAGTGTATAAGTATAGCCCTCACGTACATCGAAGTTATCTGTAAAGTAGACACACAGGCGGTTATAGCCTTTCGGATCTTCTTTTCTTGCCTCCAACTTTACTATCTTTCCGACGATAGGCAGTGAACCTGTTGTTTTCATTTCACTATAGATAGACTTATCCCCAGTGGGATCGTCCGTCGATGCCAGATAGACATTATAGTCTGATGCCATCTCAATCGTAGTTGACGCATTGCGTATAGGCAGCCAGAGGTATTTGAGATCAGCATAGTTTGCCGGCAACTTCGGCGCTTCAGTCTTTTCACCATGCTGCACTACTTTGAACTGTGCCTTCTTAGCCAGTCGGATACTCAGCACAGGGTCACTGTCCGTTGGATATGCATAGCTGGTAAAACCATTCTCACCAGATACGAAGCCACACTTCAGGAGGGGTGCCTTCTCACCAATCTTCAAACTCAAGCCTTGTGGTTCATCACAGAAGTAAGCCACGTCGTTACGGCCTTCATTATTTAATGCCATCTCGAAATCGCCGTCATGGATAGGGCAAGCCACGAAATAGCAATAAGGATTTTCGTCGCTAACTTTCTGTGCAGGAATGTTTATCGATTTCTGGTGCAGGATAAGCTGTCCTTTGTCTACCAGCTCCTGCAGATACTCTATCATATCCACAGTCAAATTTGGTGTCTTATTCAGATGCCTAATGATGCCATCGAGCGAAGTGATTCCCGGATAGTAGGCACGCAGTGCAGACAAGGCCTCGTCAAGGCGTACGCCTTTGCTACTGACTTGAGCGTGATAGTTTTCCAATGTAGCCAGCAATTTCGGTTCGTGGGTGACCGGATCGATGGTCGGATCTCCCAGCCACCAGTCGAAGTTCAGATCCTTCAGGGGTATGAGGTTTCCATTCACGTCATAACCCTTCAGGTTTGCGAGTACTGTAGGTATCTTTCCTTCGCACACCATCAAATTCTCTGTCACATCCGAAGACTCCATGCTTAACAGCTGATACGGCGGCTCTATTTGGAACACGCTGGCCTTGTTACATTCCGAACAGAGGTTAAACACCGAGAAGGGCTCGCCAGAAGTAATACCTCTGTTGGAAATGAGAATATAATAGTCGGTATTTGCCTTCCATTTCATCTCGGGGTAGTTACCGTTCATCACGATGAATTTTTCACCATCTACTTCCTCGCGATAGACAGCATGAGTCTTGTTCACGGCCTTGGCAAACGAGTATTTTTCCATTGCATTGAAATCACTGTTATACTCGAAATAGATAATGGAGGCATTCTTGTCGGCAGCCGTGAAAGCGTTCTTTGTGTAGTAGGTCTTCTTGTCGCCCAAAATAGCCGCATCAAAGGCTTTACGATAAGCTTTATTGCCTTTATTTTCGTCGTCTTCTCCGGTTATCGCCTTGAACTCTCCATCCTCAATGGCATCGGCTAAGGCATCTAAAGAGATGGTGGAAAAGTTGAATGCTTCTAAGTGCAGTTCAGCCTTTTCCTCGTCGGTCAAATTCTTAAGTTCTGTCCTGAACGTCTTGAGGAACAAATCTTTTTCCAAGAACACGAAGCCTAACTCAGCCTTGCCACTGGTCACGTTAGCCGATGAAATCTGCTTGTTGAAGTCTACGCTGAGTTTCAGCAGGCGCATCTCGGTCGTTCCATCTTTCTTGACGCAGAGCGGCGTGTTGATGCCAGGAATCACCTCGGGCACGATACAATAAACCTCAATATTGTCGAGCATAAAGTCACCACCCTTTGAACTGACGCAGTTGTTATTTACCTCTATCCAGTGGCGGTCATACTTGTCGGTCACCGTAAACTCGAAGTAGAACTGCTGCCATACCACATGAGTAGCGTTCGTACTACCATCATCACCTGTACCATTATCCAACTCATAGCACTGTCCCGGACAGAAACGGTAGAGTGTCTCCGTCACTGTCTTGCCATCGACTGTATGCTCACCCTTCACTGTCAGCGTAACGCCGCCAGGACAACGGTTATCAGAGCCACCAGCCTTATTAGAGCCAGAGATCCAGCCTGAGAACATCAGTTTGTCACCCGCACAGAAGTCGCCGACGAACGGAGCCGAGCAAATGTCACCAGGCTGCTCAGAGGCATCGATATAAAGGAAACCCTTCTGCAAGTTTTTATCTGCCTGCAAAGCAGGAACCGATGCATCGCCATAACCGTATGTATTGTCGTTTGCAGGCATGGCCATCATTTGGTTACCAAACTGGGTGTATTTCTGAGAGACCAGAGCGTATGAACCCCAATTCACGTTGTCACCACCGTCGAAGGCATAGTTGGTCTTGTCGAAAGTCAGAGGCACAGGGCTTGAGTTATCTATCGTACCGCCAGCAGCCCTCTCCCCTTGGTCATGGCGCGTAGTGCCCTTGTCAGGGTAATGATAGGTTTCACCGTCTGGATAGTCAAACGTGACTTTAGCAATAGGGCTACCAGCCTTTTCTACCAGAGCCTTGGGGTCACGGGATTTATAGTCGTCACTCTTGACGTATGGGGAAGTACTATTAATTTGACTGTAAGGCAGAGTTACAGTTCCCTTGTCAAAGATAACCGTGAACTGAGCCAACTGATACTTGGTTCCATTATTATTCAAATAGACATTGATTTTGGCTTCTTGTTTGACATTCGGGTCTGTAGGAACACTAACCTCACCACTTGCTGGATAGCGGAACACAATAAAACGACTGTCACCATAAGACGCTTTAGCCTGGGTTAAAGCGGTGAAATCCATCATATCGTAGAAATAGAATCCCTTGTAGTCTGCATCTGGTCCATCAGTCAGACTGTAACGGTCGTAACTGGCATTATCATTATAACCACCCTTCCTGATTCCCGTAGGATTTGTAAGATCATCTACAATCTCAACCTCTATCTTTCCGCTTTTATTTCCATCGTTGACAGCAGACACCAGATTATTGTCATCTGTAGAGTTGACGTTACCATCATTAAACACCCAATAGTCGGAGAATACATGACGTAAACCTATAAACTCACCACGATAGCCTGCCTTCTTTTGGTTTTCGTAGAATATCTGTTTTGCAGGGAAGTGAAAGGTCTTTTTTTCTAACCACTCACCTGAGCCAAGAGTGCAGGCCGTCAATTTTGCCGCCATCTCCTTGGCATCCTTCATATAGAACACATAACGCATCGTGAGTGAAGGTTCTTCCAAGTCATCCTCCAACTTTGAGGATTCATTCTTATAGGTCATATCACTGTAGCGAGACACATCAGCGGCCACGGTGAAAGCCTTTCCGTCGGAGTTGGTGAAAATGAAATTTCGGTTAGCATGACGGGAAAATTTTGAATACGGCAACTCCCAATAGACTCTTTCACCCGTTACAATACCATTCTTGTAAAGATAATACTTTACATTGCCATTTTCAGGTGTATCTAAACTCACATGCGATTTCAAACCGTCAATGTCTGTGCCGTCAGGATACAGAACATTATCGCAGGATTCATCATTGTAGTGGTACCAACGCTGATAGTAGATATGGTCACTAGAGTTATTCAGGATGGTCGGGAACTCAACTTTAAGACTCTCATTTCTTTTCACATAGTGAGTAATCTCAAAGTGGTTTACTTTCTGAGTAGACTGATCATAATTCCACCAATCTGATTGGGCATCAGTTGCCAGTCCTTGCTTGTCGAGTCCAGACTTAGCATACTGTTTCAAGTACGACATCTTGTGCGTCACCATTTTATCAACAGGAACTTCCTGAGGCTCAGGGACCACATAGAACCATTTCAAGTCAAATTTCTCGAGAAGTGACGTATTCGTAAATATCTTAGCATCGTTCACGTTAGTTGTCATCTTTCCATCATCTTGGAAATACTGACCGGTGGGAGCCCTTAACCGGAAGTGCTCATAATCGTTCACCTGCTCCAACTGCCACAACTTACGCACACTTGGATCTTCTGAATAAGCATCGGTTGTTCCATCGTAATTAAGCATTTCAACGAGATCACAAGACGGGGATGCTGGTGTGAAATAACACTCTGTAATCGTAATCGGCGATCTCACATCAAACCAGTTAAAAATGGTAAAGTCATCTATTGTCTTGCTCGGATCCAAAGTAATCTCATACGTTGTCAACCCTTCCAATGAATAATATGCATTTTGTTCTCCATAGGCATGGATATACCAGCCTTCAGGCACTGCACTTCCAAAATTAATCACGATTTTATCATAGCAGCCTGTTGGCATGTTCTTTATCTGGAATACATTTGTCAAATCTTGGGTTGGCGTAAATGTTGCGCCATACAAATTATTCAATGTGCTACCAGTAAGAAGCACGATGGTCGGATTTTTTGTTTGACCAACCAACTTTATTTTAGTTGGATCATCCTTCTTTACTTTAAGCAGCACCTGATAGAACTCATCGGTCTGTACAACTTCAACGGGGTAAAATCCTGCATAGAAGTAATTATTGTTTGCATCTCCGTCAGGCCATTGCAACGCTTGCCATCCGTCACCATCTGCATGTTGCAAGTAGCGGTTGCCCCCAGTGCTCATCTTTTCCAGCGTAATATTACTGATAGTACCTGAAGGACTGCTTCCACCTACTTTAATTGAGTTAAGGTGAGCGTAATTAAAATTGAGGGAAATATCATTGGGAACATATTCCACCTCAACCCTCGGATTTGTGATTGAGCCACCAAGGTTAAAGCAATAGACCATAATGGTCTTCACCTTGCTGTCGGTAAATGCATCAGTAACATCAAAAGAAAGTGGAGTTACTCCATCCGTCGCTTTAGCCACGGTTTGTGTTCCACCCAAAGCCGTATAGTGACGATCTGCTGTGTTCCATGTTAACTCTGATGACCATGCAGAATTGTTATATCCCACACCATATTCCAAGCCGCGGGCAGCCAACCGTTCGAAATCACCTGACAGCGTGACCCTCTTAATTGTTCCAGGGATAGCAGAGGCATCCACCTGAAGATAAGCAATGTAATTTCTACCATAAGCTTTGTTATTCAAGCTAACAGTGCCATCCGAAGAAAACTTGTTATATCCACAAAGGGCTGTAGTAACCTCACCGTAAGATGTATTTATAGCATCATCGCTTCCATTGATATAGGTCATCTTTACGGTAGCCTGACCAAACTTAGATGTCATATCCGTCAAATCAACCACGGCTTTACCGTCTCTGCCAATAGTGACATCCTTTTCTATAAACGCTCCGCCATCGGAGTCATAGCCTGGCTGATCCGATGGTATAGGCTCCACTCGATCCATCAGCACGCGGAGTTGCATATCAGGAGTACCAGTAATAGTCATCTTCTTGTATCCTGAAAGGTCTGCATATTTTAGATAGTTTACGGTCCAACCATCGCCGAATACAGTTTCACCAGCATTAAGCGAAGTATTTAAGTTCAAGTTCACACTGGCAGGCGTTTCAGACGTTTTCGAGGCATCAGCACCATAGCCATTCCAATGGAAGAACATATCGGTGGTCAGCGGTTCTGAGGTGTACTTCACATTCTGTATACGCGTATAGCGATTAGCAGAAGGATTTTCAAGCGTATAAATACCTTTCGAGGCGTTCTTGGCTCCCAATTCACAATCATATATACCCGCATCATGTTCATGTTCATTCAAATAACCGTTTGTCCCATACTTCTTGATATAAAAATTCCCTTCTACATCTGCAGGCTGTAATGTCCAGAGACCATCCAGATGGTAAGCTGCGGCTGTTGGCAGTGTCCATAAGGACATATTGCTCGGTATAATCGACTTTCTAGAAGAAATGTCAGAAGCCCACCAATTCGTAGTTCCATCAAGGCTTGCATCCGTGCCCGAATAGGTCAGGTAGTGACGGGTTTCATTACCTGGCGCAGCCACGCTATTGGCGTATGTACCTTCATTACTGTAATATATTATATGTGCCACATTTGACTTCAATCTCGCAAAACGTAGACGAGCACGTGGGCTATCATGATCGAATCCCGTTCTAATTCTTCCCCATTCAGCGCCGTCTTCACGACCTAAACAATAATCTCCTCTGACAATCTCAAAATAACCATCCGACAAATCTTTAAGAGTAAACTTATATCTTCCTTCGTCTACAGTCGAAGATGCTCCACAATAATTATCATTGGAAGGCCATTTACGAATATAGTTACCATTCTGGCTTTTCAGATAGTACTCACCAGTTGTACCAGTAGGTTCAAGCGTCCATTGTATACTTTTCGAATAAGGAACATAATCTTTCCCTCGCATCACCTCACTTAATCCATACTCTCCCAGAAAACTATGTACATTTCCTTCAAAGAACTGAATATAGAAATACGGTTCCTGACTCCAGTCTACTGTTGTAGGATCTACCGTCTCGAATGCATCCGGCATTTCTGCCAGTTGCGCAGCAGTCTGTCCCTGTGTCTGTTGTATGTTGACGAAAGCCATAGCTCCGAGCAGCAAGGCTGAGCGGAGCAGAGTAGAAGTATGTCTGAAAAGTTGTTTCATTATCATCGCTTTATCTCATTTTATGTCGTTACACATTATTATATATATTAATCCCCGGCAGCGGGCCGCCGAGGACATTCATTTGTCGAAAGTAAGATGCACAATCCTTAATCGCTATAGGCTATGAACGTGTAATAACCACATGCCATTTATAGCGGCCTTGCCTCTGCACCACATAACCCTTATCTATGAGTAGTTTCATGGTCTTTTGCACCGCAGAACGTTGGATGCCCAAGATGGAAACAAGCTCGGCCTGAGTTATATTCGGATTACCTCTCATCTGGTCAAGTATGATTGACACCGTGGGACTATTGAAAGTGACACGCTCGCCGTCAAACCACCATATATCCGGATTCTTCTCTGTCAAGAAGTCCACATAACCGTTAATCTCTTCTGTCATTAACTGGACAAAGTAGTTGTAGAACGGCTGTATCTGTTCCAGCATGGCATGGGCACCATCGGAAGGTGCCTTTCCAACTTGAAGGTCTGCCCGATGCAGGGCTTCCAGATATTCCTGTTTCTTCCGTGAGCGAACCACAACCATCGGATAGTTGTGACGAGCCAGAATAAAGTTAACCAACAAACGGGCAATACGACCATTCCCATCCTCGAAGGGGTGGATGCGGATGTAGCGGTAGTGAAACAGGATGGCCAGCTCAATAGGAGTAAGTTCTTTCTTAGCTTCTTCCTCCCGATACCACCATACCAAGTCACTCATCAATGCAGGAGTTTCCTCTGGCGAGGCGTAGTCAAAGCGGTCGCCGTATCGTGTGATGACAGAATTGGGACGTGTCTTGTACTGTCCGGCATGAATGGTATAAGACGTAGTCACTCCTCCAGGGAGGTTGCGATACACCTCATAGTCTTCACGCAGCAGTGTCTTATGCAACTGTCGGATGAAAGTTTCAGTCAGCGGATGTACAGACTGGGTTGCCTCCTCAGTCATCATCTTCAGACCTACGTCACTGGCCTTCATCTCCTCCAGATCCTTCATCTCAGCTTCCTGCACTACTCTTCCAAAGAGCAACAAGAGTTCCGTCTGGCCGTAGGTCAGAGTGTTACCCTCGATGTGGTTTGAGTTATAGTTGAAGTCAACAGAGAATCGCCTACTGAACTTTTCTTGATCATACTGGTTCAGTGGCTGTAACTGCTGCCAACGCTCCAAGGCTCTCTCTAATTGCTCTGTCTTTGTTTCCATCTTTCTTAAATTATATTGATTTCTGGCCACAAAGATAACATTAATTTATTAAACAACCAAGAGTGACCACCTTTTTAGGGTAGTCATTGACCACCTTTTATAAATATTTAGCGTTTGTACCACCAAATTTAGTGGCCGTGTACCACTAAATGGAGCTTGCGCTGGATTGTGCTTCAATATGTCAAAGAACGCGAGGCTACGCCTCAAAGAACGAAATATCATGATCAGAGCCCGCAGGGAGGGCACCGTCAGTTTCTAAATATTGACATCACAGGTGAAACTGTAGGTGAACTGGGCGCCATCTGGAGGTCCAAGTTTCACAGTGATAGTGACCGCAGTCTTATTGTTGCCTGAATTTACTTTATCAGAATTCAGCTCACCGACGAAACACTTGTTGGCAGAGTCGTAAGTGAATGGTGTCTTGATAATACAGTCATTGCCAGACTGTTTTGTACCATTGCTATTCTTCCAAGTGATGCTGGCATTCCAAGATGCTTCGACATCAAGGGTTGCAGGATCACCAGTCGTAACTTCTACTCCTGGATTAACCTCTGCATTGCCGAAGTCGCGCCAATTTGACTCGGTTCTCTTCTTGACGAAGGGCTGGAGGGCAATCATGCCGCCTGCGTTGAATGTAACCTTAAGACCATCGCTGCTGGCTGTTCCTGTTGGATATCCGCCGATGGGCGGGAGAGACATGGGTTCAACACGGAACAACCAGTCAGTCAGAATAACAGGAATGACGCGGTAGTCGTTGCGGGCGATATAGCTCCATTCTTCGGTTTCTGTATTGCTGATGAGTGCATGGCTGTATACGACATCATCTCCAGTACCTGTCTTGATTCCTAACGACAGATAGAACAGCTCCGAGCCATTGCCCGGAGCAGCACTTTCGTTGACATAGAATGTGAACTTGACGGGTGTTTGACCTGTACCTGTAGATTTATGACCTGTAGCAGCAACAGCATTGTCAGTGGTGAGAGTATAGGTAAAGTTGCCTCTGGAGGCTCCTGAAGCAAGGTTCGGCTGGATGTCCATGTGGTGGGCATTCATATCATCAGGATAGTTGGGGGTCGTGCCGTAATTTGGCAACAACATCAGGTTGTTGGGACCATTTAGCGGGTTTGCCGTGATATCTGTCAGCGAGATAGATTCAATAGTAGCATCACTTGCCCCATCGTTAAAAACCTGCACCTCTATCTTGGCCAGCATGCGAACGACGATAAGGTCCTTAGTTAAAGTACCTGAAGCAGGGACGGACAGCGTCTGCTTGTTGCTCATGGGGATGCCTTTCGCACCGAAGCCATTATCAGAAGCAGCGGGATCGAAGCCATTGCCGTTAATCGTGGCTGTGGCTTCTGCTACTGTAGCATCTGTCAAGGCTGTATTCGTATTAAAAGAGGTAATACCTAAGATATTCTTCAACGATGTCTCACTGATGTTCGCAAATGAATAAACGGTATAAGTGCCACTCGCCATCTCCACATTTGCGCAAACATCGTCTATTTCTGCTTTATCGTCTGCTGGAGTTCCTGCAAATTTATACTTGATAGTACTGCCATCAGTAATCAGTACGATCCAGGAATACATCATCTCTGAGCGGTCTATCTTGGCATTCTGATCTGTCCAGGCACGAGTCGGGGCCGCGCCACTGTTGCCGTTATCAGTGGCAATGCGTAATGTTACATGAGCCTGACCAGAGGGTTGTTGTTCCCCACCCTGTTCGTCTTCGCGGTCCGAACTGCAGGCTATCAAGGAGAGCGCGGCGGCAATCGCCATGAAGTATACTGATATGCACCGTTTCTTCATCCTAGTTTAGTATTAAAGAGTTTACATATAAATTGGAGCGTGTTCAAACTTGTCCCACTTCTTCACCTTAATCTTCAGGGTGACCTTCGGCTCTTCAGTGACGGTCTTTTCCATCACCTTCTCAATAGAGATGCGGTAGATATTGTTGCGGACGATGCCGAAGTTCATCGGAGAGGTGCTCGAGGTCGTGACTGTTGCATCGAGTTCCGACGGCAGCAAGGCATCATAGGCCTTATCACTCTCGCCCTGATGGCGGATATAGCCGAAATAGATGCGGTGCTCACGCTTGGTTGCATCTGTCGTATTATTGCCAATATAATAGTCACCTTCGATGGCAATACCCGTGGCATAATAGTAAAGCGGTGAAGCATCTGGCAGGGTGTTCTCCATCGGATAGCAAAGAACAACATTTTCTTTTCCGTCGATGGTAGAACTGGCAGATGCCAAACTATGCATAGAAGCAATGGTATGACAATAGCTGTTGGCAGATAAGTCTGTCAAAGAAGCGATACCAGAGAGGGCATTGACGAAAGTCGAGGGTGTCGAAGTACCTGTCTTGGCGGAAGTGGATGGGTCTATCACAGAGTTAGTACCTGTCTCTGAGGCCAGATATTTTTGTGTATCATTTGTTCGTTTCAGAAGATATTCTGTACCGGCATTAAGATTGAAGGGGGTAATGCGGGTTACCACAAAGTAGTCTGCGCTTGTTGGTGACTCTGTGTCAGCAGTCTTCCAAGCACGATAGACATATCCTGCGGTGGGATATGTATCATCATAGGTGGCTCCTTTCGACCAGAAGTCGATGCGGGCAGCCATACGCTCGATGACCAAGGCATGGTTATCGTCACTGAAATTGAAGGTCTTATCGCCAGAGGCATCTTGCGTCATCACACCTTCGGCTGCAAAGTTCAGGGTGTTGTCTTCTTCGGATGACATGACGAAATTAGTGAAGAGATTGGCAGCCTTCGTATTGTCACCTGAATAAATGGTAGATAGCGTTTCATCGCGAACGTTACTGAGTTTGCTGGTGCCTTCAGTCAGAGAGCCAGTCATATCGTAGTTAGCAATGACGATGGCATGGTATGTCTTGGAGAAGTCGATTCTCGTCAAGCCATATTTTCCTATCAGCTGTGGACCAGTGGTATATTTAGCCTCTATCTGATCAGCATGTTTACCATGAGCAGAACCTGCTTCATAGGAAGTTCCCTGAGTAGCAGAATTTCCGACTTTAGTCACGGGGAAGTAGCGCACCAAGTCGAGTGTGGGGTCAGTTGCGGTATTGATACCGTTAGCATCAGATTGGTAGAGTATTAAGGTAATACCTGTGACAGCGTTCTCACGTTCGAAGCCGGCTTCGCGGCCATCGCCGTCTTCGCCCGCTGTAGGTATTTCACCTGCACGGGTTCTATTGTGAGTATTGCCGTTACTGACAGCAATGGTCAGATTGATGTAGCTGGCTGCTATATTCTCATCCTTGGGACAGTCACTGTCATCTTCAAACTGGCACGCAGTCAGAAGCAGGGTAATAGTGAATAGTAATATATGTCTCAGACGCAGAGTAATCATCTGTAAACCGTAAACTGTTAACTGTAAACTGTAAACCGTAAACTATTTCAAATTCACGTTCTGTATTCTCTTGGCCCACGAGAGCACGTTGATCCGCACATCGGCATACTGCCAGGTGTCTCCCTTGATGAAGAAGTCCATGTAGTAGTCGTAACTGCGGTCGAGATATTCCTGACGGCTGTAGGCATACTGGTCGTAGGCGTTGCGGCCCTGAGAGAGGAAGTCTGTCAGGTTGATGACGGCCACCTCCTTCTCGGTACTGCGGTTCTTGATGACGAGCACCGCATTCTCTTCGGCCTTATCATGCCATACGAGGCGGTTGAAGGTCAGACAGAAGTGGGCGGTCTTGTCTGTCATCGTGCCGTAGCCGTCGAGGCTCTTGGTATCCCAGGTATGGAACGGAGCATAGAGAAGCTCATCGTCAGGCAGCAAGTCGTTGTTGTAGGCCAGCGTACCATTGTTGTCGAGGATATACACATCGAACTCGTCGGCGGAGATGTTCTTCGGATCGTCGAGGTTGTGGAGTCCTATAGTGAGCATCTTCGTATCGCGGACCATCGAGATGGTGGTTGTGTTGTAGCCGTAAGGCTCCACATGGATGGCCTCCGAACCCGTCATACCGTGCCAGATGGTGTCCATCGGAGCGGTATGGTCAACTGAAGAAATGCCTGAGGAAGGAATGCCCAACAACGGAAGACGGTCGAGGGTCACAGTAAGTTTCTCACTGGGGTCGCCAGGAGTCAGCTCGCTACGACGGTACTTGGCACCTGGAGTCTGGAGCGTCTCGGCGTATGGTCTCTGATTGGCCAGTGCCAGGAAACGATAGTCGCCCTTGGGCAGATCGTCGATCTGCATGCAGCTGGCGTAAGTGCCGTCGTAGAGCATCATGCCCATATTGGGCACATCATTCCGTTCGTAGGAACGGATGTAGTTTCCGTCGCTGTCGAACACATAGAGTGTCACGCCGCCCACATGGTCCTTGAACATATCGGCGCGCTGGAGGTTGTAGTCGTACTTGAAGCAGACGAAGATACCGCAATAGGTGTCATCCACGTCTTCCTTCATCATCTCACAGCCCGAGAGCAATGTGAGTGACACAAGTGCCAGAAACAATTGTCTTACTTTCATAACTCTAATATTCGTCAGCGATGTATTGTTCTCTATTAAATATAGTTTCCTGTATATATTAATAAGGTGTAACCGCCCCGCCCCATTTCAGCAGGACGGTCACACGGATGTTTTAAAGTATTATTTCAAGTTCCAGTTCTGGACACGCTTAGCCCAAGAGAGGATGTTGACACGAGCCTTGATGTAGGCCTCCTCCAACTCATCATCGGGATGTTCAGGATTCTCCGGATCATCTGGTTCGGGTGTAGTAGGCTTATCACGGTTCACTTCAGGAACAGTGGCAGAACCGATCTTTGCGATAGCGCCAAGACGGATGGTATACCAGTTGTTACGAACCATACCATAACGGCCGAGGTAGTTGGCATCACGACCTGGGGTTCTAGGATAAATATCATCGATACTAGACTCCTTAGGAGCTGGATCAGTATACTCACCATTATTCCATGGTGTCAGGTCATCACCGAAGTGCTTGATACGGAGCTGATAGAAAGCATAGCCATCCTCATATTTCGTTACTTTTCCGACCTGTGCACTTACCGTGCTAATGACAGTCGCATCATCAAACACACCAGTAGATCCTGTTTTACGATACGACTCCTTAATCGTCACCGATGTAAGCGTCAAAACATTATAAGCATTCGCTGTCACATTGAGATCGATATGCTCATAGGTGATAGGATTCGCAGTACAATTGGTAGTCAACCACGTTGTGAAAGTGGTGTTACTCATTAAGGCTGCAGCAAACTTCTTCTTGACGTCATCCAATGTAAACATCGTCATCTTATCTACACCAATCGTGTAGAAATCATCATCTTCACCTGCTGCAGGTTCAGGAGTCAATTTCACCTTGAATACGACACGAGTAGTCTGGTTATGCTGCTGTTTTTCAACAGGGAAAGTATTCTCATAGCAATACTGAGGAGCAGTTTTTCCAACAGCACTAGAGTACTCTCTAATCGGTGTAGTAATAAACCGACCATCAGCCCAGTCTGATCCGTAATTCGGGTCAATGGCCCAATAGGTACGATAACCCGTATTGGCAACCTTAGTAGACTGACCGACGTCAACGGGGTTAGCACCAATAAAACGATACCCGTCAACCTGAGGATTTCCAAAACTTATCAGATCCCATCCAGCAAACGGTGAAGCATTACGTACCACATAAGAAGATTCATTCTTATTGTCAATAGCCCAAAGCAAGATTGTTGCCTTACCAGTCTTAGCTGTGCCATTTCCATCTTTCAAGCCTGTGATAGACAGATAATCTGTTCCTGTCTCGCCTTCAATAGTCACTTTAGCCACACCACGCTCCACATAAATGTCACAAGAGGGTAAGGCAGAAGCTGCATCTGCTTCAGCCTTTGTCTGATAGATTCGCGTAGCATCCACCGGTGCCAACGTATGCAGCTTACCTGCACCAGTAGCGGGTTTAACAGTTCCGCCTTGCTCCAGACTAAGTACCGCATTCGTCATAAAGAAATACTTATTGTTATCACCTGCTTTTGTGTAGATAAATCTCTGACCTTCTGTATTATAATGGACTAAACCTTTCTGTAAATCTGTAAGTGTTATACCAGATGCCTCTGTAAGAGTACCTAGCGCGTTAACATACTTGACTTTTGTTTTATCAGTACCCTGCTCAATGACACCCTTACCATTGACTACAGCCATTGCGTACAGATTGCTCGAAGGAGCACTCAGAAGTTCAACAGTCTTTGTAGCAGAAGTAGTAATCTGATTAGGAGTATCTCTAAAATTTGAAAAATCAGTTACCGTCTCCACCTGCTTTAAGGTAGCATCTGCCTCTGTTGTTCCTTCAAACAGCAAGAGGATACAGTTATCAACGGCATACTCTGTATCAAGTCCGTCATCAAGAGTAGGTTCAACACCATCAGCTTCCTCCCATGCTCGGGTTGAAACCTGCGGCTGGACAGGCAGATTGATACCCACCTTAATGAATCCACCTTCACGACCCTTGAACGGGTCTTGTGATCCCTGATCTGCCACATCCTTGTCGGACGAGCATGCAGCAAACAGAATACCTACTGCGGCTAACGCCAAAATACTTAATTTCTTCATAAGCTTAAAGTTTTAAAATGTTATACAAATATTAATTGTAATTTTCTATATATATTATTAAATAGGTGTAACTACTTCAGGATGCTGATGGCCTCCAGATTCTTTGTCACGTCGAGCCCCTTGGCGGCAGCCTGCTGGAGCAGCGATGTGGCATCGTCGTAGCGCTGCTGCAGGATGGCGATCACAGCACGGCTGTTAAGAGCCTCGGCACTGTCACCGGCACGTTCCAACAGACTTTCGGCCTTCAGCAGATCCTTCTGACGGATAGCTACATTGGCCAGATTGACGAGGGCCTGCGGATCATCGGGATAGATGTTCACAGCCGTCTGCATCATGCGGTTGTACTCAGGACTGTTGGGCTCCAGGGTCTGGGCCACATCCCACATCTCACGCAACGAGAGCTGGTAGGGCTTCTTCTTGTAGATATCCTTGGCCTGCTCCAGCGTGAAGTCACTGAAGTTGAAGGAGATCTCGTAGTCGGAGCGGCGCAGGCCGGGATAGACATTCTTCAGCAGATACTGGTACTCGGCGGGATACTGCTGCTTGATCTTCCACTCCTTGGGGTCGGGCTGCAGTGACATGTCGCCGATGATATTGAGGATCTGCTGTTTGTGGGGCAGAACAGTCTCATCGGCCTCTTCGACAGCCTTACGCAGGCCGAGCCAGTTCTCCGGGGTAGCCTCTGCCTTGGCGAACACCTCGGCAGGCAGGTTATACTGCTTCTTCACGTAGTCGGTGAGCGACTTGGCACGGTTCTCGGCCAACATCTTATTATGCTCATAGGGACTCTCGGGCGATGCCCAGCCGTGGATCTTGATCTGACGGACGCTGACGTTAGGATCCTTCACCATCACATCGAGGGTGTCGGTGATCTTACGCAACTCACGACGGTTGTTCATATAGTCGGGCAGCATGTCCCACTTGTTCACGACATAAGTGATATAAGCTGTGCCGTGGAGGTTGCGCTCCTTCTTGGCGGCAGCAGGCACGATATTGGCCAGACGGATGAGGTCGTAGGGATCGGGCTTCTCCAAGGTTCCGAGGAAGGCCTGTCCGAAGTCCTTCGAATCACCACATCCGCAGAGGTCGCACTCTAACCAGAGGTCGGCACCCTGATGCCAGTCCTGACGGTCGACGGCATCGGTATAGCTATAGGTCTGCGGCTGTCCGACAAGACGGCGCACACGCTCATTGTTGTAGGCATAGATGCCGTCGATACCATCGCGCTCAAACACAATCTCCTGACGGCGACCCGTGACGAGCAGGCTCTTCAGACGCTGGCGCTGGGTGCTGTCACGGCTGACGAGAACGGGGGTAAAAGCACGGAAACGGTTGGATGCCACCTCGAGAGAGTCGAGGATGAAGTCAGCAGTGAGCACCGTCTTGCCCTCGGTCGTGGTGACCTGCCAGTTGTTCACTTTCACACGGGTATCCACCTCACCCTTCTTCGTGGGAAGGAAAATGGTGGTTTGGGCGGCTAAGGCTGTCGCAAGGAACAGCAACGAAGCTATGGTCAGTATTCTATTTTTCATTGCAGTAAGGTCTTAGAACATATATAATAAGGAGAGGGCAAGTTTGGTGGGACCGACATACCACTTGTTGCCGTCGTCGATCTTCTTGCCGCAGACGCCGCAGTTGAACTTGTCGTAGTCGATATAGGCGGCACCCACACCGATGGAGGCCTCGAAGTTCCAATGACGGGAGAGGATCCACTGGTAGCCGCAGGCGATGCCGCCACCGACGAACCATCCCTCATGACGGTAGTCCTTCAGTTCGTCCCACCAGCCGAAGGGCGGCTTGATGCCATAGGCGTCAAACTGTCCGCCGAAGGCATGGGCACCGACGAACCAACCGTTGAAGCGGTGGCAGAACCAGTAACGGTACTCAGGGTTGACGACCCAGTGCTTGACGAACTTCTGGTCATCTCCATGTCCGAACTTCCAGGGGTTCAGGCCGTAGAATACTTGGAACGTGTGTTTCTTACCTGTTCCGATTTCCATTCCGATATTCGGCGTCGTGGTAGCATCATACAAGAGATTGGTCTTCAGGGCCACTTGCTGTGCTCCGGCGTCTTGGATGCTTCCGGTTAGTAGAAGCGTAACTGCCAATATCGCCTTTTTACAAAAACTCTTCACTTCTTGATAATTTCTTGATAATTATTAATTAGAGTAAAAAATGTATTGCAAAGATAGACAAATTTAATTAAACTAACTAATAAAACGCCGATAGAATCGATAAATTTAAATAAAATTCACACAACTAACACTTTGTTAACTATTTTTTTTCGACCAATTCAAAGTTTTCGATACCAATCCATTCAACAAGTCCCAAATCTGAACAAATATAAACACGAGGGATGGTCTGGTCGGCAAAAAGGGCGTAAACACGGCGATTATCCTGAGGAGAATACGGGATGGAAAGACCATGCTCCTGCCAATAGGCAGAAATCTCTGACGCAGACTCCTCCCGGGCGATGGCCACCATCTGGAAGCCTGGTTCGTCCCGGTGGCGCAGGTAATAGTCGTTCAGTTCCGGCAACTCCCGCTGACAGTCGGAGCACGAGGTATGGAAGAAGACGATGACGGTACGCCCCGAAAGACGGTCGGATGAAAACACATAGGTAGTCTCGCCGTCAATCACGTCGACCGAGAACGACGGCAGGCGGTCGCCGACCTTCACCCGTTCTACGGACTCGGCAGGCTCTTCACTGCTGTCGACAACGCAGCCGACGAACAGACAGAGGGGCAAAAGGAAAGTCAACAATGTTCTCATCGATGCAAAGGTAGGTATTTTTTTGTTTATAGTTTAGAGTTTATAGTTTATATATGAGAAATTTACGATTATTTATAGTTTTTATTTGTCTGATTCAAAAAAATGTTCTATCTTTGTCGGCTGAAAAATCAACTATTATATTATATATTATAAATAAGGTGTATGAAACAGTTTTTTAAAATGACATTCGCCACCGTCTGTGGTATCGCAATCTTCTTGTTGATAGCAGGACTCTTCCTCGTCATCTCACTCGCCGGCATGCTGGCCAGCGACTCTGCTCCCACCAAAGTAGAGGACAACTCCGTGTTTGTGATCAAACTCAGCGGGACTATCAGTGAACGGGCCGATGAGGGTACGCCCTTCGACGCCGTGCTCGGCATGGGTGACATGAGTGCCATGGGGCTCGACGACCTCATCGCCAGCATCAGAAAGGCGAAGGACAACGATGACATCAAGGGTATCTATCTGGAAGGTGGCATCACGGAGTTTGATGCGCCTGCCACCGCCCAGCAGTTGCGTGACGCCCTGAAGGACTTCAAGACGAGCGGCAAGTGGATCGTGGCCTATGCCGACCAATATATGCAGGCCAACTACTATGTGGCATCGGTAGCCGACAAGGTTTACCTGAATGCAGAGGGTAATGTCGACTTCAAAGGTCTCGGCGGCAAGGGAGAATATATGAAGGGACTCTACGACAAGATTGGCGTGAAGTACCTGACGGCGAAGGTTGGTAAGTACAAGAGTTATGTAGAGCGCAACACCTTGACCGGCATGAGCGACTACGACCGTGAGCAGCGCTCGGTCTACCTGAACGGCATCTGGCAGTACTGGCTGAAAGAGATCGGAGAGAGCCGCAAGGTGAGTCCGGAGCAGTTGAATCAACTGGCCAACGACAGCATCCTCGCCTTTGCCAATCCCAACGACTACCTGACCGCCAAACTCATTGACAAGGTCATCTTCCCCGAGGAACTCAAGGCAGAAATCAAGGAACGACTGAAACTGGACAAGGATGACGACATCCACCAGTTGACCCTTGCCGACATGCTGAACGTGAAAGCAGACAAGAACGACGACGGTGATCAGATTGCCGTGTACTATGCTTTCGGCAACATCGTGGACAGCGAGGTCACAAACCTGATAAATGGCGGTGGCCATTGCATCATAGGCAAGACGACGGCAGAAGACTTACGGAAACTGGCCGACGATGACGACGTAAAGGCCGTCGTGTTCCGTGTGAATTCCGGTGGTGGCAGTGCCGTTGCCTCCGAGCAGATCCGTCACGCCATCAAACTGATCAAGGCCAAGAAACCCGTGGTGGTATCGATGGGTGGTCTGGCTGCCTCCGGTGGCTATTGGATCAGCAGTCCCGCCAACTATATCGTAGCCGAGCCGACCACCGTCACCGGCAGCATCGGCATCTTCGGACTGATTCCCAACTTCAGCGGACTGGTACAGGACAAACTAGGTGTGACCTTCGACGGTGTGACCACCAATAAGTATTCTGACTACGAAACTGACATGATTCTTGGCAAGAACCCCGACGAGATCATGAAGCACATGCAAATCTATATTGACCGTGGTTACGAGAATTTCCTCAACATCGTCTCGGAAGGACGTGGCATGAAGCCCGCACAAGTTGACTCTATTGCTCAAGGCCGTGTATGGCTGGCTACCGATGCCATCAAGATCAAACTCGTTGACCAACTCGGCAGTCTCGACGATGCCGTGAAGAAGGCCGCCGAACTCGCAAAGACTGAAGAATACCACACCAAGAGTTATCCTAGCAAGGGTAACTGGCTCGATGCCTTCATGCCCAACGAGAAGAAAGGCTCATACCTCGACAGTAAGTTGCAGGGAGAGTTGAAGGCTCTGCTCGGCGACCTGTACGAACCGATGATGGAGATCCGACAGACGATCAAAGGCGGCAACACGCTTCAAGCAAGGATGATGGAAGATGTCAGAGTGAAATAGTTTACGGTTTACAGTTTAGAGTGATCAGTAAGGACAGAATCGAGGGCGACCTCATCAGCATCAACAAGAAGTTACAGCCATTGAGTTGGCTTTACGGCTTAGGCGTCGGTTTCAGGAACCTGCTCTTTGAGATGGGTATTCTGAAGAGCCGTTCGTATAGCACACCTGTCATCTCAGTCGGAAATATCACCGTCGGAGGTACTGGCAAGACACCTCATGTGGAGTATCTGGTCCGGCTGCTGAAAGACAAAGCCAAGGTGGCCGTGCTGAGCAGAGGCTATAAGCGCAAGACCAGCGGTTTCGTGTGGGCTGGCGAGGAAGCAACGGCCAGCACCATCGGCGATGAGCCGTACCAGATGAAGACCAAGTTCCCTGACATCGCCGTAGCCGTAGACAAGAAAAGGACACGGGGCATCGAGAGGTTGACCAGCGGAGAGTATGTCAAGGATATCGATGTCATTCTGCTCGATGATGCCTTCCAGCACCGTTACGTGAAGCCTGGCATTAACATTCTGCTCGTCGACTACCATCGCCTGATTATCTACGACACCCTCCTGCCGGCAGGACGACTGCGGGAACCCGTGAAGAGCAAAGACAGGGCGGATATCGTGATCGTCACGAAGTGCCCAAAAGACCTGAAGCCCATGGAGTTCCGTGTCATCACCAAGGCCATGAGCCTCTATCCATATCAGAAACTGTTCTTCTCCTCCCATGAGTTCGAAGGACTGAGGCCTGTCTTCCCAACTAATCAGAATACTCAGAGTTCTCAGATTTCTCAGACATTATCCGAGGCTCTGGCTGATCAGCACGTCCTTCTGTTGACCGGCATTGCCTCACCCGAGCAGATGCTCAACGACCTGAAGGGCTATGCCAAGGCCGTGACCCCCCTGGCATTCAGCGACCATCATCGTTTCAAGGAGAATGATGTGAAGCAGATCAACGAGACGTTTAGTGCCCTCCCTTCACCTAAGATGATTATCACGACAGAGAAAGACGAGACCCGTCTGATGCAGGTAGAAGGTCTGAGCGACGAGGTGAAGAGATGTCTCTACGCCTTGCCGATCAGAATACAGATTCTGCTCGACCAAGAAGAATCATTCAATCAATGTATTATCAGTTATGTACGAAAAAATTCAAGAAACAGCATCCTGGCTCAAAGCAAGGATGACCACAAGCCCAAAGACAGCGATTATTCTGGGAACCGGCCTCGGACAATTAGCTTCAGAAATAACTGACAAGACGGAGTTCCCTTATACGGACATCCCCAACTTCCCGTTATCGACCGTAGAAGGCCACAGCGGCAAACTGATCTTCGGCAAACTCGGTGGCGTGGATATCCTGGCCATGCAGGGCCGTTTCCACTACTATGAGGGATACTCAATGAAGGAGGTGACCTTCCCAGTCAGGGTGATGTACGAGTTAGGCATCAAGACCCTTTTCGTGAGCAATGCCGCAGGAGGCATGAACGAGAATTTCCGTGTGGGAGACTTAATGATCATCACCGACCACATCAACTTCTTCCCGGAGCATCCGCTGCGCGGCAAGAACTTCCCGACAGGTCCGAGGTTCCCTGACATGCATGAAACCTACGACCAGGGACTGATCAAACTGGCTACAGACATTGCCCGTGAGAAGAAGATACGTGTCAGATATGGTGTCTACGTCGGCGTGCAGGGTCCCACCTTCGAGACCCCGGCAGAATATAAGATGTACCGTATCTTAGGAGGTGACACCGTCGGTATGTCGACCGTACCTGAAGTTATCGTGGCTCACCATTGCGGCATCCGCACCTTCGGCATCTCGGTCATCACTGACCTCGGCGGCTTCAACGCTCCCATCGAAGTCAGCCATGAAGAAGTGCAGAAAGCCGCCAACAAGGCCCAGCCACTGATGACAGAGATTATGCGTGAGATGATTATACGATCTGAACAGGTCGGCCACCAGCAGACTGAGAAATTCAATACAGACCACCCGACAGAAGAATGGAAATAGCAAAACTCGGAGAGTTCGGCCTTATCGACCGTCTCACCAAAGACATCAAAATCAAGAACGACAGTACCAAATATGGTGTCGGTGACGACTGTGCGGTGCTGAGTTACCCCGACAAGGAAGTACTCGTCACTACAGACCTATTGATGGAAGGAGTCCATTTCGACCTGACCTACATCGACCTGCAACACCTCGGTTACAAGAGTGCGATGGTGAACATCAGCGATGTGTTCGCCATGAACGGCACACCCCGTCAGATCACCGTCTCGCTGGCACTCAGCAAACGGTTCACGGTGGAGGATATGGAACAGTTCTACAGCGGTCTGCAGATGGCCTGCGACAAATGGGGCGTAGACATCGTCGGCGGCGACACCACCTCCAGTTATACCGGTCTGGCTATCTCGATCACCTGCATCGGAGAGGCCCGGAAAGAGGATATCGTCTATCGCAATGGAGCCAGGGATACAGACCTCATCTGTGTCTCAGGCGACCTCGGTGCCGCCTATATGGGACTGCAACTGCTGGAACGGGAGAAAGCCGTCTACTATGGGCAGATTGACGATCTCCAGAAGAAGATCGCCGAGGCAAAGGCTGCCGGCACCTACGAATCACAAAGTGCCAGGTTCCAAGAACAGAGTGCGAAGTTACAGGACTTCCAGCCCGACTTCAGCGGCAAGGAGTATCTGTTGCAACGCCAGTTGCAGACCGAAGCCAGAGGCGACATCATCCAGAAACTCCGCGATGCCGGTATCCGTCCGACGGCCATGATGGATATCAGCGATGGTCTATCGTCAGAACTGATGCATATCTGCAAACAGTCGGGGGTAGGTTGTCGCATCTATGAGAAGAACATCCCCATCGACTACCAGACTGCCGTCATGGCCGAAGAGTTGAATATGAATGTCACGACCTGTGCCCTCAATGGTGGCGAAGATTATGAACTATTGTTCACTGTTCCCATCGGCGACCATGAGAAGATAGAGCAGATAGAAGGTGTGAAACTGATCGGGCATATCACCGACGCAAAATTCGGCCAGATGCTCGTAACCCGTGATAATCAGGAATTTGAACTCAAAGCACAGGGTTGGAACCCGCTGCAGAGGTAAGAGGTGAGAGGTAAGAGGTAAGAGAAATTTTGAAAAAAGTTCGCAAAATATTTGGTGGGTTCAAAAAATGTTTGTACCTTTGCACCCGCAAACGAAAGGATTGCCGCTCGGTTTACCGCTTTCACAAAGCGACGCGACTGAAAGAACCAAATTGGTGCCTTAGCTCAGTTGGTAGAGCATCGGACTGAAAATCCGTGTGTCCCCGGTTCGATTCCTGGAGGTACCACTTCCTCCTTTCATTAGCCCGGTTTCGCGTTATGGCGGCCGGGTTTCTTTTTATACCTAATTTATAATATTATTATGGGAATAGTCATTGGTATTGACGTGGGTATCTCCACCACTAAGATTGTAGGCATCAAAAACGGAAAGGTATCAGCGCCGATCCGTATTACCGCCGCAGACCCTATCACCTCTCTCTATGGTGCTTTTGGCAAATATCTACACGATAACGACATCGACCTGAAGGATGTAGAAAAGGTGATGCTGACGGGTGTTGGCGCAGCATATATCGACACCCCCATCTACGGACTGCCCACCGCCAAGTCTGAGGAGTTTATGGCCGACGGTCTCGGTGCCCGTTTCGAGTCGAAACTCGACCACGCCATCGTGGTCTCGATGGGTACTGGTACGACCTTCATCCTCTGCAACGGCGATGAGATGAAGCATATCGGCGGTATCGGTGTCGGCGGAGGCACGCTGGCCGGACTCGCCCGTATCATGCTCAACACCAGCGACATCACACAGGTGGTGGCGATGGCCAAACAGGGTAACGTGCGCAACATCGACCTGGTCATCGGCGACATCAGCGCCCATCCCCTGCCTGGACTGCCTATGGACACGACTGCCTCCAACTTTGCCAAGGCGCAGAGCGACGCCTCGAAGGAAGACATCGCCGCCGGACTGATCAAGATGGTGCTGCAGAGTATCGGTTCTGCCGCCTGGCTCGCCTCTTTAGGCAGCGACATCCGCGACTTCGTACTCATCGGCAACCTCTCCCTCCTGCCACAGTGCAAGGAAGTGTTCCCTGGTCTTGAGAAACTCTACGACATCCGTTTCCACGTACCCAAGCACTCCCAGTACTGCACCGCCATCGGTGCCGCACTCGACTACACCATCAACGGAAAGAAATAAGAGCAGATGCGCCGCGCCCAAAAGGAATTTGAAAAGAAACGTCAATAAGTACACCAGGACTCGCATCAGAAGAGATGCGGGTCCTTTTTTTGTTTGTTTACCTGACTGTGGGGTTGAGATTGCGCTGGAGGAAGAAGGCCTTCGTGGCGAGGAAGAAGCAGGCGACACCTGCTGCATTCACCACGACCACTGTCCAGAAGGCAGCACCATAGCCGACGAGTTCGGAGATGACGCCTCCGACGAGAATGCCGAGTCCCATACCGATATCCCAAGAGATGAGAATGGTAGAGTTGGCCGTGCCACGCTGGTTGTTGGTGGCCACATTGATGGTCATGATCTGAAAGGCTGGCCACATGTGACCGTTACCGAGGCCGATGAGCAAGGCGGAACCGTAGTAGCCGAGGGTTGCCAGAGGTGAGAGATAAGCAGGCGCGTCAGCAGGAACGGTAAGAGATGTGAGATTACTCAAGGCCGGCAAGGCGATGAAAATTGTATACCCTACCAGCGAGATGACCATGCCGGAGCCTGCGTTGAAGGTGAGCCGGCCTTCACGGAGGGCCTTGCCCCCCTGTAAGCGTGACAAGATCAGCCCGATGGAACAGAGCATAAAATAGGTACCTGTTCCACCCGTGATGCCCATGACCTCCTTGCCATAGATGGCCAGGTAATTGCTCAACACGCCGAAACTGAAACCGAAGGCCACCATATTCAACCCCAGGAGCCAGCCCCTGACGAGAAAGAAGCGGTCCCAAGAAAGAGGAAGGCGGATAGAGGAATGTGGAAAGAGATTACTTGTTCCCTTAGAACCTGCCGCCGGAGTATCCTCTTTCCTCTTTACACTTTCCCCTTTCCTCCCTATATCTACTGTGGCATCGACGAGCCAGCCAAGGCAGGCTACGATGAAGGCCAACCAGAAGAGGAGTTCGAAACTGGCGGTAAACTGATAAAGGAATATGCCGACTGTAGGCGCAATGGCCATGGCAAGGTTGTTTGACAGGCCGTAGTAGCCGATACCCTCCGTGCGTCTGCTGGATGGCAGCACATCGATGGCGACCGTCGAATTAGAGACGGTCAGTGCTCCGAAGGGACCTCCATGAAGTGTACGGACCACCAAAAACAAGAATAAGGTCGAGGCTGCGAGATAACCGGCAAAGAAGATGGCGAAAGCCCCGAAACTGATCATCAGCACGGTCTTCCGCGGAAAGGAGTCGACCAGATAGCCGCTAAAAGGACGGCACAACAAAGTCGTGATGGTATAGCCTGACAAGACGAGGCCTATCACGTCCTTTGTTGCGCCGAAATGTTCACTCAGATAGAGCGGCAGCAGAGGTGTCAGCACATAGAAGGCAAAGAACAGCGCGAAGTTCGCTGTCATGACCTTGATATAGTTCCTATTCCAGAGTCGCTCCATTTTTCTGTTTTGACAATTCGTATCCATCCGTTCCACTCCGATGCATCATTTGCTGACGATATTCTTAAGCGACGAGCCGAAGATGATGTACTGCGTATTACCGGCGATAGTACCCTCGTTCTGTCCCCAGAGGAAGGGCCAGTCGTCGTAGTTCTCGAAATGGTCCGGCTTACGGAACAGCAGGCCAGGAGCCACGTTACCGGGGATGAACGAGAAGTCTGCACGGTTGTTACCGTAGAACACCTGCTTCGGACGGGTGGCACCCACCACGGCCACAAACGAATAGTTATGGTAGGGATGGCAGCCGTAGAGCCAGTTGGCGACACGGTAGACCTCATCCTTGCCGACGATGTCGGGGAAATAGATGTGGGCGTAGTTGACGGTAATGCCGAAGTTGAGCACCATGTTCACACCAGCCCAGTTGCCAAGACCGATGGGTACACCGTAGGGATTGTTCGTATCGAAGCCCTTGATGTATTGTTCGTACTTCTCCACATAAGGACGGAGTTTCTGCTTGTAAGCCTCATCCATATAGGGCACGGCGTCGAGAGCGGTCTGCATGTTACCAGACAGGCGCAACTCGAGGGCATCCCAAATCTGTGCGGCGAAGTTATCCAGATACTGCTTTTCCTGCGTAGCACTGAAAAGCATCAGGTTCGTGGCCATGTCACCGAGTTGTTCACGGTTCTTACGACTACGTTCCAAGAGTTTCTGGCGTTTCTTGTCAGGCTGGGCTCCCTGCTGCCTGGGATTGGCGATACTGGTCTGTTCTGAACCTTCAAGCCATGCATATTCATCATCATTCTGACGGGCTGCAGTGCGCTGGGCGATGATCTCAGTTGCCTCCTTCATCAGTCGCTTCGACTGAGTGAGGGCACGCTCTGCCAGGTCATCGTTATACCCCTTGAGGGCATGACTGGCGGCAGCGAACATCGTGGCAGCACGGAGGTCCAGTTGCGGATTGCGGGTAGTGAAGGCCCACATATCGTCGGGCGTACCACTGCGCTTGCCGTCGGCACTCACTTCGTAGGGCTTGAGCGACGGGTCGTAATGCAGGCCGTCGGTGATCGAGGCAGCATCGCCCAGATGGTGATAGTTGTCGAGGATGGAGTTGGAGAGCGTCGAAGCCATGTGGCCGATCTGCTCTGCCTGTGCCACGAGGTTCAGTGTGCCGTGCTCGATGAACTGCAGGATGTCGGGCACACCGTCGGGACGGTGCAGGTCGACATAGCGTTGCTTCTGCGAGACGAAGGTCTCGTCGCGCTGAGGACGGAAGAGTTCCCAGGTGCGGATGAAGTTCTGTACGACATTGATGTTCGAGCCTGTCTCGATATCGAAGTCACCGGCATCGAAGAATCCGCCGACGTTCAGGCCGGGGATGAGTTCCAGAGGCTTGTATTTCGTATCGGTGGTCGGCCCCTGACGGTGCAGGTCGAAGTGATCGCTCTCTGGGGCCTGCAGATAGCCCTCCTTGAACGGCTCACCGTGCCAGGTGCGATAGCCCTCGTTCACATACATGTGATTCATGTGGATAGGTACCCAGACGTCAGTGGTGGCATCGGTGATCTTGTCGTAGACATGGGCGTCGATGAGAAAGTCATTTGTTTTGGTGTTTCCGTACTGGATATAATAGACGCCCGGCTCCTTGACTGCCGAGAAATCGAATTTCACATAATTATATTTGAAATAAGGTCCCCATGACTGGATGGCGCCCTCAAAGGCCTTCTCTGTCGTGCCGTCGGCCTTGATGCGCATCAGCGAGGCAGAGGTCTGCGGTGTGTCATTCTTGTCAAGTTCGATGACCGCCACCTTCGGCTGTTCGGGGGTATAGCCAATCTGAGAGAAGCCAATGTTCGGTTCACGGATCCACCCGGGGATGGCATTCGGCTCAATGGTCCAGGTGATGACCTTACCCGTCTTGCCGGCAGGCAGCACGCTGCGGACAACGAACCAACCGTTCTGCGCCAGCATACGGCCGTCGAAGAGTTTCAACTCGGCATCGTCGCTGCTGATCTTAACCATACGTCCGGGATCGTCGGTGGCCATCGTCAGACGATGACCAGTCTCAATGGGCAGTGGGTCGATGAATCGCCCTGTGCCCCGGTCGTCGTAGGTCTTGAAGCCCTTGAACTGACGGGGCTTCTCACTGTTCGGACGGGTGATGGTCTGGCTGGTGGCATAGCGTGGCAGACGACCCAGACGGCCGTCCATCGTGAAGGTCTTCAGCCAGTATTGCGATGGCAGGAACTCGATGTTGAATCCTGCCTCGCCGGCCAGTTTCTCGGGTACGGGCTTGTCGAGCCATACGGCTATCTCCACCGCCTTGCCCTTGGCCGTCACCACCACCCGACTGTCGAAGTCGTAGTCGTCGTAACGCATGGTCACCTCTATGGATCCATTCCCGCGGTCTACCTTTCGGTCGGTCATCTTCGGCACCAGGTCCCACTGCTCGGGCGTGTTGTTCAGACGCACGGCACCGCCCTGGACGGTACGCACACCATGGTGAATAATCTCTATACCGGAGTTCTTCTCGTCGTTGAAGCCTCCGTTAAAACTGTTGCTGAACACCAGCACGTTCACTCCCTGCCGCTCGAAATACTCACGGTCGTTCAGTGTCAGATCCTGCGCCCGACAGACTGTGGCAACAGCCAATGTCATCATTACGAATAGTTGTCTCATCTTTTGTAAGTTGGTTTTGTTTGTTTTATCTTCTCTTTTGTCAGTCCATCGGATAACGCACGTCCCACTTGGCACGAAGGGCATCCATGAGTTCCATGATGTAGAGGGTCTCCCGGTGGGGCATCTCCCGCGGTTCCAACAGACCGTCTGCCAAGGCCCGACGACAGGCCTGGAACTGGTATTCGTAGCCTGTGATCTGCTGCGGCACACGGATGGTTTCGATGTAAGTACGATCGGGACCGTTGACGGTAATCTGTTGCGGATTGTTGATGTTGTCGATGATCAGATTTCCTTCTGTTCCCGCAACAACACCGATATTGTCGCCCACACACTGGGCACTCGACTGGAGATTGCAGAGCATCCCGTCGGCCAATACCAGACTGATGGCGTTCGTCAGGTCCATGCCCGTCTTCGACTTCACGCACTGGCTCTCGATGCTGACGATATCGGCCGGGAAGAACATCCTGACGAAGTTCAGGGCATAGACACCGAGGTCGAGCAGCGCACCGCCACAGAGGTCTGGGCGCATGATACGGGGCTTGTCACCCATCGAGTAGCCGAGGGTGGCCGTCAGCATCCGCGGTTCGCCGATACGAGTGGCTATCAGTTCGCGCATCATCTTGACAACCGGCTGATAACGTGTCCAGATGGCCTCAGCCAGGAAGACTTTCCGCTCGTGGGCCAGGTCGATGATCTCCTTTGCCTGCCGCGCATTGGCCATGAAGGCTTTCTCCACCAGACAGGGCTTGCCCCCGAGCAATGCCTCCTTCGTCACATCGTAGTGGTGAGAATGCGGGGTGCCGATATACACCAGGTCGATATCGGGGTCAGCAATCAGTTCTGCATAACTGCCGTATGCCTTCGCGATCTTCCACTGCCTGGCAAAGGCCTCTGCCTTCTCAAGGGTCCGCGACCCCACGGCATAGGCCTCACACTCCTTCAGTCCGTTGAGGGTGATGGCAGCCTTCTCGGCTATCCATCCCGTGCCGATGATACCGACACGCAGTATATCCGTCTGTGTCATCCCCGTGCCATTTTATAGATAACCTCCATATCCTTTATCTTAGTTCATGTGTCAATAAACTCATCCTACTCTTGGGTGCAAAGATAATGAAAAATATCGGATATAGCAAATAATTTGATAAAATAAAAAGAAACAAATACCAATTTTGTTGCGTAATAAGGATCGATTCCTAAATAATCAAAAAAAACGGCACCAGACGCACGGTGCGTAGAAAAAAATGACTATCTTTGTCGCACGTAGACATATTAAACTAATAAGACAATGATGAAGATTTTGATGATTGGCGGTACGGGCACGATCAGCAGTGCCATTACCCGACTGCTGGCTGAGAGCGAGCACGAACTGTGGTTGTTGAACCGTGGTAACCGTCAGGCAGAACTACCTGCAGGTGTCAGACAGATTGTGGCTGACGTCGAGGACGAGCAGTTGGTGGCAGAGAAACTGGGCGACATGACGTTTGATGCCGTCTGCGAGTTCATCGGCTTCGTGCCGGAGCAGGTGGCCCGCGACATCCGGCTCTTCAAGGGACGCACGCGCCAGTATGTCTATATCAGTTCCGCCTCGGCCTACAACAAGCCGGCACGCGGCTATATCGTCAACGAGGGAACCACCCTGGCCAATCCCCACTGGGAATACTCCCGCAACAAGATTGCCTGCGAGGAACTGTTGATGAAGCACTACCGCGAGGAGGGCTTCCCCGTGACCATCGTCCGCCCGAGCCATACCTACTGCGAGCGCGCCGTGCCCCTCGGCGTACACGGCCTGAAGGGCAGTTGGCAGGTGGTGAAGCGTATGATGGAGGGCAAGCAGGTGCTGATACAGGGCGACGGCAGTTCGTTGTGGACGATGACGTGGAACGAGGACTTCGCCCGCGGCTTCATCGGCCTGCTGGGCAATCCGCACGCCATCGGCGAGGCGTTCCAGATCATGAACGACGAGACGCTCACCTGGACACAGATCTACCAGACGATTGCCGACGTGCTGCACGTAGAGTTGAAACCGTATTATGTCGCTTCGTCGTTCCTGGCTGATGTCTGCCCCAAGGCCTACGACCTCGAAGGCGGACTCCTCGGCGACAAGGCGGTGAGCGTGGTCTTCGACTGTTCGAAACTGAAACGGGCCGTACCCGGCTTCCAGGCTCGGGTACGCTTCGAAGAGGGTGTGCGTCGCACCATCGACTATATCCTGAAGCACCCAGAACTGCAGGAGGAAGATCCCGACTTCGACCGCTGGTGCGACCGGGTGATTGCCGCACAGGAGAAAGCCAAGATCGGATTATAACGTCAACGGCTCTCCGTCGATAGTGATATCTCTTAATTGGTATTTGTCGGAGGGCTTCACATCGATGGGTGTCTCGGCATCGACCCGGATGTCGCGCAGCATGATATTGTTGCAACGCGAAAGGGGCATGTCTTCACGCTCTCCGGGCTTGAAGAACTGTGTCCAGGGATGGATGAAGAGGATGCGCTTGCAACGGCCCGTGATATGCTCGACCAAGACATACTCGTAGTGCTGCGGGGTGTCAGGGCGCATCTTCAGCCACAGCACGCGGTCTGCCCGCTCTGTATGGCAGTTGCGCAGGATGACATTGCGGTCGTGGAGCGATTCCGAGCCCAGTGTCAGGCAGCCGTGCACACGGCCGTAGCGACAGTTCTGAATCAGTATCCGCTCGCAATCGCCATTGGTATCGTCCCGGTCTGCCCACGTTCCCTTGCCACCTTTCAGCACGACGGCATCGTCGTTGACATGCATAAAGCACCCGTCGATGAGCACATCGGTACAGGCGTCGATGTCGATGGCATCCGACGAGGGAGCGCCACGGGTGGGATCGGGTGCCCAGATATGCTCGGTAGGCGCGAAGATATAGCAGTCCAGATAGCGCACATGGTCGCACTTGTAGATGTGGTTGGTCCAGAAGGGCGAGTTGACGAGATGCACATCCTGCACGGTCACGTTCCTGGAGTTTGAGATATAGGTGAGCCGGGGGCGCTGGGCGTCCTTGTTGGTGCATTGCGGATTCCATTTGCGACGGATCCAGAACTCCTGCCAGTAACTGAGGCCGTTGCCGTCGATGGTGCCGGTGCCGCTGATGGTGAAGCCGTCGAGGCCGTCGGCATTCACCAGCGCACAGAAATAGGTGCAGGTCTCGCCTTCGATACGGGTGGTCATATAAGGGAAGTCGATAATGCGGTCGGAACCTTTCAGGTGTCCCCTCACGTGCAGATGCGTACCTTGTTTAAAGAAGAGGGCACCGGTGAGATAAGTACCTTCGGGAATCACGATCACGCCCCCGCCCTCGCTGGCAGCGCGGTCTATCACCTGCTGGATGGCCGCCGTCTGCACCACCGTGGAGTCGCAAGCCACACCATAGTCGGTAATGACATACTGGCGTCCCAGCGTCGTCACGTCCACCTTCGTCGTGTCCTGGAACCAGGCATCCATGACGCTGTTGTCAGGCCAGGTCTCGCCCACGGGGGCTTTCCCGGTCTGGGCGGCAGCACTCATCACCGTCAGCGACAGCAGCAGGAGGATCAGTCTCATCTGGCAGTCACACAACGGAGGTTGGTTTCCAACTGCGCCGTCGAACTGGCTCCGACGAGTACCGAGGTGACGCCTCTTTGCTCGAGTATCCACCTGAGCGCCATCTCTGCGATGGTCTCGCCACGGCTTTCTGCGGTCTCGCGATAGCCGCGGAGCGTCTGGAGCAACTCCGGTGTCAGCATCGACTCTTTCAGGAACTTCCCTTTCGACATCCGGGAGTTCTCCGGCACACCGTTCAGGTAACGGTCTGTCAGCAAGCCCTGCGCCAACGGGGAGAAGGCGATGAAGCCGACACCGTTGTCGGCACAGAAGTCGAGGATGCCGCTTTCCTGCGGCTGACGGTCGAGCATGTTCAGACGTCCCTGATAGATCAGCAGCGGCACGTCGTGGGCCTTCAGATAGTCGTAGCCATATTTCAGCGGCTCCAACGGCCAGTTCGAAATGCCCACATAGAGGGCCTTGCCCTGACGCACGATATCCACCAGGGCCTGCAGCGTCTCGTCGAGCGGCGTCTCGGGGTCGTAGCGGTGGCTGTAGAACAGGTCCACGTAGTCAATCTTCATGCGCTTCAGGCTCTGGTCCAGACTGGCCATCAGATACTTCCTGCTGCCCCAGTTGCCGTAAGGCCCGGGCCACATGTCATAGCCTGCCTTCGACGAGATAAAGAGTTCGTCGCGGTAAGGGCGGAAGTCCTCGTCCATCAGCCGGCCCATGGTCTCCTCGGCCGATCCGTACACCGGACCGTAGTTGTTGGCCAGGTCGAAATGGGTGATGCCGTGGTCAAAGGCGTAGTGGGTGATCTCACGGCTGCGCTCGTAGGGGTCCACGCTCCCGAAGTTATGCCAGAAGCCGAGGCTCACCTGTGGCAGCATCACACCCGAACGTCCGCAACGTTCATATTTCATCCCATTGTCGTAGCGGCTCTTGTCCGCAAAGTATTGTTCGTTCATCGCTGTTAGTTTTTTGTATTCTGGTGGCAAAGATAGTGTTTTTTCTGCGAAATACGCTCATAAATTCGGGCCAATCATGAAAATTAAGTATTTTTACATATGATGCTATGCTGGAATTACACGGATTATCCTTATATTTGCACCAACAATCAGAGGACAAACGACCTCATCAATAACGAACGATATGATAAAACGGTTTTGGATTCTTGCCCTGGCATGCAACAGCATCATCATGGCCGCTGCACAGACAGCCATCCTGAAAACAGCACAGAAAGCCAACGACTACTTCATGGCGAAGTACAGTGACCCTACTCTCCTCACCAACGTCAATCGTATCCGCCCTTCATCACTCTGGACGAGGGCCGTGTACTACGAGGGACTCATGGCCCTGCATGCCATCAATCCCCAGCAGCGCTATCTGGACTACGCAGAGAGATGGGCCGACTTCCACCGTTGGACGCCACGCTACGGGGTGACGACCACCAATGCCGACGACCAGTGCTGCGCTCAGACCTACATCGAACTGAACCTGCTGACCGGCAAGGGGACACTCGACTCCATCCAGAAGAATCTGACGCTCCAGATGGCTTCAGGCCGTACCGACTACTGGACATGGATCGACGCCATCCAGATGGCGATGCCGGTGTACGTCAAGATGTATGCCACCACGGGCGACAGACAGTATCTGGATTACGCCATGAGGAGTTACAAGTGGACCCGCAACACCTGTGGCGGTGGGCTCTTCAACCAGAAAGAGGGACTGTGGTGGAGAGACCGGGACTACGTACCGCCCTACAAGGAGAAAGATGGCCAGAACTGCTATTGGAGCCGCGGCAACGGCTGGGTGTATGCGGCCCTGGTGCGCTGCATGGAGGTGCTCTCACCCAAAGACAAGGCGTACAGGCAGTTGAAGAAGGACTTCCTGCTGATGAGTGCAGCACTCCTGAAGTGTCAGCATGAAGACGGGTTCTGGCACGCCAGCCTCGTGTCGGATGCCGACTATCCCGGACCCGAGATGACGGGCACCGCCCTCTTCCTCTACGGCATGGCATGGGGCATCAGAAAGGGGATGCTCAGAGATTCAGCCTATCTGTCTGCCTGCGATCTCGCTTTCAAGGCTCTGGAGTCATGTCTTCACAAGGATGGTTTTCTCGGCTGGTGCCAAGGCACGGGCAAAGAACCCGCGTCGGGGCAGCCTGTCACATTCACCAAGGTCCCCGACTTCGAGGATTATGGTACTGGCTGCTATCTCCTGGGACTGTCAGAGTACTACAAACTAAAGATACAGGAACCAAATGCCCAGACCTGGCCGCGGCCCCGGCCAGAGGCTAAGCCTGGCACCCGCTGGTGGTGGTTGGGCTCGGCCGTCGACAAGGAGAACCTGCAGTGGAACCTGTCCGAATATGCACGGGTAGGGATCGGAGCCGTGGAAATCACCCCACTCTATGGTGTCAGAGGCAATGAACAGCACGACATCCCCTTCCTCTCCCCGGAGTGGATGCAGGCGCTGAAGACCGTAGAAGACATCGCCAGGCCGTTAGGCATCGAGGTAGACATGAACTGCGGCACAGGCTGGCCTTTCGGCGGTCCACACATCTCACTGGACCAGGCAGCCTGCAAGGCCATCTTCAAGGATACGATGGTCAATGGCACGCAGACATACGATGTGCAGATAGGGCGCACGGGGCAGAAAGTGAAACGGGCTGCCCCAGGAGGTGAAGGCTGGGTGGTGGATCACTTCGACCGTGAAGCCGTCAGACACTATCTGGACCGTTTCGAACAGGCCTTTGCCACCTCTGGCGTCCCCTACCCTCACACCTTCTTCAACGATTCATACGAGGTGTATAAAGCCAACTGGACACCGTCGCTCTTCGATGAGTTCCAGCGGCGCCGAGGCTATGACCTGCGCACCAGACTGCCCGAGTTGCTGGGAGTGGTCGACGATGGCAATCAGGTGCTTTGCGACTATCGGGAGACGCTCTCCGACCTGCTCCTCGAGAACTTCACCTGCCAGTGGGTGTCGTGGGCACATCGGCATGGGGTCAGAGTGCGCAATCAGGCACACGGCTCGCCCGCCAACCTGCTCGACCTCTATGCGGCCGTCGACATCCCGGAGATTGAAGGCTTCGGACTGTCAGAGTTCGGCATCAAAGGGCTCCGTACCGATCCCGGGATGACACGAAAGAACTTCAGCGACGTCTCGATGCTGAAATATGCCTCGTCGGCGGCTCACGTCACGGGAAAGCCGCTCACCTCGTCAGAGACGTTCACCTGGCTGACAGAACATTTCCGTACCAGTCTGTCGCAGATGAAACCCGATCTCGACCTGATGTTCACCTGTGGTGTGAATCACGTCTACTTCCACGGTTCCTGCTACACGCCGAAGGACGAGCCCTGGCCGGGATGGAAGTTCTATGCCTCCATCGACATGAGCCCCACCAACACCATCTGGCGCGACGCCCCTTACCTGATGAAGTATATCGAGCGGTGTCAGAGTTTCTTACAGTCAGGAGAGCCCGACAATGACTTCCTGGTGTACCTGCCTGTCAGGGATATGTGGCGCCAGCGAGGACCGCGCAACGATGATGCCAAATGGGAGAGCAAGGACCGCCGTGGCGGTGAAGACCTGCTCATGCAGTTCGACATCCACACCATGGACGAGAAGGCCCCACGGTTCATCAGGAGCATACTCACCATCGACAGCCTCGGCTATGACTGCGACTACATCAGCGACCGTCAGTTGGCGAAAGTCCGTATCGCTGACGGCCGCCTCGTCACCGAGGGAGGAGCGCGCTACCGGGCGCTGATCATCCCCGCCAATACCACCATCGACAGCCGCCTGCAACAACTCTTATCGCCCCTCAGCGACTACGTCATCAGGGGGGAGTCGCCAGCAGAGATGGCACGGTTTGCAAAGGCTGAGCCGATGAAGACGGCCCTCGGCCTGCGCGCCATCCGCAGAAAGACGGCTGACGGCTGGCACTATTTCATCGTCAACCTCACTCCTGACGACACTGATGGAGACGTAGCCCTGGCGGCAGACTTCAAGGGTGCCACGTGGTTCAATCCGATGAACGGCGACGTCATGCCTGCCGAGGTTCACGACGGGCAAGTGCACATCGCCCTGAAATCGGGCGAGAGCCGCATCCTGCAGACCTCTTCGCGGCCGACGGCGCCAGCAACAACGCCGTCACAGCCGGCAGAACCGGTAGAAATCACAGGTCCGTGGACCTTGACATTCATTGAAGAGAGTCCGCGCGTGGAAGGCACCTTCCGGCTCGACTCACTCCAAACATGGACCGTTCTGAACGACTCTGCCGCCGTCACGATGGGCACAGGTGTCTATACCACGACTTTCCGACTGACAGGCCGACAGGCCCGTCAGCACAACACCATCAACCTCGGCGATGTGCGTGAATCGGCCCGGGTCTGGCTCAACGGACAGTTTCTCGGCTGTGCATGGGCGGTGCCTTATATCCTCGACTGCCGCAAGGCCCTACGGAAAGGCAACAACGAACTGCGCATCGAGGTGACCAACCTGCCTGCCAACCGTATTGCAGACTTAGACCGCAAGGGTGTGGAATGGCGTAAGTTCAAGGATCTCAATGTGGTCGACATCAACTACCGGCAGACCACCTACGGACACTGGCCGCCCGTTCCAAGCGGCCTGAACTCCAAGGTGATGCTCGAATAAGGGTCGTCAACGCCCGCCTGCATCTCTCAACTTGAAGATGTCGTAGGCCGCGTTGTATGCCGGCGACTGGATCGACAGCAGGTTGAGCACGGAGTGGAAGATGTAGTGCTGTTCGAGCACCGCTGGCAGGTCCTGCTCCGGCTTGTAGTCTCTGAATCCATCCGACACCCACACCAGGAACGGTATCTCGTACTGCACCTTGGGCGCCAGTTTCATCGGAAGGCCGTGCATGAACATCTTGTTCTCGCCCAGCGACTCGCCGTGGTCGGAAATAAAGATCATGGCACTGTGCCACTCGCTCATGGAGCGCAGCGTAGTGATCAGGCTGTCCAGCAGGTAGTCGGTGTAACGGATGGTGTTGTCGTAGGCATTCACCAGCCTGCCGACGTTCTTCTCGCCTTCCTCCACATTCTGGGCCACCGGCCGGTACACCTCAAACTCCTTCGGATATTTATTGGCATACTTGGGACCGTGGCTGGTGCTGGTATGCAGCACGATGAGCACCTTGTCCTTCTGGCTCGACTCGATACGCTGGCGGAGGCCTTTCTGCAGGATGGCGTCATAGTAGACATTCTCGCCTGGATACTGCTCGCCCAGTTCCTCGTTCGTCAGATACTCCGGCACGTGGATGGGCGGCTCGCCCCAGTTCGACGTCCGCCACGACACGTCGACACCGGTACGGTACGCATAGTTCGGCAGCAACTCATACAGGTCGCCGCTGTCCTGGGGCTCCAGGATGGCCTTGGTGCCGGCGGTGGTATAGGTGGCGCACGAGGTGGCCTGATACACTTTCAACCCCGCACGCTTCGACAGCAGCGGATTGGTGTCGCGCGCATAGCCGTACAACTGGAAGTTGGCCTTCCGCGCCGACTCGCCGATGACGAGCACCACCACCGTCTTCTCCCGGTCCGTAATCTTCCCGTCGGGGAGTTTGATCTCCACGGCCTGTTCGTCCTGACTGAAACTCATCACGCGGCCCGTATTCACCAGATACGACCACGGCTGCAGCAGTCCGCCCAACTCCGTGTCGTGCTGGCTGATCCACAGCGTCTGACCGATATTGAGCGCCCCCACGGCGAGGACGGCGGCCAGCGAACCGCCGCAGACGAGGCCCAGCCGCCGCGCCTTACCGCGCACCACGGGCTGCAGGAGGCAGAACAGGGCGGGCACGACGCCGCAGGCGAGGATGAAGAGCCACAGCGACCAACTGAAGAATCCCGACGCCTCGGAGTATCGGGTGTTGAACACGTTCTCGATCGTCGTCGCGTCGATGATTACGTTGTAGGTATAGATGAAATACACGGCCGTCGCGTTGATCACCGAGAGGACGGCCAGCAGCCCACGCCCGACAGCCCTCAGCACGAACATCACGAGATAGGTCATCATGAAGTTCAGCACCAGCATGATCACCAGCAGCGATGCCAGCAGGAGCATTTTCCCGCCGGCATCCTCGTTGGTGTTGTCTGCCACGTAACGGAAGAAGGGGATATTGTACAGCAGCAGCGTGCCTATGCTGACGACACACGAGAACGCAAAGAGCGAAATAGGCCTGATGAGTTTCTTCTTCATACTGACTAATTGTCGATTTCGTGTGCAAAGGTACAAATTTCCAGCCAAAGCAGACTATTTTGCCCTCAGATTTTAATATGTTTTGTGATATCGGCTGCCGAGCCTTAATGACTAATGACTAATGACTATCTTGACAACGCCACCCGCTATTGCTGGATTTTCCGGAACCTTCCCATCTCCGTCTGCACGACCAGCCCCTGTTTCCTCCAATTCTTCAGCATCTGCTGCACGCTGTTGCGCGAGGTGTCGGCACCCTTGACGGCGATGCTCTGCTGGAAGGCGGCGTCGAAGCCGAATTCCGTGTCCAGGCGCTCGTAGATGGTGTCGTTCTTGCCCACCCGCTGACGCTCGCTGTTGATGAGATAGTCGCGGCTGCTGACGGCGTCCTGGATGCGGTTGCGGAAGAAGAAGAGGGCGTTCTCCATCAGCGAGTCGGCGATGATGTCGAAGGCATCCAGCAACAGCGGCGTCTGTGCCTTCACGAGCATCTCCTTCCAGAGCGTGGGCTGCTGCTTCAGACAGTCCTCCGCCCCGCTGAGGCCGTGCTTCTGGATGAGCGTCTCGCACACCTTGCAGAGCATCAGGCAACAGGTCATCCGCTGCGCCGTCACACAGAGACGGAAGCGCTGACGGGCCTTCACACGGTCGTCGTTCATCATCGTCTCCAGGCGGATCTTCTCCAGCCACCGGCGCCCACGGGCCGATCGTCATCTGAACGGTGCCCACACCACGGGCCACCACAGGATAATGAAAAACGAAGACCGACAACAACAGAGAAAGCGAGCCGCAAGACCCGCTTTTTCTTGATAGTAACGGAGGCTGGCTCCATCTTCGGAAGTCATTAAGTCATTAGTCATTAAGGAGAAACATATCACGCGAGGACAGGATGTACGCTTTTATCTGCCAGGTTGGTTGCCGCCGCCACCGGACCAGCACGGGAGAAAACATGTAAATCGAAATTTCGATTGACATCGAGCGCACAGAATTTCAAGTCCCGCAGAGCCGATGGAGCAGCGAGAGCAGAACCATGTCTTACATGAGTTATGCCGAGTCGCGACAGAGGAAGACGAAAGTCAAATAAAGGAAATAAAAGAAAGTGCCTTCGGCACAGGCTGCGCACAACAAGTGAAGCGAAAAATTTCCTTTATTTCTTTAATTTCTGCGGGACAATTAACTGTGTTTGGGGACAGATTCTGAGTCATAGCAGCCGTCATACCCAAGTATCTCTTACCTTTGCATCCGATTATAGAGATTGTTCCATTTTCATGAAATTATTCTTGTAGATGGATGCAATACGGTTTGAATTTTGTAGCTTTGCTAGAGATTTATG
>Ga0247611_10001265_pt1 | contig 45862 bp, 63 predicted proteins | sample 177DNAGHGhighgp2_FD_192422 | JGI IMG/M metagenome (GOLD analysis project Ga0247611, IMG submission 192422) | Sheep rumen microbial communities from Palmerston North, Manawatu-Wanganui, New Zealand - 1770 DNA GHGhigh gp2 | ecosystem: Host-associated > Mammals > Digestive system > Stomach > Rumen... | reverse complement strand
CGTGTCTTTAAATTAAATGGAGACATAAAAGAAAACGATGATATTTTATATGGGATTGTTGGTGATAATGTTATGACATTAAAATCCGATAAGGATGAATGTTTAATGTATTACCAAATAAAACCATATCTTCGTCCAATGTCAAGTATGATTGATGAAGAAAGAGAAGAATTTCGTAAAGTTGGGGGTGTTATGTCATATAGTCCACAACATGATACTTGGGCAATTTCTGCATTTGCACCTGAAGCTTACGATTGGTTAAACGCTTATCAATTTGACTATCGTGGTCTGATTGAAATGGGACTTGCACTTGAAGCAAAAGAAGATATGTATAAATAAAAAAAATAAAAGGAGAAAATTAATTCTCCTTCTTTTTTATCCTAGTAATTTCAAGGCATCTCTGAAATATTGTCCATGAAAACCTTGTATACCCGGTTGAACAAAGTTTGGTAATTGATTTAAAAGTACTATCTCTTCATCATCAATTATCACATATTTTTTTATTTCCGGATGTTCTCTAAGGTATATATCTATTTCAGCACCTCTTGAGATTTCTAGTTCATGATAGTAAATAACATCAGTCATACCAACAACTGATAGACTTGGAAAACCTGGGATACCATTTAATCTAGATTTTAATTGATCTAAGGTTGTCCCTATTCTCCAGGAAGATGTTATCACTATACTAGCCTGGGTCATCTTAACTAACTCAGTTAGACATTGTATAGCCTCTGATATCGGTTTCCCTTTATCAAAAATCGGTCCATCTAAGTCTAAAAATATAACACTTTCACTCATTTTGTTAATTATTTAATATTTAACAAGTATAAGGGTTTAAAAGTTTCTTGATCCATAAGCTTTTTCTTTCATTTTTTTAATTACTTTCTTATTTGCTTCTTGTTTCCAAAGTCTATCTATTTCTTTTTCTTTTCCTGGTTTAAAATATACTAGTCTTAAGTCTTCATATATTTTTCTTCTCAATATATTCCCACCTGATTTAAAGTCGGAAATTGAAAACAGATAATCCCTATTTTTCCACACTTCTTTTTCTATTTTATCTTTTCTATCATGGAATCTTTGTATTACCTCATCACAATCTAGGAACCATTCATTTAATATTCCTAGTTTTAAATTTCTCGACTTAAGATATAGGTGGAGCAACATCTCATCGTATAACTCTCCTTCTCTAAATGTTACTGTTTCAAAAAAGGGGTTATGATGATAGTAGGTTTTCATTCTTTCTTTTTCATTCCTAGCATATCCAACCTTTAAAGCGGTATTTCTTCTTCCGAAAGTACGTATAAGATAAACCATATAACTAGTTAAAAAGAGGACCTAGTTTCCTAGATCCCCTCCCCATTATCTTTTGAAATGGAATTTACTATCAAAGCTATTCCATTCAATTCTTTTAATAGCCTGATTTATTTCACTCATCTTATTCTTTTCCCATTTAAGTCCATCACAAATTATAGTCTTTAGATTGACTGGTAAGGGATTTTCCATAAGATAATCAGTGTTTTTATAGACTCCAACAGGTTCAAGCCAAATAAGCTTATCATCACCTTTAAACTCAAACACTACAAATTCATCTGAGGTCCATAACACATCTATCTTTCTTCCTGGCAAAAATCTATAATTTTTCCATCTTATAGAATCACGAAGACCACAGATTAAACACTTCTGAGCCATTTTTCCCTCTGTCATTTGAATACTGGGAAAATCAGTGCCATTAATGACTACTGAAATATCGCTCATTCTAGTTACATTTTTTATATATTCAATGCTTCTTTTATTCAATACCTCATCTTCATTACTACCTAGAATAAAACTAAGTAGATCTCTTTCTTGTTCAAATCCCTGTACACCCGGTCTCATTCTTTCACCTAATTTCTTAAGCGAAAACAAAGGCTCTAAATCATCTGTTGTACCAGGACTATAGACTTGGTAATGATAAAATGAATCGTTCGGGAGACCAAAATTACTCAAATAAAACGTATACCTTCTCCCAAGGTAATTACTCGTCGCTAGTTGTTGTTTCATCTTTTTTTAATCTAATTACTATTCTACCTTTAGTTAAATCATAGGGGCTCATTTCAATTTTTACTCGATCCCCTGTTAAAATTCTTATATAATTCTTTCTAATTTTTCCTGATATAGTACAAGTAACTTCATGTCCAGTTCCATCTAAGGCTACTCTAAACATTGAATTTCCTAGTTCATTAGTTACTGTTCCTAATGCTTCAATATTCTGTTGTTTCATTCTACTCCTTGATTTTTATAAAAATATATACAAATTTCGGTAAATAGGTATGAAAATAATTCTTCTCTTATTTCTTTTGTATCTCTAAAATTCAAAATATCCTCTAATGTTATTTTGCATTTAACTTCTTCTAACCTGCCAAACTTAGATACATCAAAAACAGATACTCCATCTCCATAATTATTAAGAGAATAGTTAACTAATTTTTTGATAACATCTCCAAGCTCACAAGGAAAAATATTACTTATTTTTTTCTTATCTTCTAAATTTTCACTTTGTTGATTAAGAACTATTCTATTTCCTCTTCTGTTAAAATACTTTACATTCTCTCTGAAAGAATCAAAATCTTCTTTCAAACTATCCTCATCCCAAGAATCTGATAAAAATTCAGATACCTCAGTTGAAAGATTTATTGATAGATTTTTAAATAGGTCAAGATAATAAGATTTACTTGCAACGTTATAATCTTTTATATTTGAAATTAATGCTCGAACTATTCTTTCAACATTATTTCCATGTTCTACATCCTTGCCTATTTTATACGATTCATCAGCTCTTACTATGTTCCAATTATTATAAACAGTATTATAAATTAATCCACTTATAATCTTGTTTTTAATAAAATCACACACATCTTTACTAAAATCGTCTGAATCATGTAAAGATTTATAACACAGAGGAACAAGTAACTTCGATGTATTATCTAGTCCTTCAGTATTATAAACTTTCTCTATCATAGGAATATAATACTGTGATAAACTAGGTAAATCATCTTCTAGTTTTTGTCCTGAATCTACACAAGAGGGGAATTTTTCATCCCAAAGAACTTTTATACCATCCTTACTGTCGTTATCAAATACTCTATTATTAAAAATATCTGATACTTTTTTCTCACCTTCTTTTAAAGTATTTACGTATAGGTGAACAACCTTTGGACAGTCTTTAAAGAAACCTGAATTGTAGTTTTCTATTTTTCTAGATCCAAACTCTCCTAAATAATAATACGTTTCTTTTTCACTATCGTATCTATGGCCAGGTTTCCATTTTCTAGTCTTTTTTCCAACACTAGCATAAAATACCCTAGTCATTTCTTCTTCGAGTTGTTTGTAATTTGTCATATCACTACAAACAAAAGAAACTTCATACCCTTTTCCTGAATCAAAGTTAAAAATAGCTTCAAATACTTTATCTTCAGGAAAAACTCCTTTATCATTTTCAACCTCACTTATTATAGAAATCGCTGAATTCTCATAAAAATTCATTACTAAGTATTCATCTTTTGTCGGTAATAAGGGAGAACTAATGTAGGCATTTACTGAATAAGTATTAGGATTAATTTCTAATCTTAACTTAAATTCATTACCTCCTAGAACTTTTGTCTCTGTAGAAGACGTTTCTATAGTTTTTATTAGATTTTTTACTAGAGTATTATGAAATTTATTCCCTTCAATACTTAAAAATACTTTCTTTTTTCCTATAACAATATAGGCTACTACATTACTAACTAATTCTGCCATGTATTTTCTATTGTATATGTAAATTTCTTTTTCTTATGTGTAAATTTAATTTCATTTCCACCAAACCAATCTATGAATCGGTTTACTTCATCTTTAAGGATTTGATTGCTTTCTAACAGCGTTTTTGGTATTTCAACTGTTAAAGTAGCTAATTTAAAGTTCCTTTTTACTAGATTTGGAGAATCTAATTTGCAAGTAAATACTCTTCCATCTAATTCTAAGAATAAATCTCTAAATTCATCTAATTTCCCTAGTTCATAATTAAATCTACACTCTACATAAGTATCAAATTCATTACATCTCTCCCTTACATCTTCTGTTCTCCTGGCACTAATATAACCAGGATCAAAGTAAGATAAAGTTCTATTTACTTGATGAATTATACTTTTTATCTCTGTTTCTTCAATCATATCTTAATCTAAACATAACTTTGTCTTTAAAAATTCAAAGATGAAACCACCTTTTCTTATTACCCTATTTCTATCATAAGGTACTTCCTTTTTCTCAGGAAATCCTAAATATAAGGTATTGAAATAGTCACTAAGTTCAGTATAAATAGAAAACTCAATTAAACTATTATCACCTGTATTTCTTAACTCCCAAGTACCATCTAACTCTTTCTTAGCTTCCTCATCAACTACTTTCTTATTATAAGAATTAATACTATAATAAGAATTTACTGAAGACCTATCAATTTTAAGTTGGTTTTTTGTATAAGGTATCTCATTATTTAACTTTGTAATAGTCCAATTTGAGTAATCTATTTCTGTATCTTTTAAAATTTCTGATACAGTAAGATCACTAGAATCCGGTATTACAAAAGTCTTTAAGTGATAGATGTACATAAAATCCTTGCCATCTTTCTCATAATAATAGAAGGATTTATTTCCAAACTGCCATGAACTGTAAAAATGTTTAAATTCTTTGTAGTTCTCTTTTGGTCTACTTTTTACTCTTATCATGATTAAAATATTTTATAATATCACAAGAATTCCAATCAACCCTATTTTCTTTTGGGTCTGTAGATGATTTTGCGTATTTTCCTTCTACGCCATCTATATACATACTACAAGAAAACTCATTCCCCATATATACACTCTCAAAGGTAGGTTTAGTCATAGCTTTTTCAAATTTTAACTGTTCTATGGCTAAATTATCAAATCCAATTACCGTATGTCTTGTTTTAGTATATGGATCTGTTTCTTCTTTTAGTTTTATGTCTGACTTTAAAATATATTCTTTTATAATATTCTCAAAATTACTTATTTCCTTAGGTAAACTAGTATTTTGCGCTCTTCCAAATTGTTTAAATCCTAAGAAAAGTACTCTCATAGTATTAAATGGCCGTGTTTCTAGTTCCTGATATAATAAGTCTTTCAATAAATCTAAAGGAAACATACCTAAGATTATATGAAATACACAAGAACAATTACTCCAACAATCGAAATAATTAACATATAAAGTAAGTATTTCTAGTAGTCTTGTTCTAGTAATACCAGGACCTAAACTTACACCTATATTAATTGGTATAGCTGCCATCTTCGTATCTTCATCTACTTCACTATACTCAACAGCCGGAATATTTTTTAAAAACCTAACATTTTCTTCAGTAAACTCATTTTCATTTATAGTTACTGCAATTGGTTTTCCTTGATCATACAAATATCTGGCTAATCTACAAAATAAGTTTCTAGACTCTTTATCCTCTAATATATTTCCTCCTCCTATAGCTATTTCTATGGAAGCTTCTCTAGGTAATACTGATAGATGTGATACTAGGTCTTCATAGTTAGCCAATTTTCCATCTGCTTTACTATCTTCATGACAATACGAGCATCCAGTTGAACATCTTCCCGATATTTTAAGGTCTATGGAATCTGGAAATTCTGGCTCGAAATCTTCTCCTACCCTAAAACATCTCTTTTTCATAGAGGATGCTGGATTATCTCTAGTTACAATATAATTTCCATTCCTATATCTCAAAAACATCATACTCATATAACTTAAATTCTGATTTTAGATTATATTCTCTCAGTTCAGTATCTCCTTTATCATGCTTCCATAACTCTGATGCTGATTCTGCTATTTCTATAAACAAATTTCTATTATCTTCTTTTAAACTATATTTTTGATAATTAACAAGTGGCATAAAAGGTTGAGATATTATAAACTTTTCAGTACTAAAATCATAACTAAAATTACTCAACATCTTAGTAATCGATTCTAATACCTGCCCTGTCTCATATGAATCAACCATCTCACCATCATAAATCTCAATATCAACTCTTCCTATAAATCCTCCTAAGTAACAACTAAAACAACCTATTACTTTATTCTCTATCTCAGTATCTAGATAATAAAACTTAGCTTCTCTGTATCCATCTGCTCCTCCATATATCCAGGTATTTTTATTTAAGAGGAAGTTTTTTATTGTTTCTTCTGATTCTAGGATTTCTGAAAATATATCTAAACTTTCATGATCTACTTCCGGGAATTCCATCTGCCAAAACCTTTCACTAGTAATATCAATCCACTCTCTTATCGTTTCAAATATAACACCCTTCACTCCTAAGATATCTTTTATTACTTGTGTGAATTTGTGAGCTTTCTTTCTAAAAGTAGGCAAATTTAAATATGTACCACTAAGAAAATAACAACTTAAGTATTGTATCTTTGTTATTATACGATTACTTTTAAAATAATGCCTACCAAAAGAATTAAATCTCGGTACTCTTAATATTAAATTCTCATCTATATCTAATTCCCACTCTTCTTTCGGTACTAGCGTTTTAGAATCCATGGAAATTACTACAGAATGAGAAGAACTTGAATTAGTTTCTGGTAATCCTAATCTTGCTACTTCTTTAATCATATCTATAAGGTCTTCAAATTTAAAAGCCTTATAAGTATGAAGATTATTAAAGAAAATAAAGATAATTTTGTAAGAGTATATGGAGAATAATAGTAAATATCCCCGTACATATCATCTTCCCTTCTCGCCGGGTGCAACGTCGGATGATAAGAGACTCCAAGATGGGTGGTTCGATTTCTATAAAGGAAAAGAAGTGGTATTCACGGAGAAACTCGACGGGGAGAATACGGCGATGAACTGTGTCGATGTGTATGCACGTTCTCACAGTGCTCCAACTCGTTCACCTTGGTCGAGAAACCTTTGGGACACATATGACGGTCTTTATTGGAAGGTTAAGAACCTCATCGGTCCAAACGAAACCGTGTACGGTGAAAACCTTTACGGTGAACATTCCATACACTACGATGTACTTGACGCTTACTGGCATATGTTCGCTGTTAATGACGGCAATTTGTGGTACAGTTGGGATGAGGTTAAGGAGTTTGCAGAGATACTCGATGTCCCACACGTTCCGGAATTGGAGAGGTGTGTGTTGAGAGAAGAGGGTGAAGTGAAGGAAATCATTGATGAGTTGATGGAACACACATCATATTATGCTTGTAGAAGCGGTCGTGAGGGTGTGGTAATGAGGATTACAGACTCTTTTCCGATTATGGAATTTCCACATTGTGTTTGCAAATATGTCCGTGCAAACCACGTGCAGACAGATGAACACTGGACAAAGAACTGGAAAAAAGCACAACTTATAGATCAATAATTATTAACCAGACAATAAGTATGAAGATTATTAAAGAAAATAAAGATTACAAGGTAGAAACTTATACGGTTTCTTGTGAAAAATGTGGCTGTGTACTTGAATATACCGAAAAAGACGTATTCCCAGTTTTTAATAACACCGGATATCGAATCTCCAGCTATATTCAATGTCCTAAATGTGGTAAAATTATTGAAGTGGTATGAATAGAAGAGATTTTATAAACATTCTGATAATTTTATTGTGGAGTGTATTTTGGATATTTCTTGCGGAGATATTCTGTAAGTCTATGACATCAGATGAAATTATAATAACGTTTGCTTGCTCACTTTTGATAGTATTGGTGTGTTTGCTTATTCCTCTTGTCATTAAACCTTTCAGAAATTGGGGAGATAAAAAATTAATAAGGAAAAATGAAAAATAGTAATAATATATCTTGGATAATAATTTTAATTGTCTGTATTTTAATCAACCTTAGAATCGTTTTTGACAGTATCGGAAAAAGTACTTCATTCGTCGCTCTAGGTATTTTCTCTACTATTGTCTGCGTTATTACTTTAGTGGTGAAAATAATTGACTTGAAAAAATGAAATTCTATATATCCTACTTCTATAAAATTCGATTCTTTAAACCTTATCAAATCCCTGTTAGTACCGCCGTCTGGGACCCTAAATGGTTTCACGAGTTTCAAGATAATTCGCACATATGGAAGGACAAAAATGGCGTGTGGAATGGGATTAGAGTGGAAGATTTAAATCCCGAAAAATGTCACGCCTCAGGCTGTCCTTGTTCTGTGCGTAACCCCGAAAACTGTGAATTCCTTAAAAGCTATAAAATTGGTCTGGGTTATATCAATTTCCCAGTATTAATCCAAACACTAGAATTGATCGGGAATAAGATAAAAGAAATTGATAACACCCAAGAAGAACCCGAGATAGTTTTAATTGTATACGAAACCCCTGATAATCCCTGTTCCGAAAGAAAAGCACTACAGGAATTATTTGAAAGAAACGGAATAGAACTAAATGAACTACTATGACCGGCTAGGAATGTACTCAAACCCTTATATATGTACTAAAGATTCAAACCAAAAATTTATTAGGGTTTGAATTTTCTTTTTAAAATAACTAAAAACAAAAAAAAATATGGAAAATCAAAATCAGAAAGCAACTTATTGTTTTAGACAGTACCTATATGAAAAAGGAATGTCAGAAACAATAAAAGTTCCCTGTGAAATAATTGGGGAAACTGAAAAAAGATATGAGATTAAACTCTTGGCACCGAATGTAAATGGGCATAATTTCGGGGATAAGATCAAAGTTCAAAAAAGGAATGTAATACTTCCTAAACCTGAACCGATACAACTCCCAGAAGATGAAGTAGCCGCTGAACATTACTGGTGGCAAGATCTTTAATAGGTTTGAGGCTGAAAAATGCCTCTTTTTTTGCTCCCTTAGAAAAATAGGAAAAGAAAAAAGTGTGGTAAGGGCTCCGCCATTTTTAAAACAGAGAGACGCCTTCCCACTACGTGCCACAATTCTACTCCATTTCATTCCATTTTCGCTAAACGCTCAAATTCCATTTCATTGCGTTAACGAATTGAACCCGTCTCTCAGTCTCTCTTAATGCGCTAAGCTGAAAATCCTAAGCCTCCACAAGTCCGTTCCGGCTTTTAACGGATTTTCTTAACGCTTGCGCAGAGAGAATTGAATAAAACCCCTATCTTTTTCTTTTGAGTGGAGCTGGAACAAAGTGGAAGCGGAACGAGAATTTTTAGTGATAGGGATTTTCCTATTTTCCGGAAAATTAAAAAATAGATTATTATTATAGAAGATCTTTAAATTTCACTTAAAATCGGGAAAACACATTCTAGAAGACTTGTATTTCTTATATGTGAAACATATAAGGCGTTGCCCTTAGCAGGCAACGTCCAGAACTTTAAAACCTTAGAAATTATGGAAAATTTAGAGAAATTAAAAGAAATTAAGCTAGTATATGTTCCAGAAGGTATTGAATATATTAGCGAATGGAAAGAATTTGTTTATCCTAATGGTCATCTTATTCTAGATAAGACCATATGTGGATGTGGATTTACAGAGTATTGTTTAAATAATAACATTCCTACTATTCTCTGTTCTCCTAGAAAAACTTTATTAAAAAATAAAGAAGATCAGCATAACAGTGAAGAGGGAGCAGAAAAAGGATTAAGGAGAGTTTATTATTTTAAGAATGAAAATGAAGAGTCCACTTATGATTCTTCGCCGCAGAAAGAAGATAGTAAGAAAAAGACTGAGGTTATTATCAAAGAAAACCTGGATAAACTTGATTCTTCTGAAAAAGAGAATTACATGATGAGGCTTAAGATTGATTTAGCCAGATACTTAAGGGATTGTTCTAGTGATGGAGAGCCCTTTAAGATTATCGTTACATATGATTCTCTACATCATGTCCTAGATGTCTTAGGTAAACAGGGATATGATAAAAAAAATTATGCCATAGTCGTTGATGAGTTCCAGTCGATTTTTATGGATGCCTCATTTAAAGCTACCGTAGAATTAGATCTTGTCAATGATCTTTATGATTGTGAGAATGTGTTATATCTATCTGCAACTCCCATGTTAGAAAAGTATCTTGGAAAACTAGATTATTTCAAAGATCTCCCAATGTATAAACTAGTTTGGCCTGATACTAGAATAGAGCATGTTAAAGTTGAGAGAAGAATAACACAGAATATTGGAGCAGTACTAAAAGAATGGATAAACAATTATAGAAAGGGAGTTTATCCTAACAAAGTACTTCCTGATGGTTCTTTAAGAGAGTCTAAAGAGCTTGTTATATTTGTTAATTCGGTAAAGTCAATTTGCAGCATTATAAAGAAAAATGATTTAAAACCAGGGGAAACAAATATAATATGTTCTGATTCTTCTACTAATATAAATAAATTAGGAGCAGTCGGGCATAAAATAGGAACTGTACCGACACTAGGACAGCCTCATAAGATGTTTACTTTGTGTACTAGAACTTCTTATTTAGGAGCAGACTTTTATTCAACTTGTGCTTATACTGTTATTTGTTCAGACTGTAATATAAAAACATTAACCGTAGATATTTCATTAGACTTACCACAAATCATAGGTAGACAGAGATTAAAGGAGAATGTATTTAGAAATGAAGTTTTATTCTTATATAAGGCAAAATCTAAGAGTGAGGCTTCTATTAATTTTACAGAAGAACAGATTAAAGAGAGTATTGATGCTAAAGTTCTTGCCACTAAGAAAGCATTAAATAACTATGAAAAGATGGATGAGGAAGGTAAAGAAATTTGGGGAGAAAAAGCTAAAAGAGACCAAGAGTTGTACCAAAATGATTATATCGGAGTCTCATCTAGAACTGGTAGAGCTATGTTTAATTACTTAGTTCAGGTGGCAGAAGAAAGAGCATTTGATGTATCTAGAAAAGAGTATCAGGATGATATAACTATTAAACGTGGAATTGAATCTATACAGTCTTATTACTTGGATGCCTCAGATGAAAATGAAGCATCAGACTCTTTGAAGAAGTTGTTTCATGAATTTAAAGAAAAATATGAGTCTTTACCTAATAGTTTTGAAGTTAGGATGAGGTGTATATATGACTACCATGAACAATATCCTCAATTATTTGAACAGTTCGGTGATATGATAAGCACATTTATTCCTAGATCTTATGAAAACTATATAAATACTCTCGGATATGATAGAATGAAAGCAAATAGTTTTCAAGAAGCAGAAGTAATAAAGGAAATTGAAACATTATCTAAATTAAGAGATAATAGAAATACATTAGAAGATTTATTTGAAGTAGGAAAAGAATATACAAATGCTGAAGTAAGAAAGATGTTGTTAGATTTTTATACTTCAAATAATATTAAGAAAACACCTAAAGCATCTACTATAGAAGAATATTATGATGTCAAGTATATAAAACTTAAGAATTCAGAAGGTAAATGGGAACATGGTGTTAGAATTTTAAATAAGAAAGGAAATTAATTATGATTTATGTATTAAGGAGCGCTGCATTTAAAGGAGATTCTGATAGTGAATTTGAAACTATAATAAAGATAGGATATACTGATGAAAATTCTAAGAAAAATAGGTTAGATCTTTATTTAACTGAAAATCCTACTGTAAGAGTTTTGTGTTTAATTCCTAATGGTACTAAAGAAGATGAAAGGATTTTACACATGCATTTTAATTCTTATAGAGTTTATGGAAGAGAGTGGTTTAAAGACGTATCAGAAATAATTGAGTTTTTTGAAACACATAAAACAAGTGAATCTTTATCGGAGGTAGATGATGTTCTTAGGAAGCTTAGTATTTCTGAGAATATTAAAGTATCTAAAAATAGAAAAGAAAACAAAGATAAAGAAGATATTGTAAATTCAGCAACAAGAATAATAATTAAAGAATATTCTTTTGATATTAATGATTTATCTATTTCAAAAAGAATAGAAAAATATTTGTGGCTTCATATAAATAATTTTTGGGAAACGATAGAAAAAGTAGTCCCTGATTGTCTTGAGTCTATAAAGATTGCAAAACAAGACTTAGATGAATTAAAAGTTAAAAATTCTATCTTATATAAATTTAAATCAGAGTTTACATTACTTCCTAATAGTTTTGAACCGAGGATGAGGTGTATATATGACTATCATGAAAACTATCCTCAACTATTCGAACAATTCGGTGATATAATAAGTACATTTATTCCTAGATCTTATGAAAATTATATAAATATTCTAGGATTTGATAGAATGAAAGCTAATGGATTTAGAGAATTAGATATTATAAGAGAAATAGAGAGTATTAGTAATTTAGAGAAAGCAAAAGAGACTAATATAATTGAATCTATTTTCTCTATTGGCTCTAAATATACTAAGAAAGAAATAAAGAAAACGTTAAGGGAGTTTTATAAAGAGAATAATATATCTAAAACTCCCAAAGCATCAGACCTAGAAGAATTTTTTGAATTGAAGGACTGTAAAATAAAGAATTCAGAGGGTAAATGGAAGAACGGATTTGAAATAGTTAAGCGGCGATAGAATACAGACCGGAGATTTTAGGCGGGATTTATTACCTTAGCCTTGATTTCCGGTCATCTATTTTACGCCGAAGTCCTTATATATGATGGAAGTTATATTATTTAAGTGTTGTCATGATGGTTATAGGTTAGTAATAAGGGATAGTAAAAGAAGAAAACTTTATGCTTGGAAAGTGGTATCGGGTTTACATAAAATTCCAAGTAAGCTATGTATAAAGAGGATAATTGAAAACGAGCCTGATTATTCTTCTTATTATGGATCGGAGAGATTTATAAAAGATATTATGGGAGATATTTGTTGGAAGGAGGAGGTATGAGGATTTTATTAGTCCGGTTTGATAAAGATAATAGGCTAATAATAAAGGATGATGTAATTCAGAAGGTTTATACTTGGGAAAAGGTATCTGAGTTGCATAAAATACCGAGTAAGAAGTATATAAAAGAAACAATTAGGCGTTATACTTATAATGTAAATTTTTCTTATGTATCTGATAAAAGAATAAAAGATGAAGGAGGGATTATATGTTGGAGCAGAGAGATTTAGAAGAGAAGTTTGATTACATCGTTTTTTATGATGAAGGACATAACAAATTCACAGTAGTTTGTAATCAAAGGTTTGTTGGTTTTGTTTGGCCTTTTAGAACTATACATAAAAAATTTAATTCAAGGAGATTAAAAAAGATGTTATCCGGGTTTTATGAAATGAGGGGTATAATAATTTTTAGAAGGATTTCATACAAAGAAGCCGTAGAAAAATTAAATAAAGCCTATTATCCGCTTTCAATATCTTACTGGTATGGGGTTAATATGAGGAGGGTTTAGGTTATTTTTTTTTATTTTCCTTATATATGATGGAAGTTTTATGTGTTTCTAGTAATGAGAGAAGTAAGTGTTATAATATATTTTTAAAATTTGGTGAAGGTCTGTATCTTTTGAATTTTGACATAAAGATACATAAGCTGCTAAGTAAGAAATTTTTAAAAGCACTTATAAAAACTTCGAGGTTTTATCGTGTTTCAGGTTTTGATTTTAAGTATATTTTATTGGATAGAAGAATAATTAAAGAAATGGAAATAAAATATGATAGAGATACTTCTTATTCAGTATAATAAGTTGAAGATAAAGGCGTTACTAGTAAGAAGTAGGGAAAGAAATTGTTCATTCTCGAGGAAATTATATATACAAAAGAAGCCTGGGAAAAAGTTAATTTTTCATGCTATAGAACTAATGAATCAATACAAATACACTAAGCTCTTTTATCAAGATGACTGCCGAATTGAGAGTCTTGGTGGAAAAGTATTATGGAGAGCAGAGTATGAAGAATAGAATTGTAGTTTTTCTAAGGGATAGGAGGCATACAATAGTTTATTTGTTTGGGATATTATATTCTTTGCATAATAATTTTATGATAAGAAATAAAGGTAAGAGAAAAACTAGGTGCATGGTCGAAATAAAGAAGAAAATTGGGAGAAAAGTAATAGAATCATATTTACCCAAAGACTTTTTCACTGAAGGGAAATATTTAAGTGATTTAACAGCGAATGAAGTAATTGATAAAATAAGAGAAATAGAAGACCCTAGTTTTTCTAAGATTCCTTATATCAGAATTTTTATGTATGATCTAAATAATAAAGTGACTGCATATACTTATAAAAATGTATAAGATAGTTTGTTTTGAGTTTTTCATTGATAATAGTTTTAATTTAAGCTATAGCAGGTATAATAATTTAATACGTGTTAAATTATACAAAAGTCTTACTTTTATAAATAATAAACATAAAAAAGTAGGAATAAGAACATTACAAAGATTATTTTCTATTTCTACTGCAAAACCAAAACAAGGTGGTGTTCTTAATAGACATTTTTGTGATGATTATTATTTTTATGATTTAATAAAATATTTTAAAAATAAAATGGAATCACACTATACAATAAAAAATACTATCTTATATAAATTTGATAAAAAAGGAAAACTAATAGAGCTAGTAAATTTAAAAAGAGAAGAATTTTTATATTTTTATTAATTATTTTAGGATTTCTCTGTTTATATTTTTGGTTTTTCATAAAAATAAATAGACCGCCTCAAATTTTATATTATACAGAAGCCCAGAATGTAGAAGGTTATATAGTTTTCTCATCGAATAGGGAGCATAGTAACGATGTATTGAAAGTAGATGCAAAAAAGATGAGAAAAAACGGTACTAAATTTCAAAGGGTATCAAAAGAGGTATGGATTGTAATGAGAGGTGAGAGAATATTTTGGTATGTTTAGAGCATTAGTTGTTTTGATTTATCCAGATTATAGTTTTGGTTTATATTCTAGTTTATTGAAGACTATTCCATTTAACCCATACAATATTAATAAAGGTCCGGATGAAGAATTGGCTCGTGAAATAAAAAATTTTTCCAAGTATAGAAATCATCATAAAAAAGTTGGAAAGAGACATCCAATTATACCGGGGAACTTTTTTACTGATGACAAATATTTAATTGACTCAGATAAATTTAATAAAGTCTTTCTACCACTTAAGAAAAAATTTACACGTTTTATAAGTACAAGATCAGAGTGTGAGAAGATATGTATAGTTATTAAGTTTTATGAATCTGGGGAAATAGAATATAGTAGAGAGAAAATAAAAAAGATAGAAAGGAAATAAATCCAATCTATCTATCTTTCTTTTTTAATCGTCGCTCTTAATATCCAGAATTTTCATTTTACCGAGTCCTTCAAAGTCATAAGTCTCGTCATCTTCGGTAATCATAAAGTTCCAGTAGCGATCATCATTTTCTATTCTCAAACTATAACTATTACCTGCTCTATGTTTAAGTATTAGTTTATGAATTCGGATATAGAGAATAGTACCGTCATCATCCATTCTAATTGCGGCTCCTATGTTTCTGGAATATCTTAGTTGTATGTCCTGTTCTTTTGAAGTAGACAGAGCAAGAAGAGAATCCAGGCTCATAGTTTTCCGGCTATCCCAAAGTTCAGCTACTCTAGAGAAAAACATACCATCCTCTAGTAATTCGAACTTTTTAGAAGCCGGTAGAAATCTCAGAGCCTCACCAGTTTCTTCAGGATTTTCATAGCTAGCTCCTTCAGGCTGGATACGAACTGATTTAATTTCGGGCTCATCATTTTCCAGGTAGTCGCACATATAGGTCATCATCTGGGGCTCAAAGTCATAGATTTTTTCAATCTTAGCCTTAGAGTGTTCAGTTTTCCATTTTCCGTTCTCATCTTTTTTAAATTTCAAGAGAGCTACATCCTGACCTATATACTTAAGAATTTCAGCACCAGGGAGAAGGTATTTAATATTGTCAGCGTGAAAACTATACTTCTCCTTTAAAATTTCTGATCTTGTTTTTGCCATTTTTATTCTTCAATCTTTTTAGTTTTAGCGGGGAGAAGGTGAATAAACTCAAGTATCTTCTTAACCCATTCATAAGTGAAAGTACCATTAGCAACAAGAGCCATGCCGAAAGTACTAGCAACAAAAACGAGCCAAGAAGTCCAACCTGAAACATTAAAGGCTTCATAAACACCAATCTTCCAAATCAAACCGATACCAAGAACGATACCATTACAAACAAGTGAAGTAAGGAAAGAAATCAAATGAGTAACCCATCTTTTACCATTCTTGTTCCACCAATTTCTAAAAATCTGAGTGAGTAATACAATAAGTGCACTCAAACCGGCAAACGAAAAAATCGCTTCCCTAATCATTTCAGCTGTAATAACATCCATAATTTTTATTTTTTATTAGGTTTATAAATTAAGTTTACTACGTATATAAGAAAATCAAAGCTCCTGGAATGCATTTTAGCATAAAAAACTCTGAATATCTATATCTTTTATAGTCTCTTTGAATTTCTCTATAAACTTTTCAGTAGTACTATATTCAATTTTCTGTTTTTCCGGATTATAAATGTAAAGGTAATCTTCTTTTTGTAGTCTAAATGCTTTTTCTGGATTATTCTCAAAAAATCTAAAAGCAGGACCACTTAATTCTATAGTTCGGAAAGAGCTATTTATATATCTTTCATTTTTAACTAACATAAAAACAGTCTCCCCAAAAGTATCAGTAGTTATTATATATTTACCTATATACTGTTTAGGAATAATATTTTCATTGTCAAGTGTGTTTTGGAGATCTTCTATTTTTTCCTCAATTTCACACTTCTTTTTCATGTATTTCCTGAGTTTTGATACTAGTTTTTCAGCTTTCTTTCTCTTCATGATTTAAATTATATTCTGTTAATACCTTTCTTATGGCTATTTTAAGTTTAGGGAATAAAAGACTTAGATCAAATGAGTAAGTATATCCATTGTGTTCAGGAACTTCAACACCAAATGAATTAGTATAAGTGGATGTACAAACTAATTTAGAAATATCAATAGTTTCAGTTACTTTACAATAAAATATATAAAGATTCTTAACTTTATTGTAAGGACGTAAACCAAGACACACAAAGGAACTGGATATAGGTGCTAAGTCTTTTTCAAAATCCAATCCAGTTTCTTCTCTAAGCTCTCTAACCATTGCATCAAAGGGACGTATATCATATTCTTCTATTCGACCCTTAGGAAGATCCCAATTTCCAGGATCATAACTTTTACCAGTAGGATGTGCAAATAAATATCCTTCAGGCGTTTCTAATAATAATGCTGCACTAACTTGTTTCATAACGTATATAAGGAATCTAACCCAGGAAGAAAAGAAAAAGCTAGATATTACTCTAGCTAAAAGATTATTTTTTCTTTTTTATTTCCTCTTTATATATATCTTCTATCCCCAATTCTTTTATCCATCTTTTAATAACCTTAGAATCAATATCATCATAAAATTTGCAAAGTTTAGTTATGGATTTTAATTCTTTTATTTTGGAAATCAGTTCTTCTTTATCCGGGATTAAATATTTTAAGCTATTTTTAATATTTTTAGCACAATAGTTGTCAGTTTGTGAATGACAGTTAGGACAAAGTAATTGGAGATTTTCTATTCTATTATCAGTTCTAATTCCATTAATATGATGTAATTGAAGTGGAATTGGTTGTCCATTCCATTCAGTATTTCCACAACACTCACACTTGTATTCTTTTAATCCCTCTTTTAATAATCTTTCTCTTAGATGACCTGAATGATATGATTTATTTTCTTTTAATACATTATTAATATCTTTTGATCTATTAAATCTTTTAAGACCATATTTTTTCCTTGTTCTTACAATAGTGTATTTTTCCACTCCATATATTTTTGCAATTTCTCTATTGCTCAATCTCTGATTAAAAATCATATCTTTTAATCTTTCTAATTCTTCATCATTCCATTCGATTTCTTTGTTATCTATCATAAATTAAACAATTTTTAGGTTAAAAGCAAAATTACTTTATTAATTACAGAACATTTTAAAAATTAACCTAAGAACAGTATTATATATCTTAGGTTACATTAATAAGGAGTCCAGTTTGTTTTGAGTGTGAAATAAGGATTTGAAAAAAAAAGAGATCAAACTCAATGATCTCTTACATAAAAGTAACAATTATATGTACCACTGACCGGATTCGAACCGGTACGCCTTTTCAGGCATGGCTTTTTAAGAGCCACATGTCTACCACAATATTCCATCACAGTGGCTTTCTAACATTTATAAGGTTTTTAAGGGTTTTTAGAAGTTGAAATTAAGAAAACGCAGAAAACTCGACCTCAATTTCTTATATTTGAAAAAGTATATGAATGTGTCGAGATGAAGTTTGAGAGATTTTTTAATTTTCCAAACTTCTATATTTTTATGGGTTTTACCCAATCAATTTTATTTAATAATTTAAAAATATGGAAATAGATGATTATGAACTTGATGATCCTGAAAACATAGAGGAAGAGTATTATCAAACCTCTGATGAAGAGGACAGTAGTGAGGAAGATGGGGAGTTAACTGAGGAAGAGCCTGTTAAAGGTAAGCCAGTTGATTCATCTATCTTCCATGGTAAATTGACAAAGACTGAGATTGGGTTTTTGACTTCTTATGATGATATAGTTAATGCTGGAAAGAGGAAGACTGTAGGAGAGACTGCCATACAAGATGCTGCGTCTATAGTAGTTTGGGCTAATCCTAAACATACAAGTGCTAGTACGGTTGGTAGACTTCTTCAGGAGTTATTTCAGAAGCAGGGACACTCTAGAATGGTTGCCACTTATGCTTCAGATGCGGCCTTAACTGCAGAATCTGTATCAGAAGATTTTAATTTAGAGAGTGATTCTGGATTTAATAGAAAGTTTGCACAAGAAGCCAGAGATCAGATTGCAAGATTTGTAGAGTATTTATCAACTAGAGATTTATCAAAAGATTCAATTGTTTCGAAACGTAGAAAAGAGCGTCAACTACCTGCTTTTATTATCTTTTTGTTCTCGTCTGGTATGTATGATTTGATTATTGATTGTCCTACCATGCCAAAGGAGTATGCAGATCAGATTACTAAAGCCCTTGAAAGATTAACAAAGACAAAGTATGATATAGTAGAGGATTTAGCAAGAAGATATGAAGAGAAAGGTAGACAGGAAGTTGCAGATCGAGTCAGGAAGGATGGATTGTCTTGGTTTAATAATGAGCCTGCAGAAATTAGAACATCGTCAGAGTATGCAGACTTAGGAATTACTTATGATGATATAGCTATTTATAGAGAGTATCGTTCTAAGTTCATGAATTCCTCAAAAGTTATTACCCAAGATGTCATGTCAGATCTTATTGAGGTTGTTTTAGATAAAGATGCTGGAGTCTATGAAAAGCTCAAAGACAAAACGAGAGCAGAGGCCATAGCAGACGTAAAACAGACTTATAAAAATTGGTCTAAAGATAATCCTATAGACTCAGAGCTTGCTTCTAAAGTTATTTGGAAAGAAGTTGATTCACTAAAAGTTTAATTTATGGCAGTATCATTAGAGTTATTGACAGATGAAGCCATTGCGGATTATAGTAGAAGTGATGGTAGAGATCAAATTCTACGCAATCATGGAGACTTAAATCTTAGGTTTGATTATCCAAAGCCTATACCTGGGGGAGTTTATGATGTTGAAGTCTTTGGTTCTCCCATAGTGGATAGATGTATTTGTGGTCATATCCGAAGACCTAGTAGTGATCCTTGTCCTAATTGTGGAGCTAGGGTTTTTACGAAGGAAGAAGGTTTAAGAAGATTTGCTAGAATAGAATTGCCGTTTTATTATTTAAATGACTTACGATTTGATATATTTAAGGAGTTGTTTGATAATATATTTAGCGGCAGTAGTATAGTCCTAGATTTTGCTAGTGACTTAAAACAAGGTGGATATAGTAGTTCAAAAAATGGTAAGAAACTGGGTATAAAGGTTTTTGATACCTGCCAGTTTGATTATAATAAGACCAAGAAACAGCTTACTATATCTGAGTTTATTACAGACGAGAGTAAATGTTCATATGAGGGATTAATAAAAATAATAGGTGAGCATTTTCCAGAGCGTCAAGAAGAGTTTATGAAGCTTATAAACCATTACTATCTTGTCCTTCCTGCCATGATGAGACCGTTTTCATTAGGTATAAGGGGAGGTCAGAAAAAGATGGTTTCTCATAAACTTAGTATTTGGTATAGTATGATAATTAAGCTTTGTTGTGTAGAAGATAAAGAGAGTAATGCCTTGAATTATGAAGACGTTATGAATAATTTATCTACACCAGGCGAGAGAGTTAGATATACCGCATTACTTAGAGCCTTTTTGAATTTAGGTAAGAAAGAAGCTACAACCTTACTAAACACATCAAAAGAGAATTTAGCACGTGATCTTTATTCGGTCCGTACACAAAATTCAGCTAGATGTCCAATTATTCCTTCAACTACAATAAAAGCAGATGAAGTTGGAGTTCCTGTACATATAGCTTATGAAATGTGTAGAGAGGGTTTCTTAAGTTACTTACAAAAGGAACTAAATTTTACTAGAGATGAAGCGTTAAAGGCGACAAAGTTTGAAGCTGAAAATCCGGAGACTCAAAAATTATTCAAAGAGTATGCAGAGAAACAGGTCGTGCTAGTGTATTAAATCTGGTACGTAAAGTGTGAATTGCTGGAATGATGAATAATCAAATCAGCAGCTCGTTTATAGATAGATAAAATTAATAAAAACAGATGTATGAGATTGAAACGAAAATTATATAGCAATGACATCTCTGATCTGTTACTGTATGGTTTTGATAGGGCTGAACACATGAGACAATTACATAAAGAAGGACGATATAAAGGAACTTCTAAAATTGGCTTATGGAATGTGTCTGATGAAAAACGAGAGAGAATGAAAAGTATCCGAGAAAGAAATAGATTGGATAAAAGTTCTCGAGGTTATGGATCAGAGTATCATATGAGGCAAGCAAATAGAACTCTCCTACATAATAAATTTCAAGGAGAGAAAGGATTTATGTATTTCTTAGAATTCCCGAAGACTGTTAAAGTAGGGTTTTCAAAAGAATGGCATAGAAGACTAGATAAAGAAATTACAGGAGGTCGTGTTATTTTAATTATATCAGGACCTACAAATGATTTAGCTGACTTAGAGTTTGATACTTTTGTAGAATTTCAAGACTACACAAAACTTGATGAAACAGGAACTAGATATACCGAGTTCTTAGATAAAAAAATAAAGAAGCAGGTTTATGATTATCTTATGAAAAAAGTAAGAGAAAACAAAAACCTAAAAATTGATGTTAAAAACTATCTATAAATGAGTTCAACGACTATGTACATTTAAAAAGATATAGTCTATGATTAAATGAGAGTTTTAATCTATTAGAGTAAATCGCCAACCCTCACTTCATGAATATTCTACTTATGCTTGTTATATAAGATTAGTAGAAGATTACGCTATTCATTTTCCTATAGCGTTATGTGAACCGTTAAACGCTAAACAAAATTGGTGTTTCAAAATTCCGTTAAATGCTGGAAAATCTTGTTAGGTCTATGATAGGAGGTTAATGTAGGAGTTAGTCACCTACCCTAAAAAATCATAGAATAGAGACAATCAGCAGGTTAATTAGTATTTATTTGACTAGTAAAATAATTAACCTCAACGACTATCCTGAAAGGGAGTACATTCAAATCACGAATGGAAAAGCGGAACTCTAAGATATTAGAGAAGATATAGTCTATTCTATACGGAGACGTATAGCTGCTTTTATTAGCGGGACAGAAGTAGTGTACCTGTCTGAATATTTAAGGACTTTGATGGAGATACCGTTTCTTTACAGCTTGTTCCAGAAGATGTTAAAGATGATATTTATAAGAAAATGTCAGCACGGTATATGAATGTTTATAAAAAGAACAATAACCCAATTTTACCTTTTAATCATGAAACCCTTAATCTCTTTGGGGGTTATAAAAAATCAAAAAATGCTGGAACGATAAAATCAAATCAGCAGTCTTTAATTAATATTTTATAATAATTATGGAAATTATAAAAAAAGAAATAAATAATGAATTATATATTAATTTATCTAAGAAAAATCCATATTGTCTGATAGGATTAGAAAAATATAAAAAAAGAATTAATAATAATACCCTCTATTATTTCTTACCTTCTTTTCTTTCAATACAAAATAAAGATTCCTGGGTAGCGTGTTTTCGTTTATCACATTATTTATTAGATGGAATTACAAAACAAGTATACTATGATTTAGTTCATTTAGGAATTAATAATATATCAAATAGACCGACTTGTAAATATTGTAAATCAGAAGCTCTATTTGATTTATCTAAAGGTGGATATTTATCTTATTGTAAAGATCATAGATATTTACATATAAGTAATATAAATAGTAAACATTTTAAAGGAGTTCCATTATCACCAGAACATAGAGAAAAATTAAGTTTGGCAAAAAAGGGAAAGAAACTAACAGAAGAACAAAGATTAAAACGACCAAGAGGTTATCATTTTAATCTTAGTCCAGAAGCTAAACTTAAGATTTCGTTGAGTAAAAAAGGAAAAGTTAAATCAAGAAGTTATTATAAATCTGGCATTTATGAGACAAATAAATGTGATGAACCAATTAATTATTTATCTTCTTATGAATTAGACTTTCTAAAAATATGTGATTGTTGTAAATACATTAATAAAATAATAATTCCTGATCCAATCATGTATAAACTAGATGGAAAGGTTCATCATTACTATCCTGATTTCTTATTGAAATTAAATGATAATATTGAACTTTTAGTTGAAGTTAAAGCATACAATATGATAAATAATAGAGAAGTTATATATAAAAGATTATATGCAAAAAAGTATTGTTTTGATAATCATATAAAATATATAACAGTAACTGAGAGGGATATTTACTTAGATAAAAATAAAACAAAAATAAATTATTTATTGGATTTTTATAGATTTCTATATTAAGAATATTAACAATAGATTCAACGACTATTATTGATTTCAAATGATATAGTCTAATTTATATTGAAGAATATAAAATACATATGCAATGGTCTTGCTGTGGCTACGGAATATGTAGTAGATGATCCTAAGGAACTTACAGAACCTAGACATTTTTATACAGATTACGTTCAGCTGCTTAAAGACGTTGAAGTTGAGAAAAAGATAAAAGTTGGAACGCCTATTGTATTTACTGGAAAAGTAGGTGAAGTTGAATATCAGAGTAAAGTAACTAGCTATGGAAGAATTAGAATAAATAAAATCCTTGAAGAAGAACTTGAGGATATTAATGTTCTAAGTGATCCATTAAAACGTATTGATGCAAAAGCTGCTGTTAAATTGAGTTCTTATCTAAACAAGTTCCCTAAAAATGGACTTGAAAAAAGATTAGAGCTTCAGAAATTTGCATTAAGAGTAGTAACATTGGCTGGAGTTACAACCTTTGATTTTAAAACTTTATATGTTGATACTAATACAGAAACTTATAAACATATTTGTAAGATAGCTGATGATCCTGATTTAACTGATCAACAGAAATTAGCTTTACTTACAGAAGAGTATAAAAAGTATCAAAAAGAGGTTGAAGATAAATATTCTGATGACCTGAAAAATGAAATAGCTAGAGCCGCACGTGTTAAGTTGTCAAGTATAACTGCACTTAATATGCCTCAGCTTATTGTTAGTGGTATTGATCAGAAACCTATTATAACTAGAGGAAGTTTGTTATCTGGTTATACGGAAAAGGATATGATTGTTCATTCTATAGAGAATAGGAGTCTTCAGTCTATAAAACAGAGTGGTGTTTTTATTAACTAAACCCGATTATATGAGAGCAGCACTTTAAAAAACAGAGAAATGCTGGAAACAATTTAAAATTAAATCAGCAGCTTATGGGAAAGAAGTTTGAAATTGCAATTAAAGTTATTTCAACAGCTACCGCACTTTTATTAGCAGCAAGTGAGGTACTTAAACAGGCTAGATTGTACTTAGATACAAAGAATAATAATCAGCCTGAGATTAAAGAGTAAGTTCAACGACTATATACTGTTATCAAAGATATAGTCTACTGGGTTATAGAAATTATAGCCCCACCCTACAAAAAGGGGTGTCCTTCATCGGGTTATTTAACAAGACAAATGTCCTTCCTTTTGAATAATTATATATATCATGAGGGAGAAGATCCAACAAATCCAGGACTTTTAATACCTAGATACAAAGCTTTAGGACGTACTGCACCGGATGGAAAAGTTTATCCTGAAAAACCGATTGCAAAGCCAAATGAAGATGACCTAGTTCCAGTAAGATCTATTATTACTAAGAAAGAGGGAGACTTAGATACAATTACTCCAGACTTAATTGGTAAGAAATTTAAGGATTTTACAGATGGAGCTGCTATAGGTCTTTCATTTGCAACGTCATTTACTGAAGCTACAACTCAAAATATTCTAGGATTGAAACACGGTAGATAGTCATGACTGCCGTGTATAAATAAGATAAATTGCTGGAAAATAAATAAAGATTAATCAGCAGCTTAAGTAATATTATATTATTCAAGTTCAACGACTATAAACTTATAAAATGATATAGTCTAATAATTTATGAAAATAAATTTTAAACGGGTCATGAAAAGGTACTGGACGAGTCTGGTTATTTAGTTGCTCCTAAAGATTGTGAGCTTATTGAAGATGGAAAATTCATTAAGCTTAAAGTAAGAGGAGGAGAATTAATATATCCAAGACCTGATAATTTTGTGAATTTAAATAAGACTAGTTTTAAGAAAGGTGAAAATGTTTGTATAGCTTATAATACTACTTCTCCTATCAATAAAGTTACTTGTCTAATGAAATTAATGATGGCAAGAATTTCACAAGGAGCAAGATACTATGAAAAAGAATCTGCACTTATTACAGATTGTTATGCTTATGAAGATGGCATTATTCATTATCAAGAAGATGAAAATGGTTATATGCATGTGTTCATAGGAGACAAAGAGTATTTATATAATCCAGAAGCAATGTATTATTATCCAGATGGTACTTCTATTAAGAAATTTGATAGAATTTGTAATGGAGTTATAGATATGAGACATGTAGTTAATGAAGTGCATGATATTAATGATGTTTATGGTATCTTCAGAAAGCAAATGTATACTATAACTGATAAAGACTTTGTAAAAACCGGTATTTCAGATTTACATGGAACACAAGAAGAATTGATTGAGTTAGTTTTTGCTGGCTTAGTTAGTCTTAAGTATGATTCTAAGACACTTGCATTAGAAGAAATAAAATATAATGGTCTTCATGATTCAGTGACGAAGGGTAAATCTTTCTATACCGCACTTAGTTATGGTTATAGTGCTGGAGTTGTAGATAGAGCTGTTAAAGGTGAAGTAAATTTAAGTGGCGATGTGATAATTAAAAGTTGTCCTAAATTATATATTTGTAATTTAGAAAACACGAAATGCTGGAAACAATTTAAAATTAAATCAGCAGTAAGATAATTCTTATTCAACGACTATGTATGTTATAATATGATATAGTCTGTGATTATATGAAAATATAATTAATAATATGGACTGAAGTTATACTTGGTTTACTCATGTCAGATAAGCTTGATAAAAAATAATTTATGAAAACTTTAAATCTTGAATTAGTTTTTGATGATTTAGAAGAATTAAATCTTAAGATAACGGTCAGGAAAGGAGGTGAGGTAGATATAAAAACCCTGCCTCCTACTCCGGCTGTTTTAGATGAGAAAAACAATACTGGGGATGGTATTGTAAAAGAGACAACGAAGAAGTCCACCGCAAAGAAGAAAAAACCTAGCGGAAATTTTATGGACGTTGATTTCTAAAAAATTATAATATGAATAACAATTATTATAAAATTTCATTATCATATGAAATACCTTATAATATTTTAGACAGTCAGGATACAAATGTTATCGCTGCCAGAGATATTCTTTATGAGAATCTTAAAAATGTTATTCCAGAAAGATATGAAAAATTCTCTGTAAAACTAACTTTGTATCAATTAAAAGATACATATAATTTCGTGGTTTCCTATGATGCCTATATAAGATCATCTGGGGATTTACCTATGGAAGAATATGTTAGTGCTCGTGATTTAAAAGATCAAATAAAAAACGAGTTAGAGGAGTTTTTCACTTCTGTAGACTGTGAGTATAAACAGTTGAATATAAAACCGATATTATGAGTAATTTCAATGAATATTTAAAAAATCAAGGTGCTCGAGTTATTGTGAGTAGATTCTTTTCTAATGCTGATATGTATAATCCAAAGCATAAGATAACGAACCTTGAATATGAATTTGCCGAGGAGTCAAAACAACCTGCCTCTTATTTTATAGAGAATGGTTTGACTGCATCTCATAGGATTAATCTGAAATATAACTTAGAGAGTCCTGATGGTAAAGTATCAGATCCACTTTATAGTTTCTTTGAGATTCCTAGAGAGATAGAAGGCGCATTTATTATTGAAGGCTCTTATAGAATTGCTACAAATAAACTAGAGTCCGATTTTGATTGTCGTATTAATATGGCTGGTTCTGGTGAGTATTATATAAACTTTGATATGTTTAGAAGATACGATATCAGAAAACAGGTACTAAGAATAAAGAAATACGATGAGTTACTTGGAGCTATGGAGAGAGTAGTTGAAATTCCTTACGATAAAATAGATAGTCAGATAGGAGATAAAAAAGAATTATTGAAATTGAGTGATATTCAAAGTAAGAAATTTCAAATTAAACTAGATCTTGATTATGTTCCTGAATATATCAATACAAAACTTATACAAGAATGTATGGCTTTTGGAGATGATAGATTAAAGGACTTGATTATAGATAAACGAATTAATAGTGTTCCTACTGGTTTTATGGCGTTTATGTTCAGAAGTAATAATGGACAAAACTATATATCAGTAAGACGAGCTATTAATAACTACTTTACTCGATATGGCAAACTACAAGACGAGATTACAGCTATAACTAGACTTGCTTATAGATTCTTCAAAGGATCAAGTGAGGTTAAATCAGGAGAGGCTAGTTTACAAGTACCTCCTGGAATTAATGCTGTAAATCTAGAGTCGTTGAGCAGTAAAATCACACTATCTGAATCTACTGCCTACAACTCAACTATGGCGGATATTATAGATATCGCAGATACACCTATTAATCAAAATACAAATAAACAGAATTCACTTACGGTATCTACACATATTACAGATGATGGTGTATTATTTGATGTGTATGATAAAGAGTTTAAAAAGATAACTATTCAATATATAGATTATCTAAATTCTAAAGTTTGTGCTTCTGAATTTGTAGATTATAATACGCATACTTTAAAACCGAATGAAAATGGAGAGGTTGAGGTTAAGTATAGAATGAAGAGAAAGATGGTTAAGGTTGATGAGATTGATTTAATAGACCTTCATCCTGACTATAGACTCTCTGCTACAACTAGACGCATCCCCTTCATTAATTCAACAGACTCAGTTCGAATTTCAATGGCAACGAGTATGATTAAACAGTCTATACCACTAGCAAATGCACAGAGGCCGTTAGTGGATACTGGAAGTAATGATGAGTTGCATGATAATATTTTGAATGAGAAGTTTGCGTTTGATTCAGGTAAAGTAACAAAGATTGATGAGGATAATGTAACAATAACTTTACCTGATGGAAAAACAACAGAAGTGCCAAGAAGAACAGCCATCCAATCTATAAATGATGTTAGTGTTTATACTGAGCCTAAAGTAAAAGTAGGACAGAAAGTAAAGAAAGGCGACGTTATTTGTGGAGCAGTTGGATTACAAGACGATACATATAAAGCAGGATTAAATACCTTAGTGTTATTCCATGCCATGTTCGGTCTTGTTAATGAGGATGCACTTGTTATATCTGAATCTTATGCTAATAGAATGACCCACTATAGCATAATTGATTTAAGTATAGATATTAGAAACTCCGCATCACTAAAATGGATTGCACCTATAGGAACTAGAGTTAAGTCTGGAGATACTGTTGCTACTATATTTAAAGCAGTTCGACTAGATGAAATAAATAGGTCCTTAAATGAAAAATTAGGTGGATTATTTGGTGAAGAAGGAAAAGACTTAACCCAATATACAATCGAAGACCATCTGAAAGTTCCTAATAATATAGACGAAGCTTATGTTTCTGATGTTATGGTTCAGAAGTGTAAAACTAAAACACCTCCTAGAAATGCAAAGAAACTAGACTTCACATTCTCAAAACAATCAGAAAAGGTCGTAGAAGAGTATGAGAAAACAAAAAACAGAAAACCTATATATGATAAGTTTCCTGAGTATGTTGCTGCCGATACACTAGACCCAATAAATCTTGATAATAAAACCTATAAAGACGCTTATGTTGTCAGAATTAGATTGATCAAGAAAACTATTGCTATGGTGGGTAGTAAGATTACAAATCGTTATGGAGGTAAAGGTGTTGTTTCTACCGTTTTGCCAGACGAAAGAATGCCGATAATGGTAGATAAAGCATCAGGGAAACAATATAGAGTTGAAGTTGTTATGAACCCTTTTTCAAATTGTGCTTTAGAGGGTATAAAATTATATTAAAAATGCTGGAAGATTGTTAGATTAATCAGCAGTATATAAAATAATTCAATAAGTTAGATTAGATTTTATAAAAGTATAATATGAACGATGAAATTTATATAAAAAATACTTGGTGGTATTTAAAAACATATGATAATTTAATATTAAAAGGAAAAATTAGAGGATTAGATAAAACAAAGCTATCATACTATGTAGAAAAACATCATATTGTTCCTAGGTGTATGGGAGGTGCAGATATTGATGATAACTATGTTCTATTAACATACAGGGAACATGTTATTGCTCACATGCTTTTATCTAGAATATATGATAATAATATTGAACTAAAACATGTTGTTTTGTTTATGCTTAGTTCTAAAAAGAACGATAAAATAATAAACTTTTCTAGTTCTAAATTTTTAGATAATATAAGAGAATCTGGAATAAATTATATAAGAGAACTAAGAAAAAGACAAGTTGGACAAAGATATCCAGATCAACGAAGAAAAAACATATCTAAGGGTGTAACTGGATTAAAAGTCTCTAAGGAAACTAGAGAAAAACAATCTATTACTAATGGTAGACGAGTAAAGGATCCAAATGGAATTATTTATAGTTCTTTACAGAAATGTGCATTAGCTAATAATTTGACTCCTAGAGTTTTACAATACACACTTAAAAACCATCCAGAAAAAGGATTTGAATATGTAGATGCGCCCAAGATTTATAAAGTTTTAGGGCCAGATGGAACTATTTATAATAGTATTCGTCAATGTGCTATTAAATTAAATCGAGATGGGAAAACAATTAAAAATTGGATAGAAAATTATCCAGAGTTTGGATACAAATATTATTTAGATTAATAAAAACTTATTGATATATATATATTCAACGACTATAAAATATAACTCGAAAGAGATGATATAGTCTATATTAATATAGAAATATATTAATTTTTAGATAGCACCATAAATCGTAAAATTGCAGGCGTTTTACTTGAGTCTTCATTAGGTCTTATAGCAAACAAACTTTATGAGCTTGTAGATGAATATAAGAAGACGAAAGCGGGTCAAAAGAAAATAATGCCTTTAATTACAAAATATTATCCAGGCCGTTATGATAGTATGGATGTAGAGGAATTTATAAAACTGCATAATAGTAAACCGATAGAAGAAGTTTATTATTTCAATGTAGGTTGTTATTCTGATTTTACTCCGGCTAAAGTACAGGAATGGATGGATGAATTGGGTATAGAGTCACAATCAGAAATCCTTATGCCCACTGAAGATGTTACAGACTTAGAGGAATTAAAAGCAAATCTAAGTCCTGAAGAATATGAGAAAGTGGTCAAAGGTATGAAGGGAAAATTTACTAAGGTTGATAAGAAATTGCAGTGTGGATGGATTACATTGGAAGAGCTTTATCATATTCCCTCATATTCAAATAAAGTTACTACGTCTTTGTTTGGTACTGATATAAGTTTCCGTAGAGACGAACCTATTCTTGGAAGGGGACGTTATAGAGAAACCGGACAAAAGATAGAAGAGCAAGCATTATCTGTTTTGCTTAGTAGAAATGCAAGATCATATATAGAAGCGGCTAGAAAAGGATCAGACAGAGAACAAAATCAGCTCTTCCTTAATAACTTGCTTGGTCTTGGTCTTACTGTATCTACTGAAGAAGGATATAGACAAGGTGGTTCTTCATTCAGGACAGATATAGGAAAAATGAAAACTAAATTCCGCCTCAAAAATCAAAAATCATGAATACTACTGAAGGATTAAATAGCTGTCTTATGTTGGCAGTTAACTTATATTTGCCAGTGGATCTCGGGAGTATTTTTGATTCCGAGGATGTCACTGAATTGGAGATAGATTCACACGTTACTATACTTTTTGCGGAGGATAAGGTAATGGATAGGAAAGATTTATTAGGGAGTGTAAAAATGCTGCTAGATAAAGACCAATTCCAAACCTTAACAAATTCAGATAAAGAGTATGGAATATTTGACTTGTGTGATCTTAGGTTATTTGAAAACGACGAGGATGTACTTGTTTTAGCGCTTAAAGAATCAGTGCAAAAAGAATATTGTGCACTCCTAAATAAAGCGCTATCTACCAAGTATGGAATTACGTCGAGATTTAAAACCTATACACCACACATTACATTAGCTACTTTAAAACCAGGAACAGGAAAAAAGTATATGGATTCGGAAAAAATGAATCTAGTACTTTCAAACGGTATCTTGTCTTTTGAGGATCTAATGTATTCTTATGGTGAAACAGGTAAGAAAGATAAAAAACAATACTTTCTAACTAATAACTTTTGTGTAGATCGTTATTTTAGATTAGAAAATATTAGAAAGGCTTTAAAGGAGCTTGAACAATAAAAAAAATGAGGGGAAGGAGATTAGTGATGGTTTCTTTCCTCTCTCTTTTAAAACTATGAATGGAAATAATTTTAACGGCCCAGGTACAAGTTTAAGTGAAAGACTGGGCATAAATGAACGGCCTCTAGATTTATTGAGCTATAATAACGGACTTTTCAGAGCTCTAGATAAACAGGCCGTAATAAAGAGCCCAGAAAAAAGTAAACCAGAACCAGGGCCGGATCCAAGGTTGAAAGTGCCATTTTATGTAGAGAATATTGGAGAAGAGACTAATACTTTTGGTATTTTTATCGATTCATGGCAAGAGGAACCTGTACAATTTACCTTTGAAATTTCTGAGGATGGAAACGCTTGGGAAGAATATACTATAAGTAGTGATAGTGATACTCCATTTATGAGGGAATTTACTGAAAAATTATATGTAAGAGCAAAAACTGATACCTACTATGTATACAACGAAGAGGAGGATAGTGGGTATAGTGTTAAGGTGGGTTGTATGAATAATTTTAATGTAGGTGGTAATACAATGTCACTTCTTTATGGATCAGACTTTACTGGGAATGAAACTGTTTTTCCACAAGGTTCTACATATACTTTTAGTAGCTTATTCAGTGAAGTGTTTGTAGTATCTGCAAAGAATTTAATACTACCAGCCACTATTCTATCTGAGGGTTGTTATGATAGTATGTTTGATGGTTGTAGTTCTTTAATAGAGGCTCCTGAATTACCAGCAACTACTTTGGCTGATAATTGTTATGCCTATATGTTTAGGGATTGTACTTTATTAGACTCAGTAACTACTTATGTAGAGGGTGAGTGGGATACAGTGAACACAGTTAGTTGGTTAGATGGAGTAGCATCCGAAGGAACACTGTATAACTTAGGAGGTGCTACTGGAATACCTGAAAACGACTCATCAGGTTGTCCAGAAGGTTGGGTTATAGAAGAAGCACCTGAACCAGAACCGCCAGAACCACCACACCCCGAAACTTTAGACTGGTTTTATGTAGAAAATGTGAGCGAATCTGATAACACATTGACTATTGAGTGCACTTATTACGATAATTATCGTAATCCAATTACAGTAGACTACTCTTATGATAAGGTTAATTGGAACTCTAAAACAATAAATAATGATGATACAACATTAGAAGTAAGTTTTTCTTCTAATAGAAAAATTTATTTAAGAACAAACTCACCACAATTTAGTAACAGACCATTTCGAGGAGAAAACGGATATGAAACTAATATTTATTGTTCAGATAAGTTTAACATAGGTGGTAATATAATGTCACTTCTTTATGGAAGAAATTTTACAGGAAGTGAAATTAAGTTTAAGAATAATAGTTTTGCTAATTTTTATAGATTATTCTGCGTCTGTGATACTCTAATTTCAGCAGAAAATCTTATATTACCAGCTACTATTCTATCTGAGGGGTGTTATCAGAGTATGTTTTACGGTTGTACTTCATTAACAGAGGCTCCTCAACTACCAGCTACTACTTTATCTGTTGATTGTTATAATGCTATGTTTTATGGTTGTAGTTCATTGACTAGTGCTCCTAACTTGCCTGCAACTACTTTAGAGGGTCGTTGTTATAAGGATATGTTCTATAATTGTCCATTAATAAATTCCGTTACAGTTAATATTGAAGATTTGTGGAATGATTCTTGTACATCTAATTGGTTATATGGTGTGGCAAATGAAGGAAATCTATATAATCTTGGCGGAGCTAATGCCCCTCGTAATAGTTCTTCAGGTTGCCCGGAGGGATGGATTTTTACTACATATAATCCAAATAAAACTTATTTAATTGGGGAACGGGTTTATTATTATGGACAAGAATATCAGGCTATACAAAATGTTCCCACTAATGAGAATAATCAGGTAACTGACAATTGGGATACTTATTGGTCTGTAGCGGAATAGATAAAACCATGATACCAAAGATTATATATTATTCCTGGTTAAGTTCAGAAAATATAGAAGATAGATTTTTTAAGAAAGCATTAGAATCTTGGGAAATAGGTTAGCTGTTTTTGATAGACCAGGATTTGATGCGTATAATAAAGAAAATGAAGACTATGGGATTTGTACTCATATGTTCTTTAATTCTTGGTGTTAAAATAAAAAAGAAATGAGAAATATAGAAAGTTATTTTGATATGCTTCCTTACAATGGAAATCTAGTAAGGAATTCGTATAAATCCGGATCAACTATGATTGGTCCTAGTGAATATATAAAACCTGAACCTGAGGGAGAAAAATGGTTTTATATAGAAAACCCAGGAAATGAGAGTATTAGTGTAACAATAACAAATAGTAAAGGTGAAGGTGCTCCGTTTGATAGCATAGAGATATCCGATGATAAAGAAAACTGGACCGAACTAATACTGGATAATGATACCTATACATTCGATATACCTGCAACAAGTAAAGTATATCTGAGAGCGGAACAGAGTTCTTGGCATTACTGGAAATTAAACACCACACAATTCAATGTAGGTGGTAATATAATGTCCCTACTATACGGTGAGAACTTTGAAGATGAAACTACATTAGAAAGCAATTATTCATTAGGTGGTTTGTTTTCAGACAGTGGCGTAGTTGATGCTTCAGAACTTATATTGCCGGCTACTATTTTGACTGAAGGTTGTTATGCTGGTATGTTCCAAGGTTGCACTTCATTGACAGCTGCACCCGAACTTCCTGCTACTACTCTAGCTGAGAATTGTTATTCTAATATGTTTGAGGGTTGTACTTCATTAACAAGTGCTCCTGAATTACCTTCTACTACTCTAACTGGGAGTTGTTATGCTAGTATGTTCAGTGGTTGTACATCTTTAACAGAAGCTTCTACATTACCTGCTACTACATTAGCTGGGGGTTGTTATTATTACATGTTTAGTGGTTGTACATCTTTAACAAGTGCTCCTGAACTTCCTGCTACTACTCTAGCTGATAGTTGCTATAATAGTATGTTTAGTGGTTGTACTTCATTGACAGCTACACCTGAACTTCCAGCACAAAACCTAGCTCTTTATTGTTATCAAGCTATGTTTTATGGTTGTTCTTCATTAGATTTAGTTATTGTTCATGTAACAGGCACTTGGGATAGTAATTGTACAGATAGCTGGTTGGGGAACGTTGCACCGACAGGAACACTATATAACTTAGGAGGTGCTATTGATATACCGTTAAATAGCAAATCAGGTTGCCCTTCTGGCTGGACTATAGAGACAACTCCTCCTACACCAAAAGGAACGGGTTGGACTCCTTCCGATCCTATTGATATAACTGGAACTGAGCTTGAAGATTTACTTGCCGGAGAAGGAGGAAAAAAGTCTGTTAGTGGTGCAAATCAGGGTTATTTCTATAATGTAACTGAGGCTAGTATAAAATATAGTGTAGGTCTTTATGTTGCCGTAACTCCTAGTGATGTTCAGAGTTTTGATATTAATAATTCCATGACAGAAGAAGAGTTTAAGGCTCTAGTTGATAAAGGATCTCTTATTTCAAAAACAGTCTATTATATAACCGACTCTGAGAAAGTTCGTGTTGCCAGCAGCTCTTCTACATATAAAGAAATAGAAAGAGAAGAGCCGAGTCCTAAAACTGGTTATGTAATTAAAGATGTAACAGAGGAATATGTACCTGAATATCAATGGAAAGTTACTTTCGAAGTGACTGTAGATAATAATGAAGTGCTCAGTTTTGATACAAAAGAAAGTTTGAGTAAGTATTATAAAATGCAATATACATTAGCAGATTTAAATAAAAATGTAATCTGTTCTAATACCTTCAAAGGAGTTCCAGTTTCAGTATATACAATGACTGATCTTAAAGATGGAGAGTATATTCTTATGTTAGGAGGAGAATATTTAGACGGAGACAAAGATATACCAGTATATAGATATTTTAGCATTACAAAAAGTACAGAACCAGGACCATCAGAAGACTATACTGTAACTGATGATACTCCTAGTGATAAAAGATGGGATAATAGTTTTGATGTTTATGTGGACCCCAATTTTAAAGAGGGAAATATGACTCTTTTGATTGGAGCTAATAAAAATACTACAAGTTTTGAAGGATATGCAAGTTATTCGCTAACTAATGAAAAACAAGTAATAGTTAGTAGTGATAAATTCAGCTATGAGAAATTGAATGATCCTATTCCAGTATATTCAATGGATACACTAGAAAATGGAACTTATTATCTTACCCTAACCGATCCAAAAGCAGAAGGATATAGATCTTACACTATTATAAAGAATGTTAAATTATAATGGCGTTTTTAATTGTACTCGGATATTTTTTGTGTAGTGTTTTAGTTTGGTTAATATGTAAGAAGAGATTTAAAGATTGTCCATTTTTTGTGATGATTGCAGTATGGCCTTATCTTGTATTGTTTTCTATATTTTATCCTATTCATCGTGGTATCATAGGGTTGTTTGATTTACTTAATGGAACTACTGATGGAATGCAGAGGAAGAAATGTATGAAAGAGATGAAGGAATTGGTTGAGGAGAATAATGGGGTTTTTAGATTTCCGAAGCCTATTAATGAGAAACTTGCAAAAATAACTTACTACAATTTTAATAGGTCTCATGAATTTAAGAAGGATGATGTTTTTGAATTTTACTTAGATGAGAAAGAGAAGAATGTAGTAGTTAATTTAAATCACACAAAAGAAAAGAAATACACCGACTTTCCTTTATTATGGTGGGAATCGGTTTGTAGATTAGCGTGATATTTTAGACCGGAGATTTAGGCGGGATTTATTACCTTAGCCTTAGTTTCCGGTCTTTTATTTTACACGCTATACTCCAAACCTTATATATGATGAATTATTTTACGCTTAAGTGTAATAGTTATTTAGATACATTTATTTATTATTATGTTGTTATTTTACCTCCTGAAAGTTGGTATAGGTATATAGAATTTGATAAAGATGATTATATTTTAGCTGAGTTCTATAGTAAATATCATATTCTCAGAAAAAAGCTATCATTAAAATCGATTAAGAGCATGATAGATAATAAAAGAATATCAGTTTGTATTTTTAGGATAAGAAAAAATAAGGTGGAAGAATATTTGAATGATATAGATTTTGGAGAGGAGAAAGGAAATTTGATAGAGTGGATAGAAAAAGAAATTGAACGGATAGAAAATAAATAAAACCCTTATAAACAAAATAAAATAGTATGAAACAATACATTGAAAGCAGTATAGTCAAAATTATATCTGAAAAGCTTGGTATAGATACTGAGCTTATTAAATTAGAAAGCACTTTAATCGATTTGGGAGCTGATTCTCTTGACACCATAGAAATAATGATGGAAATTGAATCAAGATATAATATTGAATTCCCAGAAGAGTGGTTTCCGGGGACAGTAAAAGATCTAATTTTAAGAACAAAAAAGCTATGTGTTTAGTATTAAGAAAACATGATAAAGTTAGGGTAGCTATTTTACCTAAGCTTGTATGGAAAATAGTTCATGTATGGAAAATAGTTCATATAGCTCATATAGATAATAAATATCATTGGGTTGGACCTTTTCGAAGATCTAATCATAAATTCGAAGAGTGTTTAAAAGCAGAAGAGATTACATCTAGTGGAGTTGTTCCCATAAAACATCTCATAATTACAGAAAATATTTATGGTAACAAAGTAATAAATCCCGGTTTTCATGCATTTCGTTCTTTATATAAGGCGAAATCTAGTGTAATTGATACTAAATACCATAACTTTGAGAGTTGGCTTAACCTGTTCGTGGTGGTTCCGTGTATTATACCTAGGAAATCTGAGTATTGTAAAAGAAGAGGAAATGAGATAGTGAGTACGGATATTATAGTGTTCAAAAGTTTCAGACATTTGGTTGATTGGAAACTAGAAAAGATTAAATTTACATGGTCGCGGCTATTTTCATAATTGGGATAACTGTAATTGGTGCATTTATTCTTTTCTACATGATTCTCCATGACATGATAGAGGATGTGCCAGATTCTAGAATAAGAAAACTATTTACACCTGGGACAATAATTAAGACTTATTATTTTAATGGTGAACTTGCTATGATCTACCAAGTGACTGATAAACAAAATGAATCTTCAGACTGGTTAGATCTATCATTTTATTCCCCTCATACTGGCAATTATCTAGGAAATACACAAAGACTAATAAATGGCCTTACAAAGTTTACAGATAGGTGTGAAGTTTATAAGGATGGTTTATTAGTAGCTGTATTCGAAAAGAATAAGAAACCGGTTTTTTATGGCCTTAATTTTAAAAAGAGAATAAAAATAAATATACCAGAATTATATGAATCTAGATAATTTAAGAAACGGATTACAAGAACTTAATAAATATGGAAAATGAGAAAATTAGATGCGCAGTAGTAGTTTATAAGCTTAGAGTTAGAGATGATTGTACAGTGTTAGATTTGTTGTGTGGGGATAAAAGGTTCTCGAATCCTTACTTTGTTCCAGTTCGTTCACAGCATTTAATTAGATACCCGCACAAAAAATTATCTAGCTCATTTGTTATAAGTATTTTTCATCTAGGTTATTCTATTCATCCAAGTATACAGCCTTTATCTTTTAATACTGACGACGAGGAGATGAAGAACTACATAAAGAACTACTATAACACAAAGTATGGTTATGGTAAAGTTAGTATTTATTTTGTAGATGTAGATAATAAGTACATTCCATTTTAAACCCTTATAAATAGAAATACCTGAATTATATGAACCTAGATAATTTAAGAAATACAGGAATTAGAAAATTAAGAGAAAAAGAACTACAAGAACTTAATAATGTTCTCGATGAATCTTATGGTGAAGTTAAAATTGTAGAGGGATATGTTATTTATAGGTCAACTTATATTCTTGTTCTAAAGCATGAAGATTGGGTAAATATTCGTAGTGCTTGGAATGAAGATGCAAAAAGATGTGTTAATGATAATATGCCTTTTGATCCTAGTCCTGTTTTTGGGTGTGGGATTGATTTCTATTTTAACTCAAATGCACCTAGAGATTTAAAATTACGGTGCTACAATGAAGAACTTGAATATATGTCTAATAAAAAATTTAGAAGAGTTTTTAAAGAGCTTGTTAAAAAATATAAGATGATATAGGGCGATTTACTTAGACCGAGATTTTAGACGGAGATTATATTACCTTTGTCTTAGATTTCGGTCTTCTCATTCGCCCTTATTTTCCTTATATATGAAACAAGAGAAACATTATGAACACTGAAATTTTTACAGACTTAGTTGTTAAAAAATTAGAAGATAAGCTAGAAAATTTTGTTAACATTATGAAATATATAAGAACTCACAAATCGAAGAACTATGAAGCTGAGATTGTTGAGGGATATAGTGTTAACAAAGATAGATGGGTTTTTGTGTTTTCATATAAAGGCACCTATTCAATTTGGGAGCTTTGTCAACAGGAAAAAGTGAAAGAGATAGGTGAGCCGTTTTGGTTTTCTCCTCTTCATTCTGGCAGTGATAAACTCTTAAATCCTGTTGTAGAAGAATTAGTAAAAGAATATAATATAGAAAATTGGTAAACTATGAAAAAATTTATTTACGAAACTCAGAAATTTGTTTACGTAGACCCTGAAAATGAAGAGGCTATGTATGATGGTTATGATCCCTCCAACTCTACTATTTCTGATAAAGATTTTGAAGAATTAATAAATAATAGACAAACTAATAAAGATTGGTATAGTATTCAAGGTGGGAAATCTTATATTGATTATATCTTTGGAAAAATTGAAGATGAAGATAAAGGAAATACTATAACAGAAACCTTAAATACTGGAATGAATATAATATTTAATAAAATTGGTGAAATCGAAATCAAAGAAGATGAAGTACCAATAGAGAGAGTAGAATTTAAATATAATCCACCAGTAAAGCGACCATCTTCTGGCACATTAAGAGAAAATTGTGCAGAAATAGTAGATAGATTTCGACTTGCATGTGGTGAGGAAGGAAATATTATAGAAGATAACTCATTTGCTGGTGTATTAGTTTCCGAAATAGTAGAAGGTATGAGTCAAATATTATTAAAGCGAGTTTCAGAATTACCCTTCTCTTTGTGAAAAAAAATACTTAGACCGAGATTTTAGACGGAGATTATATTACCTTTGTCTTATATTTCGGTCTTCTCATTCGCCCTTATTTTCCTTATATATGAAACAAGAGAAACATTATGAACACTGAAATTTTTACAGACTTAGTTGTTAAAAAATTAGAATATAATATAGAAAATTGGTAAATTATGAAAAAATTTATTTACGAAACTCAGAAATTTATTTATGTAGATCCTGAAAATGAGGAAGCTATGTATGATGGTTATGATCCCTCCAACTCCACTATTTCAGAGAAGGATTTTGAAGAATTAAAGAGTAGTGAAAATTACTCTATTCAAGGTGGTCATTCTTATGTTGACTATATCTTCGGAAAAATTGAAGATGAAGATAAAGGAGATACTATAACTGATGTTTTAGGATCAGGAACAAAGGTAGTATATAATAAGATAGGTGAGGTTGAATTGAGTGGGAAAGAAAGAAAAAAGAAAGAAAATTACAACTACAGTACCCCAGTTAATTTTGGTTATGGGAAATATCTACAAAAATTACAAGGGGGTACAGCTAAGATTGAAGGTGTTAATGAATCTGGCCATGATATAATAGAAGATAATTTAGGGGCCGGTGTTTCTATTTATGGTAAAACAGAAGAATCTGCCCAAACCCTATTAAAGCGAGTTTCAGAATTGCCTTTTAAACTTTGTGATTAGGGCACCGAATTTAGACCGAGATTAAGTTCCGGTCTATTTTTTACCGCCTTATTTAGTATTTTAGTCCTTATATATGTTATGAAAAGAGAAGAATTATTTAAAGTCTATAGTAGTTTAAAGAAAGAAACAATTGAAGCAGCTATTTCATGTGACCCCAGTAGTACAAAAGAGATTGCAGGAAAATATACTAGGTGGGTTCTTGAATTGGCTAAGAAAGGTAAGTGGAGTGAGGCTGATGGGTATGAAACAAAAAAGGCTCTAGAGAAATTTCATAAGGCTAAACACATATTACCAGAAGACAAAAGAGATATAGGTAAGTTTAATTCTGTCTATGATCTCTTAAAGTCTCTACCCGCCGAAAAAATAAAAAGTAGAAGTGAAACCCGAAAGAAAGGGGCCGAAAAAGTTTATGAGGATGATAAGTGGTTAATTGTTATCCCACACACAAAAGAAGCGGCCCAATTATACGGGAAGGGAACTAAGTGGTGTACTTCGGCGGTAAATGAGAATATGTTTGAGGAGTACTATGAAGATGCTGACCTCTACATAAACATAAATAAGAAAACCGGCCGTAAATATCAACTCTTCTTTATGTCTAAGGAATATAGAGACGATAAGAATAGAAAAATTAAGATAGATCGGTTTATAGAAAAGACACTAAATAAAGGAGCTAGAGAATATTACAAAACTAAGACTATATATAAACAACTTAGTAATGGTCTTGAGTTTGATATTTATGATTGGTGGTTTGAGGTTTCAGAACTTAAGAAACTCAGAAGTATATATCCACTAGTAAATAATTCCGACGAGGTTAGTTTGTTTAATGAGAAAGGTAAGCAGATTATAGATTTCTCGGTTCCAAATAAAACTAAATCTATTCGCATAATTAATAAGAACAGGTTTATTATACATGAGCCAGAAAGATTAAAGGTAGTAGATAAAAAAGGAGAGTGTTTGGCGGAAATTCCTATATCTTCTGATAAGATAACAACACTAGAAATAATTGATTCTAATTATTTTGTTTTAGGTTTATATAATAGTACTACTACTGCTGGGATTAATTATTCTATTTTTAATGTTGGGTCTTGTAAATTTGAAGTAAAAAATCAAAAATATTATTATTCCAGTGCTCTAGTTTTAAAAAAGGAAAAACAAAAACCAGAAGCAGTAGTTTTATTAACTGATACAGATACAGATTATTTTTATCTTTATTCACCAAAAACAAAAGAACTAGTAAAAGAAATGAGAGAGAATATAGATTGTATCGGATGTTGTGAAGTGGGACATCCAAATAAAATCACTCACAAAAACTTAGGAAAAAACTTTATTACATATACTATTCCTGGTTATAATAGAATAGCTGTCTTTAATAAAAAATCTAGAAATTTTGTTAATCAAAAAAATGATCAAAATATTTTAGAAAATTGTATTAAGAGTATCGGAATAATTGATGATGAAAGTAAAGAAGAATTGGAGATAATCTTTTTTATGAAAGGAGGAAAATTTAAATATAACAAAAAGACTGGAAAATATACAATAACAGACATATGAAAACATGCCACAAAGGACTAGATTAATTTCTAGTCTATTTTTTCCCTCCTCCTTTTCGGGCCTAAAAATCGACCAACAGGAGCGGTCCCCGGCCCAAAGCTACGTTCATTCCACTTCGTTCCATTCTCTCCGCAAAAGGGCCGCTTCGCGGATAGAAAGAAACCCCCTATATATTTTTATCAATTAATTGAATGAACGTAGTGAATGAAATATTTAGATAATTAATAAAGGGGTTAAAAGGGAAGCGTTAAGTTGCGGTTTTAAGGGAACGTATGTAAGGGGAATGTAATGAAGTGAAGTGAAACGGAACGAAATGAAATGACCTCTCGACCGAATGAAGCGAAGCGGAATGAAGGGAGAATTTAAGATGAACGTTTAAGTAGGTGCAATAAATGCAATATTTATACGTCCTCTTAAGGGGAACTACAGCTCCTTACAGTCAAAAATTGCATGCGACCACTTTTTTCTTAATTTTTGCGATGAATTCCTTATATATGTAGGAAGGGACGCTCCGCTGTCTCCTTCCGTTAAACTGGAATCTGTATTAGATTTAAACCTTAAATAATTAATTAATTATCATGGAAAGAAATGTTATAGTAGTTCCAAAAGGAATTAGATTTATTAGTGAATGGGCAGATCTTGAGTCTTATCTTCCTCAGGATGCTCCCTATATTATGAACAAAACAATTACAGGATGTGGTTATACAGAGTACTGTATAACCAATAACAAACCAATTATCTTATGTTCTCCCAGATTAGTACTTCTTGAGAATAAAGCCAGTCAACATGAAGATATGGATAACTTACTTTATCTTAAGAATGAGTATGATAAGTTTGAGGAATTTGACTTAGATATTTCAAAGGATGATTTAAGAAAAATAATGGATGTACAAGAAAATGAATCTGAAGAGGAAAAGACTAAAGCAGAGGAGTACACTATTTATTTCAAGAAGAAAGTAACTGATCATGTATTTAAATGTAAGACTTATCTAGGAAAGCCAGTTAAATTCCTAGTTACATATGATTCTTTTAGGAGGGTTAAAGAGGCATTAGGAAAAAGTATTGGAGAATATCAGATTATTGTTGATGAATGCCAGTCGATTTTCACTGATTCACGATTTAAGTCAGACACAGAAAACACCTTCTTAAATAATCTTAGGGGACTTTCTAAGATAGTTTACTTGTCAGCTACCCCTATGATGGATAAGTATCTTGAAATGCTAGATGAATTTAAAGACCTACCTTATTATGAACTTGATTGGGGTACTAAAGATCCAGAGAGAGTAGTAAAACCGTATCTCAAAGTAAAGCAGCTTAGAGGTAGCCTGATTTCTGAAGCTGATAGAATAATTGAATCTTATAGAAAAGGAGAGTTTGAAAAGATAGTCAGAGAGAATAATGATAAAGGTACATTTGAAGAAATATACAGTAAGGAGGCAGTAATATATGTTAATTCTGTTAAAAATATTACTGATATTATAAGAAAGAGTAATTTAACTCTAGAAGATACTAACGTTTTATGTTCAGATGATGAAGGCAATGAAAAGAGAGTAAGAAGTGCTTTCAAAAAGAATGATAAAACAATAACTTCTAAAACAAAGTGTATAGGAACTGTACCGAAGGAAGGAGAGCAGCATAAGATGTTCACTCTATGTACTAGAACTGTTTACCTTGGTGCCGATTTTTACAGTACAAATGCTAGATCCTTTATATTTTCAGATGCAAATATTGACTGTCTTTCTGTTGATATTACTTTAGATCTTCCTCAAATCCTAGGTAGACAGAGATTAGAAGAAAATCCCTGGAAGAACAGAGCAGAACTTTATTATAAGCTTAATACTAAGGAATTATCAGAAGAAGTTTTTAATGAATATCTTGAAGATAAAAAGAGAAGTACTGAAATTATATTAACGGGTTTTACTAAATTAAATAGTACTGAAAAACATAAATTTGCAGAAGGATATAAAACTCTTGCATTTGTTGAGAAGTATAAAAAGAATTTTGTAGCTGTAGATGAGCACGCTGGATCTGACTTAGTTCCTATTTTTAATAAGCTTGTGATGATAGCAGAGATGAGAGCTTTTGAAATACAACAGGTAGATTATAAGGATAGATTTTCAGTATTTAGTGCTTTATATAAAGAGGTATCAGAAATAGAGGATGTAAATAGAGAGATAGATACTTTTTATTCATTTTCTCAACAGACAGATAGGTATAAGTATTTGTGTTCATTATCAGAGTCTATGGCAAAATCATTACTTCCACATATACCTGAATCTTTTGGTAATTATTATATTGTCTTAGGTCCCGAAAAAATGAGGGCCCTTAGGTATAATATAACAGACATGAAAAATGCTTATAATGGAATAATAGGTAATCAGGATATAGATATAGGGAAAGAAATAAAAGCCGAATTTATTATAGGGGAGATATATTCTAAAGCCGTAGTAAAAGATAAATTACGAGAAATATATAAAAGAGTAGGATATGATAAAACCCCTAGAGCAGTAGATTTAGGAGATTATTTCTATATTAAAGACTGTATGATAACTAACAAAGATACTGGAAAAAGGGATGCATCATATAAAATAACCGGAATAAAAGAAGGAGGTAGTGTTTAGGGCGGGAGACATTAAACTAGGGGAATCAGGCTTTATCCACCATCCCCCAAGCCTTAAAAGAATCAGTTTAACATATTTCCGCCCATTTCCTTATAATAGAGATGAAGGTAAGATTCATGATATATAATTTACTTGGTTATATAGTTTTTATTCCTATAAACGACACTGGGTATATAGTGATTTTTAAGTTTAAGTCAAAGGAAATAGTAATATATAGGACTGAGTTTTTTGATTTATGTAGAAAGAAGTTACCCGTGAAGTTAGTAGATAAGCATGTTAGTATTATTATTTCTACTATATTACCGGTTTATGGATTTTCAGAGAGGAATTATAGTTATAGTTTTGAACACGTTCCTAGTATAGGAAAGGGACCAGATCTTAGGTATCTTTATAGTTTAGGAATGAACATGTTAAAAGGAGAGGTTTAATCTTCTCCTTTTATTTTCCTTATATATAAAAAGAAAAGATTTATGTGTTTAACAGTTAAGGAAGGTTGTAAGCCTGAAATAGCAGAAAAAGATATACTCTGTTTTAAGATTGTAAGAGAGTGTTCTATGGAAACGTGGAGACCATATTATATTAGTATAGGGTATAAAAAATTAGCTACGATTGATAAATATAAAATGATGACGTTTCCTTATAATATTGTTATTAATGCTAAAAAAATATCTTATCCCAATCCTCCTACTGTAGAAATAATCTCAGATATAAAACACTTAGAGGTCTGTGATTTAGTACCTGAAGGCATTTATTCATCTGTTGAAACAATTTATAATGGCTTTCATTCAAATCGTAATTTTCTAAGTGCTTGTTTCCATAATATAGGAGGATCTATAAAATTATGCATTATACCGGAGGGATCTGAATATTGTTTAGGAGATGATCATGATATTGTTTCCACACAGTTAATAGTGTTCAGTAATTTAAAAGAATACATAAAATACAAATTGGGAAAGAAATGAAACCGCTTAAATTAACCAGAGAAAATTTATATTCACGAGTTAAGAAAGAATTAGATAAGTTACCTGAGAGATATGTTACGATTATTTATCAGACGAATTCAAAGGGCAACACTTATTTTCCGATAAGTGAATGTTATGGTTATCAATTTAGACTAAGTGTTAATATTTTTTGATACAACAATATGACAAAAGAAGAAAAAGAATTGTTATTTAAAGACCTCTGTGCGAGGTTACCTTATGACGTAGAAGTGCGTATTACATTTCCAGATGGAAGTGGTTGTGAAGAAGTATTTGATGCGAGAGATTTATGTGATATCGAAGATTCAATTTATGATGAAACTGATAAACAATATCCTCTTTATTTACCATATCTCCGTTCAATATCAACTATGACCGAGGATGAAAGACAGTCATATTACAAGTTACATGATAATATGAATTTTGAAAATCTTTATTCTTGTGATAAATTCGACTGGTTTATGCAACATCATTTTGATATTAGAGGTTTAATCAAAAAAGGATTAGCCCTTGAGGCACCGGAGGGAATGTATAATAATTAAAGGCTATGACAAAAGAAGAAAAAGAATTGTTGTTAAAAGACCTTAGTGCAAGGTTGCAGTATGGGTTAATCTTACATGACGAATATAACAAAAAAGATTATGAGTTAAAATGTATTGATGCAAATGGCTTTATTAATTATGACCTTGCAAATACCATTACTTATATCAAACCATATCTCCGTCCGTTGTCGTCAATGACGGAGGAAGAGAGGCTTATATATGAACAAAGACTACATGATGTCGGTAGAAGTATTGATGTTATAGATGCCGATGACGTTGTATCACATATAGATTGGCTTCTTGAAAGGCACTTTGATTTCCGTGGTCTTATTCCTATGGGACTTGCTTTGGAGGCACCAGAAGGAATGTATAACAATATTTGAGTATGGAAACCTTTGACTATAAAACAGGTCGAGAACGTTATATGACAA
>Ga0247611_10001264_pt1 | contig 45908 bp, 40 predicted proteins | sample 177DNAGHGhighgp2_FD_192422 | JGI IMG/M metagenome (GOLD analysis project Ga0247611, IMG submission 192422) | Sheep rumen microbial communities from Palmerston North, Manawatu-Wanganui, New Zealand - 1770 DNA GHGhigh gp2 | ecosystem: Host-associated > Mammals > Digestive system > Stomach > Rumen... | reverse complement strand
ACCACTCTTAACCTCTCGCTTGCTTGCTAAAATCAGATTTGCCATAATCGTAAAATTTTGAAAATGAATATATAAGGAATTAAAAACTATCTACATACAGGTAAACATTGCAGTAACTCACCTGCAGACCTGCGGCCATGGCCATGTCTGCGGCCTGCTCGCTGGCCTCGGCCTCGCTGCGGGCATCCACCTCGAAGGTGTGGCTCTCATTGTCGAAGTCCACCACCTCGACCATGTAATTATTGTACTTGCAGGAGCGGTAATTCTTTTTACTCGCACTGCCCTCAGCTTGTTCGGGAGAACCCAGGAATGATATGTTATAAGAAGTAGTCATAATGATGAAATATTTAAAATGTTAATAATCATTGTTCATGCTGTCGCGTATAATCTTTTTACGGTGCGAATCAAGTTAGCGGGGATAAGCGCCCATTAGGCAAGGCTTGACCGAAAAAATCCATCCTGGAAGGACGGGCCATTTTTATCGCAGATAAAAATTGTGGATTATTTCGAGTCAACTGCGCATGGCCTTGACGGGCAGCGGCCCGCACTAACTTTGCATCGGAAAAATGTTATACATGAGCGATAACAGCAGGGCAATGATGACATTTTGAATAACTTTGGCTGCGCCTCAGCCATTAGAGCCAGCTCTATGGCGTTCGACTTGCACAAACTTTGTTTCATCAATGCGGCTTCACGGTATCATTCCCCTCCCGTCAAGCAGAGGGCCGTGCGTAAACACGACAAAGGAATTGTAACTATTAGTATATCTACTGGTTGTTTACCTTTGCCAACTCAGAATACACATACATAGAAGTATAAAATAAGGGTATATTTATAACTAATATAAAATAATAGAATCATCATGACATCCATTAGTATCAAATTGAGCTCAGGAACTGATGTCTCAAACAAACGACGGATTATCTACAAAATCACACATGGCGGTCATTCAAAATCAATTAATTCTTCTGTTTCTGTTTTTGAGTGGGATTGGGATAATCAGAAGTCATCCATCATTTTGTCAAATGACAACTATGAACGTCACAGTGAACTAAAGCAGGCCTCAAATAAGGTTCAGAATGACATTAGGACCATTTACCAAATCATTAGTAGGTTGATGCTGGAATCTCCGTCATTCACAGTAGATGATATAGCACTACATTTTGTAAATAAGAGTCAGTGCCCGTCACTTTCATCGTTCATGAAGCAATGCATAGAAAGTCTCCAACGACAAGGGAAAATAGGAACAGCGGCTACCTATTCAACAACTCTGAGTAGTTTCATGAGGTTCAGGCAGTTTCAGGATGTACATTTTAACTGCATAGACTCAGGTCTGATAAAAGATTATGAGACCTACTTGCAGGAGAAGGGATTGACCAAGAATACGACTTCTTTTTATATGCGTGTACTGCGTTCGGTTTACAATCAGGCTATATCCCAAGGTCTAATAGAGCCTTCGCAACCGTTTGCTAATGTTTATACTGGAATTGCCAAAACGAAGAAAAGGGCAATTGGTGATAAAGATATACGCAAAATAATATCCGCCGATCTCACTGGACACTCACAGATTGATTTTGCAAGAGACGTTTTCTTGTTCAGTTTTTATACTCGTGGCATGGCATTTATTGACATTGCTTATCTAACGAATGATAACATCAGGAATGGGTATTTGATTTATAAGCGACACAAGACGGGCCGGGAGTTACGCATACGATGGGAGCAGTGCATGCAACAATTAGTATCAAAATATCAATCGCAATGCAAGCCATTCCTGTTTCCCATTATAGTGGAAAGAGAAAACAGTCGCAGACAGTACCTTAATTGTATGCACAGAATCAATCATCATTTGAGGGTGCTCTCGTCAATGTTGGGCATTGAACCAGTTATAACCATGTATGTTGCACGTCACAGTTGGGCAAGCATTGCCAAGAACAATAACATCCCTATTACTGTGATTAGTGAGGGCATGGGTCATTCTTCAATTCAAACTACGCAAATCTATTTAGCGTCATTGAACGATTCTATCATTGACGGAGCAAACAAGAAAATCATCAAGAAAGTGCAACCGAACAGCTAAACTCGTTCTTCTCTATATAAGAGATGTATGATTAACATGATACCCATGTTATTGACTGACCATCAAAGTAATAGCAAAAAAAATTAATAAACATAACAATACTCATGTAATTGAAGTATTACTAATTTGACGTATTATTAAGACATTTTTTACCAAAAAGGGCTTTTCTGTACGTTTTTTTTCTTAATTTTGCAGTATAGATACATCTCTTATATAGAGATTGCGTGAGACTATTCATCTATGTCGCTGGAAATCAGCACAGAAAATGGAGAGTTTATATCAAAATATATTTATAAAGTGGTGCGGTACCGGTTTGGTGCGGTGTCCCTCTCTATTTTCGCAATTATAAGATGGAGAATGCTTCGACTCATATACCGCGTAATGAGATACAATGGTTTCCGATGCGGATAACGTATAATCGGGAACTGAAGATAAAAGGACTGCTTGATGAGCTTGCTATTGAGAATTATCTTCCCATGCGATATGACTATGTCAAAATAAAAAATGGGAAGAAAAAGAAACTGGTGCCTGCTATTCGAAATTTGATTTTTGTTAGGAGTTCTCAAGAAGTGCTCACCAATCTCAAGAAGACGATGGCTGATTTTGAACCGATGAAGTATATCACTAAAAAATCCCTTACATCCGGACAAAATGAGATTATCCGCGTTCCAGAGAATCAGATGAATGATTTTATCAAAGTCACATCTTCTCCCAATGATGACTTTATTATTCTTGATAACAATGATTTTATCAATAAAGTGGGTAAGCAGGTTGAGATAACAGAAGGATATTTTGCTGGCATCAAGGGCGTAATTAAAAGAGTGAAGAGAAACAAGCATGTTGTTGTTCAAATTGATGGTGTTGCAGCAGTCGCAATTACTTTTGTTCCAACTAATTGCCTCTCGATAATTGATTAACAAGAACTAAAACTGAGATAAAAAGATGGATAAGTACACTCAATTATTAATGGAACTTCCTTTTGACTACTTACATCTAGCTGAATCGTTTGCAAACGACAATCGTTCACCTAAGATTGAGCCGGCGCATTTGTTTAGGGCATTGTTGCATAAAAGTGTAGGTTTGGTCAGTTTTATAGAGGATACGCTTGATGAGGACTATTATTATTTTGTTGATTGGGCCGACATGAGAATGATGCAGTGCGAAAAGTCGCCTTACCCAATGAAGGGCATTCAACTCTCTCAAGAATCTCAAATGGTTGTGAAAGAAGCATCAAATATAAGTGACAAATATGGCCTGCCTGGGATTAATACCATTTGTCTGCTTGCGTCGCTTGTGACACCGGGTATTGGATTCTCATTTGAAGAACTGAAAACCCTGCCGCTAAAAGCTGACAAAGTAATAGCCACCTTGCAGTCGCCGTCATCCAAGGTAATAAACAAAGTCACAGCTGGAATGCAGAAGGTTGCAGGATCAGACGTCCAAGAGGGAAATGAATTATGCATCCCGATGTTGAATACCGTTCCTGAGGAGGAAATCATCGGCTTTGATAGTGAAATAATGTCAATCGTTGAGGTGCTCGCCCGGAAGGATCGTGCCAATATCTTGATTGTGGGCGAGACTGGCGTGGGAAAAACCAGTTTGATCAACGGCATCTTGCAGCGATTGCAAAAGAAGAGCGTGCCATCCTCGCTTGAGAGCATGCAACCATTTGAGCTCGACTTGATTGCACTCAGCCAGGGAGTTACCTATAAGGGTGAGATTGAAGATCGCTTCAAGAAGATAACGGAGGGTCTATTGAACCAAACTCAACCCGTCCTTGTCATTGAGAACTTCCATCGTGTTGAGGAGCAACAGTCAGTACTCAACGGCATTCTGCCGAACCTCAAAAAACTCTTGTCCAAGAATCAGTTGCAGGTAATCTGTACAGCAACGATTGATGGATATACCAAGAATATAGAGAAAGACAAGGAGTTCACAGCTTTCTTTGAGAAAATCACTGTTGAAGAACCGTCAGAAGAGCAAGCAATTGAGATACTGCAGAACAAACGTAGCGCCTATGAGGAATTCCATCATCTGCCCATGGAAGATGATGTGCCTGCCGAAATCGTAAGATTGGCCAAGCGCTACATGCCTGACAAGCATTTGCCCTCATCGGCACTGGATCTGCTCGATCGGGCGTTGTCATCGGTCAAGATTGCGAATGAGATGTCGAAGCTCAAGGATGAGAATGCCGCTCAGCAGGAGAAACTCTTCAAGGACGCCGTTCGTGATGTGGTATCCAAGATGACAGGTATCCCCATGGGCAACATCCAGTCTGAAGAGCGAGAGAAGCTGTCTAATGCCGAGGAAATTCTGCACAAGCGCGTTGTCGGCCAGAATCACGCTATCAAGAGCATTCTGGACGCAATATATGAATCAAGGTCTGGATTGAACAAGAAGGGACAGCCCATCGGATCATTCTTCTTCCTGGGCCCGACGGGAACCGGCAAGACTGAACTAGCAAAGTCACTCGCTGAATTCCTCTTCAATGACGAAACGTCAATTCTGCGATTTGACATGTCGGAGTACAAAGAAGAGCATTCGGTTGCATTGCTTTATGGTGCACCTCCGGGATACGTCGGTTATGAGGAGGGCGGCTTGTTGGTCAACCAGATTCGCCAGCGCCCATACTCTGTCGTGCTGTTTGACGAGATTGAGAAAGCCCACAAGTCGGTATTTGACTTGTTCCTGCAAATCCTTGATGAGGGTAAACTTCATGACAGGCTGGGCCGAGTCGGAGATTTCTCCAACTCGCTCATCATTTTCACGTCCAATATCGGCAGTGAATTCATTTTCAAGTCATTCGGTGAAAATATCGTGCCGACCCATGACCAGTTACTGGAAGTGATGCAAGGTCAATTCCGTCCCGAATTCCTTGCCCGTCTCACCGAGATTGTTCCGTTCTCGCCGATTACCACCGAGATGATTGACCGCATCTTTGATATCCACATCAAGAACCTGCTCAAGACGCTCAACGAGCAGAACATCGAACTGGTTATCGATGAGACGGCAAGAAAGTATGTGACCCGAGTGGGATTTAATGCCCATTATGGTGCCCGCCCAATCCTAGGTATCATCCGCAAGGAGATTCGACGCCCGTTGTCCAAACTGATTATTTCGGGTGACATCAATCCAGGTGACACCGTGACAATGAAGTATGATGAAGAGCATCAACAAATTGTATGGGATATCGACACCCCTGACGAAGAGGATTAACGAATACAATATACATTAATAAATATATAATCATTATGGCAAGAAAAACTGTTATCACCAAAGTCTTGGACGCTAACGCTGAGGACGGCATCATCGAGTTCCCCCAGAATAAGACTTTATATGCCGACCAGTTTACTGATGAAGCGCCCAACACTGATGAAGATCGAGAAGGGTTTAAGCCCAAGAACATGAACGAAGTGTTTGAACACTACCAACCGAGCAAGAATGGTGTCGCTCTTGAAACCGAAGAGGGCGGTGCCGTGTATGAGAGCTTTGATTTCAAGTCCATCAAGGACTTTGAAGATGAGAGCCTGATTGAGCAGAGCGAACTGCTAAGTACAGCAAAGGGCAAAATTGATGCCTTGAATTCTGTTATCCGTCAGCTCGAGAAGAACAAGACCCTGCGTAACACGCTCAAGGATGAGGCTGCAAGAGGCAATCTTGCAAACGCATTAAAGGCACTGCTGGCTGAGATCGAAGATGCTGAATAAACCAATGATTATTAACAACCAAAACCAAAAATGATATGGCTGACGAAGAAATGAAAAAATCCCCTATTGCAGAAGGGCCGCAGCTCAAGGAAAGAGAAAAAATTGAGAATCCGTCAGTGTTGCTGCAGGACAGTCTAGGCGGTTTGAACAAGTTTGGAGGATTCCAGCTGCTCAAGGGCCTGATTAAGGGTGTCGAAAACATGGACCCTCGCCGCAAAGCCGTAAAGAATATCTTCCTGAGTGACTCGGCCTACTCCGAAGCACGCAAGAAACTGAAAAACGAACTGGAATTGTGGGTTTCCATTCTGGAAAGCGGGGGCACCGACACCATGCAGATTATCGAGTCGTGCAGTGCAAAGCGTGATAAGACCGAGCGCAACTTGAAAGAAAACCTCTTCAACATCCACGAGGACATCAAGAAACTTGAGATCACATATCGCGCACTGGATTCGTTCTTTGCCAACGCAGGACAAGGCAAGATTGACTGCTTGACCCTGATGAACGTCAATAAGGACGAGCTGGAATATCACGATTCAGAAGATACCGTCGCTATCCGTGAAGAGCTCGAGAGGTATTATGACCGCTTGAGTCTTAAGAACAACTATAGCCTGCTGGTGGTACCCGGCTACCTGGGTGACGCCACAACCGTCAGAATGTGGGCCGACACAGCTTACCGCAACAAGGTGATCATGCTCACCGACTTCAAGGACAGCCTGAACTTCACCATGCTTAAGGATGAATTGGACGATGCCAACTTGCAAGGTCAAGATGCACAACTGGCCAATGTCGTCATGTCATGCAATTACATCCTGGGACGTAAGAAATCGGAATTGGCAGGCGAGGATGATGACATTTATCTGCCTGCATCAGCTGCCCTTGCTGGTCGCATGACCAATACCGAAGAAACCGTTATCGCACAAGGTTCCGCCGGCAAGAAGTACGGCACCCTGAGTAATGTTAAGGGCGCACGACTTGACCTGCGCAAGAGCGAGATTGCTGCACTCATTGACCAAGGTGTCATTCCCATGGTTGAAGAGGATGGCCGCACGATGGCATTCTCCAATCGTTCATTGTATAACGGTGCAACCATCGGCTTGCAGGAATATCCGATTGTCCGCACATTTGACTGGATTGGCAAAGTATTCCAGAACTTCTTCAATGATGAAGCATTCATCAACTGGAACTCTCAGGTAAAGGCTGAATTGCAGCAGGCAATCCATGATTTCCTGAGTGATTATAAGGGCCCGGGCAAGCTCATCGAGAACTACAATCTCAAGGGCATCAACCAAGATCCCAAGACCAAGGACATCTCCATCCAAGTGGAACTGAAGCCTTTCTTTGCCGCAAAGAACTTCTTTATCGAGTTGACCGGCCATAATGGTACGGCAGGCGTTGAGTGGGATCAAAACGTACAATAATCAACTGACTTTACACATATTTTATTTATTAACTTTAATAACATTTTCAGATTATGGCTACAAGAACAGCTACAATCAATGCCGATGGCATTCAGGAACGCGAAGTATTATTCGTAAGGTATGAACTCAACCAGCAGACTGACGTTGAAGGTCAGCCCACCGGCACTACCCGTGGCGGCAAGATCTACGTCAAGGTGAAATCCAACGATGACGGTAACACCGAATTGCTTGAGTGGATGGTCGACACCTACATGAGCAAGAGCGGCACTATCTCTTTCCCCAACCGTCAGGGTGGTGAGATGAAGCACCTCTCGTTCAAGGAGGGCTATGTAGTAGAGTATGCTGAGACCTATGACTCGACCAACTCCCTGCTCCAGTATGAGGAGTTCACCATCTCGGCCAAGGAAATCCAGGTGGGCAATGCTCGTCACAACAATCGTTGGACCATTGACAACTAATTTAGTTCAGAACCCTTAAAATGCTTAATGCGGGGGTATCTCCTGCGACATGGCGGCGATACCCCGGCATTCAAGCGCTTTTTTATCGATTATGGCAATTCAAGGAAGCCTCAGCATAGGTGGACGCAGTTATAATGTGGTTGAGTGCGCTTATGAGTTCAACCAGTCAATTGATGACACCGGTAAGCCGGTATCTCGTCCCAAGGGCGGTACCATTACTTTTGTAATGCCATCCACAAGCGATGATGACCTGTTTTTCTACAAATGGATGTTCAACAAAACCGAGGTGAAAAACGGTACGTTCAAGTTTGTGGTTTATACCAATAAGAATAACCGCAGCCTCAAGACTGTCTCATTTGAAAATGCCTACTGCATCAACCTTAAAGACTATTTTAATGATAATGATAGCAAGTTGATGTACACGACAGTCACTGTCAGCGCCGAGAGGATCAAGATTGGCTCACTCGCTCAAGCAGAATTTACTAACGAATGGACCGTTTAGCCCATGTCTATTTCTGTAAAAAACATATCCATTGCCATTGAAGGGACAACGTCCAGCGCGTTTGATATTGATATCGAGGGTGTCCGTTACCACATGGACAACTTCACTCTCAATCAGAGTCTGCTGACGCATAACACGTTGTCATTCAGCATGCACAAGGCACTCCCTGAAGAAGGCATCAATGAGCCACGGTTTGAAGTGTGCGGACAAATCATCGGAAAGCAAATCACTGTGTCACTTGAGACAGTGAGCATAGAGAACGAATCTTTAAATAGTGGTGGTGACACAATTGCTGATATCGAATTCAAGGGATTTATCACTTCGGCATCGGCCACTCGCGACAATAGCAGCTACAATATTCTGGTTGAGGCGCTAAGCTGGGATGCTCTGCTGGACGATGATCCTGCATGTAAATCTTTTGAGCAAAAAACGCTTAATGACATTGTAAATGATGTTGTAGGAGAATATAGCGGACATCTGGAAACCCATGTTGATGCCAGGTTCACCGCTTCAATCCCCTATTGTGTGCAGTATAATGAGACCAATTATCAGTTCTTGCAGCGATTGGCGCGCAGGTATGGAGAGTGGTTGTATAATGACGGTACGCAATTAGTGTTTGGAAACCTAAATAAGCGTGACTCGGTCCGTCTTTCTTATCCAAGCATTGATATACCATCTTATAGTGTGGACTTGAAGACCCAACATGTGAAGTTCAATCACCTATCTTCTTCCTATAATGCTTACGATGCTACCCAAAAGGAAGGCGTTGATGAAGCTCGCAAGGAGTACAACCAATTGAGTGAAAAGGCTTTTGAAATGTCAGAATCGTTGTATTCCAAGGAAACGCTCCAAAATCTGCATTCAGGCGGTTTCGCAGATGAAGATGGTCGTGAAACCGTCTTAAATGTTTCCACAAAAACCCAGGCTCGTGGTATCAAGGCTGGCATGTTAACCTATTCGGGCACTACCTATTGCTCAAAAATAAAGATTGGTGCAACGCTTATCGTTGTTGATAATTTCATCACCAATCCCATCTTCAACACCAAGAGTCCTGTTGATCAAGACGAGATCCTGATTACCAATCTGACTCACCACTTTACCGCCGATAAGGTCTATCAGAACTATTTCATCGGAATACCTTCGGAATGTGATTATCCGCCTTACTCTAATAGCGACATTTATCCCGTCGCCCCATCATGCCGAGCCAAGGTAATGGACAACGAGGATCCTAATAACTTGGGACGAGTGCGGGTTCAGTTTGATTGGCAAGCACAATTGGACGGCAATATGTGGACACCTTGGCTACGTATCGCACAGCCCTACGCTGGTGGGGAAAAAGGCTTCAGTTTTATCCCCGAGAAAGGCGAGGAAGTGATGATCGACTTCGAGGGCGGTAATGCCGAGCGCCCCTTCGTTTCCGGAACATTATATAATGGTGTGGGAAATCCCGATGGGCTGTGGCTACCTGGCAATAACAGCAAGAACCAGATTAAAGCCATTCGCACACGCAACGGCCACACCATCGAGATTCATGACGAGGGCAAGGATGGCTACATCCGCATCTATGACAACAAGAAGGAGAACTACATCCTCACGTTCTCGACAGATGAGAAACTGATCAAACTGGAATCCACCGGCAATATCGAGCTGTATGCCAAGAATGACATCATCTTGCATGCTGGGCACGACATTAGTGCAACAGCCGGGCATGACATCAGTGAGACAGCAGGCAATGATATGTTCCTTGAAGCAGCACATGACCAGCAACGAACGGCCGACAACGACATCCGTGAACATGCTGGCAATGACCGCAAAGCCAACATTGACCGTAACGACTCGCTCAACGTGAGCGAGAACCAGTTTGTCAAGATTGGTGACAACAAGGATGAGCAAATCGCCCACAAACTGCAACTCAGTGCAGAAAACATCCGCACTGAGGCCAATCAAGATCTGCTTGAATACTCCACCACCCACCACATCAAGTCTGGCGATGTCGTAGCCATCAATTCAGGCACCCGAATCGACATCAAGTCAGGCATCGTCAAGGTACAGTAATTATTATGGCTGATTCTTACGTTTGTTCAGGGGCAACAATGAAATGCACAATGGGTACCAGCACTGCTCGACTGACGGTGTTGCCCATTCGCACGGTGTTCTTAACAGGACAGCCGATGGCTAACATCAGTGACCATCTGACAATGGTCAATCTGGCACCATTCGGTCGTTGTCGCTCGTTAGGATTCCCAGCTACTGCAGCTGCAACAGCCGCACATCATGGTCACCTGACACCCATGCCGTGTATGCACAATACACCATTTCCATGGATGAATGGCAAGAATGACTACATCGTCAAGGGCGACCCTGCTCTGCTCAAATCCAGCACCTGCCAGTGCATGTGGGGCGGCACCATCACCCTCGTCACCGACGGACAAATCCCAACAGGTCCCGCTGACATGAGCCAGAAACCTCGGGAGGAGTTTGATAAAAATCAACGCAAGAAGAATCAAAAAACGATATCTGTTCCCCCGATGCCCCAAATTGGCTATGAAGCAAAGCCGCTGCTGACTGATAGCCGTAAAGAACAAAAACTAATAGCCAACGAGCCTAGGTTATCATTAGAAAACAAGGATAAGATTGACAGGCTTACAGCATCATTGGTCGATGTTGATATACCAAAAGATTATTCAGCTCTGGGCGCATGCAATATTGATAATATCGAAATGCAGGCTATTAAAAGTATGACTAAAGACGAATACGATGTTCTTTTCAAGAAAGTGAAAAGACAGCGCATGGAAAAAGCTCGTGCGTTTTATGATGAGACGTGGCCTCATCTGGGAGAAGACGTGCGAACAGAATTTGGCATTTATAGTCAATTGAATGGAATTGACTTTAATCACCCAGTTGAAGTAGTGGAGTTGCCGCCACCTAACGAGGTGTACCAATATGTGCGTACGGGATCCCATGAACTAGGGTCTTATGTAATCATACCACCGATAGAAAAGCCTGAGAGATATGGAATTTTAGGCAAAAACCGTAAATTGAGAAAATTACATTTTGAGGAGAATTCTAAGAAAGTAAGATTTCTCAAAAGTATTGCCGCCAATATTAGAGCTCCTCTCGATGGTAATTGGAAGAATAGAGACGAGAGCAATTGGCTAAGAACCGAGGGCGGAGGCACTCAACTATATAGTAGTATCACAGGAGCAAAGCTGAAGTTTTATGAAAATAACAAATAATAATAGTCAAGGACATGTATCAACAATTATCGAGTAAAAAGACTAAATCACACTACAAGCGGATTTTGCAAGATACAATCGCCATTGTAGCAGACTTGTTGGAACAAGCCCCTGACAGCTTGACACAGAATATCTATGATCAGTTGCTGGATATTCAAAAGAATGTTGTCGATGAAAAGATTTACTCTGGATGGGAACAAATCAACGAGAGATATACTCTTGGTGCCATCGCAGTCAAGAATTATGAGGAAGACGAAGAGATGTATCAGCGGTTATGTGACATCTTTGGTGGTGCAATTCTGTATTCAGAAATGCCCTAAATTCAGTTTTCTTAATACACCAAGAAATTTGAATGCCAAGAATAAATAATGTTTAACTGGCGTAATGGCGAATAGTCATTACCATATCAAAGAAAGACTTATATTATGGACACAAAAATGATTTTTAGATTTACTCAAGCTCTGTGTGAGGGAATATATTCACCTCAGAGCATGTCTCATAATCTTCGTGAGGCGACCTATCAGATTAATAACAATTGCAATATTGACGCTACTCAAGTCAATGATTTAGAGCTATCATGTCTCATATTGCATGAGTATCTAAAAGGACATCCTGGACAATTTAATTTGGCTGATTCTGTTACAGAACTACTTCTTGCACTGGATAAGAGAAATCTGACCTCTGCCACAGTAGGACATTACGATAACAGATTCAGCACGACAAGACTTATTCGTGGCGGTAAGAACATCGGCTGGGCCCCACCAAAGATTTAATATCCAATTAGGGGTTAAATCCACGCATTTCAATGCGTCTACTTTAGTTTCTATAAACCTCGTTACCGAAGATGTACAATATGATGTTTCCGGATGGGTTACAAGGGGCGAAGATGAAAATTTCATTTTCATGCGTGGATGAATCTATGGACTTCAAGTCCATAGTGGTTTAATTAGGCAATGATATAGCAGTTGGCCCGAACCCTGTAGGGCTAACGCGAATTTCATCAATTGTACGAATTTACGAATTGATGCGAAGTGTTTTTTATTATTCGTGCAATTAGCCTAATTAGCGAAATTAGCATTAAATACTTTTCAGGGTCAACTGCTATATCGTTACCTTTGATTATTGTAATACAATAGTCTCAGTGGCAATTTAATCATTGCTGATATTCATGAAATGGCCGTCTCATTTAGGAATTGAGTTTCATATTATTTCATTATGAACGAGGTCGGAGCAAAAGAAAAAGACAAAAAGAACAAAGATGAACAAGAAATTGTTCACATCAAAGTTCATGTTGGAGTCTTCTTTGATGGCACTAATAATAATGCCAACAACAACAAGTGGTATGAGTGGTTCAAAACCTCAGGTTCAGTTGAGAAATCACATGCCTTTGACAATACTATTGTTCTGGACAAAGAGCGCAAAATATCAAATCCTGCGATTTTGTCGGCTTTATATGTTTCTAAATCGAACAACAATACCGATCAGAGCAACGACAAATACCTACATCTTTACATCGAGGGGTCTGGTGCCAAGGGGTATCAAATGAAGAACACGACTGCTGATTTTCTTCTTAATAATGGGAAACCAGTAACAGGCCTAGGATTTGGTCTGGGTCCAACAGGTGTAGTCGCTAAGGTCAGCAAAGCTATCACGTACATTTCCTCACGAATAGAAGCTGAGGAGATAAATAATAATACGGTCATCGACCATATTCACTACTACGTGTTTGGGTTTAGTAGAGGCAGTGCTTGTGCCCGCTTGTTTTCATATATCGTTGCCCGTAGTGCCGGAGAACCAGCAGGAATTCTGCCTAAGGAGGATGAGTTTGACAGCTATCTTTCAAAAAAATACTTTAAGAACAACAAGGTTGCTTTTCTTGAGAATTATAAAGAGAAGATGACTGTTGATTTTTTAGGCATTTATGACACTGTTTCAGCTATAGGTTTCTTGAAAGACTCTGACGGATCGGTTAACAAGCTCAGAACGGCATTTATGCTAAAAAGTGATTTCTGGAATAATTTCCACTCTAAGAATGCCACACACTATGGTTTGTATTCACCATCGTTCAAAAAGGTACTCAGTACATGTCACTTGTGCGCCCTTGACGAATTTAGGGCAAACTTTGCCTTAACAGATATCGGCAATGCTGCGACTGGCAATAACATTGAATTGTTCCTTCCAGGCTGCCATTCCGACATCGGTGGCGGATATGCTTCTTCTATCGGTGATTTGAGCGATGCCGAGAAGAAAACGCTTAAAGTCAGCTTTGAAGGTAAGAAGACCAGAATGTGTGTGCAGAACCCTCTTGGCCCAAACGCGACTTTTGAAGAACTCAATAGTAGCCTTTTGAAGAAATTAGGGTGGATTGACTATGGCGGTATTGAGGTGACGAAAGAGAAAAAGAATGATTCAATTGAGTTCAAGCATGACCCGATCTACATCAATCAGTATAGTAATCTGCCACTCAAGTTTATGTACCAAAGAGCTTTGAGTAAGGCACCTAACCTCAAGAACTTAAAACTCTTTAGCGCCTATCCGGAAGCAGAGTACCCCATTCCTGGTGCCAAACAAGGCATCTTGGGCAGTATGTGGTCCACTCTTGAAGCAGGCTTAAACAAAAATGGCAGATATTGCTATATCATTGGAGATGGATACAGTTCCCCTTTCTATCAGATGATAAGACAGCATTACCTGCATTTCACATCAACTGACTCGCTGCACTCGGCCGGTGACCTTGGCAATCCTCCTGGTCGCAAAAACTCGGCTTTGCATTCTGACATCTGTCGACTTGTTTATCGTGGCGATTATGGTGATATGGTCGTCCGATACATGCAGCAATACAATGGATTACCTAAGATTTAATAGATAATGAGCAATTTTCACTATGACTTAGCTGGTTGTGCTTTTGATTTTGCCCCAGCGCTCATACACGTTGCATTCTTGTCATGCTCTGGGGACCATTTCGTTTCCGTCCCCGAGTGCTTGCCGTTTACAGGAGAATGGGGCGAGAACAATTCGGCTTATTTCATGGATGAAGACATTCATCCAGTGCCTACGGGCATTCATATGATTTATCTATCTATCATTGAGAAACGGTTTTATATCGTCAATAGTAAATTGCCTGTCGAGAAGTTGGATTCACTCTTAAATAACCAAGATACTAATACAGGACTGCCATTATATGGCAAGATTTTAGTTGGTATGGCTCCTTATGGTTTGTCAGTTCTATGGCTTTCAGGAGAAAAGAAACAGACTCTTGTTGACATATTCCATGGAAAGATTATCAATGTTGATCCAGAACAATTTATTCCCGATAACCCAACCGCCTCAATTGACAGTATCTGTGACTTCTATATCAACACCAACGATGCAGCCAGCGCATATCTTAAAGTGAATGGGTTGCCGGCGAAGGATTTGTTTGATCGGTATATGCAGCAGTTTTGCTATCGGTATCTGGTGATGTTTGAAAGGTGGGATGAAGATGATGAGTGGTGGGTGAAGCCTGAACTTGTCGAGGAGGGACAACCTATTGACGGAATGCCGTTGCCCGAGTTTGACTTCATAGAGGAAGCGCTTTGGGACGGTACCCATGACAAGCTGCATGATGGGGGACTTCTCAACTATCACATGGCGGGGAAGCCCAAGAAACTGGCCATCCAGTGGCATATCAAGAAAAGTCAGTACACGACCTATCTGTGGTTTGAAGATGAAGCCATCCGTTCGGCATTTGAGTGCTTCTATGGTACTCATCGTGACACCAAGGTGGATTTCATCATCCGCATTGATGCCGAAAAGAAGAAATATGAGCTCGCTCTTTACCGCTATGGCTTGAAGGAGCCCGTGGTTATCGGTGAGGACGCTTACCAGATGATCGTATTTAAGAACAAGTTTGAGCACTATCGCAGCGAGAACTACGACCTGCCCAGGGGTGCCTGGATCTGGTAACCGATAGAGAAACTAAATAATTAACAACAATAAAAAAAGAAAAGATTATGAACGACGAAGAAATGTACTATGACGAGGAGTTTATCATCAACTTGTCAATCGAGGGTTCCTCATTCGAGGAGGTGGAGGTAAAGGTCAGCGACCCTTACAAGACTATCCGCGACCAGATTAGCAGCATCGTGCAGGTATTTGAACTGCCCAAGATGGATAATGGCGGCAACCCCATCCAGTATTTGCTGGGACAGATCATCGATGACGATGAGGAGCCCAGGATCCTGGACTTTGAGGACGAGGATGGCCGTGAGCAGACCTTGATGGACTACAACATCCAGCCTGGTGACAGCCTGCAGTTGATTTCAGTTCCCATTGCCGGTTAACATTGATCACATGAGACGAAATGAACGAACTGATTACCAAATTCAACCAAAAGGAACTCACCGGACGTGACGCGCGCCTGCTCCAGGAGTGGCAGCAGCTCGACTCGCTGTGTAACAAGCGCCGTGCCGAGAGTAAAAATCCGCGCAAACCGTCGATTTCCTATATCATCCGCAAGAAGAACATCATCGGCCTGCCCACCGAGTACGAGATCTGGTATCGCGTCAAGTCCATCGTGGGCGTCAAGGACACTCCAGTGCCCCGTGAGCCTATCTTCGGGTACCTGCACAAGATGAGCATCGTCCTGCCCAACAACTACCCTTCGGCCGACGGCAACCCCATCTTCACTTTCCGTAGTGACATTTGGCATCCCAACATCCGCCACAGCGGCAGTTTCAAGGGCCATGTGTGCCTCACCATCAAGGAAATGGGTGTGCTGGCCTCATTGAAGGATCTCGTCCTGCGTGTCGAGCGTTACCTGATGTACCAGCTCTATCATGCCCAGAACACCTATCCCTACCCCGAGGACCAGAACGTTGCCGAATGGGTGCGCGAGGAAGCCGAGCCCAACGGCTGGACCCGCTTCGGCCAGGACGTCGACACCGTCAACGCCCCCAAGCCCAAACCCACAGCCGACACTGCTGCCCCCGCGACTGAGACAACTGCCGACAAAAAATCCAACACTCAACCCTCATCCAATCAACCAACCAAAAAATCATTAAAGATATGACACAACGACTTTTCTTCATCTTGACAATATTACTTTTAGCGACAACCAGTGCCAATGCTGACCAAGATGTGACTTTCAACTTGAACAATGCAAACGGTTTGACGGAGACCAAAAGCCTTTTAGACTTCGCAAAAATGACTGTTGAAGCAAGGAATGATGGAACCGTCACTGTTTCAATCGAAAACATTACAGACGGTTATGCCTTTCTGATATTCAAACAAAATTACACAACAAAAAAAGATCAAATAAAGGATAACGACCTTAAAAAAGAATTACACTTAAAAAAAATCAAGTGTAGTAATTCAAGCCTCTCTCAACCCAATGGTACCCTCTCTTGTAGAAGAATAACCAACAATATATTGATCCCTGCCAGGGACTCTGTTACAATTATCCCTGCTGGTGTTATCAGGATCAAAAACGGGGAGTCTGATACAATCAATGTGCCAATACACACATGCAAAGCAAAAACTAACGATAAGGACGGTAGAATTGAAGAAGTAGAACTGGTTGCACGAGAGATGTTCAACATAGCTATTCACATTGACTTGGGACCCGATGTAGTCTTTGAGAAACTGAATAAAGAATATAATAAGTTTATTGATGATATAAGAAAGGATACCTTCTGTAAACACAAGAGTCATCAACCTAATTTTAAAACAAAACAAAACGAATATAACAAACGGGCAAAAAATATACGAGATAGCGTTAATCAGAACAGCCCGACCTCGGTGAGTATAATGCCCTTTAAATACAAGAACATTAAAAACCAGCTTGATTCTGTATGTGCACTGGTCAACGACACTTCAAGTGCTTTATGGATAGATTGTGGACGCCACCACATTCCACCAAAAAAATGTTCAAATTGCCAGCGAGAGAAAAGAAAATGCAAATATGGCTGTAGGCATAATAGCTCATGCAAATGTAAGGAGCCCTCTTGTAATATATGTAACGGAACATGCCGTTATAAGGGGATTACCTGGAAGAGTTTCGCTGATTGGTTAAATGGTATGATATCTAATTATCATCATAATCATACTCCTGTTCCCAAACGTGTGAAGAATGAGGCGACCATCAGAAAAAAACACTTAGATGGGAAAAAAGATGATGGTTACAAGGGAACAGCTATTGACAGATATAATACACTCCTTAATGAGATGTAGTTTACTATGTTTCTAATCCATCACAACAAGTTCGGTGTCTTGCTGCTATTGTTGATTGGTATGAGCCATTATGTTCATGCCAAGCCTGTAGCTGTAGAGATCAGAAGTAATCAAGGTGATGTCGTCAGCTTTGATTACACGATTACTCCTGATTATGATAAAGCCATCGTGACCATTCAGTTCATGAATGTCAGGATCAAGCTTGACAACAAGAGCAGTAAATACAAAAATTTACAGTATGCAGGCAAACTCGAAGTGTTATTTCTCGATGGCAACAATTTTGAAGATGGAGTTACAGTAGAGCTCGAGAAAGACAACACCTTAGTCAGTGGTATCAATCCTATAACTTTGTCAGAGGGATGGGAGCAATCCAACCATACCATCAAAACAAAAGCGACTATTTTTGTCATCAACGACACAGGCGAACACAAACTCAAACTCAATTTGGGTCAGCAAAAAGGAAGACTGAGAATCCCGATTTACTTGGCAAAGTATAAGCATAATTCGGGAAGAAAAGGATTCCTTGGCATCGGAGCAGAACCTGAAGAAACAACTTATACAGTGTTTCGAGAATGTGGACCACTTGAAATTGACCTAAAGCCAAAACCTAAATCCAAGGAGTCATCTAAGTCGTCGCATGGACTTACCATACCTCAAGAGATACCGGGAGGAGATTCAGTAATTGATTCTGATGAGCCTATTACAGACAACCAGCAGGACCTGGAAATTTGGGAGTTGATCAAATCGATTCAACCACGCTTGGAGGATGCCGCGTCCAAGGTTGACCAAGATGCCTCGGCAATCTATGATGCGTTGGAAATCTATAAAGATATAGAATCAGACATGAAACGTCTTGAGAGCTATAGAAGTGGAGCCTCTCCAGAGGTCCAAAATAAAATCGATGAGCTCAAAAAACAGTATGCTACAGGTTTAGAAAATGCTAAAAAGAAAATTAAGGAGATAAGTCAATTCGATAATTACGCGCTTCAGTCTCTTGATAGTTTGAGTCATCGCCTTGATTCCTGTCAGTGGTCGTGGTCATACTTATTTAAACCGTTTGACACGATAGAAGACATAGAGGAATCATACAATAATCTGAGCCAGGATGTCAAAGAAAAAGTATCTGCCGACGTGTGGATTAAGATAAGTAATTTTAAAAATAGCATCAATGCAAAATCGAAGGAGTTGAAGAAATATCTGATTATCAAAAAGGTAATCATGTGGTTATGGGCGATTATTGTCGCGGCATTGGCACTCTTTGGCTACAGCAGATGGAAAAATATCCTCGAACAAAGAAAAATGAAAAGCTTCGAGGAGATGCAACAAAAGATGGCAAGGCGTGCCGAGGAACAAGCAGAGCGGCGCGCCCGCAGTTACGCCCAAAACAAAACTCGTCAGATGGTGGGAAAAGCCAAAAACAAAGGAAGACAAGCAATGCAATCTCAAGTCAAAGACCTGGGAGAACGCGTTAAAGGCCAGAGGCCCTCGCCCGGAGACACCCCGACAATTGGCGATTCCCCCACAACCGATGGCGCATCGCGTCCACCGATAGGCCGATTCTCAGGTCGGCACAATCATCCCACCCGTCGGCCCAAGCCTGGTGATAATGGAGAGATCACCATTTGATCCCAACTGAGTTATTTGATAAACCCGAAATGACAAAACCGTAATCAAATATGAAAACAATCAATTGTTTATTGAAATGCATCTGCTTAGCACTACTCTTGTGCAACGGACAGTGTGTGGCGGCACAAAATCTATCGGTAAAAGATAATGAGAATGGATATGCCATCAGCGTGACGAATCATTCTAATGTGCCAGTAGAAATTGAAATGCATTTCGAGAAGGGCAGTAATTTATCCAAAGAAATTGAGCCCCAAAAGACCTATGAAGTTGAACGTCCAGGCTGCATTTGGATTAAAAAGAAAGAAGCTGGGGTCGCAGGGAAGAAAGTTTGGCAAAGGATCAAACCAACGACGGAGCCATCGCCCGAACTTGAACCAGCGCCAGAACCAAAACAAGGGCCCGATCCCAAACCCGATCCCAGACCCGACCCCATTCCAGAGCCCAACATATTACCCCCTAAGGAAGATATTAATCACTGGATTAAACCTGATAATATCATGCAGGAATTTAGCACATTTATCAACAAACCGATATGCTATTATTCAGCATCAAGCATACAGAATGAACATGACAGCATCCAATCATGGATCAAGACACTTGAAAATGGTTCAAATGTTTCAAAAGAGCAAATCGCAAAACTTGAAGCACTCCTTTCCTCTATGGATAAAGATCTGACTTCTTATCGTGGATATCAGGAAGGTTTTGTGACGGAATTCTTAGTATCATACAAGAAGAACAGCAACCGTGAGAAAGAATCCATTAAACCTAAAATGATTGAGATGCTTGGTGAACGCATCCAGCAGCATCAGGACAATATCGATGCTTTCCAGAATGCTATTAACGAATGGAAGAAAAACCAGCCTAAACACAACTGGCCTTTGATCGGCTTGATTGCTGGAATCGCTGCCATTATCATTGGTATGATATCATGGCTATTGAGACGTAAAAAAAACACAGATTCCCTATCAATGCCAACCCCAATTCATAGCCCAAGGACACAAAGGCAGCAAGTTCGATCTGGAGAAATCGTTGTCCGCCGCAAGACCACATCGATCCTGAAGAAACAGAGTTTAGATAACGTGATTGATAACCCATGTTATCTGGCTATCAACTGCGCCGATTTCTGTCAATCATCGGCCGTGAGGCGCATCTTCATCAAGAACACATGCATCAAGGACATTTACAACATGTATGCCGAGGACTTGCGCAACCCTGATAATCCCAAAGAGGATGGGTGCATGGTGTTGGGCCGGTGGGTGCATGATAAAGATAACAATGAGTATTATGTATCGCTTGAAGAAGTTGTCATGCCTGGCGATGACGCAGTATTCTCTGAATACGAACTCAACTTTGGCGGCAAGATCAAGTTGAAAGTGAGTGAGAAGTTGCGCAAACTGCGCCGCGAGACCGACTTGCAGTATGACATGACCTGTTGGGTGCACTCCCATCCTGGATTGGGCGTATTCTTTTCCAATCAAGACAACACGGTACACATGCAGCTCAAGCACCCCACCCATCCCCATTTCATGACAGCGCTTGTGATAGACATACTTACACCAGAACAGGAATTAGGCATCTTCACATTCAAGCCTGACGGCACACTCAATTCCAAGGCCGATTTGACTCGGATGTATTCTCTGGAAGATATGTACAAATGGGCGATTGAGAGTGAACGCAACTCCTTTAAGCGCGATGATCATTTCGATACACTGGCGCATGCAAAGCAGCACGATAATTCTTGTCACGGAGTTCACTTGAGCAATAGTGCCATTATCGACATCGACAAATTGGCAGTTGAACACGAGAACGGCATGGCGGGCATGGTGCATGGCTTTGTTCAGCAAGAGGGCTCATGTTGCGAAATCGCCGTTTCGACAGTTTGTCATGAGGAAAGGATTCCCGACAACGAACCCGTTGGATGCTTTATTATCACTAAATATTGCAGCATCCCCACAGTGCGCAAGGCCATTGAGCCGCATGCGGGCAAAATCCGATTTGCATTAGTTTATTCTACTGCCGATGGGTTACTAACCACGATTCCCTTGCGCGGCAAGGAGTTGATTACCGATGAGACTTATTACGGAGAACAGAAATTAGAAGATTTAAAGATATGGACAAGGAGAAGAAGATGATGAGAACTATTGTCAAGAGGTTTTTGATAATTTGGATAGCTGTTGCGTTTATTCTGCCAATAGCAGCGCAAAACGTAAAGACTATAGCATTCTATGGTGACAGCATCAATAAGGGAACAGGTGAAATCACGCTGTTCCTCAAATTATTGGATGCCGATGGCAAGGGAGTCACTCCCGAGTTGGAGATTATTAAAAAAAGTCTTAATATCTATGAGAAAGACAAACTCATCGATTGGGATAATGTCCAAATCAATCGACTTAATTCAGGAAAACGAATTCCTGACGATTATACCTTCTCGGTCTTGATTGACCAGAATATCCCACAAGAAGGGTTGGATCAAATCTATAATAATCTCAGACAATTGGTAGAGAGTGCACACGATAGTAGTGTTTTTATTTCATTTTATGGGGATTTAGTTGGTAACAGCAAGCCAATAACAATCGGGAACTACGCTGATTTCAAAAATGCGTTTACACAGCAGCTAAGCACAAACTATATTTATAGCGCCTTGTATTCCAAGATGGCTGAATTCAGTCAAGAAAGGTTAAAGCATGAAGATAATGCCAGGCTGATAGAAGGATACCAAAAGAATCCTCTTATTAGACAACGAGCCCTGTCAAATAAAGAAAAGAATATACTTATAGTGTTTACAAGCGGAGGAGCCGACTTAGTCCCCGATAAAATCGGATACCCCGAATTCACAGAGTATCAAGAAAAAGCGAACAACGACCAAATTGTACCCAGAGTGTTTGCTTTCTATTACACAGAAAACGGAATCATTAACGATCAAGTTGAAATGGTTCTTCAAGACATCACTGAACATGATAGTATACCAGAAAAACGACGAGGCAAATGTGTGAAGTCTGATGATTTCAACCAGTTGATTCAAGACCTTGGCGAGACGATCGGCAACCAGATGTACGATTATGCTTTTACTTACAAAGCATTTGAAGGAGTTTATGACGGTGACACCGATTTTAAAGCAATTTGGAATAATGAGGATGCAGGCATGGAAACTCTTGCAATTGCGACCAAAGAAGATCCCTGGATTGTTAAGCATCATTGGACATGGGGCGAAATCGTTGTCTTGGTCCTTGCTGCAGTACTGGTCACATTGTTGACCATAGCCCTCTTTATTCTCGTCATGAAGGCGATTATCCCTTGGGCCAAGTCCAAAACCTTTGCTGCAAAATACTATAAGAAATATGTACCCGAAGCCAATGTACAGCGGCGCGTGTGCCACTATTGCAAGCAAGACCTGCAACCTGGACAAATTATAGTTACCAAATGCAAGCACTACATGCACATCCATTGCTGGAAAATCAATAACTACAAGTGCGCCGAGTATGGTCAAAACTGCAATGAGGGTATCCAAGAACATGTGGAGTGGAACTCGTTGTTCAGCAAGCAAACCTTACGGGATAGCAAGCTCACGATAGCAGGTGTTATTGCGGCTCTGGCAGCATGGGGAACCTATGTGCTGACAGGTAATGGTGGCTGGCTCGAAGACTTGTCTCGTCACATCGTGACTACTTTCTATAAGGTTCAAGAACAGGGTATTGATCTCACCAACCAGTGCATCAGCAAGGTGTCGTCATTCATGGCCATTGGTCTATTGCTGGGTTTCTTCCTCTCACTGGTATTCAGGTATTTTGACGAGTACCGCTCAAAGGACTGGAAAATTCTGCTCAAGATTTTTGGATTGTCACTGCTGTCAGGAATCATTGGTATGGCGGCTTTTACGGTAGGTGGATGTATCCTGTGTGCATGGATGACGCACCTGCATACGGCTAAGGACCTTTGGTATTGTTCCATGCCTGCCTATCTGCTGTTCTCGATCTGTGCGGCCCTAAGCCTGACCATCAAGTCCACCGTCCCTCTCAAGAGTGCATTACTGGGTGGATTGTGCTCGGCAGTAATCGGCTTTCTGGTTCTCAGGCTGTCACCCAGTTCTCAGCAGCTTCCATGGCTACCCATGTTGTTGAACTTCATTATTTACGGCGGGGGCTTGGGCGCCTCACTTGTCACTGTTCGAGCTCTGGCCGAAAAATATTTTCTTGTCATCCAGAATGGTGTCAAGGCTGGCCAACGCATCCCCATCCACAAGTGGATGAATGCAACGGGCGGAGGGAACAAGGTGACCATCGGCATGACAGGTGATTGTGAAATCCAGATGAACTGGGAGAAGAGCAATAAGGTGGCCAAAGAACATGCCCAACTCTTCATAGACCAAACACGTTCGTTACCTGTAATCAAACCGCTTGCCAGTGGCGTAATTTATAATACTCGCGCCGAGTTGCCAGTCGGGAAGCCTTCAGCACTAAACAATGGCGATACCTTCAAAATTGGTGATACCATCTTTAAATATGAAGAAACTGATTAATAATTCAAAAACCAATATTATTATGACTAAGAAAGCATTATTATTTGTACTGTGTGCTGTAGCAGCACTGATTGGATTTGCTCAAGATTCAGATCCTGACACGTTTGAAATAGGCCCATATACCGTGGATTACTATGGTCGCGGTGATTATAAAGTATTTGAACGGCCAAATATCGGAGAATACTTCCAAAAGCACTTTAGCAAATATTTCATCAAAAAAGATACAGTGATCAAGGAAGTGGTAAATGTTATTCGTCCTGAAAGCGAACCGATGGGTCATGCCTTCCAGGTTGGCGTTTTCATGGCGTTGCCGCGTTATGTAGTTCTGGGAGCCTCTAATGTGTTTGGTCTTGAAGGATCGTGGAAGATGCGTTTGAGCCAGCAAATCTATTTTAATGCGGGCGTTTCCTTCGGCCTTCGCATGGGTAAATATCACATGCATTCTTATAAGGGCTCAGTCATGGAGTATAACAACGAGTTCAAGGAAACCGTGATGGAGATTGGTGTTCCCATTTCAATCGAGTTCACCAAATTAGACCGCAAGAAGGCTTCATTGTTTGCAGGCATCGGTGTTGTTCCGACCTTCTTTACCGGAGCTGAAGGCGAAATGGGCAAAGATTACAATACCGAGGATAACGATTCCAAATCAGGCTTCTATGTGGCACCCCGCATAGAGGTCGGTGGCTATGTCCCTGTGGGTGGCAAGTTGGTTAGGATTGGTGGTTTTTATCAGAATAATCTCAACTGCACCCCTGGCGACTACGACGTGTACAAGAACCGCATTGGCTGCGGCCATGTGGGAGCTAAAGCGGCACTTGTTTTCTAATCAAAATGGCAGCCAGAGCAAACTATGAATGGGGAGAGGGTGTTTACAACCTGCTCTCCTGGTTCAAAAAAGACAAGGTGAAAAACGCCCGCGTTCTTGTCGCGGGCGCGGGCGCCCTGGGCAATGAGGTGGTCAAGAACCTTGCCCTGTTCGGCGTCGGCCACATCTATGTCGTCGATTTTGACCGCATCGAGCTGTCTAACCTTACTCGTTCTGTCCTCTTTCGTGAAGATGATGTTTACAACCATGCCTATAAGGCAGAGGTCGTCGCCAAGCGGGCCATGGAGATCAATCCCCAGATCAAAGTGACACCGATTGTCGGCAACCTGTTCTCTGAAGTCGGTTTTGGCATTTATCGGATGGTAGATGTGGTCATCGGGTGTCTTGACAGCCGCATCGCACGCTACCAGCTCAATAGGCTGTGTATGCGTGCCGGAAAGACGTGGATCGACGGCAGCATCGAGAACTTGACTGGAGCGCTCCGTGTGTTCACCCCGGGCATCAGCTGCTATGAGTGTGGATTATCACGGGAGGAGTTTAATATCATCATGCTCAGGACGGGCTGTGCCGATGTCGTTAGGTCGCAGGCCTCTGCCGGTCGTGTTGCAACAACTCCCATCAGTGCATCCATCATTGGTGCAATGCAGGTGCAGGAAGCTATGAAAGTCATTCACTTGGATCCCGAGGGTGACAATAGCCATTTCAAGACCCTGCAAGGCAAGATGCTGCGATATGAAGGAATGACTAACCGCACAAGCATTTACAGCTTCGCTTCATGGAAAAAGAATTGTCCAGCCCATGAGCAATGGCATGATGTCGTCAAGGGTGACGGCCTGTCTGCCAAGCTAACAGTCAAGCAAGCGCTCAACAGTTTGAAGAATATGCTCGGGGTCAACGCTCTGGAAATCAATATGCGCAACAATAAATTTGTTGACAAGATCATCTCCGATAAGCCTGAAAAAGAATTTCAGGTGATGATCCCTGAATCAAAGCTTGACCAACACATCAGCGAAGATAAAGAATTAACCAAACTCAGTTTTCGGACCTTGTTCCATAAATCATTCTTCGAGAATATTGACCAAGATTTTCCTTATCAAGAATTGACGCTCGAACAGATTGGTATCCCCTTATTTGACGTCCTGCAAGTCTCAACTGATAAAGGCCAGCTCTTTGTTGAGTTGAGTGATGACGCTCCATTATTTATGTGACATGTCAATTCCAGCAAATTTACCAGATGATCTAAACGTCGAACTATTGTTCTCGTTGTTTCCCCGGGGCCATTGCAAAGCTTTGTTCAAAGGCTTGCACAAGCGCAATGCCTACTCTGATATCATTGATATCGAGCAAGGTGACAAGGACACAATGATAGTGGACATTGCCCGCAATAGCCTTTACAATGCACTGCCCGAATACATGTTCCATCCCATTGACCGTTTTAACGAATTGCCCAAACTGGAGGAAAAGGAACGGTTTGCCGAGGAATATGAAAAGCAGGAAAAGGAAAAAGAGAATGCCCGCAAGTTCTTTGCGCCTATTGATACGCTGCTCTTCAAATTGAGATTGGACGTGCGAGAACGCCTGTTGCCCTATTGCGAGTCCAATAAAGCCCTCATTGACATCATCGCAGATGAAATGAGCCAGGAGCAAAAAGACAATAGATTCATCAAGCAGATTGTGCCATTCTTGCCATCATGTAAAAATATCAGGGGAAATAAGACACTAATGACAATGATGCTGCGAAAAGTTTTCATTGAAGAAGGTTTGAGGATCGATGTTTGGCAAGCGCCTCTTGAATTCATCGACAATGCGCCAAGATATGATTACACCCTCGGTTCCAATCTGGGAGACTGCTACGTGGGAAATACCTACAATGTACCGACCAGTGTGTATGACATCCATTATTGGAGCGACGACGAATGTAACGAGAACTTCCTCACGTTTGTGGACGAAGTGGACCAACTGCGGATGTTCGTCCAAGATTATTTCATGTCGGTTGATGAAGTACTGATATTCAACATCAGTCATGACGGGCCACCCTTGCGCTTGAACGATGACATCGTTTTCAATTATTTGAACTATAACACCAACATATAAATAGAACGATTATGCCAAAAAGAATACGTTGGACAAAAGGCATGAGGCTCACAGACGAAGTGATGCGGGCCTCAGACCAATGCTTTATCGATTTTGCCAAGAATGCATTTGTCCTTGCCTCGTCGGGCCGATTTGGCCTGTTGCCCTCTACCGTGCCATTCGAGATTTCATTAGATATCTCAAATGGTCTGGTTGACGTGGTTTCATTGAACTGTACCGCAATCACAAGTGGTGGCGACCTAGTCGAGGCACACTATGACACAAGATATAACAACTCCTTTGACACTCGCATTCAGATACCTGTTGAGAACGATGTCACAGAATACATACTGACCATCAATGCAGAAGGCGACAAGTGGTCTGATACTAATAACGGATACGAGGAACAGGCCTACGCGTTTAAACTTTTGCCTGTTAATTCTCCCATTGGAGACAACGCTTTGCCGATAGCACATATCGTCGATAGTGAATATGGAGGATGGCGCATCGACGACGTGGAATTTGTACCCCCTTGTGTGTTCATTACTGCCCATCCCAGATTCAAAGAACTGCTTGACGAGTTCCACTCGACACTGTCGGCGATAGACCAAAAGGTAGCTGGATTATTGAAGACTGGAAACAGAAATGTGTTCATCGTTTTGTGGCCCATTATCCAGCAATTGCTGATAGAAGTTGACAAGGAGAAAGACTCCATGAGCCCAATCAACTTGATGGAGAAAGTGCAAAAGTGTGTCAGTGCGTTCATCTGTGCTTGCGATCTTGATGATAATTTAAGCATTGAGAATGCCGATGCGTTAAGGGGCTATGTGTTCAGGCCTTTTAATTACAAGGACGCATACCTGGCTATAAAGGAAGGTATCGGAATCTGCTTCCGCATCAGTGAGAACATTGAAAACCTGCAGACCACCCCCACCCCGCCCCCTGCTGCTCCCGGCTTGCCCGAAGCACCATCAATCGCACCCGACCAGATGACCAAGAGATGCTCTAACCGCACAGCAAAGGTTCAACTGACCAATAATGCTCCTGGTGCTACAGTCTATTATACAATAGATGGCAGTGAACCCAGCGAGTCATCACCCAAAGGCCTGCATGTGACATTGCAAAACGGATTTAAGAAGGCCCGCGTTGCAGAGCCTGACATGACAGTGACAATTAAGGCGAAAGCCATATTGAACGGCGTTAGCAGTCCGACCAGTACCTTCCAGATTACTCTGGTCAAGGATATCTCGATTTGGACAGGATTTGAGATTTAGCTGTGGATAAGTTTATCAGCACACCTTTAACTTTCATTGAACGGAGTGGAAATAAGGCCGTTCACCTTGGGCGTGACATCGATGATCGCATCATGATGCTCGACAATTTGGTAGAGCTCATCGTCTTCACCCCTCGCGGAAGCTTTGCCGCAGATCCTGATTTTGGCTTTGAATACTGGAATCACGAGTACTCTAACATCCACTACATGGACTTCAATAATGACAATAGCGGTACGGCAATCAGCTATAACGAAGTCACTAAAAGGGAATGCCAGGAGAGCGTTCGTCAAAGCCTATTGACCTATTACCCGCAGTTAAAGAATGTGACCGTCCTGATCGACCTTGCCATTGCCGATGCTGAGAGGCAACGCCGCAAAAAAGTCTTGTCCAAGTATTCGGTCAAAGTCACGGTAAAAGGGGTTATCAGTGATGGGCTTGGGACAAACCGCGATTATAGCAAGGATGTCATTTTCCTCGTGGAACCCACGGCAAAACAATTAAGATATTGACACATGGATATCGATCTCGAAAAAAGAGTCAATCATGCTATTGAACAGCTGAAGTCTCTGTCGCCTGAACAGTATGACTTCAATGACATGGATCCTGTTGCCAGGATACTATTCATCGCCATGTTGAACGAGGTGCAGAAGGTTCAAGACCATGTCGATGAAGTGAGCCAGCAGATTGTTGAGAAATATTGCTCTGATTTTATTCCTAATTACAAGGTCGGCGCTATTCCATCAATCGCTATCTTAACGCCAAACTTCAAGCAAAAAAAGGATGCCGGCAGCATCCAGGTTGGCAACGGTGCAGTTTTCTCATACAAGGTTGATGGCATGAAGAATCATCTGAATTATGTGCCGCTGCTTGCAACAACAGTAATTCCCCATAGTGACCTGTTTGTATTGTCGCATTCATTACTCACTCATCATGATGAATCAACTCCCATCAGTATGAATGCCACAAACAGAATGTGGGTGGGTATTGCCACGCCCATCGAATTAGAATTCTTGACCGGATTGTCATTGCTCATCAAGGGCACTCAAGGCATTGCTCCTAAAAGAATTTTCGTTGGGGATCACGTAGATTTGGAATTTGCCACAATGAGGGAGATGGAGAATGTTGAGATGGCAGAGCCATTTGATGCCCAGCAGTCTTCAGGACAATTCTTTTCCTGTGTGGAAGCTTGGAAAGAGCGGTTACTCAATATGGAGAATGCAACCTTGATATACATTACAGACAAGCTCAATGACCGTGATGTCTTCAAGCCACGCCCCTTTCCTAATAGCTTCAAGCAGGAATTGGAAGATAATGTATTGAACTGCTTCACACCAAACATCGTGTGGTTGCAACTTGAGTTCCCTGATGGTTTTACTATCCCCGACAATCGTGAGTTATCAATAAATGCGGTTCCAGTTGTCAATGTTGACCAAAACACATTAACGCTGACCCAAGCAGCACCGATTGCAAAATTGCAAAAGCAGGAAGATGCATTCTTCTTGTGCGTGACCGAAACCAGTGCAGGAGGTATTAAGCAAGGGTTTTCCTCTCTGGATCAGGACATCATCATCAGGGACTTTGATGCACAATGTTACCACAATGGCGACTTGTTCCGGGATGTGCGCAACCTCTATAATCGATTTATTGATGACTATTATGCCTTTATTGAGTATAATGGCATCAAGGATGGTGAAGCACTCAAGCAGTTGCGTCAAACTATTAACCAGATAGGCAAAGGCGTGGGAGAGCGAAACGCCAAATTCAAGTTCGACAGCGGCACCTACGCGATGAAGAACATGAACCAGGAGCAGAGCTCCTCGGCAATCAAGGTTTCCTATCTGACGACACAGGGCAAAATCGGTAATACCCCTCAATCGGGTGAGCAGATGGAGAATAAAAAGTTGCCTGCCATTGAACAGAAGGTGGACATCGCCATCGGCGCAATGGGCGGTTGTGACAAGGCTAACCCCGATGAGCGATATGAGCTGTTGCGTTACTACTCATTGACCAACGACCGCCTTTACACCAAGATGGACATTGACGCATTCCTCAGGAAAGAGATGATGGCCGAATTTGGAAAAGAAGAATTCCGCCGAATCTATATCAAGATGAATATTGAAGGAACTGATGGAGTAGCTTCTCTACAGCGAGGCCTCTACATTGACATTGAGTTCAAGGATACAAAGAATTATGACAAGGCGATGAGCGAGTCGCTCGATGTAAAGTTGTTACACAAGATCGAGATCAAGTCGTGCATTGCCATGCCCATCATCATCAATCTCATTAATCTGGAACAATAACCATGGGCTTTAGAATAAACATAGTTCCTATCGTTCGAGAACTGAAGGACATTGACCTGCGTTCGTTTTTTAAGAATGTCGGGAAGGATTCAGTTTTACTCCACAAAATAGATTTGATTGAAAGAGAGTGGAGAACAGCAGTGAAAGAAATTGAACAAATATCGCGGCGAGTTGCCAGTGAAGGTATAAATCACTCTATCGGAGCTGAGGTTAACTCCGTCATTAATCATTGCGAGATTATCGCAAAAACTGCCGGACCATTACTTGTCGAGGGGGGCAGCTTTGTTCCAGGGCCGGTCGGAATTGTTTGCTCTTTGGCCCTCGCAATTGCAGATTTTGCTGTAGCCAATTATTGGGGCGGTTTTTTGAACCTTTTGGGATGTATTCCATTTGCTAAAGCAGGATGTAAAACGGTAGGACCTATGGTCAAAAAAATCGCCGCTGATATATATCCTATGCTAAAGGATGGTATTAACATGACTCGAAAAACAAGAAGCTTAAGTAAGGCGAAAAATGTTACGGGTGATATCCACAGACAAGCCGAGAAGCTATTCACTGAATATTTTGAGAAAGAAGGAGGCAAAATAACACAAAAAGGTAGAATACTTGATACAGGGAAGACTTATAAAATGGAATTGGGATATTTGACACAAGGCGCAACAGTACCAGGTCGTGCAAATGCTGGCAGCATTCTATTTCAAGGGACACAATTTGAAAGACGAACAATTAGTAATTATGGCATTGGTTATGGCATGAATCCTCAGACCATTATCAGACTATGGCCATGATTTTTAGATACTGATACGGATGTTTTTTCAGCAAGAGAATATGGAAATTCTAAATGGCAGTTTGTTTGATAATCGTTACCGATTGATCAAGCGATTGAGCGATGAGGGGGCCACTGCCGATGTGTGGCTGGCCATTGACACGTTCACCTTAGATAAACGACTCAATGACGAGAATAATGCAACGACGGTTGCCAATGATGATTCCGGCACCCGTGTAGCCATCAAGATATATCGCCCAAAGAATACATTGGACGTGGAAGGCGAGTCTCTGTTTGTCAAGGAGTTCAAGACAGCCTACAATTGTCAACACGAGAACCTGCTGACACCAACTGGATATGGCATTGCAAATGATATACCATATCTCGTTATGCCCTATTGCAGTAAAGGATCAGCCGAGAATCTTGTTGGCAAGATGACCGATGAAAAAGAGATATGGAAGTTCCTGCAGCAGACTGCTTCTGGCTTGGCTTACTTGCACTCCTGCAAACCGCCCATCATCCATCAAGACATCAAGCCTGGCAATATCCTCATTGATGATAACGGCAACTACCGCATCACCGACTTTGGCATCAGCGTCAAGAAAGAGTATCAAAGCGATAGTTATTTGGATGACAAGGACAGTGGAACAACTGACTACATGCCGCCCGAGCGATTCGGAAATAATATCACGCCAAGACCAGAAAGCGATATTTGGTCATTGGGGGCAACGCTGTTTGAATTAATAACTGGAAAATCGCCATTTGGCGATATCGGGGGAAAGGCACAACTGGTTAAAGCAGCAATACCCAAAATAGAGGCTCCAATATCCAAAGAGCTTAAACGTATTATATATAGATGTATCAATGATAGCATTACAGAAAGGCCTACCGCAGAAGCCATTTCAGAATTAGCAAAAAATCATGGCCATGGTAATCATCGGATTATAGGTATTGCCAGTTTGTCGCTGGCCTGCATCATGATGGGGTTTTTCATCTTGTGGAGCCTCAAAGCTGACGTTTATCCTAAAAAAGATTTCATTGACCTTTTCGCAGGGACGTGGGTATTTGACCATCCCGAATTGGGTCTTTGGGAGAAAAATGAATATTTGGAACAAGGCCTTTTTCATTCTCAGTGGGTAAGCCATGATCGAGTATTTGACTTTGAGGAGAATGGCTATGGACGATACTGGGTAAAAAACATGAATTTCAAAGCCAAATTCAGAGTCAAGGATGGCAAGATCATTGAGCCGAATTGGGATTTTGAACATATTAATGAACTTGAATTCACATTTATCGACGTTGAAGGAGCCTCAAGATTTACATACAATAGGGTCCTTGATGAAGTGGAACTCTTATCAGGGTCAACTGGCCAACTGAAATCTCAATTTCTTGTTCCTAAAGCAATGACTTCTATCAACAGTTTAGGTGAAAGTTCCATTGTAAAACCTAAATTTCTGAAGTACAAATCTCATGATGAGAAGATTGCGCACGTTGATTCTATAACCGGTTCATTCATTGGCCTTAATCATGGCAGAACGTATATTGATGTCGTGACAACAGAAGGCACTGCAGCGGTAGAGGTCAATGTGATAGACACAGCCGAATCGACTAAAAAAGTAAATACAAACCAGCAATGAAGAAACTCTTTGTTCTCATAGCGCTTGTCATGATTGGTGTTGAAGTGAACGCCCAGTTGAGAGATGCAACTGTCTGGAACTACATCAGCACCTATAAGGATCTTGCTCTTGATTTAGAACGCAGTTATGGCGTTCCTGCCCCGATTATTCTGGCACAAGGTATTGTTGAGTCTGGAGCTGGAACAAGCAAATTAACAAAAAAATCCAATAACCACTTTTGCATCAAGGCTCACAAGAGGTGGAAAGGACCAGTTGTTCGCGCCAAGGACGATGATCCAGGGTTGAGTCCATTTCGCAAATATCGGTCGCCACGGGAATCGTTCGAAGACCATTCACACTTCCTTGCTGTTGAATGTAGAGGGCTGTATGGTGAATTGTTCACGTACAGTAAATATGATTATCGCAGTTGGGCACATGGGCTAAAGAAGAAGGGATATGCGACAAATCCTAAATATCCCGAAATGCTCATTCAATATATCGAGAAATTCCAGCTTTATAAGATTAACGGAGGGGTTAAACTGCGGCCAAGATCCCGACAAACCACGCGTCGTGTCAAGCGGGTTATTACCGTCAATGTGCCTGTTGTCATCCCTGACATGGATGCCATCGATGACGATGAGATGACTGAAGAGGAGGAAACCTACGACGAGGTGATGAGGTTGCCCTATGTAGCCGAGATCAATGGCGTGCGCTGCAAGAGGCTGTATCCAGGAGAATCGTTCACCTCGATTGCCATGGAAAATGACATCAGCAAGTATGACCTGCTTGAATACAACGAGGCCCCCAACGAGGATGTTTTCAAGGAGGGTGACATCATCTATCTGGCCAAAAAGAAGAACAAGTATCAGGACTCTCAAGATTACTATACCGTGCAAGAGGGTGACACCTGGCACAGCATCTCCCAACTGTTTGGTGTCAAATTCTCTTATTTGTTGAAAAAGAATAACAAGAACTACTCCGATAATCCTGTTGTCGGAGAGCGCCTAAGACTTAAATAATACATCATGCTTGATATAGAAAAGTTTGCCGACACTGGGCAACTGTTTGACAACCATTATAAACTCATCCGCCCCTTGAATACCGAGGGCGGTACCGCCGACGTCTGGCTGGCACTTGATACGACTACCGTCAGTGATAAAGAAGCACTTGACAAGGCTCCTTATCTTGATGACGTGAAACTTTCAGAGGTGGGATTGCTCGTCGCCATCAAGATTTATAAGCCCAAGAATGCGCTTGACATCGAGGGTGAGCGACGGTTCCGTGAGGAGTTTGTCATCGTCTTCAATTGCAATCATGCCAACCTGATTCACCCTGTATATTTCTCGATTTTTGAGGAGACCCCCTATCTGGTGCTGCCTTATTGCCAGCGTGGATCGTCGGAGTTGCTGATTGGCAGTTTTGTGAGTGATGATGACATCTGGCATTACATTCATGATGTAGCGGCGGGCCTGAATTACCTGCATCACTGCAATCCTCCCATCATTCACCAGGACATCAAGCCAGCCAATGTCTTGATTGACGATAGCGGAAATTATGCCATCACCGACTTCGGCATCAGTGCAAAGCGCATGAAGCAATACGGCAATCAACCCGACGATGACGATTATGAGGAGCAGAGCGGTACGTTTGCCTACATGGCTCCCGAACGCTTCCTTGAGGACAACATTCCCTCAGCCGAGAGCGACATCTGGGCCTTCGGCGCAACCTTGTATGAACTGTTGACTGGCCGTGTCCCCTTCGGTGAAGACGGTGGCTTGGTCCAACCTGATGGCAAGGTGTCATTGCCATTCAAAGGCATCAAGATTTCAAACGATATCAAGCAACTGATATGCTCCTGCCTGAGCAAGGCTCCGTCCATGCGCCCCACAGCAGAGCAACTCCTCGGTATTGCCAACAAAAGAAAATTTAATCATACAAAGAAGTCGAATTCAATAGGGAAAATTCTTGTAATCTTGGCCGCACTAGCCGTTGTGATAGGACTCACAGGATGGTATCTCATGCATCCTCAGAGGCTAACAACCGAAGAGCACTTTCAGCAAGCCTTAATCTGGATAAATGCCAGTACTGTTGACAGTGTGGAAATTGGTGCGGGAAAACTGGATTCACTAGTCCAAATCAATTATGTACCAGCCATGCTCGAGTTAGCTAAAACCATAGGGCCCAACTATATCGATCCAACCAACGGACAAGATATTACTAATCTCCGAAAGGAAAATCTACAGATTGCAACGAAAAAGATTGATGGTATTGCTTGGCCCACTGATGCCGACCAAATAAGTAAATCTCAAAGGTTGTTTGAACACATCTTACAATTACAGGACACCACTTTTAAAACCGAGAATGCGCTTGCAGCCTATTCTATGGCAAAAATTCATGATCGCTTATCTAAAGAAAAGGAGGAGTTGCCTGGCAATACTGCAATTGAGATATTACGCTACTTTAATATAGCTGTTGAGTGGTCAAGACTTGCGCATAATCAAAACCTCTTGAACGCTTTTAGTCAAGAAAAAAATGCGTTAATAGACCAAGTAACAAAGTACTATGATGGTCTGATTGATTATTACTATAATTATGACTTAAAGGATGAGGAGGAGCGTTATCGTCATTATAAGAATGCCTTCCTTACTGCCGTCAATGAGAAATAATAGTAGCACTATTTAAAGCTCTAACAATAATAAGATGAAGAAAATATTGAAATGGCCTTTCGCCTTACTTTCACTTTTTTACGCTTTTTCGATATCAATTCACGCAAGTACTGTCAAGTGGATTGCACTGCCACAGTATGACAAGATTGAAATATATTGTGATGGAATCCATCTATTTAAACAAGGACTGCATGTTGGTCTTCTTGATGCTTCTGGAGCAATCATACCAGAAAGCCAGTGTGATTCAATCACACCAATGACCATGCAGGGTTATTCTCTTTTGCTGAATAATATCGGAGAAAAAGAAGCCAGTGTTACCGGCATCTTCAGTATCAAATCACATGAGATTAAACGTATTGACGCCAGCGGTTTTGTCGTGAAACTGGAATACGCTTTTTTCAGTGAAGATAGATTGCCTGTTAGAGATGGTACTGGAAATTGGGGATTTTTAGGGATTGACGGATCCATTGCTATTCCCTGTGTGTACAGAGATGCATGGCCTTTCTCATCGCAGCGGGCACCTGTCAGACTAAACACGAAAAAGGGAAATGTTGTTTATATCAGGAAAGATGGAAAAATGCTTCAAATCGACAGAAATTTCAATCAAGGAGTTATCGGTGACGGCACCCCATTTTTCAAAGACAACTTGGCGAATGTAGCTGTTAACGGAAAATTTGCTCGTATCAAAACTGATGGAAAAATTAAGGAGTATATAAGCGAAGAGGAATATTATCGCAGGCTATGGGTTTCAGAATTTTGGGAGAAGAATAAATTAGATGCAACTGTCAGCGATAGCACAGTTATAGGGGCGTTTCTAAACAGCAATGATGCTAAGTTGTTGAAATCACAAATTGTAATTATCGCTGAAAATAATAACCAATTTATTGCCAGTTTCGGTGGCAAAATGGGAATCCTTCAGTTAATCCCGAATGATTTTAATGTTGCGGTATCCTCAACGGGAAAACCGACATCAGTATCCTTAATGTTAGAAATTCCAGTTGGCATTTCATTTCAAGATTTGGAGTTGATGATCGATAAGGGAGACGGTTTGAGACAATCTGTAGGCGTTGAAGATTTTTCCATTATGGATGATGGCAGATTCGTTAACTTTAAGTTTAAACCCAAAGTCTCTTCAAAATCTAAAACGGCCACAGTTGGGGTAACCGTAATAAGTCATGGTTTGACTATTTGGAAAGAGGACAGTATCATAACTGCTATAAGTAATGAGCCCGATCCGCCTATGCCAGATAAAACGTGTAAGTATTGCGGGTTGCAAATAGGTAAATGTGAATACTCAGGTAAGCATCCTACATGCACGAAATGTGGTCTTATCATTGACCGAAGCGGGCACTATAGTAACAAGTGTGAAGGTAATGGATCACACAGGCAATGTACATACAAATCCTGTAAAAAATACATATATAAAAAAGGCAATCCCAAAAACAAATGCCCAGGCCATAAGAAGCCAGACTGGTAAAGAAAAGTAATAGCATGCTCACGAAGTAACTATATCATTATTTACAATAAACACCAATAATCAAATGAAAAGAAAAGTTCTACTATTAGCAAGTGCCATAATACTTGCTTTGGGCGCTTTTGCGCAGTCAACAAGTGACGAAGAGTTCACAACGATTAAAAGGCCTCTTACCATTGCGGTAGGAGCAAAGTGTGGTGCAAACTATGCATTTGCTGCAGAGCCTAAAGATATGAAATTAGGCATGAAAGGTGGTGTGGGCTTTCAAGGTGGCTTAGCGGTAAACCTGCATTTTTCGGATAGACAGGATTATAAACCATCAGGCACGGGACGGTGGGGTGTGCAATTAGAAGGCTTATATGCCTTGCGCACTCTGAAAACTGATATCGATGACATAAAAATGCATTGTTTTGAGGTGCCACTATTGGCACAGTTCTACGTTTCACCATCATTCACCATTGAACTTGGCCCGACATTTACTGGCGTGTTGAGCACATCTCCCAAAGTGCTTTCGCAAGGAAGTGTTGTATCGGGGTTCCTTGATATGCACATCGATAAAATCAAGGGCTTTGATGTGATGGCAAGCGTGGGAGTCGGTTACTACCACAATAGCGGTATTACGGCCAGTGCGCGTTTCAACCTTGGTACCAGCGACCTTGCTGGCAACTTTCAGACCAAAGTAAGTTCAGCAGAACTATCTGTGGGTTATCTTTTCACTGTATTCAAATAATTAAATCCTTAACCATTTATAAAGAAGCGAAAATGAAAAAGATACAAAATATACTATCCGTCTTTCTCTTTTTAGGACTGTTATCCTCTTCCACATGCTCTAACGATGATATCCCCATGGATTATGTTGCCGGTAGGCATGACATAGCATTCAAAGTCAACCCAACGACTATTATTAGTCAGTTTCCTACTGTGAATCTTCTTGAGGTATATTTCTCGAAAGATATTCTTTATGATGCTGTTGGTTACAACCTTAGGATAAGGCTCATTATTTATGATGAAAATGGCAGCCTTGTCAAAAAAGAAGAGAAAAAAGCAAGTAATTACCGTGAGCAGGTTGAATTTCTCATTAATCTTCCAGAAGGTAAATATACAGCCATTTCCATATGTGATGTCATTCGGTCCGCAAATAACTATGAGTATTGGACATTAACTGACGAGAATAACATCAGTACATTAAAACTGCTTGGAAATGGCAATGCTAGTGGAAATCAAGGACGTTTAGTAGGTATCAATAGCAGTGATTTTATTGTCACGGCAAATGACATTATTCAGTATGACCTTAAGCCAATAGGTGCCCTAATGTGGACTCGTTTTGAGAAAATTCACATTGATTTGCGTAATGTTCTGAAGGAAATGTCTGGCGAAGATATTGATGTGGATCAAATTGGTTTTTATTCTTATTCTTATGCAGGCACGATTAATATTGATCGTATGGGCAACGGCATTCCATCATTTAGATCAGATGATGGTTATGTTTATCCAATCATAAGTTTTTCCCCAAAAGATATAAAAGAGAGTTATTATAATGATATCGGTGTCTTGTTTCCAACAACCAAGTATTCAACTTTCTTCATCGGCATATCAACCAAGGACAATTATGTTTATAAATTGGCTGGAGACACAATCTATGATGATATTCTAGCAGGAGAACAATATTTTACAGGCATGGATTTGTCCGTTCGGAAATTCCATTGGGAAAAAATTATTCCCCGTGATAATGCTTCGAGCGTAAACTTAAAGTTAGATAATTCTACTGAAAGAAAGACTTTTCTGCCTATAAAAGCAGAAAAACAAGTCATTCGCATAGCAGAGGTTATTAATTGATAATAAAGGAGTCATAGTTAAATACTTTTTCCATAATAAATTTAACCGTTAATATTTTATGAAGAAGATTTTTTTGATTTTTACACTCTCCCTTGTGACATTGACATCTTGCCATTCAGGTAAGAAACTCCTTGATACTTACGTGACCGAGGAGCGCAGTTTGAATGTGACGAAGATTACAGACGAGAAAAATAACATGGTCGTTGGCGTTAATCATAAGGGAAGTCCTAATGGACGATTTGTAGCAAGTGTATGGAGTGGCAATAAAAAAGCTGGTCTCTACTGGCTTCGAACGCGATTATTGGATGTCTCCCCCGATGGCGGTGAGTTGGCCTACTTAAATTCTTCTAATAAACAGAAGAATATTATGATCCGCCGTGCCAGTGCCCAGAGTGCGGACACGCAACGTACATTCAGAAATATCAGCAACTTTAGCTGGGGCTCAGACGGGAAACTTTATTTTGCTGATTTGAGTGACGATGAGCATAGCACTATCTGCTCAGTTGACAGCCATATCGGTAACTTAATTCGTCAACACACTAGCAATAACGAGGACTATGATCCTGTGTTGAGTGCAGATGGTAAATTGTTGTTTTTCACGCGTGTGGACAATTCAGGACCATCCATTTGGTCCATTAACCTCCAAAACGGATCGTTGACTATGTGCGCTATTGGTTATTGTCCTTGCATTATCAGTGATAACCCCAATGAGTTTCTCTGCGTTCGCAACAATGAGGCCGGTAACAGCGAGATCTGGCGCGTTGACTATGTGCTTGGACAGGAAACATTAATCCTGTCAGACAAGAACATGAGTTTTTCTTGTCCCTCCGTTTCGCCCGACGGTCAATGGATTGTGTGTGAGGCCAATACTAAGTCGAGCATTACCAAAAAGAACAATCTTGACCTATTTGCTGTTAGAACCGATGGTACGGGCTTGGTTCAACTGACTTACCATCCTGCTATGGATTGTTCACCTGTTTTTTCTAAAGATGGGCGCCGTATATACTTCATCTCGGATAGAGCGACAAAGAAACAGGAATGGAATGTATGGAGCATAAATTTCGCTGGGCTATAATGAAGGCTCTAAAAAAGTTTGCTCTTGTGACAGTCATGTTGTGCCTGATATCAGGTGTGTCCTACACGCCGGTATTGGCACAACATGCCAAGTCACGTAAACATATGTCTAGGTCTTTGGGTACCAAAAAGAAGTCAACCACTGGCAAGAATAAAAAGGGCAAAGGAAAGCCTGTGTTCGTTCCCACAGCACCTGACGGAAATCCGCTGAATGAAGATAATCAGAATAAATGGAGGCCTGGTGAAATCTGTATTCTTTGCGAGAATAATCCAGGCCTGTGCTCTTATTGTAATGGCTCTGGTAAGAGTATGTTAGTGACGACTGAGGGAACAAAATACATCGTTTGTGAAAAATGTTCAGGAACGGGTATCTGCCCAACATGCAAAGGCAAGACTGCAAAAGCTCCGTGAGGTCATAGTGACTTTTCTTTCAACTCTCTGATATGTAAGCTCTTTTGATGATTCTTGAACAAGGTGAATTATCAACACATAAAGTTAAAACCAAATCAATATGAGAAAATTTTTATTGGCTCTTTTCTTGGGCTGTATAATGGCTACGTTTGCTCAAACTGTAGAAGTGCCTGCAAAGGCTGCTATGTCAAGAAATGAACAAAAGGCTAATGGCATTGATATGAAAAAGGCTGAAACAGTAGTCAGGAGTCTGATGGCTGCTTCAACGGGACTCCAAGGTGTTATTTCGAATCATTACAAGGAAGCGATACGCACCATTGCTGCAACTCCTAATGATACTACCCCTATGCTCTTTCAGCCTGAAGACCAAGCACCAAAGTCCTATGTGGAGATGATTGAAAAGAATGTTTTCCAATCAAAGGCTTGGCTCATCGGCGAAAAAAGACTGATGGAAAAAGGAGGCAAGGAATTTTATGAGAATATCATGAAGTCCTATGATAATATTGGATTGGTCAGTGTCATCGGAACCTTGCCAACCCAAGAACGGTGGTTGTCTCGTTTTATCATTCCTAATTTCCGGGCACAATTCATCTACTACTTGTATTGGGGGTGGGGTGATGGAATCAAAGAGTCCGATTTGCCAATTGTCAAGCATACATTAAATGCAATTATCAAAAAATAATAGGCAAGATTATGAGAAACAGAATCTTAATAATAATCGTTTGCTCCATGTTAAGTTTAACGTGGTGTTTAGAGGCTGATGGGCATGGCAAAATGAAATCGTCCCCAAAAGAGTGGCAAGGTTCAAAATATGAAGCTGTTCTTAAAAGCATTGCTGACGAGGATTTTGATAATGCTTTTTTGCAATTTACTGAGCTGGCTGCTCAAGGGGACAGCAAATCGTTATGTGTGTTGGCAACAATGTATTGTTTCCCTTCCGGAACGACAAGAGATTATGCTAAGGCATATAGTTTATTAAAACAGGCCACACTCCAGGATAATGAGAGGGCTGAATACCTTTTGGGGGCGTTTGGCAGCTTATATAAATCAAAGCAGACTTTTGAATTATTTGGTGTCCCTGCTCCCCAGAGTGCTGACGATGGCTTTTGGAAGCAATGCTTCAAAGGGGCTAAGGATGTGCTTTCCTTCAAGGATGCCTTTGAATGGTTCTACATGAAGGACGGTAATTGGGGCTATCGGGATATCATGTATTATGCCGCAGTAGAGTTTCTCGATGAATCGTCAGAGGTATATAATGTTGAGAAAGGAATGAAGTGGCTGAAGAAATCAGCAGATTTGAAGTATGGAGATGCCATAAAGCTATTACAACGGTTAGCCATATCTAAAAAAGCACGGTAGATTAGATTTATCTACAATTCATGGTTATTTGTAATGTAGAACGGAATCTTGTCTTTGAATTGTAGCCTCTTGTTCCCAGAATTAAGAACAATGCCATATAATGATAGACATTAACGAATATACTGACGAGAAAGGGCGATTTGATGGGCGTTATTTGCTCATCCGGCCGTTGAGCACCGATGGGGCCACTGCTGACGTGTGGCTCTCGCTGGACCTCAACACGGTCTCCATGACCGATGGGGACAAGATTGATGAGATTGCCCGCATGAGTGATGACGAGATCGAGAAACTGGGCCTGATGGTGGCGATAAAGATTTATCGTCCGCAGAACGCTCTTGACGTTGAGGGCGAGCAGCGATTCCGTGACGAGTACATGATCGTGTTCAACTGCCATCATGCCAATTTGATCCATCCCACCAATTTCTCCATCTATAAGGATACACCATATCTGGTACTGCCATATTGCAAGCAGGGCTCCTCAGAGTTGCTTATCGGCAATGAGTTCAGCGACGATGAAATCTGGAAGTATATCCAGGATGTAGCCTCGGGCTTGGCATACCTGCATGCGCTGGAGCCGCCGATAGTTCATCAAGACGTCAAGCCGGCCAATGTTCTGCTCGATGATACAGGCCATTACGCATTGACCGACTTCGGTATCAGTGCGCAGCGAGGTGGTGTCCACGGTTATTACTTCGATGACGAGAATAGTGGCACGATGGCCTACATGGCTCCTGAACGTTTCCAGAAGGATGTCGAGCCCATGGCGCAGAGCGACATCTGGGGCTTTGGGGCTACCCTGTGCGAGATTTTGACAGGAAAGGTTCCATTTGGTGAAGATGGCGGACAGGCTCAAGCCGAAGGCAAATACCCCATGCCTACAATCCATGGGGTGAGTGCCGACGTTCAGCGGCTCATTCACGATTGTCTGGCACAGCAACCAGGCGACCGCCCATCTGCACAACAGATTGCCGATGCCGCCCGTGCCCGCCAATATCCCTTAAAGTCTCGTCGATCTCTGTGGCTGTCATTGATGGCTCTCGCTATTGTTGTGGCTGCAGGTTTGATATATTATGCCTTTAGCCAACAGCATGAGCCAGCAGTACAGCCAGAGGCCTCACCTGAACAACAATTCAATTATGCGTATAGGCTGATAGACAACTACGAGCGAGACTCAGTGCTCAAGGGTAAAGCAATTCTTGATAGCCTGTCCTTATTAAAATACGTTCCCGCTCAACTTGAATTGGCCAGAACCATCGGCCCGGAATACATTGAGGCTTCAACCGCAAAATATGACAAGAGGAAAAAGATGCTTAAGATTGATACGATTCATGACAGGATGAATCAAGTGTGGCCCAAAGAACAAAAGTTTGTGGACCAGGCAATCAGTCTGTATCAACAAATACTTAAACAATCTGATTCTGTATTTCCTGCCACAAACTTTAAAGCTGCTTTTGCTTTGACTCAGATATATGGCTCTGTACATTATAATCCTGATGGAAAGTATAATCACCTGATTATACCACATTATGATAAAGCAATCGAATGGGCTAAGTGCTCGGGAGATACAGCGATGGCGTCAAAGCTGAGTGGTTATCGGCAAAGAGCTCAAAAGGACATAGAGAATTTTAAAAAATAGGTTTCACTGATATGATACATAATCCATTCTTATTCAGAATGCTGTTTGTTGCCATTCTGGGTTCAGCAGCATTCATGGCAAGCGGGCAAATCGCCAAGTGGCTGATCCCGCCAAAGTATGACCGCATTACCATAGCACCTGGAACTGAGGATCTTCTTGTGACCGAGTTGAATGGTGAAAAGCAGTTGTTGGACTTTAATGGCCAGCCAGTGGTGGATTACCGTTCAACGGACAAGATCCACCCTTTCTACAGAGGCTATGCCGTGACCACTACAGCCGACGGAAGCACTATCACCGGATTCTATTATCGTGATGGCACTTACACATTCATTAAGGGCCTTCAGACGGCCCATCCGTCACCCAGATTCCGCAATGGCTATTTGCTCGCTTATGATGGAGAGTACTATCGCTTTGTCACCTGCAGGACAGTAGATGGTAAGCCCTTTAGCAACCGATATACCGCAGCTTATCCATTCTCTAACCATTATGCCACATGCAAGACCTATAAAGACATCGAGAAAAAGAAAAATGAAATCTCGCAATTAGTCTTTTATGAGAATTTAAAGCCCATAGACTTTAATCTTGATGGAAAGCGTGTTGACCCAGAGGATATCAACTACATCTCATCTGTTAATGACGAGAACGTCGCTGTCGTCATCATTAAGGAAAAAGTGTATCTTTTCAATGGAGAGACCCGAAATCTGACACCGTTATTCTCGACAAGTAATGGCTCGTTCAAGAACAAGGACAAACAAGTCAAGATTGACAAGAATCAGATGCTGTTAGTGTCTCATGCCGAAGGGTACCACATGGTGGCGACAGATCCCAAAAAACATGTCAGCATAACAATCCTGCTCGACGAGGAAGAAAGACCTGTCAGTATCAAATACACAGACACAGAACAAGTCTATTCCAAGAAAGTAGTCCAGGAACGCGTGCGCCAACAACTGCTGAGCGTCACACAGCATAATGGAACCAAGGGCTTCAATTGGGGGACGGATACCATTCTTCCTCCACAATTCAAGGCGATAGGCGATTTCTTTGACGATAAAGCTATCGTCTGCCTAAACGGTAAATGGGGGCTCATTCAAGCCTACAAGGATGTTCCTTTTGAGCTATTGTTGAACAAAGGGCAGAAAGTGGGATTACGGCATAGCGTAAACGAAACGACGATACAGCTGAATTTGCCCAAAGGCGTATCACCCCAAGAGTCTTCCCTTGAAATTATTGGTGATGATTCTGGTTGTTCAATTGACCCGTTGCGTGCCGAGCGTCATGGTGACGGTAGCCAGGTCGGATATATCACATATCCGTGCAAGATAGATTTTCCGAGTACAGGTCTTCCTGACACCTATAATGAGCAGGATAATGACTGTCACTTGCATTACAAAGCAAGAGTGAAATATAATGGATTGATGTCACCTGAAATACCTTTCAAAGCAGATGTTTGGCATTACAAATACATCACACCTGATATTCCTGAAGCTGACAGCTATTTCCAAGACGGAAATTACCACTTCACCCTGCTGCTGAGTTCCGATGAACAGGGCCAATCATATTATAACCATGTTGAAATCACGCTTGTTAACAATGATACGACTGTAACTTATAACAGCCTTGATTACAACAGTGCTATCACAAAGATTTCAGAAAGTAAATATGACATCACATTACGGGATATAGCCCCTGGCATCAACAACATAACCTATGCCATTGTTGAGGAAGGTGGTTTGGAAACATACCACTCCTTCGATGTGACATACGAGAAACCTGTAAAGAAAACAGTAGAGAAGATTACAGTGAAACCGCGTATCAATAGCAACAGAGTGCGCAAAGCCAAGAAGAGGGTAGTGACTACAACACCCCCAAAAACCCCAGAACAGAAAGATATCGGTGCCGGTCGTTTATATCCATAACATCGCTGTATATGAAAATCAAGATTGCATCAAGGCTTGATATAGGCAAGCGGCGGGAGAACAACGAGGATGCCCTGGCTTATTGTGCCAACCTGTCGGATCATAAATGGTGCGAAGATGACATGGCAGCCTATTTGCCTCTTGGCGAAAACGGAGCACTTGCCGTTGTCGCCGATGGCATGGGTGGAGCAAATGCTGGAGAAGTGGCATCGTCAATCTCGATTCAAACCATAAGGGAGACTTTTACTATTGATCGTGTATCGGCTGCGGTTAAAGGCGGAGAAGATACAATCAAGTCTCTTTTGCTGGAAGCGATTAAGCAAGCCGATACAGCCATTCTTCATCGTATTGCGACAGATGACGGGACCCAAGGAATGGGGACTACCATTGTGGTTTGCTGGATTGTGGCAGGCAAGGCTTATGTCGCTTGGTGTGGAGATAGCCGCTGCTATAGTTACCATCCTGCAAAAGGGCTGAAAGCTCTTACTCATGACCATTCGTGGGTGCAAGAACTGGTCGATAAAGGAGAGATTACACCTGAAGAGGCTTTCTCCCATCCTGACGGTAACATTATTACTCGGGGTTTAGGAGACTTCGGCAGTGAGGTTAACCCTGATTTTGTCGTCCATCCTGTCAAAGAAAATGAGACACTCGTGCTCTGTAGTGATGGTCTGTGTGGCTATTGTACAGATGACACCTTAGAGGCGTGCTTGGACCTGAATCAGACTGATACATCCAATTGTTGCCAAAGTCTTTTACAACAAGCTCTGGATGCTGGTGGGCATGACAATATTAGCATCGTAACCATATCCATCATCCCAGACAATCACGACCGACCAACTCCCATCACACGCATTCAGTCCTTGAAACGACATCTCCTTCGTTTCATGAACGCATAGCTTGATCCTATCGGTCATGCTATATTAGTGAT